>WBZO01000167.1_pt1 | contig 169190 bp, 149 predicted proteins | sample 5204261 | NCBI WGS metagenome assembly WBZO01 (sample SAMN12412400, study PRJNA552823) | activated sludge metagenome | isolation source: activated sludge from anammox sidestream of wastewater treatment plant... | place: USA: North Carolina | collected 2017-09 | reverse complement strand
CTTGTGCCGCACGCCACCCTTGAAAACCATCTTCACGTGGCGCAGCGAGCTGATGCGTTCGAGCGGGTTGCCTTCGACCACGATGACGTCCGCCAGCTTCCCAGCCTCCACCGTGCCGAATTCTTTCCTCTTCGGCAGCAGTCCATTCCGGACCGAGGCGAATGCATTCGAAGATTGTTCCCGATCAGCCCAGAAAATCGGAGCGGTTGAGCACCATTCCAACAGCGATTTTCTCTCTGGTCAGATCACCCCGGGACGCCCCGGTTTTTGCGCCGTCGAGCGTGCAGGCAATGGAACTGACGAGTGTCGGATGCGTCAGGGCAGCGCGCGGGCCACGACGTCCAGCAACCCGCCCGGCAGCACTCCCAGGACCAGCACCGCCAGCCCGTTGAGGCTGATCATCAGACGCATCGCGCGGCCTGCCGCCAGCGGCGAGGTGTCCTGCGGATCGTCGAAGTACATCAGCTTCACGACGCGGATGTAGTAGAAGGCGCCGATCACCGAGAAGAGCACCGCCACCACGGCGAGCCACACCATGTCCTGGTGAAGAACGGCCATGATGACGTACAGCTTGGCGAAGAAGCCGATGAACGGCGGCACGCCGGCGGTGGAGAACATCAGCATCAGCATCACGGCCGCGTACCAGGGGCTGCGGGCGTTCAGGCCCTTGAAGTCATCGAGCTGGTCCGCTTCGAAGCCCTTGCGGCTGAGCAGCAGGATCATGCCGAAGGAACCGACGGCCATGACGACGTAGGCCAGCGTGTAGTACATCGCTGCGCGGTAGCCTTCCGGCGTGCCGGCCAGGATGCCGAGCAGGATGAAGCCGACGTGCGAGATCGTGGAATACGCCAGCATGCGCTTGAGATTCGTCTGGGCGATCGCGACGAGGTTGCCCAGGCCCATCGACAGCACCGCGAGCACCGTCAGCATGTCGGACCAGGCGTCGCTCATTCCGCCCAGGCCCTGCGCGAGCACGCGGAAGACCAGCGCGAACGAGGCGATCTTGGGCGCGGAGCCGACAAACAGGGTCACCGCGGTCGGGGAGCCGTGGTACACGTCGGGGATCCACATGTGGAACGGCACGGCGCCGAACTTGAACGCCACGCCAACCACGATGAAGGCCAGCCCGAACAGCAGCCCGATGGTGTTGCCGTCGGTCAGGCCTTCGCCCTGTGCGCCCTGCTGCAGCTGGAACGCCAGCTCCTCGAGCGAGAACGTGCCCGTCACGCCGTAGACGATCGAGATGCCGTACAGGAGCGTGCCGGAGGCGATCGCGCCCAGCACGAAGTACTTCATCGCCGATTCCGCCGCGATGCCGGATTCGCGGTCGAACGCGACCAGCGCATACAGCGACAGCGACATCAGCTCGATGCCCAGGAACACGGTCAACAGGCTGTTGGCCGAGATGATCACCATGATGCCGAGCATCGCGAACAGGGCCAGCACGTAGTACTCGCCGCGGAACAGGTCGCGCTGGATCAGGTATTCGCGCGAATAGAGCAGGCTCACCGCCACGGCGATGTACGTGAAGAGCTTGAGCACGTCTCCCATCGGATCGGCGACGAACAGGCCGTTCAGCGCCGTTACCCGCTCGCCGACCCCGGCGACATAGGCCGTGATGGCCGCCGCGCCCACCAGCGTCACGAACGTCAGCGTCGCCGTTATCCCGCGACGCCGCTCGCTCACGAACACGTCGATCAGCAGGATGAGACATGCCGCCCCGAGCACGAACAGCTCGGCGTATGCAGGGCCCAGATTGAGATCCGCCAGTGTCATCGCGCTACCCGCCCAGCTTCGACAGCGTCATGATCTGCACCAGGTGCTGGAGGGTCGCGTGCATCTTCTCCAGGAGCGGCGCCGGATACACGCCCAGCGCAAGCACGCCGATCGCCAGGGCCCCCAGCGTCACCATCTCACGCCCGTTGATGTCCTCGAGCGAAGCCACGCCATCGTTGGCCACCGGTCCATAGATCACGCGCTTGATCATCCACAGCGTGTACGCCGCGCCCAGCACCATGATCGTCGCCGCGAGCAGCGCGTACCAGAAGCTCGCGTGAAAGCTCGACAGGATCACCAGGAACTCCCCCACGAAGCCCGAGGTCCCCGGCAGTCCCGAGTTCGCCAGCGCGAACAGCACCATCAGCGCGGCGAACTTGGGCATGCGGTTGATGACGCCGCCGTACGCGCTGATCTCGCGGCTGTGCAGGCGGTCGTACATCACGCCCACGCACAGGAACAGCGCGCCGGAAATCAGGCCGTGCGAGATCATCTGCACCATCGCCCCATCCAGCCCCAGCGCCGCGCCGGCCATCGCGCCCGTATTGGCCTGGATGTCGAAGGCCACGAAGGCCCCGAGCGTCACGAAGCCCATGTGCGCGATCGATGAATATGCGATGAGCTTCTTCATGTCCTGCTGGACCAGCGCTACCAGGCCGATGTAGACCACGGCGATGAGCGACAGGCCGATGATCAGCCAGTCCAGCTCGCGGCTGGCGTCGGGCGTGATCGGCAGGCTGAAGCGCAGAAAGCCGTAGCCGCCCATCTTCAGCATGATCGCCGCGAGGATCACCGAACCGCCCGTGGGCGCCTCCACGTGCGCATCCGGCAACCACGTATGCACCGGCCACATCGGCACCTTCACCGCGAAGGCGACCAGGAAGGCGAGGAAGATCAAGGTTTGCTCGCGCATCGTGAGCGGCAGTCCCTGGAAGGCGGCGATCTCGTAGCTGCCGCCCGGCACGTACCCGCCCTGCGTCTTCAGGTACATGTAGATCAGCGCCACCAGCATCAGCACCGAGCCGAGGAAGGTGTAGAGGAAGAACTTGATCGTCGCGTAGACGCGTCGCGGGCCGCCCCAGACGCCGATGATGATGAACATCGGGATGAGCATCGCTTCCCATAACACGTAGAACAGCAGCGCATCCAGCGCGCTGAACACTCCGATCATCAGTCCTTCCATGATCAGGAACGAGGCAAAGTACTGCGAGACGCGCTTCTCGACCGAGCCCCAGCCCGCGATCACGACGATCACCGTCAGGAACGTGGTGAGCAGCACCAGCGGCATCGAAATGCCGTCCACGCCGAGGTAGTAATCCGCATGGAGCGAGGTGATCCAGGGCATGCGCTCCTGGAACTGCGGCGTGGCGAGAGAGCCGTCGAACTGGCACCACAGCGGCACGCTTGCTACGAAGGTGGCGACCGAGACCAGCAGCGCGAGCCAGCGTGCCGGAACGGCCCGGCGCTCGCCCATGGCGAGCACGACCACGCCGCCGAGGATCGGCAGCCACGTCAACAAGCTCAGCAGTCCCATGTTCTGCATTGTCGGTTCGTTCTTAGCGCAGCAGCAGCCAGGCGAGCAGCGCCGACAGGCCGATGATCATCGCGAAAGCATAGTGGTACAGATATCCGGACTGCGCGTGCCGGACGATGCCGGCGACCCAGCCGACCGTGCGCGCCGAGCCGTTGACCGCCGCGCCGTCGATGAGCAGCTGGTCGCCCGCCTTCCACAGCGTCCAGCCCACTCCGCGCGTCAGCGGCGCGATGATCTTCTCGTTGATCCAGTCGAAGTAGTACTTGTTGACGAGGATCGTGTACAGGAACTTGAAGCGGCGCTGGGCGGCATCGGCCCACGCGGGATTCTTCAGGAAGAAGAGCCATGCCGTGAGCACGCCCGCGGCGGCCAGATACAGCGGCAGGCCTTTCACGGCATGAGCGACGAACGCACTGGCACCGTGCCACTCGCGGGCCAGCTCGCCGACCACGTCGTGCTCTTCCAGCGCAAAGATGGCCGGTCCGAAGTAGTCGCCAAACAGGATCGGCCCGATGGTGTACCAGCCGATGAGGACGGACGGAATCGCCAGCAGGATCAGCGGCACCGTCACCACCCACGGGCTTTCATGCGGGTGGGTGTGGTGCACTTCATGCGCCACTGGCGCATCCTCGCGAACGGCCGGCCCAGGATGGCCGGACCGGGATGCCGCGCCATGGACGGCTTCCCGCGACGCACTCTCATCCGCGTGCGTTTCCTCTTCCTCGTGTCCCACCGTCTTGTCCGACGCGGGCGCGTGGTGCCCGGCTGCGTGACGGAAGCGCTCCGGACCGTGGAAGGTCATGAAGATCATGCGGAAGGTGTACAGCGCGGTGATGAAGACGCCGGTCAACACACAGTAGTAGGCATATGTCGCGCCGGGGATGCGCGATTCGTGCACCGCCTCGATCAGCGCGTCCTTGGAAAAGAATCCCGAGAACCCGGGCGTGCCGATCAGCGCCAAGGCGCCCAACAAACAGGTCCAGTACGTGATGGGCATGTACTTGCGCAGCCCGCCCATGTTGCGCATGTCCTGCTCGTGATGCATGGCGATGATCACCGAGCCCGCGGCCAGGAACAGCAGCGCCTTGAAGAAGGCGTGCGTCATCAGATGGAAAATGCCCACGCTGTATGCCGATACGCCGCAGGCCACCGTCATGTAACCGAGCTGAGACAGCGTCGAATAGGCCACGACGCGCTTGATGTCGTTGTTGACCAGGCCCATCAGGCCCGTGAAGAAGGCCGTCGTCGCCCCGATCACCAGCACCACGCTCAACGCCGTTTCCGAGTACTCGAACAGCGGCGACATGCGCGCGAGCATGAAGATGCCCGCCGTCACCATCGTCGCCGCATGGATCAGCGCGGAGATCGGCGTCGGGCCTTCCATCGAATCCGGCAGCCAGACGTGCAGCGGCACCTGCGCCGACTTGCCCATCGCGCCGATGAACAGGCAGATGCAGATGAGTGTCATGGCCGACCAGGGCTTGCCGGCGAACACCTCGATCGTTTGTCCGTCCAGCATCGTGGCCTGCTTGAAGACCTGGGCGTAGTCGAGCGAACCGGTGTAGTACACGATGCCCGCGATGCCCAGCACGAAGCCGAAATCGCCGATGCGGTTGACGAGGAAGGCCTTGAGATTGGCGAAGATCGCGCTCGGGCGCGTGTACCAGAAGCCGATCAGCAGGTACGACACGACGCCGACCGCCTCCCAGCCGAAGAACAGCTGGAGGAAGTTGTTCGACATCACCAGCATCAGCATCGAGAAGGTGAACAGCGAGATGTAGCTGAAGAAACGCTGGTAGCCGGCATCCTCGGCCATGTAGCCGATCGTGTACACGTGCACGCAGAAGGACACGAAGGTGACTACCACCATCATCAGCGCGGTGAGGCGATCGACCAGGAATCCGACTTCCATGCGGATGCCGTCGCTCACCAGCCAGGTGTAGACGGGTCCGTTGAACGTCGGCACGCCGTCCCACACGATCTGCTTGAGCACGATGCACGACAGCACGCAGGCGATGCCCACGGCGGTGCACGTCACCCAATGCGCGCCCGCGCGTCCGATCACGCGGCCGAACAGGCCCGCGATGACGGAAGCGATCAGCGGCGCCAGTACTATGGTCAGCAGTAACTTTTCCACGTCAGTACTCTAGCTCGTCTCCAGCGGCCATCCATGGAGTCTTTGCCGGCCGGCATGTCCCTGTGCCGGCGTTCGCACGATCAGGAGACACATTAACTGTCCTACGTCTCCAGCTCGTCTCCAGCAGCCATCCATGGAGTCTGTGCCGGCGTTCGCACGATTAGGAGACACATTAAGTGTCTCCTGATCGTGCTCACCCCTTCATCGTGCTCAGTTCTTCGACGTTGATGCTGCGCCGGCGACGGAACAGCACGACCAGGATCGCCAGGCCGATGGCCGATTCGGCCGCCGCCACCGTCAGGATGAAGAACACGAACACCTGGCCGTTGATGTCGCCGAGGAAGCGCGAGAAGGCGATGAAGTTGAAGTTCACCGCCAGCAGCAACAGCTCGATGCACATCAGCAGCAGGATGACGTTCTTGCGATTGAGGAAGATGCCCGCGACGCTGAGCGCGAACAGCACGCCCGACAGCACCAGGATATGGTTGAGAGTGATCACGGCTTCTGCTCCCCGCCCGCGGGCTGCTGCGCATCGGCCGGCGCGGGACGCTTGACCGTTTCCATCTTCACCACCCGCAAGCGGTCCTCGCGCCGCACGCTCACCTGCCGCGCGACGTTCTGCACTTTCAATCCGGGCCGGTGCCGCATCGTGAGAACGATCGCAGCAACAATGGCCACCAGGAGGATCGCGGCGGCGATCTCGAACGGATACACGTAGTCGGTGTAAAGCGTGTTGCCGAGCGCCTCCGTGTTGCTGTAGTCGGCCGGCAGCGGCGGCGCGGCCTGCGCCATCTGCAGGCCCAGCTTCTTCACCCAGACTACGTTGACGATCTCGATGATCATGATCAATGCGATCAGCACGCCCAGCGGCGCGTAGCGCGTGAAGCCCTTGCGCAGCTCCTCGATGTTGATGTCGAGCATCATGACGACGAACAGGAAGAGCACCATCACCGCGCCGACGTAGACCACCACCAGCAGCAGCGCGAGGAATTCCGCATCCAGCAGCAGCCACAGCCCCGCGCTGGTGAAGAACGCGAGCACCAGGAACAGCGCGGAATGCACCGGGTTGCGCGAGACGATCACGCCGAGCGCCGAGCCGACCAGGACGGCGGAGAAGGCCCAGAAGAGCACCTGCATGATCATTGGATTGCCCTCCCCGTCCGCATCAGCGGTACCTCGCGTCGGCGGCTTTGTCGGCGGCGATCATCGCCTCGTACCGGTCGCCGACGGCGAGCAGCTTGTCCTTGCTCATGATGTTTTCGCCGGGCTTTTCCATGTGATAGCCCTGGATGCGCGTCTCCACGATCGCATCCACCGGACAGGCCTCCTCGCAGAAGCCGCAGTAGATGCACTTGAACAGGTCGATGTCGTAGCGGGTCGTGCGGCGCGTCCCGTCGGCCGCCACGTCGGACTCGATCGTGATCGCCAGCGCCGGACAGACGGCCTCGCACAGCTTGCAGGCGATGCAGCGCTCTTCGCCGTTCGGATAGCGGCGCAGCGCGTGCAGACCACGGAAGCGCGGCGACACCGGCGTCTTCTCCTCCGGGAACTGCACGGTGACCTTCGGCCGGAAAAAGTTGCGCAGCGTGACGCCCAGGCCCTGCCACAGCTCCCACAACGAAAACGTTTTCAGCACATTGCGCATCAGCGCACCCCCCACGGTCCGAGGTGCAGATAAGCAAGCGCCGCCTCCACCACCAGCCACACCAGCGTCACTGGGATGAGCACTTTCCAGCCCAGCCGCATGATCTGGTCGTAGCGATAGCGCGGGAAGGTGGCGCGCAGCCACAGATAGACGAACAGGAAAAAGAAGACCTTCACCAGCAGCCAGAAGAAGCTCGGCTGGGCAAGGACGTTGTCCGGGCTCAGATAGCCGTCGAACGGAGACAGCCACCCGCCGAGGAAGAAAATCGGCGTCAGCGTCGAGATCAGGATCATGTTGGCGTATTCGGGCAGCGCAAAAAGCGTGGCGAACGCGGCGCCCGAATATTCGACATGGAAGCCGGCCACGATCTCCGACTCCCCTTCCGCCACGTCGAACGGCGCCCGGTTGGTTTCAGCAATACCGGAGATGAAGTACACGAACAGCAGCGGCAGCAGCCAGAACCAGTTCCAGCTCAGCGCGCCGCCCGCCTGCGCGCGCACGATCTCGCCGAGATTCAAGCTTCCCGCCGCCATCAGCACGCCGACCAGCGCAAAGCCCATCGCGATCTCATACGACACCATCTGCGCCGCCGAGCGCATTGCGCCTAGGAACGCGTACTTCGAGTTGGTGGCCCAGCCGGCGATGATGATGCCGTACACGCCCATGGACGACAGCGCGAGGATGTAGAGAAGGCCCGCGTTGACGTCCGCCAGCACGAACTCAGGCGAGAACGGGACCACTGCCCACGTCGCGAAGGCCGCGACGATGGAGATCAGCGGCGCGCTGATGAACAGCGCGCGCGAAGCGTTGGCCGGCAGGATGATTTCCTTCATCAGCAGCTTGATGACGTCGGCAAACGGCTGGCCGAGCCCGCGAATCGGGATGAAGGGAATGTTGACGCGATTCGGGCCGATGCGGACCTGCATGTAGCCAATTACCTTGCGCTCCGCCAGCGTCAGCAGCGCCACGCAGATGACGATGCTCAGCATCACGATGACGACGAGCACGGTCGTGCGCACGAATTCCGGCAGGGCCAGCCAGGCCGCCAGCAGTTGCGCGAGCACTGAGGTGTCAGCGCTCATTTGTAGACCACCGCCGGCTGCTGGGCTTCACGCGTGCGCTGCAGCGCCGGCGCGCGGCGGACCAGCGCATCGACCTGATACATCGGGACATCGCGCAGCGCGCCCTGCGGGCGTTCGCCATCCAGCGCGCGGCGTGCGTTGAGCGCATTGTCGGGCCGCACGGCACCGATCCTCTTCTCGAGCTCGTTGCGCACATCGTCCGTCGACACGTAGTCGAAGCCCGGCAGGTCGAGCAACGTGCCGAGCACGCGCAGCACTTTCCACGCCGGCCGGCTCTGCCCCACCGGCTGTGCGGCGCCGGTGAAACTCTGCCAGCGTCCCTCGACGTTGACGAAAGTGCCGGCCGTCTCGGCGAACGTGCCGACCGGCAGCAACACCTGGGCGACTTTCAACAGCGACTCGCTGGCAAAGGGCGTCAGTGCGACCACGCACTCCGCGCCGGCCAGCACGCTCATCGCTTTTTCCGAGGCGAGATCACGGTCCGGCTCGATGCAGCCGACCAGCAGGTATGCCCTGAGCGCCGAATGGATCATCGCGCGGGCATCGAGGCCGGCCGATTGTGCTGCCTTACCGCCCTCCTGCCGATGCGGCAAAGCGCCCGCGAGCGCCGCGCCAACTGCGTTGCCGCCTTCGGGCAAATAACCCAGCCTCGCGCCCGTCAGCTGCGCCAACGCCGCGGCCAGCTGCCGCAGGTCGGCGTATGCGGGATGGCGCATGGCCAGGGCGCCGAGAATGATGGCGCGCCGCTCGCCGTTCGCCAGAGCTTCGGCCAGCGCCACGTGCTCGTCCGCCACGCGCGCGCCTTGAACGATCTCCTGTACGTTCGCGGACAGCGTCCCGGCCTCTTTTCGCGCGGCGGCCGCCACGACGCCGGCCAACGTCTCCACCATCGCGCCGCTTTCGGCCGTCACGAAGGCTTTCACCGGGAAAAGATATTCATATCGCGCGGGATTGAGGAACGCGACCTGCGCGCCTTTGCGCGCGGCCTTGCGCACGCGGTGCGCGAGGATCGGCGCCTCGCGCCGCAGGTTGCTGCCGATGACGAGAAGTGAATCGAGCTGCTCGATACCGGCGAGATTCACGCCGAGCCAGGGGAAAACCGGGTCGGCGTCGGCGTCGCGGAAGTCCTGCTGCCGCAGACGATGATCGACGTTGCCGCTACCCAGGGCCCGGGTCAGCCGCGCAGCGAGGTACGCTTCCTCCGTGGTGGAGCTTGGCGCCACCAAAGTGCCGAGCGCCGCGGCGCCGTGCCGTTCGACGGCTTGTTTGATGGCGCCGCAGGCCACCTGCAAAGCCGACTCCCAATCCGTGGTCTTCCATTGGCCGTCGACGCGCACCATCGGCTCCTTGAGCCGGTCTTCCGAGTAAACGCCCTCGTACGAGTAGCGGTCCCGGTCCGAGATCCACGTCTCGTTGATGTCCTCGTTCGGCCGCGGAACGATGCGCATCAAGCGCCCGCGCAGGACATGGCCGTAGAGATTGCTGCCGACGCCGTCGTGCGGCGATACCAGCGGATGCTGCGTCATCTCCCACGCGCGCGCGCGGAAACGGAACGGCTTATTGTTGAGCGCGCCGACCGGGCACAGATCGATGACGTTGCCCGACAGCTCGTGGTCGACGCTGCGCTCGATGAAGGTGCCGATCTCCATCCACTCCCCGCGGCCGGTGGTGCCCAGCTCCTGGATGCCGGCGATCTCCTGGCCGAAGCGCACGCACCGCGTGCAATGGATGCAGCGGGTCATGTCGGTGGAGATCAAAGGCCCGATGTTCTTGTCTTTGACGACGCGCTTGCGCTCGGTGAAGCGCGACAGGTCCCGGCCGAAGCCGAGCGCCAGGTCCTGCAATTCGCACTCCCCGCCCTGGTCGCAGATCGGGCAGTCGAGCGGATGGTTGATCAGCAGGAACTCCATCGTCGCCTTCTGCGCGGCGATGGCGCGCGGGGACTTGGTGAAGATCTTCATGCCCGGCGCCACGGGCGTCGCGCACGCCGGCAGGGGCTTCGGCGCCTTCTCCACTTCCACCAGGCACATGCGGCAGTTGGCCGCGACGGTGAGCTTTTCGTGATAGCAGAAGCGCGGGATGTACACGCCGGCCGGGTCGGTGACCTGGATGATCATCGCACCCTTCTTCGCCTTCATGGCGACGCCGTTCACCTCGATGTCCACCTCATCGCTGCTCACCGGCGGCGGCGGATTCGCGGGTGTCGTTGCCTGGCTCATGCGGCCTTCGCTCCCGGCGTCGACGAATCCACAATGCTCTTGCCGCCGTTGTCGACCATGTACTCGAATTCGTGGCGGAAGTGCTTGACGAAGCTTTGCACGGGCCACGCAGCGGCATCGCCCAGCGCGCAGATCGTGTGGCCTTCGATGCGGTTGGCCACTTCGACCAGCAGGTCGATATCGGCGCGGCGGCCTTCGCCGGCGAGGATGCGGTTCAACATTCGCGACAGCCAGCCGGTGCCCTCGCGGCACGGCGTGCACTGGCCGCACGACTCGGACATATAGAAGCGGGAGATGCGGGCGAGCATCTTCACCATGCAGGTGGTCTCGTCCATCACGATCACGGCCGCCGAGCCGACCGAGGAACCGATCTTCTTGAGGCTGTCGTAGTCCATGTTCGCCGTGAGCATAAGCTCGCCGGGCACGACGGGCACCGAGGAGCCGCCGGGAATGACGGCCTTCAGCTTGCGGCCGCCGAGCACGCCGCCGGCGATCTCCAGCAGATCTTTGAAGGGAATGCCGAGCGGCAACTCATAGTTGCCCGGTTTGTTGACGTGGCCGGAGACCGAGAAGATGACCGTGCCGCCGGAGTTCGGCGGCCCGAGGCCCGCAAACCATTGCGGGCCCTTGCGCAGAATGGTGGGCACCGAGGCGTAGCTCTGCGTGTTGTTGATGGTCGTCGGCGCGCCGTACAAACCGAACGCCGCGGGGAACGGCGGCTTGAACCGCGGCTTGCCCGGCTTGCCTTCCAGCGATTCCAGCAGCGCCATTTCCTCGCCGCAGATGTACGCGCCGGCGCCGACGAACGTGTGCAGATCGAAATCCACGCCCGAACCGAGGATGTTCCTGCCCAATAAACCCGCGCCGTACGCTTCCTCGAGCGCCGCCTCGAAGCGCGGCACGGGCTCGGCCAGGAACTCGCCGCGGATGTAGTTGTAGCCGACGGTGGCGTTCATCGCGTAGCCGCCGATGGCCATGCCCTCGATCAGCGCGTGCGGGTTGTAGCGCAGGATGTCGCGGTCGTGACAGGTGCCCGGTTCGCTCTCGTCCGAGTTGCATACCACGTACTTCTGGATCGGCGACTTGCTGGGCATGAAGCTCCACTTCACGCCGGTGGGAAACGCCGCGCCGCCGCGACCGCGCAGCCCGGAAGCCTTGACCGCCTCGACCACCGATTCGCGCGGCGGCTTCTCGCGCAGGATCTTCTCCCACGCCTCGTAACCGCCGATCTTGCGGTAGGTCTGCAGCGTCCACGACCGCTCGAGCTTCAGCGGCTCGAACAGCGTGAGGTTCATCTTGTCGTGCCAGTTGTCTCTCTGGGCGCCCATCGTTACTTCAGCTCATCCAGAATCCTGTCGACCTTCTCGGGCGTCAGATTCTCGTGATAGACGTGATCGACCATCATCATGGGAGCGCCGACGCAGGCCGCCAGGCACTCCTCTTCTTTCTTGAGATAGATCCGCCCGTCGGGCGTGCTCTCGCCGGTCTTGATGCCGAGCTTGCGCTCGACGTACTTCACCACATCCTCGGCGCCGCGCAGCATGCAGGAGATGTTCGTGCACACCGAGACGTGGTGGCGGCCGCAGGGCCTGGTCTCGAACATCGAATAGAACGTCGCGACCTCGTACACCTGGATCGGGGGCAGCTCGAGGTAATCGGCAACCGCATCCATCAGCGGCTGCGTGAGGTAGCCGGCGTTCTCGTGCTGGGCCGCGCGCAGCGCGGCCAGAACCGCCGAACGCTGGCGGCCGGGCGGAAATTTCGCGACCCAGCGATCGATCTCCTCGCGCACGTGCGCCGAGAGCGTCGCCGGAGCCAATGCGGGTTGTTTGCCGGTGTCGGACATCAGCGATCGATCTCCCCGAACACGATGTCCTGCGTGCCGATCACGGCCACTACGTCGGCCAGCATGTGTCCGCTGACCATCTCGTCGAGGCTCGCCAGGTGCGCGAAGCCGGGGGCGCGGCACTTCACCCGGTACGGTTTGTTCGCGCCATCGGAAATCAGGTATATGCCGAACTCCCCTTTCGGCGCCTCCACGGCGGCGTACGCCTCCCCTTCCGGGACGCAGTAGCCTTCGGTGAACAGTTTGAAATGATGGATGAGCGATTCCATGTCGCCCTTCATCTCTTCGCGCCGCGGGGGACGGACCTTGCGATCCTCGACCATGACCGGGCCGGGATTGGCGCGCAGCCAGTCGATGCATTGTTTGATGATGCGGTTGGACTGGCGGAATTCCTCCATGCGCACCAGGTAGCGGTCGTAGCAGTCGCCGTGCACGCCCACCGGAATGTCGAAGTCGACCCTGTCGTAGACCGCGTACGGCTGCTTCTTGCGCAGGTCCCATTCGACGCCCGAGCCGCGCAGCATCGGCCCGGAAAAACCGAGCTGCATGGCGCGCTCCGGCGAGACCACGCCGATGTTGACGGTGCGCTGCTTCCAGATGCGGTTGTCGGTGAGCAGCGTCTCGTACTCATCCACGCACCCGGGGAAGCGGCGCGTGAAATCCTCGATGAAATCGAGGAGCGTGCCCGAGCGCGCCGCGTTGATCTTGTCGATCTCTTTCTGCGAGCGCCACTTCGAGGCCTGGTACTTCGGCATTTCCTCGGGCAGGTCGCGGTAGACGCCGCCGGGCCGGTAATACGTGGCGTGCATGCGCGTGCCCGACACGGCCTCGTAGCAATCCATCAGGTCTTCACGCTCGCGGAACGCGTAAAGGAACACCGTCATCGCGCCGATGTCGAGCGCGTGCGAGCCGAGCCACATCAGATGGTTCAGGATGCGGGTGATCTCGTCGAACATCGTGCGGATGTACAGCGCCCGCAGCGGCGGCTCGATGCCCAGCAGGCGCTCGATGGCCCGCACGTAGGCGTGCTCGTTGCACATCATCGAGACGTAGTCGAGACGGTCCATGTAGCCGATCGTCTGATTGAACGGCTTGGACTCGGCCAGCTTTTCCGTCGCCCGGTGCAACAAACCGATATGCGGATCGGCCTTCTGGATGACCTCCCCGTCCATCTCCAGCACCAGGCGCAGCACGCCGTGCGCCGCCGGATGCTGGGGACCGAAGTTCAGGGTGAAGTTGCGGATCTCGCTCATGGCGTCGCGCCCTTTGGCGCGCTTTTGACAGGGGCGTCCTTGAGCGCCGGATCGTACCGGTTGTCCTTGCGGATCACCTTCGGCACCAGCGTGCGCGGCTCGATGCTCACCGGCTGATACACGACGCGCCGCTTGCTGGCGTCATAGCGCACTTCCACGTTGCCGCTCAATGGGAAGTCCTTGCGGAAGGGATGCCCGATGAAACCATAGTCTGTAAGGATGCGGCGCAGGTCAGGATGGCCGCGGAACAGAATGCCGTACAGGTCGAAGGCCTCGCGCTCGAACCAGTCCGCCGAGCTCCAGACGCCGACCACCGAGTCGACCATCGGCTGCGTATCGTCGGGACAGAAGGTGCGCAACCGCAGCCGGCAATTGTGGGCGATCGAGAGCAGATGGTAGACGACGGCGAAACGCGGATGATCCGGAGCCACGTCCTCCACCGGCGGATCGAAACGCTCGTGCTCATCCCGCGGCGCCTGCACCGCGCCGGCACTGCGCGCGACGCCGCGGCTGAAGCCGCTGTCGGTGGCCTCGTAGGTCTTCCATTCGTCGCGGCCGTAGTGCAGGTAGTCCACGCCGCAGACATCCATCAGCATCGCGAACTGCAGCTGCGGCTCGTCGCGCAGCGTGCGGCACACCTCGAGCAGGTCCGCGGCGGCAACCTCATAGGTGACCTCGAGCGGATTGGCGGGCGCGCGTCGCACGCGCTGGGCGAGATGCGCTTCGATCCGGGCTGCAAGCTCGTCGGGCAGGATATTCATCGCGCTATCGTGGTCGTGCGGCGGATTTTCTTCTGCAGCTGGATGATTCCGTACAGCAGTGCCTCGGCCGTAGGCGGACATCCGGGAACGTAGACGTCGACCGGTACGATACGGTCGCAGCCGCGCACGACGGCATAAGAATAATGATAGTACCCGCCGCCATTGGCGCAGGAGCCCATCGAGATCACCCAGCGCGGCTCGGACATCTGGTCGTACACCCTGCGCAGCGCCGGGGCCATTTTATTGACGAGGGTGCCCGCCACGATCATCACGTCGGATTGCCGCGGGCTCGGCCGGAAGACCACGCCGAAGCGGTCCAGGTCGTAGCGCGATGCCCCGGCGTGCATCATCTCCACCGCGCAGCAGGCCAGGCCGAAGGTCATCGGCCACATCGAGCCGGTACGCGCCCAGTGCACCAAGCCGTCGATGGTAGTGGTGAGAAAGCCCTTCTGCGCCGGCGGGGTGGACGTCGGACTCGGGCGCTGCGCGGCGGTCAATCCCATTCCAGCGCCCCCTTCTTCCACTCGTAGCAGAAGCCGACCAGCAGGATCGCCAGGAACACCGCCATCGAGACCCAGGCGAACAAACCGACGCTCTTGAATACCACGGCCCAGGGAAACAGGAACGCGATCTCCAGGTCGAAGATGATGAAGACGATGGCGACCAGGTAGTAGCGCACGTCGAACTTCATGCGCGAGTCCTCGAACGCCTCGAACCCGCACTCGTAGGGTGAAAGCTTGTCGGGATCGGGGCGCCGCTGTCCGAACAGGAACCCCAGCGCAATCAACAGCGCGCCGAAACCGCCGGCGACGATGACAAAGATGAGGATCGGAAGATATTCCTGCGCCATTGCGACCGCGACTTCAAGGGGCCCCGAAAAACGGCGCGCATTGTATCAGCTGGAGGATAAAAGTTGCGCCTTTTACCCGCGCACGCGAACGGCGGTGGGTTCTATGGCATTGACTTTAAGAGTTAAGTACGTCGAGGCCGGTGCCAAGCTTGAGCTGCGGGTCGGGTGGAGGGTTTCCGGAACGCCCTCCCCGCCCAAGACGCTGCGATATCACGATGCTCGAGCTTGTTCTGGTTGATGCGGCTGATCTCCAGCAGATCGTCGATCAGGCGCACCATCTGCGCGATCTGCCGCTCCATGATCTGGCGCGCGGAGATCGGACTCGGGTCCGACAGCCGGCTTTTAACCGGAGGCTTCGTGCCGCTCGATGATGCCGGGAAGTCTGGACGCGGAGTTCTCGACCATGAAGTCGCCCCCTCTCCTGCGACCTATATGCCTGGTGCCGACGGGGAGATTCGAACTCCCACACCTTGCGGCGCTAGCCCCTCAAGCTAGTGTGTCTACCAATTCCACCACGTCGGCAATATCGATGCGGTCCGCGCGCAGCAGCCCCCTATATGTATGTGCGCGACTCCTACGGCTTTTTGCCGTCCGCCGCGCCCTTGTCGGGCGGCGATTTTTCGGCCGATGACTTGCCGGTCGATGCCGGCGGCGGCGGGACCGTGCTCTCGACGGGTTTGTCGGCCGGTTTCTGCGCCGGAGGCGGCGCCGGGACCGCCGATGGCTTGGGCGCCGGTTGCGAGTTGCCCGCGCGCTCCAACAGGCTGGTGGGACCACTGGTCCGATGGCCGGCCAGGTAGGCCAGCGACAGGCTGGTCACGAAGAACAAAGTCGCCAGGATCGCGGTCGCCTTCGACAGCACAGTCGCCGAGCCGCGAGCGCCGAACACGGTGCCCGAGGCCCCCGCTCCGAAACCCGCGCCCGCTTCTGCGCCCTTGCCGCGCTGAAGCAGCACCAGCCCGACCATCGCGACGGCCAGGAATACGTGAATGACCAGAATAATCGCTGTACCCATAAGTTCTTCTTCGCCGCCGTTGTTCCCGGGAGTTCTCGAATGGCTGCCTAACCCTTAATACGTGCCGACCGGCTTTGCGGTCAGGCTGCGCTGCAGATGCGGCCGAACTCGTCGGCCTTCAAGGACGCGCCTCCGACGAGGCCGCCGTCGACATCCGGCATCTCGAACAGCTCCGCGGCGTTGGCCGCCTTCACGCTGCCGCCATAGAGGATGCGCAGATCCGCGGCGATTCTAGCATCGCGCGCCGCGACCTTCGCCCGCAGGAACGCATGGACCTCCTGCGCCTGAGCCGGCGTGGCGTTCTTGCCGGTGCCGATCGCCCAAACCGGCTCGTAGGCAAGCACCGCTTTCTCGAACACTGCCGGCGTCATGAGCGCCAGGACCGCATCGAGTTGACGCGCCACCACCGCTTCGGTCTTTCCGGCCTCCCGCTCGGCCAGTGTTTCGCCGACGCACAATATCGGCACCAGTCCCTGACTCTGCGCCGCCAGGAATTTGCGCGCCACCAGATGGTCGTCCTCGTGATAGAGCGCCCGCCGCTCGGAATGCCCCACGATCACGTAGTGGCAACCGACGTCCTTGAGCATTGCCGCGGACACCTCGCCGGTAAATGCGCCGGCAGCCTCCGCGCAGACGTCTTGGGCACCAAGCTCCAGACCGCTGTCCTTCAGGAGACGGGCGGTTTCCTGGAGGTAAACGAAGGGTGGAAACACGGCGACCTGCGCTTGCCAGCCGCGCGTTTCCAGCCCAAGCAACTCATTGAGAAGACGGGCATTTTCGGCCCGAGAGCCATGCATCTTCCAATTTCCAGCCACCAAGCGCCGACGCATGGCCTACCCCCGCCAACTCGAAAAGGCGCGCGATCTTAAGCGCCGGGTAGGAGCAAAGCAATGCGCGCTCTGCGATCGCGCAGCATTGAAGAATTTATAGCCGCTCTGTGCCGGCTTCAGGCCTTCGACGCGGCCTCGCGCACGACCTGAGCCAGGTACTCGGCGTGCTTGCGGATCGCCGCCTCGTCCTTGCCTTCCAGCATGACTCGAATGACGGGCTCGGTGCCTGACGCCCGCAATACCACGCGTCCTGCATCCTTCAGCTGCGTTTCGATGTCCCGGACCGCGTTCTGCACCGACGCGTTGCCCCCAACGTCGAACCGCTGCTGAACCTTTACGTTCAGCAACACCTGGGGGTAGCGCTTCACGCCTGCCGTCAGCTCCGCGAGGCTGCGTCCGGTCTGCTTCATCGCGGCCAATACTTGCAGGGCGCTCACGATACCGTCGCCCGTCGTGGTCTTGTCCAGGCACAGGAGGTGTCCCGAGGTCTCGCCTCCCAGGATGCCGCCGACTTCACGCAACAGGCTAAGCACATACCGGTCCCCGACCTGCGCGCGCCGGAAATCGACGCCCAGATCCTTCAAGGCCAGCTCCAAGCCCAGGTTGCTCATCACCGTACCCACCACCGGACCCCGCAGATTCCCCTCGGCCATGCGCGAGGCTGCGACGACATAGAGGAGCTGATCGCCGTCCACCACGCGGCCGAGATGATCCACCATCACGACGCGATCACCGTCACCGTCCAGGGCGATCCCTGCGTGCGCGCCTGCCCCCGGAACCATCAATTGCAGCAGGCCCGGCGCGGTCGAGCCGCAGCCGTCGTTGATGTTGCGGCCATTGGGCGAGCAGCCGATGGGAATGATCTCGGCGCCAAGATCGGCAAAGATGCGCGGGGCGACTTTGTAGGCGGCGCCGTTGGCGCAGTCGACCACCAGCTTGAACCCGCGCAGATCGACGCCGGAAGGCATCGAGGCCGCGCAGAAATCCTGGTACACCGTGCGGGACTTGTCGACGCGCACCGCGCGCCCCAGTGCGTTCGACTCGCGCGTGAGCGCCGGCATCTCGAGCTGGCGCTCGATCTGCAGCTCCAGGTCATCGCTCAGCTTGCCGCCGCTGGCGTCGAAGAATTTGATGCCGTTGTCGTCGAACAGATTGTGCGAGGCGCTGATGACCACGCCGAAATCGCACTTGAACTGCTGCGTCATGTAGGCGATGCCGGGTGTCGGCAGAGGACCGATCAGCTTGGCATCGACGCCCGCGGCGACGAAGCCGGCTTCGAGGGCCGACTCGAACATGTAGCCGGAAAGGCGCGTGTCTTTGCCGATCAGGACTGCGCCGCCGTCGGGGACCAGGACGCGGGCAGCGGCGCTCGCCAGGCGTAGAGCGAAATCCACGGTCATGGGGGCGGTGCCGACTTTGCCTCTGACGCCGTCGGTGCCGAAGTACTTGCGGGTCATTCAATCTCCCGGAAAAACGGTTGTCGTACGAATTGCAGCCCGCAGTGACGCGCAGCTCCGCCGGTCAATGATGCGGGGAGAGAGTGGCGGTGGCAATGCGCACGGCGTCGACGGTTTCGGGCACGTCATGGGCGCGGATGAGACGCGCGCCCTTGAGGACGGCAACCGTGGCCAGGGCGAGGCTCGCGGAGAGGCGCTGGTCCACCGGGCGGTCGATGAGTTTGGCGATCATGGATTTGCGCGACAGACCAGCGGCCACGGGGATATCAGGTGGCGCCAGCCGATCGAGGGCATCGAGGAGAGTGAGATTGTGCTCAACGGTCTTGCCGAAGCCGAAGCCGGGATCGACGACGATGCGGTCGAGGCCGATGCCGGCGGCGAGACAGGCCTGCGTCCGCTCGTCGAGAAACGCACGCACCTCCGAGACCACGTCCGTGTAGCGCGGGTTGTCCTGCATGGTGCGCGGCTCGCCCTGCATGTGCATCAAACAAACGGCCGCCCCGCTCGACGCCACGGCCGCGAGAGCGCCTGGCGCACGCAGCGCGTAGACGTCGTTGATCATGCCCGCGCCCGCTTCGAGCGCGGCGCGCATCACCTCGGGCTTGCTGGTGTCGACGGAAATCGGCGCCGCGATGCGCTTTGCGAGCGCTTTGACGACCGGAATCACCCGTGCAAGCTCGTCCTCGACGCTCACCGGATCGGAGCCGGGCCGCGTCGACTCCCCGCCGATATCGACGATGACGGCTCCCTGCGCCACCATCCGCTCGGCCTCCGCCACCGCGAGACCTGGCTCGACGAATCGCCCCCCATCGGAAAATGAATCCGGCGTGACGTTCACCACGCCCATCACCCCGGCCCGGCTCAGATCCACCGTCTTATCCCCGCACCTGAGCCGCATGTCCGCCCCAAGCTGCCTTTATGTGTCGTGCACCGAGGAAATGGATCGTTGAAGCCGCAGGATTCTCACGGCGCTCTTTCTTTCATGCCAAACAGCGCGGCCGGGCGTCGCGGCACGCGCGCGGTCGTTCTTGTTTCTTCGCGAGCGGCGCGTGGAGCCCCGGCTCAATGTTGACCGGCCGGCGAGGTGCCAATCGTCGGCGACTGCTTCGGCTGCGTCTTTCCGGGAGGGCCATCCGAGGCCGAATCATCCCAATCCTTCGGCGGCCGCGGCTCGCGCCCCTTCATGATGTCGCCGATCTGGTCCTCGTCGATGGTCTCGTACTTCACCAGCGCCTCGGCCATCGCGTGCAGTTTCTGCAGGTTGGACGTCAGGATGTCCTTCGCCCGCTGGAAGTTCGAATCGATCACGCGCCGCACTTCCTCGTCGATCGCGTGGGCGGTAACGTCCGAGACCTGCTTGTGCTGCGTGACGCTGCGGCCGAGGAATACTTCACCGCTCTCTTCGGAGTAGGTCAGCGGCCCCAGGCGGTCGGACAGGCCCCACTTGGTGACCATGTTGCGCGCCAGGTCGGTGGCCCGCTCGATGTCGTTGGCGGCGCCGGTGGTCACCGACTCTTCGCCAAAGATCAACTCTTCTGCGATGCGTCCGCCAAAGAGCGCCGTGATCATGCTCTCCAGGCGCCGCTTGCTCAGGCTGTAGCGATCGGTCTCCGGCAGGAACATAGTGACGCCGAGCGCGCGGCCGCGCGGGATGATGGTGACTTTGTACACCGGGTCGTGCTCCGGCACGCTCAAGCCCACGATTGCATGGCCGGCCTCGTGATAGGCCGTCATGCGCTTCTCGGCTTCGCTCATCACCAGCGAGCGCCGCTCCGCGCCCATCATGATCTTGTCCTTCGCGCGCTCGAACTCGTTCATCGACACCAGCCGCCGGTTGTCGCGCGCGGCGAACAGCGCCGCCTCGTTCACCAGGTTGGCGAGATCGGCGCCGGAGAATCCGGGCGTGCCGCGGGCGATGACGGCGGGTTTCACGTCCTCGCCGACCGGCACCTTGCGCATGTGCACCTTCAGGATCTGCTCGCGGCCGCGCACGTCGGGCAGCGGCACGACCACCTGACGGTCGAACCGGCCCGGGCGCAAGAGCGCCGGATCGAGGACGTCCGGACGGTTGGTGGCGGCTATGACGATGATGCCTTCGTTGCCTTCGAAGCCGTCCATCTCCACCAGCAGCTGGTTCAGCGTCTGCTCGCGCTCATCATGACCGCCGCCCAGGCCCGCGCCGCGATGGCGGCCGACCGCGTCGATCTCATCGATGAAAATGATGCATGGCGCATGCTTCTTCGCCTGCTCGAACATGTCGCGCACGCGCGAGGCGCCCACGCCGACGAACATCTCGACGAAGTCCGAGCCTGAAATGGTGAAGAACGGCACCTTGGCCTCGCCGGCGATCGCGCGCGCGAGCAAAGTCTTGCCGGTACCGGGCGAGCCGACCATCAGCACACCCTTGGGAATCTTGCCGCCGAGCTTCTGGAACTTGCCCGGGTCCTTGAGGAAGTCGACGATCTCGCCGACCTCGTCTTTCGCCTCGTCGACGCCGGCGACGTCCGCGAACGTGACCGCCACCTGATCCTCGCTCAGCAGCCGCGCCCGGCTCTTGCCGAACGACATTGCGCCGCGGCCCCCGGCGGCGCCCTGCATCTGGCGCATGAAATAGATGAAGATCGCCACCAGCAGCAGCACCGGGAAGGACGACAGGAACAACTGCAGCAGCAGGTTGGGACGCTCCGGAGCGGAAGCCCGGATCACCACGTCCTCCTTGTTCAGCAGCCCGATGAGGGCGGTGTAGTCCGTTTCGGGGTTGTAGACACGGAAGGCGCCGCCGTCGCGCTTGTGGCCGATGATCTGCTCGCCCTTGAATTCGACCGAGGCGACAGAGTGATTCTTGACCTCGTTCAGGAAGGTCGAATAGGCCATCTCGCTGGTTTCGCCGGGACGGGGACTGAAGTTGCTGAAGACGGTCAGCAGCACGACGGCAATGACCACCCAGAGCAGGATATTGCGTGTCAGATCGTTCAAATTCCTTCCTCTCTTCCGGTCCTCTCTTCTGGCGAGCCTCGCTTTGGCCGTCCTCTTTTGGCGACGCGGCAGACTGAAATCGTGCCGCGTGGCGGCGGGAACCGCGGGATTGCCCGGCGGATCAGGCTCAAAGGCAACCTACACCATCCGGAATTTTCTAGCCAGCAGATACATCTCCGCGCTGCGCGAGCGCGAAGCCTCGGGCTTGCGCAGGCGCACGCTGTCAAAACTCTGCCGGGTGGACTGTACGAATTGCTGAAAACCCGCCCCTTGAAAAACTTTCAGCAGGAGATCCCCCCCGGGCTTGAGCACCCGCCGGGCGAAATCCAGCGCCAGCTCTTCCAGATCCAGCGCCCGTGGCTGATCGACGGCGTCGATGCCGCTCATGTTGGGGGCCATGTCCGACATTACAAGATCGACGGGACGCCCGGCCAAGGCGGCCAGCAGACGATCGAGGACCTCCGATTCACGGAAGTCGCCCTGGATGAAGGTGACGCCGGGGATGGCAGGCATGGGAAGGACATCGAGCGCAAAGATCTCACCTTTGCCGTGCAATTGTCTGACAGCCAGCTGACTCCAGCCGCCGGGGGCGGCGCCGAGATCGACGCAGACCATTCCGGGTCTGATGAGCCGCTCGGTGCGCTGCAACTCTTCGAGCTTGAAGGCGGCGCGGGAACGCAGGCCCTCCTTGCGGGCACGCTTCACATAAGGATCGCGGGCGTGTTCCTGGAGCCAGCGGGAGCTGCTTTTGCTGCGAGGCATGGGAAATCAGAGGACTCTGCTACTGGCCGCTCTTTCGTTATTCAGGGAGGCACCGCGGCTTTGAGCGTGGGTGGGAGGGGATATCCACAATTTTCAATTCAGCCGTACCGTGTCTGCCCTGGCCTCTGTTGGCGAACAGCTCCAAAGGCCTTAGTCACCATATGTTCGCCGGTTCTTGAAAATTGTGGGTATCCCCTCCCACCCACGCTCAAAGCCGCCCGCAAGCGCTCAACAGCAGCCTTCCCCGCCAGCTCAGCCCGCCGCAACCGCCTACACGTACTTGACCGCAATGATCTCGTAACTGCGTACGCCCGCCGGAACCGTCACTTCGATGACGTCACCCGCACTCTTCCCCACCAGCGCCCGCGCAATCGGCGAACCGACCGAAATGAGGCCGCGGCGAATGTCCGCCTCGTCCTCTCCGACGATCTGATACACGACTTTGCCGCCCTCGTCCTGATCCTCCAGGTCCACCGTGCAGCCGAACACCACGCGCCCGTTGGCCGAAAGTCTGGTGACATCGATGATTTCGGCATTGGCGAGGCGCGCCTCGACTTCGTTGATGCGGCCTTCGATGAAGCTCTGCTGCTCGCGCGCCGCATGGTACTCGGCGTTCTCGCTCAGGTCGCCGTGGCTGCGGGCTTCGGCAATCGCCTTGATGACGTTCGGACGGTCCTCGGTCTTCAGCCGCTTGAGCTCCGCGCGCAACAGCTCCGCGCCGCGCAAGGTCAGGGGCGCGCGTTTCATCCCGTCAGCTCCTTGTGCAGATCCTGCAGGCGGTTCACTTCCACTTCGTTGACGTAGTCCAGCGCGTTGCAGCTCGCCTTGCCGGCGTTCACGGTCGTGTAGTAAGTCACGCGCCTGTGGACCGCCTCGCGCCGGATGGAGCGCGACTCGCGGGTGGCGAACTTGCCTTCAGTGGTATTCACGATGATCGCAATCTCGTCGTTCTTGATCATGTCCACGATGTGCGGACGCCCTTCCCTCACTTTGTTCACCCGCCGGCATTCCACGCCCGCGGCCGTCAGCACCCGCGCCGTGCCGTCGGTGGCGATGATCTCGAAGCCGCGCGCGGCGAACGATTTCGCCAGCTCCACCGCGGCGGGCTTGTCGCGGTCGCGCACGCTGATGAAACAAACCCCCCGTGTCGGCAGCGTCACGCCCGAGGCCGCCTGGGCTTTGGCATACGCCTCGCCGAACGTGCGGCCCGTTCCCATGACCTCGCCGGTCGATTTCATCTCCGGGCCGAGGATCGGATCGGCCTCCGGGAATTTGTTGAACGGGAACACCGCCTCTTTGACCGAATAGTAGGTCGGGATCCGCTCCTCGGTAAACCCCAGCTCCCCGAGCGTGCGCCCGCTCATCACGCGCGCGGCGATCTTGGCGAGCGGCACCCCGGTCGCCTTGGAGACGAACGGCACGGTGCGCGAGGCGCGCGGATTGACCTCCAGGACGTAGACGATGCCGTTCTGGATGGCGAACTGGATGTTCATCAAGCCGACGACTTTCAGCGCCATGGCGAGCTTGCGGGTTTGTGCGCGCAGCTCGTCCTGCAACTCCTTGCTCAAGCCGTTGGGCGGCAGCGAGCACCCGGAGTCGCCCGAATGCACGCCCGCCTGCTCGACGTGCTCCATGATGCCGCCGATGAGCACGGTCTCGCCGTCGCAGACGGCATCCACGTCGACCTCCGTCGCCAAGTCCAGGAAGCGATCCAGGAGGACCGGGCTGTCGTTGGAAACTTTGACGGCGTGGGTCATGTACGCGCGCAGGTCTTCCTCGTTGAAGACCACTTCCATCGCACGCCCGCCCAGAACGTACGAAGGACGCACGACCAGCGGGAAGCCGACTTCGCGCGCCAGCTCCACCGCCTGGTCTTCCGTGCGCGCCGTGGCGTTGGCCGGCTGCTTGAGGCCCAGCGTCTTGACCAGCTGCTGGAAGCGCTCGCGGTCCTCGGCGACGTCGATCGAATCGGGCGTCGTACCGATGATCGGCGCGCCGGCCGCGGCGAGCGAGCGCGCGAGCTTCAGCGGCGTTTGTCCGCCATACTGCACGATGACGCCCCTGGGCTTCTCCTTGCCGATGATCTCCATGACGTCCTCGAAGGTCAGCGGCTCGAAATACAGGCGGTCCGAGGTATCGTAGTCGGTGGAGACGGTCTCCGGATTGCAGTTGACCATGATGGTCTCGTAGCCGTCCTCGCGCAGCGCGAGCGCGGCGTGAACACAACAGTAGTCGAACTCGATGCCCTGCCCGATGCGGTTCGGCCCACCGCCGAGAATCATGATCTTGGCCCGATCCGACGGATTGGCCTCGCATTCCTCTTCGTACGTCGAATACAGGTATGCGGTGGACGTGGCGAATTCCGCCGCGCACGTGTCCACTCGTTTGTAAACCGGATGCAGCGCGTACCGGTGCCGCAAGCGCCGGATCGACGGCTCGTCGGTGGCCGCCAGCGTGGCGAGCCTGCTGTCGGAAAACCCCTTGCGCTTGAGCGTGCGCAGCCGCGTTTCCGTCAAGCCCTCGACGCCGCCGCCACGAACCCTGCTTTCCTCTTCGAGCAGGTCCTGGACCTGGTCGAGGAACCACGGATCGATGCCGGTGAGGCCGGCGATCCTCTCGAGCGACCAGCCGGCGCGGAACGCATCGGCCGTGTATAACAAACGACTGGGGCCGGGCATGCTCAGCTCGGTGGCGAGCGCGTTCTGCGCCTCCTCGGTGAGCGGCAGGGAGATCTGCTCCTGGAAGCCGTCCGCGCCGGTCTCCAGACTCCGCAACGCTTTCTGCAGCGATTCCTGGAACGTGCGGCCGATGGCCATCGCCTCGCCCACCGACTTCATCTGCGTGGTGAGACGGGCGTTCACTCCCGGGAACTTCTCGAAGGTGAAGCGCGGAATCTTGGTGACGACGTAATCGATGCTGGGTTCGAAGGAGGCCGGCGTGGCGCCGCCGGTGATGTCGTTCTTCAGCTCATCGAGCGTGTAGCCCACCGCGAGCTTGGCGGCGACTTTGGCGATCGGGAAGCCCGTCGCTTTGGACGCGAGCGCCGAGGAGCGCGAGACGCGCGGATTCATCTCGATCACCAGCACGCGGCCGTCGCGCGGGTTGATGGCGAACTGGACGTTCGAGCCGCCGGTGTCCACGCCGATCTTGCGCAGCACGGCGATCGAGGCGTCGCGCAGGCGCTGGTATTCCTTGTCGGTGAGCGTCTGCGCGGGCGCGACGGTGATCGAATCGCCCGTGTGCACGCCCATCGGATCGAGGTTCTCGATGGAGCACACGATGATGCAGTTGTCCTTGCGGTCGCGCACCACCTCCATCTCGAATTCCTTCCAGCCGATCACCGACTCTTCGAGCAATATCTCGTTGGTCGGCGAGGCTTCCAGGCCGCGTGCGGCGATGGTTTCGAACTCCTCGCGGTTGTACGCGATGCCTCCGCCGGTGCCGCCGAGCGTGAACGAGGGGCGGATGACCGTCGGGTAGCCGATCTCGGCCTGCACGGCCAGCGCTTCCTCCATCGTGTGCGCCAGGCGCGCGCGCGGCACTTCCAGGCCGATCCCGCGCATGGCGTTGCGAAACTTCTCGCGGTCCTCCGCCATGTCGATCGCCTCGCGCGAGGCGGCGATCAATTCGACCTTGTACTGCTCGAGGACGCCTTCGCGCACCAGGTCGAGCGCCGTGTTGAGCGCCGTTTGTCCACCCATGGTGGGGAGCAGCGCGTTCGGACGCTCTTTCTCGATGATGCGCGCAACGGTGCGCCAGTTGACCGGTTCGATGTAGACCGCGTCGGCCATCCCGGGATCGGTCATGATCGTGGCGGGATTGGAGTTGACCAGGATGACCCGGTAGCCCTCTTCCTTGAGCGCCTTGCAGGCCTGCGCGCCCGAATAATCGAACTCACATGCCTGGCCGATGATGATGGGGCCGGCGCCGATGATGAGGATGCTCTGGATGTCTGTCCGCTTCGGCATTATTTGGCAGCCTGTTTCTTGAGCTCGTCCTTGCCGAGGACGCCGGCGAGCTGGGCCTTTTGCGCGCGCGCCAGGTTCTGAAGGCGCTTCACCATGAGATAGAGGAACGACTCGAACAAAGGACGCAGGTCGTGGGGACCAGGGCTGGCCTCGGGGTGACCCTGGAATCCGAAGGCCGGGCGATCGGTGCGCATGATTCCCTGCAGCGAGCCGTCGAACAGCGAGCGGAACGTCGGCTTGAGCGTGGGCGGCAGGCTCTTCTCGTCCACCGCGAAGCCGTGGTTCTGGCTGGTGATGAACACCCGGCCGGACGAAAGCTCCTGTACGGGGTGGTTCGCGCCGTGGTGGCCGAACTTCATCTTGACTGTGCGCGCGCCGCTGGCAAGACCGAGCAGCTGATGTCCCAGGCAGATACCGAAGATCGGGATGTCGGTTTCCAGGAACTGGCGAATCGCCTTGATGGCGTAATCGCACGGCTCCGGATCGCCGGGCCCGTTGGAGAGAAAGATGCCGTCCGGATGCATGGCGAGTACCGCTTCGGGCGGAGTTTGCGCCGCAACCACGGTGATCCGGCAGCCATGATCGGCGAGCAGCCGCAGGATGTTGCGCTTGATGCCGAAGTCATACGCCACGACGTGCAGCCGCGCGGCCGGGCGCATGAGATCAGAGCTTTCGCGCCAGATGCTGCCCTCGTTCCACTGAAAGACCTGCTTGGTGCTGACGACTTTCGCGAGATCCATGCCCTTGAGGCCGGGGAACTTGCTCGCCGCATGCACGGCCGCGGCGTCGTCGATCTTGTCGCCCGTCATGATGCAGCCGGCTTGTGCGCCCTTGTCGCGCAGGATGCGCGTCAGCTTGCGGGTATCGATGTCCGCGATGGCCACGATGCGTCCCCGCTGCAGGAAGCTCTCCAGTGGTTCGGAGGAACGCCAGCTGCTCGCCAGCCGCGGAAGATCGCGGACGATGAGGCCGGCGGCATAAACGGCGGAGGATTCGAGGTCTTCCGTATTGGTGCCGGTATTGCCGATGTGGGGATACGTCAGGGTGACGATCTGGCGGCAGTACGAGGGGTCGGTGAGAATTTCCTGATAACCCGTCAGGGCGGTATTGAAAACGACTTCTCCCGTGGTATTGCCTTTGGCTCCGATCGAAATACCCCGGAAGACGGTACCGTCTTCCAAGGCCAATACAGCAGGAACAGTCAAATCGAAGTACCCCTCTGTTCTATGGTCGAAAGCGGCCTTTCGGCCCTTTCGACTGCGAGCAAGAAAACGTGGTTTTTCTGCTCGCCTATGTTCGAAAGCGGCTCGGACGGTCCGAGTCCTCGGTCACCGCAGATTCGGGGCGCGCATGTGCAAAGCGGGAGGAGTCCTTGAGAACCCCGCCCGCTTTGACTGGACTAACCCCTACTCGGTAACAGTCGGAATTCTACGCAACCCGCCTTCCCGGTGTCCACGCCCAAGAGGTGGGGACGGCGCCGAAATTTTCCATCGGACGCCACTGGCGACCGGGTGCGCCGCCTGCCGCGCTGCGGACCGCGCTCGCGCGGGCTTCCCCATCATCAAGTCGCTGATTTGAATCCGATTACGTCTTCCATCGCGTACAGGCCGGGAGGTTGGCTGAGCAGCCACTGCGCCGCCCGCAGAGCGCCGCGAGCGAAGGTCAGGCGATCGCTCGCCCGGTGCGTCAGCGCCAGGCTCTCGCCGTTGCCGGCCAGAACCAGAGTGTGCTCGCCGACGACATCACCGCCGCGCAATGTTGCGAAGCCGATCTGGCCGCGCTGGCGGGCACCGGTGTGGCCATGACGGTCGAAAACCGCTGCATCCGGCAAGGACACTCCCCGCCCCCGGGCTACGCTCTCGCCGATGCGCAGCGCCGTACCGGAAGGTGCGTCGAGCTTGTGGCGGTGGTGCATCTCGAGGACTTCAGCGTCGAACTCATCGCCGAGCGTGCGGGCCGCGATCTCGACCAGCCGGCAGAGCAGATTGACGCCGATGCTCATGTTGGGAGACATCAGCACCGGGATGCTCGCGGCGGCGGCGCGCAGCTGCTGTAGCGACGCCTCAGACAAGCCCGTGGTGCCGATAACCAGGGCGCGTTTACGCCGCACGCAAGCTGCGACGTGATCGCTCACCGCCGCATGGACGGTGAAGTCGATCGCCACTTCCGCATTCTTCAGCGCTTCGTTCGGATCGGCCGTCACGGTCACGCCCAGGTGTCCGCCGTTGACGAGCTCGCCCACATCCTTGCCGAGACTCGCACTGCCCGACGATGCCAGCGCTCCGCTCAACTTCAGGTTTCGGTTCTGATTCTCAGCCAGCGCCTGCAGCAGCGCCCGCCCCATGCGCCCCGTGACCCCGAGAATGGCGACATTAGTCATGCTTGCAAGTTTACCGCAGGAGTCCGATCGCTCGCATTAAACACTCAATGTCAACGACTAATCTTTTCGAAGAAGCTCTTCACGCCATCGAGCCAGGTTTGTTCGCGCGGATTGTGACGGCGTGAATCCTTGCGCAGCGACTCCTCCAGCTTCTGTACGAGCTTGCGCTGCTCGGCACTGAGGTTGACCGGCGTTTCCACCGTGACCCGGCAGAACAAATCGCCCCGCGGGCCGCCGCGCACCGGCTTGACACCCTGATCGCGCAGGCGCAGGACGCGGCCGGACTGGGTCTCCGGCGGAATGGTGAGGCGCTTGTGGCCTTCCAGGGTCGGCACTTCGATTTCACCGCCGAGGACGGCGGTGGCGAAGCTGATCGGCACTTCACAGGAAAGATGGCTGCCATCGCGCTCGAAGATCGGATGCTCGCGCACCTCGATCTCCACGTACAGGTCGCCCGCAGGCCCGCCATTGCGTCCGGCCTCGCCCTGCCCGGTCAAACGAACCCGATCGCCGTTGTCGACGCCCGCGGGCACCTGCACGGTCACGTGACGGGATCGATTGACGCGGCCCTGGCCGCGGCAGCTCTCGCAGGGCTGGCTGATCGTTTGTCCGCGCCCGCGGCAGTGCGGACACGGCTGCTGAATGCTGAAGAAACCCTGACTGACGCGTACCTGGCCGTGCCCGCCACAGGTCTCGCACGTCACCGTCCTGGAGTCCTTGGCGGCGCCGCTGCCGGAGCAGGTTTCGCACTCGCCGAGGCTTTGGAATTCGATGTCGACGCTGGCGCCGAACACCGCCTGGTCGAGATCGAGCTGCAGTGGGTAGCGCAGATCCGCCCCGCGATACACCTGGTTGGCGCCGCGGCGTGCGCCGCCGAACAGATCGCCGAAAACCTCGCCAAACGCCTGGCTGAACATGTCGCTGGCATTGAATCCGAACCCGCCGCCCGCCCCGCGCCCTTCCAGGCCGGCGTGCCCGAACTGATCGTAGATCGCCCGCTTATCGGGATCGGCCAGGACCTCGTATGCTTCCTTGGCTTCCTTGAATTTCTCCTCGGCGGAATGGTCCTCGGGATTGCGGTCCGGGTGATGTTTCATGGCGAGGCGCCGGTAGGCCTGCTTGATATCAGCCTCGGTGGCGGTGCGCTCCACCGCCAGCACTTTGTAATAGCAGCGCTTTGACATCGAATCCCCGGATACCTGCGGGGCGTCGCAGTCGCCCGCAACGCCCCGTCTCCAAACCCCCAATGCTCCGCGTCAACTCAGCTCTTGCGGTCCTTGTCCTTCACTTCCTCGAATTCGGCATCGACCACATTGTCTTTAGAGTCCTGCCCGCCGCCGCTCTTGCCCTGCTGCGGGCCGGCGGACGCCTGCGCGCCTTCCCCGCCGCCGGCATAAGCCTGCTGCGCGAGCGACGCGGAAGCCTGCGCGAGCAGCTCGCTCTTCTTGGCGATGATATCTTTGTCGTCGCCCGAGAGCGCGGTCTTCAGGTCCGCCAGCGCCGCTTCGATCTTCTGGCGCTCGCCCGCCGGCACTTTCTCGCCGAGCTCCTTGAGCGATTTCTCCGTGGCGTGCATCAGCGCATCGCCGCGATTGCGCACCTCGACCAGCTCGCGGAAGCGCTTGTCCTCCTCCGCGTGCGCCTCGGCGTCCTTGACCATCCGTTTGATCTCGTCCTCGTTCAGGCCGCTCGAGGCCTTGATGACGATCTTTTGTTCCTTGCCGGTGGCCTTGTCCTTGGCGGACACGTTCAGGATGCCGTTGGCATCGATGTCGAAGGTGACCTCGATCTGCGGCAGCCCGCGCGGCGCCGGCGGAATGTCCGCGAGATCGAAGCGGCCCAGGGACTTGTTGTCCGAGGAGCGCTCGCGCTCGCCCTGCAGGACGTGGATCGTCACCGCGGTCTGATTGTCATCGGCGGTCGAGAAGACCTGCGAAGCCTTGGTTGGAATCGTCGTGTTCTTCTCGATCAGCTTGGTCATCACGCCGCCGAGCGTCTCGATGCCGAGCGACAGCGGGGTGACGTCGAGCAGCAGCACGTCCTTGACTTCGCCGGCCAGCACGCCCGCCTGGATGCCGGCGCCCACGGCCACGGCCTCGTCGGGATTGACGTCCTTGCGCGGCTCCTTGCCGAAAAAGTCCTTGACGACCTTCTGCACCGCCGGCATGCGCGTCTGGCCGCCGACCAGGATGACTTCGGCGACGTCCTTCGACGACAGCCCCGCATCCTTCAGCGCGATACGGCACGGCTCGATGGTCTTCTGGATCAGGTCCTCGACCAGCGACTCGAGCTTGGCCCGGGTCAGCTTGATGTTCAGGTGCTTCGGACCGGTGGCGTCGGCCGTGATGTACGGCAGATTGACGTCCGTCTGCTGGCTGGAGGACAGCTCGATCTTGGCTTTCTCCGCGGCCTCTTTCAGGCGCTGCATGGCGAGCGGATCGCGCCGCACGTCGACGCCGCTTTCCTTCTTGAACTCATCGGCCAGGAAATTGATCACGCGCAGGTCGAAGTCCTCGCCGCCGAGGAAGGTGTCGCCGTTGGTCGAGAGCACCTCGAACTGGCGCTCCCCGTCGATCTCGGCGATCTCGATGATGGAGATATCGAAAGTGCCGCCGCCGAGGTCATACACGGCGATCTTGCGGTCGCCGCCGCTCTTGTCGAGGCCATAGGCGAGCGCAGCCGCCGTCGGCTCGTTGATGATGCGCTTGACGTTGAGCCCCGCGATGCGTCCGGCGTCCTTGGTGGCCTGGCGCTGGGAGTCGTTGAAATAGGCCGGCACGGTGATGACGGCCTCGGTCACCGTCTCGCCGAGATAGTCCTCGGCGGTCTTCTTCATCTTCTGCAGCACGCGCGCGGAAATTTCCGGCGGCGCCAGCTTCTTGCCATTGACTTCCACCCATGCGTCGCCGTTGTCCGCCTTGGCGATCCTGTAAGGCACCATGTTGATGTCCTTCTGCACCACGGCGTCATCGAACTTGCGGCCGATGAGGCGCTTGATCGCGAACAGGGTGTTCTGCGGATTGGTGACCGCCTGGCGCTTGGCCGACTGCCCCACCAGCACCTCATCGTCCTTCGTAAAGGCGACGATCGAGGGGGTCGTGCGATCGCCCTCGCTGTTCTCGATCACGCGCGGCTTGCCGCCCTCCATGATCGCGACGCAGGAATTGGTGGTTCCCAGGTCGATTCCAATGGTTTTGGCCATAGATGCAAAGCTCCTCGCAAGAGATTGAATTCGTTAGTTCGTCAAAGTGGGGGGATCGCCCGGGCTTTCAAGCACCCGCGCCCTCGGGCGCCTTCGCGACGATCACGCGCGCGGGCCGCAGCAGGCGGTCGTTGAGCCGATAACCCTTCTGCACGACCAGGAGCACCGAGTCGGGCTCCGCGGTAGCGGACGGCTGTGTGGTCATGGCTTCGTGTTGCTGAGGGTCAAAAGGCGCGCCCAAAGGATTGATTTCACTGATATTGAATTTCTCGAACGCCTTGGCCAACAGCTTCAGCGTGGCCTCCTGCCCCGCGAGCAACGTCTGCAGTCCGTCACCCTCGCCTGCGGCCTTGGTGGCAGCCTCCAGGCCCATCTCTAGGCTGTCCTTGACCGCCAGCAGCTCCTGAGCAAATTTTTCGAGACCGTAGCGATGCGCGCCCTCGACGTCTCGCTGGGCGCGCTTACGGACGTTGTCCAGCTCCGCCAGGGCGCGCAGGTAGTCGCTGCGGTGCTCAGTGGCTTTCGCTTCCGCCGCGGCCAGCGCAGCGGTCAGATCGACCTCGGGCGACGGACGCGATCCGCTTTCGGGGGCGTCCCGCATGACCACCGTGGCGTCATGGTCCGGAGCCGGGGTGTCGGCGCGGGAATCGTCGTCCTTTCTGGACGCTGGGGACATCGAGGACCTCCGTGAGCAAGCGGGATTTGAGGGGCGCGAAGGATAGCAAACCGGAATCAGGATCGGTGGGGGCGGGATATGGAGGTAAGGCCCTGGTGTTCAACGGCTGCGGGCCACGTCAGAGCGCGTTGGTACGTGGAAGCAAGGGATCAAGAAGCAAATCTTAAAAGAGCAAGAAGCTTGCTAAGTCACGCCTGAGGAGCGGGGTCCCGGGGGCGGAACGGGTTTCGGGAACGCCGTGAACCCGTCCCTGGGGGCTTCGGGTTAAACATCCCTGTTTAACACGATCCCGAAACCCGTTCCGCCCCCGGGACCCCGCGACAGGTCGGTGGTAACGCGATTCGAGAATATCGATTGTCCGGATATCGATATCCGAGAGACTAGAGTTCGCGCACTCTTCACTCTTCGTTGCCTATCCGCGGGGACCCGATGGGGGAGAGGGTTCCAGGATCGTGTTGAACAGGGATGTTCAACCCGAAGCCCCCAGGGACGGGTTCACGGCGTTCCTGGAACCCTCTCCCCCATCGGGTCCCCGCCCGTTGGTGCTAATGAGCACCCTCTTAGATTTTTCTAGATTCTTCTTTTGGACGCCTCGCATCTGGTGGCGGCGTCCCACTGCATCATCACCGCGCTTGCCCCATCACTTGCGCGAGTTCAGCGCCGCTCCCAACAAACGAGCGGTGATGTCCACGATCGGTATCACCCGCTCGTACGCCATGCGCGTCGGCCCGATCACTCCGAGCACGCCTACCACTTCGTTGTCCAGCGTGTACGGCGCCGTCACCACGCTGCAATCGTCCAGGATTTGATACCCCGACTCCTGCCCGATGAAGATCTGCACCCCCTGCGCGCTCAAGCTCTGATCCAGCAGGTGCAGGATGTCGCGCTTCTCCGTGAATGCCTCGAACAGACGCCGCAGCTTCTCGACGTTCGAAAGCTCGGCGAAACCCATCAGGTTGGTCTGCCCGGCGAGCACGTAGCCCGGCTCGTCGTTCGGACCCGGTTCCACGACCTGCTGCGCCAGTTGGATGGCATCGAGCATCAGTTGATTGAGGTGGTTGCGCGTTTCCTGCAGCTGGCGCACCAGCTCCGCGCGCAGCTCGCTGGCGGTGCGGCCGCGGAAATGCTCGTTGAGGTAGTTCGATGCGCGCCGCAACTCGTCCGCGGAGTAGTGACGTTCGAGCTGCAGGATCCGGTTCTGGACTTCGCGCCCGTTGACGACGAGTACCGCCAGTACCCGGTTCTCCGACACTCCGACGAAATCGATCTGCGTCACCGCGGCGTGCGACTGGCGCGGGATGGTGACTACGCCCGCCAGACGGGTGATCGTCGAGAGGACCTGCGAGGCGGTGGCCACCAGCGACTTCGGCTCGTCCTGGCTCCCGCCGAACCGACGCTGCAGCTCGTCGATCTCATTCTGCTCGAGGGGCTTCAGCTTCAGCAGCGTATTGACGAAATATCGATAGCCCTTGTCGGTCGGCACCCGTCCCGCGGAGGTATGCGGAGAGGTGACGAAACCGAGCGCCTCCAGGTCCGACATGACATTGCGGACCGTGGCCGAACTCAGCGTCAAACCCGACTCGCGCGACAGTGTCCGCGAGCCCACCGGCTGGCCGTCGCGGATGTAATTTTCTATGAGGACCTTGAGCAAGTGCTGCGCGCGCTCGCCCGGTACCTCGTCGCTTGGATCGGCTGTCATGGTCGGCCACATGAATCGATCGGGATTAACTACCAGCGGAGTTCATGCTGCGTCAAGCGGCGCATCATGCTACAAAAGCGGCGCCGCCACTCACCTCGATGCCCTAGCTATGGCCTCACAGACGCCTTTCAAATCGATCGCCCTGATCGGCAGACACCAGGACGGCAGTGTCGCCGAGTCGATGCTCGCGCTCGCCGCCCATCTCTCGGCCAAGGGCGTGGAGGTGCTGGTCGAGCCCGGGGTTACAGTGGACTTCGGCGCCCATCGCGTCGTGCGTATCGAGAGCCAAGACGTTCCGGCGCGCGCCCAGCTGGTCATCGCGATCGGTGGCGACGGCACCATGCTGCATGCCGCCCGATTGGTGGCCAAACACCCCTTACCCCTGCTGGGCGTGAACCGCGGACGGCTCGGTTTTCTGACGGATGTGTCTCCCGAGGACATTCAGGGCTGCCTCGATGCAGTGCTCGTGGGCAAGTACACCTCGGAGCGGCGCACGCTGCTGGAGGCCAACCTTGCCAGTGCCGGCACGCAGACCTTACCGGCGTTGAACGACGTCGTCCTGCAAAAGGGCGACGCCGGCCGGCTGCTGGATTTCGAGACCTGGATCGACGGGCTCTATGTCAACACCCACTCCGCTGACGGTTTGATCATCGCCACGGCCACCGGCTCCACGGCGTACGCGCTGTCCTGCGGCGGGCCCATCGTCCATCCCGAGCTGAGCGTGCTGGTGCTCGCGCCGATCTGCCCGCACACCCTGAGCGACCGGCCGGTCGTCGTGCCCGGCGGCGCGCGCATCGAAATCCGGCTGGCCGGCGGACCGCAGGCCCGCGGGCAGGTGGTGTGCGATGGAATCCAGCTCGGGGAGTTGCAGTCTGGCGAGCGGTTGCTCGTCAATCCATCGTCGCAGCAGATCACGCTGCTCCATCCGCCGGGCTATGACTATTACCGGCTCCTGCGCTCCAAGCTGCACTGGGGCCGGGGCTTCCACGACGGCCCGCCGCCGGAGCGCTGAGCATGCTGGGATTCCTGCAGATCCGGGATTTCGCCATCATCGAATCGATCGAGCTGGAACTCAAACCCGGCCTGACGGCGATGACCGGCGAGACCGGCGCCGGCAAATCGATCATCGTCGACGCGCTGGTGCTGGCGACGGGCGGCCGCGCGAGCGCCGAGAGCCTGCGGCACGGCGCCGAGCGTGCGGAGATCACTGCCACCTTCGACGTGCGCGAGCATCGTCCCGCGCGTGAATGGCTCGATCGGCAGGCGATCCACCACGAAGGAGAGTGTGTCCTGCGCCGGGTTTTGTCCGCCGACGGCCGGGGACGCGCTTTCATCAACGGCCAGGCTGCGCCGTTACAAAGCCTGCGCGAGCTGGGCGAGGTGCTCATCGATATCCACGGCCAGCAGGAATTCCAATCGCTGACGCGCCGGCCGGCGCAACGACAATTGCTCGACGCGCACGGACGCCACGAGGACAAGGCCCGCGAAGCAAGCGAGGCGTACGAGCGGTGGGCCGCGCGCAAGCAGCAGCTCGAGGAGCTGAGCCACGCGGGGCGCGATCGCGATGCTCGATTGGAGCTGTTGCGCTACCAGGTCCAGGAGCTGCAGGCGCTCGCGCTGCAACCCGACGAGCTGCCGCGGCTGCTGGCCGAGCATAAACGGCTGGCAAACAGCGGTCGGCTCGCCGAAAGCGTTACGCAGGCGCTCGGGCTGCTCTACGAGGACGAGTCCTTCAGCGCGCATCTGGCGATCAGCCGCGCACAAACGAGCCTGCGCGGTCTTCTCCCGCTCGACGAACAGCTCGAGGCGCAGACTCGGCTGCTGGAGGAATCCTCGATCGCGCTGCGCGAAGCGGCGAGCGCTTTGCAGAGCTACCTGGACCGGCTGGAAGTCGATCCCCGGCGCCAGGAGCAGGTCGAGCGGCGCGTCGCCACCATCGACGAGCTGGCGCGCAAGCACCGCATTCCGGCCGAAGAATTGCCGGCGCAATTGGCACGAATGCAGGCGGAGCTCCAGGCCCTGGAAGCGCATGAGGTACAACTGGGTACCGTAACCGAGCAAGTCGCGGCGGCTCGCAATGCGTACTCGCAGGCCGCCGGCGCACTGACTCTGGCGCGGCAGACCGCCGCAACGGATCTATCGACCGCCGTCACCCGCCTCATGCAGCAGCTGGGCATGCCGGGGGGCAAATTCGAGGTCGTGCTTGCAGCGCGCGCGGACGAGGAGCCGGGACCGGATGGGCAGGACACAGTTGAGTTCATGGTGAGTGCCAATCCCGGCCAGCCGCCGAAACCTCTGGCGCGCGTGGCTTCGGGCGGCGAGCTGTCGCGCATCAGTCTGGCCATCCAGGTCGCGGCCGCGCACACTGCGCTTACGCCCTGTCTCGTGTTCGACGAAGTCGACGCCGGCGTCGGCGGCGCGGTCGCGGAAATCGTCGGCCGTCAATTGCGCTCATTGGGTCAGCGCGCCCAGGTGCTTTGCGTCACTCACCTGCCGCAGGTTGCCAGCCAGGCCCACCACCAGTTGCGGGTCGCGAAGTTGACCGATGGCCGCACCACTCGCACCGCCATCCACGAACTCACGGCGGACGAGCGCATCGAAGAGCTCGCCCGCATGCTGGGCGGAGTCAGGATCACGGAAAAAACGCGCGAGCACGCGCGGGAGATGCTTTACGGGACGGCGAAGGAAACGAAGCCGGCGAAAAAAAAGAAGGCCTGACGCGCGAGCGCTCTTCAGGGGACCCGTTTCCGATAAGGGCAGTCCACCTTTCTGCACCGGCCGTGCATGATCAGGGAATGGTCGGCGATCTCGAACCCCAGCCGTCGCGCCACCGCCGTCTGGCGCTCCTCGATCCCGGCGTCCATGAACTCTTCGATCCGTCCGCAATCCACGCACACGATGTGATCATGGTGCGAGCCATGATTCAGCTCGAACACCGCCATGCCGTTCTCGAAGTGATGACGCGTCAGGAGTCCCGCCGCTTCGAACTGAGTCAGCACCCGGTAGACCGTCGCCAGGCCGATATCCTCGTTGGACTCCAGCAGGATCTTGTAGATGTCCTCCGCGCTCAGGTGCCGCGGCGTGCCGCTGCGCTCCAAAATCTCCAGGATTTTCAAGCGCGGCACCGTGACCTTGAGCCCTGCTTTGCGCAGATCCTTACCTTCCAAAACCTGCCCCTCGTTGCGCCGATTCGTTATGATGCCGGCCCATTATGCGCCCACAGCCCATCAATCAGAACCTCCCCCGCGCGCCCCGTGCGAAAGCCGCCGTTCGCATGGCATTGCTCGGGCTCGCGCTGGCCGCCGTCTCAGCGGGCTGCGTGTATCGCATCAATATTCAGCAGGGTAACTTCCTCGACGCGGACAAGGTCCAGCAACTCGCTGCGGGCATGACGCGCAGCCAGGTGCGCTATCTCCTGGGAAGCCCCATCGCCAGCACTCCGTTCGACAGCAACCGCTGGGACTATGTGTACTACTTCCGGCGCGGCCATTCGAGCAAATACGAAGAGCGCAAGGTGACGGTGTTCTTCGAGGGCGACAAAGTCACGCGCATCGAGCATCCGAAAGATACTCGCGGCCGCGTCACGTCCGCCGTCTAAAGCAAAATCCCGCTCTCGCTGCCAGCCAAACGGCGCATCACCGCCCGGCCGGCGCTAACGACGTTTCTTCTCCCGCGCGCGCCGTGCGATCCGCGGATCTGCGGCGAGCGGCCGATAGATCTCCACGCGATCGCCGGGGCGCAGCGCATGCTGCGCACTCACCGGTTTGCCGAACACGCCGAGCACTGCGCTTTCCAACGCAATTTCCGGGCAACTGTCGCGCAATCCCAGCTGCAGCGCCTGGAGCACGGCTTGCTCGGCCGTCGCGCCTGGCGGCAGCCTGACGGTGATGACGAATTGACGGTCCGGCCTGGCGTAGGCCACTTCGCACATCATCGCTTCCGGATCAGCCATAGATCTCGCGGGCGCGGCGGACGAAGGCATCGATCAGCGTGCTGCAGGTGTGCTCGAACACCGGCTCGAGCAGCCAGGCGTTCAACGGATTGGCGAACGCGAAACGCAGGCTCAGATGCACGCGCGATCCCTTGGCGCCGATGTCGTTGAAGAGCCACTGTCCTTCCAGGGTCTTGAACGGTCCTTCCACTCGCTCCATGTGGATCGCACCCGGCGGCTCCAGGCGGTTGCGCGTGGTGAAGTGCGTGGTGAGTGCGCCTTTGTGGATTTCGACGCAGGCCGTCACCTGCTGCGGCGTGCGCTCGATCTCGCGCGCCGAGCGGCACCAGGGGAGGAACTGCGGATAGCGCGCGATGTCGTCGACCAGGGCGTACATTTGCGCGGCCGAGTACGGCACCAGCGCCTGTCGTTCTATTTGTTTCACGCCGCGGAATATACCAGTCCACCATATACAATAGCCGCCGATGGCCACCGCAAAGAACTCATCGAAACCGCAGGAAGCGGCGCCAAAGATCGCCGAGAACCGCAAGGCGCGGCACGACTACTTCATCGAGGATCGCTACGAGGCGGGCCTCGCGCTCGCCGGTTGGGAAGTGAAAAGCTTGCGCGCGGGGCGCGCGCAGCTGAAAGAAAGCTACGTCTACCTGCGCGACGGGGAAGCCTGGCTCTTCGGCGCTCATTTCTCCCCGCTGACCTCCGCCTCGACACACGTGCAGGCGGACCCGACGCGCACGCGCAAGCTCCTGCTCCATCGCCACCAGATCGATCATTTGATCGGCGCGGTGGAGCGGCGCGGTTACACGCTGGTGCCGCTCGAGCTCTACTGGAAAGCGGGCCGGGCGAAGCTGGCGATCGGGCTGGCAAAAGGCAAGAAGCAGCACGACAAACGGGCGACAGACAAGTCGCGCGATTGGGAGCGCGAGAAAGCGCGGCTGTTGAAAGCGCGGTAGGCCGTGGGCGGTGAGCGCATGCTTCATGAACAGCGGAAGGTCAGTGCGATGTTCCCGGAGGTTTGGATTGGGGGAGAGGGGTGCGGGGACGCCGTAAATACATCCCTGTAGGCTCTGACAAAAACATCCCTGTTTTTGACAGCCCCGCACCCCTCTCCCCCAATCCAAACCTCCTGTCGCAGCGGGCTGTTCATGAAGCATGCGCATCGACGCCCTCGATACCCGCTCTTCTAATGAGCGTGAGATGGCAGAAGCATCGCGGGGCGGGTTTCGGATTGGGGAGCGGTTTCCAGGATCGTGTTAAACAGGGATGTTTAACCCGAAGCCCCCAGGGACGGGTTCACGGCGTTCCTGGAAACCGCTCCCCAATCCGAAACCCGCCTTGGCACTGAAATTCCAACACGAATCTTGCTTCGGTCTCCTTTGGAAAGGAGGATGGCCCCTTGCCATCCCCCCCCACGCCCTTACAATCCGCCCTGCACACGGGGGCGATCGGCTTCGACGTGGGTCGCGAAACTTCAGGTGCGTACCGAGGTGTAAGGTTCCTCGTTAAACCGCTTACAAACTTATAGTTGCTAACGACGACAACTACGCTCTGGCGGCTTAATCCCGCCTAACCTCCGACTGGCATGTGCTTGTGCATCCAAATCGGGGGACGCGCTCACAAGCTCGCGTTCTCGGTGTGCTCCAGGCCGAAACGTCAAAACGCTCTGAAGCTGGTCGCACGTCTTCCCTGCCCGTCGGGTAGCGTGCGACGAGAACAATGACGCGGCTACGTACGTAGTGTCTTGAAGCGTAGGGCTTGCGGACGCGGGTTCGATTCCCGCCGCCTCCAGCGCGCGGCGCGGACGTGGACTTCAACTGGCTCGCCGTCGTAGAGCCGGATCAGATCCATTGGCGTCGCCCGGCCAGCTTGCAGCACGGGGCCTCGCGCCGCCGGAGCAGGAGTCTGTTGCATGGCCGAAGCGCTCGGCACGGGTAGGGTGGTCAGGATCCGCGGCGATGTCGTCGACGTACGCTTCGCCGGCGCCGTGCCGCGCATGCAGGAGGCGCTCGAGTCCGGCGAACTGGTATTGGAAGTGGCGGCACTGCTCGATCGCGACACGGTGCGCTGCATCGCCCTGGCGCCGCTGCGCGGGCTGGGCCTGGGCGCCGAGGTGGTGGCCAGCGGGGCGCCGATCCGGGTGCCGGTGGGCGAGGCCGTGCTCGGCCGCATGCTGAACGTGTTTGGCGAGCCCATCGATGGTGGACCCGAGCCGGTGACGGCCGAGCGGCGCCCGATCCACCGGCCGCCGCCACCGCTGTCCGAGCGCGTGCTGCAGAGCGAGGTTCTGGAGACCGGCATCAAGGCCATCGATCTGCTGGCGCCGATCGAGCGCGGCGGCAAGACGGGCCTGTTTGGCGGCGCCGGCGTCGGCAAGACGGTGCTCATCAACGAGCTCATCCACAACACCGTGCGGCACCACCGGGGCGTGAGCCTGTTTTGCGGCATCGGCGAGCGCTCGCGCGAGGCCGAGGAGCTGTACCGGGAAATGGACGAGGCCAGCGTGCGCGACAGGACGGTGATGCTGTTCGGCCAGATGAACGAGGCGCCGGGCGTACGCTTTTTGGTCGGCAAGACGGCGCTCACCATGGCCGAATACTTTCGTGATGAGCTGCGCCAGGACGTGCTGCTGCTGATAGACAACGTGTTCCGCTTCGTGCAGGCCGGTGCGGAAGTCTCCGGCCTGCTCGGGCGCATGCCCTCACGCGTGGGCTACCAGCCGACGCTGGCCACCGAGCTGGCGGCGCTGCAGGAGCGCATCACTTCGACGCGCAACGGCGCCATCACCTCTGTGCAGGCGGTCTATGTGCCAGCCGACGACTTCACCGACCCGGCGGCGGTGCACATTTTCTCGCACCTGTCGGCCTCGGTGGTGCTGTCGCGCAAGCGGGCCAGTGAGGGCCTGTATCCGGCAGTCGACCCGCTGGCCTCCAGCTCCGTCATGCTGACGCCGACGGTAGTCGGCCAGCGCCATTGCGACATCGCCCGCGCCGTGCGCCGCACGCTGGCCGAATACGAGGAGCTGCGCGACATCATCGCCATGCTCGGCCTGGAGGAGCTGTCGGCAGCCGACCGCGCCGTGGTGGCGCGCGCACGTCGGCTTGAGCGCTTCCTGACCCAGCCCTTCAGCGTCGCCGCGAGCTTCAGTGGCACGCCGGGGCAGCGCGTATCGATCGCGCAGACCCTGGATGGCTGCGAGCGCATCCTGCAGCGGACGCACTTCGACGACAGCGAAATGGACTACTACATGATTGGCGCGCTGCCGACAGCGGAGTCACCGCCCGAACTGCAGCCGGAGCGAGCGACATGAGCGCCCCCTCGAGCGCCCGAAGGTGCGAAAGTCCCCTCGGGGGGCAGCGCACCTCGCGCAGCGGAGGAGCATGAGGGCCACATGAGCCTTGCCGAGCGCATGCGGGTCAGCCTGCGCCTGCCCACCCGCCTGCTGTACGAAGGCAAGGCGAGGCATGTGTTCGCCATGGCCGAAAACGGCGCCTTCGGCCTGCTGCCCAACCACGCCGACCACGTCGCTTCGCTCTTGCCCTCGGTGCTGGTGTTGACGGACGATCGGGGACAGGAGCTGTTCTTCGGCATCGACCACGGCCTGCTGGTCAAGCGCGGCCACGAGGTCGAGATCGCCGTTCGCCGGGGCGTGCGTGGCGACAGCCTGGAAACGCTGTCCGAGACCGTCGAATCCACCTTCGCCCAGGTCGACGAGGCCGAGCGCAAGGCGCGCACGGCACTGTCGCGCCTGGAGGTCGGCATCGTGCGCCATTTCAGCGAGCTGCGTAAACCCGCGTGAGAGCGGCATGAAGTCCGACCGCTCTTCGCTCGAGCACATCCGGCGTGGTGCCGAGCGCATGCGGCAGACGCGCCGGCGACCGGCCTACAGTCCGCTGCGCGGCATAGGGGCCTTCGGCGTCGTCGGCTGGTCGGTAGCCGTTCCGACGGTTGGCGGCGCCCTGCTCGGGCTGTGGCTCGATCGGGTGGCGCCAGTGCGCTTTTCCTGGCCGATCGCGCTCATGCTTGGCGGCCTGGTGATCGGCGTCATCGTCGCCTGGGACTGGGTGGCCCGGGAAAACCGCGCGACGCAGGGCGATGGGCCAGCCGCGCCAAACGAGGAGGAACCTGATGCCTGACGTCGACCCGCGGGCGGTCTTGCTCGGCTTTGGCCTCGGGCTGCTGGCCAGTGGCCTGTTCTTTGCCGGGCTCGCCTGGAGTCTGCGTCGGGCGCTGCGCGCGCGCTATCCGGCGCTGGTCCTGGTGTCCAGTTTCGTGCTGCGCGCCGGCCTGCTGCTGGGCGCGGGCTGGTGGCTGACGCGCGCCGCCAGTCCGCTTTCGTCACTGCCGGCCTACGTGCTGGCATTTTTCCTAGTGCGTGCCGCGGCGCTGCGCTGGGCCCGTCGTGGCCAGGCTGCCATGTTGACCGAACCGGAGGGCGGTTGAATGGATCTCACACCCGATGCGATCGTGCTGGCCGAGCTGGGTTCGTTCAAGCTCAACGCGACCATCGTCAACACCTGGATCGTCACGGTGCTGCTGGTTGGCGCCTCCTGGCTGGTGACGCGCCGCTTGCGTTCCGACGCCCCGCCTGGGCGACTGCGCAACGCGCTCGAGGTGCTGGTGCAGTTGATCGAGGGGCAGATCCGCGCGGTCACGTACGGCGCGGTGCATCAGGTCATGTATTTTGCCGGCACGCTGTTCCTGTTCATTGCCGCCGCCAACGCGCTGGCGGTCATTCCGGGCTTTCGCTCGCCCACCGGCTCGCTGTCGACCACCGTGGCGCTGACCCTGGCGGTGCTGCTGGCGGCGCCGATCTTCGGCATCGCCCATGGCGGGCTGCGCCGCTATCTGCGCACCTTCGCCCAGCCTTCGATCCTGCTGCTGCCGCTCAATATCCTCGGTGAATTTTCCAAGGCGGTGTCGCTGTCCATCCGCCTGTACGGCAACGTCATGAGCGGCGCGGTGATCGCCGCCATCCTGCTTGGTGTCGCGCCATTCTTCTTTCCGGTGGTCATGCAGCTGTTCGGCCTGCTGGTCGGCCTGATCCAGGCCTACATTTTTTCAATCCTGGCGGCGGTCTACATTTCATCGGCCGTGGCCGATCCGCAAGCCAAGCTGGAGGACAAAGCATGAGCGAACTGAGCCTCGTTGCCCTGATTTCCATCGTCACTGCCGGACTGACGGTAGCCATCGGCTCGTTTGGTGCCGCCCTGGGCGAGGGGCGTGCCGCCGCCGCCGCGATGGCCGCCATTGCCCAGCAGCCGGACGCGGCACCGGCGCTGGCGCGCACGCTATTCGTCAGCCTGGCCATGGTCGAGTCGTCGGGGATCTACTGCTTTGTCGTCGCCCTGATCCTGATCTTTGCCAATCCGTTCTGGGACGCCGTGCGGCCGGCGCTTGGAGGGTGAGCGGCCATGTCGATCGACTGGGTCACGGTGCTGGCGCAACTGGTCAATTTCCTGCTGCTGGTCTGGCTGCTGCGGCGTTTTCTCTATCGCCCCATCCTCGCCGGCATCGACGCGCGCGAAGCCGAGATCGCTCGGCGCATGGCGGCGGCCGACGAAGCGCGTGAGCGGGCCGGCGCCGCCGAGCAGCGCTACCAGCGGCTGCACGAGGAGATGCTGGCGGCACGGCAGGACAAGCTGGACGAAGCGCTGCGCGACACCGAGCGCGAGCGTGAGCAACTCCTGGCCGAGGCGCGCGCCCAGCGCGAGCAGGAGCAAAAGGACTGGCGCCGCCACCTCGAGCACGAACGGCAGGACTTCGTGCGGCGCCTGCAGCGGGCCGGCGCGCTGACGCTGTTCGAGCTGACGCGCAAGGCCTTGCACGAACTGGCCGACGAAAGCCTGGAGGCGGCCATCGCACGCCAGCTCGGCCAGCGCCTGACGGTGATGGCCGGCGAGGTGGGCGCGGCGGCGGGTCCGAGCCGGCAGGCGATGGTGAGCACGCACGAGCCACTAGGCGCTGAGGCGCAGGCACGCCTCAGCGCCGAACTGGGGCGCGTCCTGCCTGGCGCCGAGCCGCGCTTCATCGTTGATGGCGAGCAATCGCCCGGTGTCATCATCCAGGCCGGCGGCGCGCGCCTGGCGTGGACCATCGACAGCTACATGGACGAGTTCGACGCGGCGCTGGCGCGTACACACGCGGCCGGTGCGGCGGCGCTGCGGCAGGACCATGGGGAGCGATAGCGTCAGCCGGGGGGCGCCGCGCGATGTGGGCAAAGCATCCGCTGAGTGCGCCGACCGGGCCTTCGAACAATGGCGCCAGGGGCTGATCGCGGCCCCGGCGCCGGCGCCGGTGCTGACCGAGTCGGGCGTAGTCACCGACGTCGGCGACGGCGTGGCCATCGTCGCGGGGCTGGCGCGGGCGCTGGCCGACGAACTGGTGTTGTTCGCCGGCGGCGTACAGGGCCAAGTGCTCGATCTGGAGCCCGATCGCCTCGGCGTCATCCTGCTCGGGCCGGCCGAGTCGATCGGCTTGGCCGAGGCGGTCTACCGCACGCGCAAGGTGGTCAGTGCGCCGGTCGGCCCGGCGCTGCTCGGTCGCGTCGTCGACGCCCTGGGACGCCCGCTCGACGGCAAGGGGCCGGTGGCCTGCCTGGCGCGCGTTCCGGTGGAAGCCGAAGCGCCGTCGATCATGGAGCGGGCGCCGGTGACGCGGCCGCTGGCCACCGGCATCACCGCAGTCGATGCCGCCATTCCGGTGGGCCTGGGCCAGCGCCAGCTCATCATCGGCGACCGGCAGACGGGCAAGACCTCGCTGGCCATCGACACCCTGCTCAACCAGCGGCGCTCGCAGCTCGTCTGCATCTACTGTGCCGTCGGCCAGCGCGGCGACGCCGTGGCGCGCGTCATTCGCTCGCTGGCCGATGGCGGCATGCTCGGACGCAGCATCGTCGTGCACAGCGGCGACGAAGAGGCGCCTGGCCTGGCCTACGTTGCCCCGTATGCGGCCATGACCATGGCCGAGCATTTCGCGGCGCAGCGGCACGACGTGCTGCTGATCATCGACGACATGACGCACCACGCACGCGCCTATCGCGAGCTGTCGCTGCTGCTGCGCCGGCCGCCGGGGCGCGAGGCCTTTCCGGGTGACATCTTCTACGTCCATGCGCGCCTGCTCGAGCGCGCTGGGCAGTTCGGCGGTGAGCGCCGCGGCGGCTCGATCACCGTGCTGCCGGTGGTCGAGACCGAGGCGGAGAACCTGTCGGCCTACATCCCGACCAACCTGATCTCGATCACCGATGGCCAGATCTACTTGTCGCCGCGGCTGGTGCGCAAGAGCCAGTTTCCGGCGGTGGATCTGGGTCTGTCGGTGTCACGCGTCGGCGGCAAGGCGCAGGGTCGCGGCCTGCGCGGCGTCTCGAGCAATCTGCGCGTGACGCTATCGCAGTTCGAGGAACTGGAGGACTTTGCCCGCTTCGGCACGCGCCTGGACGACAGCGTGCGCGCCCGCCTGGCGCGTGGCGCCGCCGTACGCTCGGCGCTGCGCCAGGCCGAGCGCGACCCCATGTCGACGCTGGAGCAACTGGCCGTGCTGGTGGCGGCCATGGAAGGGCTGTTCGACGGCTTCGCCGAGGCCCGGATCACGATGGCCATGACTCGGGTGCGCACGGCCGCCCTGGGCGCATTGGCCGACGCCGAGCCACGCATCGCTGCGGGCGGCGCGTTGGGTGAGGAGGATCACCAGCGCCTCGTTGCGGTGGCGCGCGAGGCGCTGCAGGGCGTGCCGGGCGACGGCCATGACGCCCGCCATCGGGGCGAGTGATGGCGCAGACGCTGGAGCAGCTGACGCGCCAGGAACAGACCCTGACCAGCATCCGCGGCATCGTGCGCACCATGAAGACGCTGGCCGCCATCAACGCTGCGCCGTATGAGCAGGCGGCTGTGGCCATCGAGAGCTATCGGCAAACGATTCGCGACGGCTTTGCCGCCTTTGCCTGGCGCATGGGCGGGCGGGTGCTTGCGAGCGATGGCGCCGCGCAGCGCCAGGTGCTGGTGGCGTTTGGCTCCGACCACGGCTTTTGTGGCAACTACAACGAAGGAGTCGCGCGGGCCGTGCGCGCCTTCCTGGCCGGCTCCGGGACGCACTCCTGCGCCGTGCTCTGCGTCGGTGCCAAGCTGCAGGGCGCGCTTGCCGATGGCGGCATCGGGGTCGACCAGCGGCTCATGCCGCCAGCCTCGGTCGATGGCATCGGCCGCCTGGCGGGCGACGTCGTCACGCTCGTCGAACATCTCGGCCGCGGCGGATCCCTGACCCGGCTGGCCGTCCACCTGGCTTACACGCGGCGCGTCGGGTATGCCGACCGCGTGCCCGACGTGGCCACGCTGCTGCCGCTGGAGCGCTCGCTGCTCGAGTCGCCCCGCCGCTGGCCCGGGCGCGCATTGCCCGACTTCAGCATGGCGCCGGCGGCGCTGCTCGCGGCGCTGCTGCGCAACCACATCTTCGCCAGCGTCTTTCACGCCGCGGCCGAGGCCCTGGTGACCGAAAACGCCGCGCGCCTGGCGCTGATGCACCAGGCCGAGCAGTCCGTTGACGAGCGCCTCGAGGCGGTGCGCCGGCAGTTGTCCGGCGTGCGCCAGGATCAGGTCACCGAGGAGTTGATGGACATCGTCATCGGCCACGTGCAATGAGCCGATCCGATGCTCTCCGCCGGGGCGCTCAGGGCGCTGTCGGGTTCTTTGTATCGATAACCGCGCATCGACGTTGCAACGAAGCTCGCGCAGTCCGTCGCGCAGGGGTGACGCAATGACGCGACATGTAATTTTTTCAACACACCCTGCCCCGAAAAGTTTCAAACGAACAAACCAAGGGTGCAAAAGACACGAAGCCATTGCTATCCTCTGCGGCCCGGACAACTGTTGCGCTATGACCTCATCGAACGCCGCGGCCACGAGTTCAAACCCTTCCTCGATCGATATTGGCCCCGCAGCGGCGGATCTCTCCGCCGCGGACAAACACGCGCACGAAGTGCTCGCCGCGCTCGCACACGAGTTGCGCAATTCGCTGGCCGCTTTCACCAGCAGCCTGCCCCTGCTCGAGCAGCATCCGGCGCGCGACGAGGGCGAGCGCGTTGCACGCGAGATCGTGCGCCGACAGACCGCGCAGCTGCGCCAACTGGCGGACACGCTCGTCGCAGCACGCAAATCAGGTGCCGCCGCCGGCAACATGGAGAGCAGCGTCGAAGCATCATTGCCCGCAGAACGCCAGAAACGCGCCGCCGCTGCAGAGGAGACTCGGCCGGCGCAGCCCGCGACAACCGCCGGCGCCAAGCGGCGCGTGCTGATCATCGAAGACAATGCCGACGTGCAGCTCATGCTCAAGACGCTGGTGGAATTCTGGGGCCATGAGGTCTGGGTCGCCTCAGATGGCCACGCCGGGCTGCGCGCCATCGAGCGCGTCAAACCCGACATCGCGCTGATCGATATCGACCTGCCCTCGGTCAACGGGTACGAAATGGCGCGGCGCCTGACCGCCCATCCGCTGCGGCGGCGGCCCTACCTCGTGGCCGTGACCGGCTACAGCGCCCCCGAGCAGAAAGAGCAGGCGCTCAGAAGCGGCTTCGATCTTCACCTCGCCAAGCCGGCCGAGCCGACGCAGCTGTCGGAGCTGATCAGCAACTGCCCGAGCCGTTCCCAACCCGTCTGATCACGCTGTCTGGCTGCTGCTTTGAGCGCCGACCTGCTCGGTGATCCTGATCGCGGTCTGCAGCGCGCGCAGGCCATCCTCGCCGGTGACGACTGGCTCCTGCCCACCGCGGATACACTCGAGGAAGGATTCGATTTCGAGCTTCAAGGCATCGCCCTGCTCGAAGCTGCGCTCGTCGATGCGTACCTGGGGCAGCTCACCATCCGGCTGCTCTTCCTCCTTGCGCACCACCGTCAGGATCTTCTGCTGCAGATCGATGGACATGTAGGCATCGTCCTGGAACAGCCGCAGCTTCCGCTCGGTCTTGAGGCTCACCCGGCTCGCCGTAGTGTTGGCCACGCAGCCGTTTTCGAACCTCAGCCGCGCATTGACGATGTCGAGCTCGCGCGAGAACACCGAGGCACCGACCGCATCTATCGTAGCCAGCGGCGAGCGCACGATGGTCTGAATGATGTCGATGTCGTGGATCATCAGATCGAGCACCACGTTGACGTCCGTGCCGCGTTGCTTGAAGGGCGCCAGCCGGTGGGACTCGAGAAATCGCGGCACGGTCAGGATGGAATCGAGCGCCAGGATCACCGCATTGAAGCGCTCCAGGTGACCGACCTGGAGGACGCGGCGTTTGCGGTCCGCGATCTCGATCAGCCGCCGCGCGTCCTGCACGGAAGTGGTGATCGGTTTTTCGACCAGCACGTGCGCTCCGGCCTCGAGGAAGGCGCTCGCCACCTCGAAATGCTGCGGAGTCGGTGTCGCGATGCTGACGGCGTCGACCTTGCCGAGCAGCTCCCGATAATCGGCATGGGCCGGCACTTTCAGCTCCGCGGCAACCTGCTCGCGGGTGGTCGGATTGACGTCCACGACCCCCGTCAGCTCGCAGCCGCCGAGCGCAGCATATTTGTGGGCGTGGAAGCGGCCCAGGTAGCCGACGCCGATCACCGCGGTCTTCAGCGCGCTCATGCGTCGTATCGTTCCATTCCGGGCGGTCTCATTCGGGATTCCGGCGCTGCCACTTGCTGGTGCGGCGGTATTCGCGCCTGAGCTGCAGGATCACCGCGCCGTAAATGCACAGGACGCAGCTCGCGCCAAACATCAGCGTCGTCCCCACGCCCCAGCTCCCGTGCACGATGGCCAGTGCAAGCGCGGCCGCACCCGCAGTCGCGCCACTGACCAGCGCGGCCCACGGTCGGGTTTCATATGCCCACGGCGGCCACCAATGTTTTTTCATAGGCGCTGAGTCTAGGCGGACCGGAGGCGATTATAACTACACTTGCCCACCGTCCCGCCTGCCCGGACAATCCGCCCCGCTCTATGGAGACATCAAAAGAACCCGCCGCGCCCGAGCGCAAGCACCCCGGGCTGCGGCGCGAATCGATCTTCGCCGCCGTCGCTCTGGCTTTCGGATTGATCGTGATGCCACTACTGATCTACGCTGCCGGTTCCGCCACGCTCGGCGCGTATCAATCCGGCGGGCTCGGCAGCTTCTTGAAGGACTTCTATCTGGGCCTGCTCCACGGCACTGGCTCCATGTGGACCGTGGTCGTCGGTCCCTATCTCTTCATCACCTTATTCCGCGCGGTCCTGCTGCTCTCGCGGCGTCTGGCGCGGGCCGGGTGATAGCGCGCATCGGTTCAATTCGCTCCCGCGCTTGCGGCCGGCGCGCTTAAGATTGCCTTCCCCAAGTCGCTAACCCTCCCAGGCGGGCTGCGTCCCGAGACCGGCATAACTGACGACGACTACGGGATATTCTTCATGACGCCTGAGTTGGAAGCGCATCTGCGCTCGTTCGTAAACTTTCCCAGCCCGCCCGGCGTCGCTTCCCACATCATCGAGCTCGCCCAGGATCCCAATATCGAGATGGGCAAGGTGGCGCACGCCATCGGCATGGATCCAGCCTTGTCCACCAAGGTGTTACGCATCGCCAACTCGCCGCTCTACGCCCAGCGCAGGCGCAGCGAGAACCTGCGGCAGGCCCTCGTCATCCTGGGATTGAACGCCACGCTGACGCTCGCCCTCAGCTTCTCGCTGGTGAAGTCGCTCCGCAGCGACAAACCGAACGGCGTGAACTACCCGTGGTACTGGCGTCGCGCGCTGCTCAGTGCCGTCGCCGCCCGCGCCATCGGGGATCGCCTGGCCCAACCTCTGGCGGAGGAACGCTTTCTGGCCGGATTGCTGCAGGACGTGGGCATGCTGGCGCTGGACCGCGGAGTGCCCGATCTATACCGCGACGTCGGCGACGTTCAGCGCAAGCACCGCGCGCTGCAGAGCTACGAAAAACGGCGACTCGGCGTCGATCACGCCGAGGTGGGCGCCTGGCTGATGCGCACCTGGAACCTGCCCGAGCGCCTATGCTCGGCAATCCAGCACAGCCACAGCCTCGATCAGACCCGCGCGCGCTCCCCGGACGACATCTTCAACCGCTGCGTCACGCTGTCCGGTAGCGTGGCCGACATCTTCCTCAGCGACCCGCCACAGCGGCCGTTCGTGGAAACCGCGCAGGCTGCCGAGCGCATCCTCGGTCTGGCCAAGGAGGACTTCGCCGCCGTGCTCGATGTGGTCGGGATGATGATCTGCGAGACGGAGAACCTCTTCGAGACCGACATCCTCAATCCCCGCGAGCCGGAGCTGATCCTCGAGCAGGCGCGCGAGATTCTCATGATCCGCAACCTGCAGAACCTGCGAAACCCGGCGGGCGCTCCGGGCGTCGACGGGCAGGTGTATCTGAGCGAGGAATCGCGGCGCGACCCGCTGACGGGCGTGTTTACGCGCGCCTACTTCGACGTGCGGCTGGCGCGCGAATTCAACCACGCCTCGCGCCACGATTGGCCGCTCACGGTCGCGCTGATCGACCTCGATGGATTGAGGCGCATCAACGAGACTTCGGGCAGCAAAGCCAGCGATGCCGTTTTGCAATCGGCGGCGCAGCTGCTGCGCGGGAATTCGCGGGAGACGGACGTTATCGCGCGCTACAGCGGCGATAAGTTCGCCCTGATCCTGCCGGCGACGGACAAGGAGACGGCCGCGATCATCTGCTCGCGCGTCATCAGCGCGTTCCAGCAAGCGCATCAGGAGCAGGGGGGGAACGCGATCTCCGTCGTCGCCTCCGTCGGCCACGCCACCCAATGGAAGGACGCGCGCTTCAACGAAGCGACCGATCTGCTGAAGGCCGCCGAGCAAGCGGTCTACACCGCCAAACTGCAGGGCCGCAACCGCTCGCTGGCATACGAAGCGAACGCACGTACGCCCACAGTGCAATTCCTTTAATACGAGTCCCGTTGCAGAACTTGGGGTGCAGGGATGTACCCACACCACTGCAGATGGCGCAAGGCGATTAAAAACCACGCTTTTGATCGCCGCCGCGAGGGCCGCTCCACCATCCTGCTTTCCGCGGCATTCCGTCCATCCCTGGACGTCGTCGGGCAGGAAGCCCGATCCCGCGCATTAACAGGCTGTGAAAAAGGGCGCGCGAGAGTTATCCACATTTCGCTGAGGTCCCTCTTGGTTGCCGCCGTTAGCACACGGACCGCAACCGCACCTTTATCGTATCGAGCACCTCTGCATCGCCGCCTTCCGGTGCGAAATGTGGGTAACTCTCGCGCGCCCTTTTTCACAGCCTGTTAATTACGTGCCGCCGCGCTCTCATCGCGCTTGGCGCGAAATTCCTTGCCCTCGTACCAGTTCGGCCAGCGGCTCGTTTGCGCGACGCCGTAACCTACCGAGTACAGGAGCCGCAAGTCCTCCAGTGCCGCGCCGAAGTCCATGTCGGGACGGTATTCGTCGGCGACGCTGTGATAGCGGTTCTTCACGTAGTCCTCGTGCGCCGCCCTGCCGCGCTCCAAGCCTCCTTCCACCGCATCGACGCCTTGTTTGATGTACAGCGCCGGCACGCCTTTCTTGGCGAAGTTGAAGTGATCGGAGCGGTAGAACGAGCCTTTCTCGGGCGTCGGATCCGGCTCGACGCGCCGCTGCTGCGCGCGCGCCGCCGTGCGCAGCAGCTCGTCGAGATCGGATGCGCCATAGCCGATCACGTCGACGTCCTTCGTCACACTGCCCTCATAGAGCGCGTCCATGTTCAAGACCGCGGCCGTATGCTCCAGCGGAAAGATCGGGTGGTCCGCGTAGTAGGCCGAACCCAGCAGGCCGGACTCCTCGCCGGTGAGGGCGAGAAATACCACGGAGCGTTCCGGCGCCGGGTTCACGGAAGCGAAGGCCTTGGCCATGAGGATCAGGCCCGCAGTGCCCGTGGCGTTGTCGACGGCGCCGTTGAAGATCTGGTCGCCTTGCAGCTGCGGATTGCGGCCGAGATGATCCCAATGGCCCGTGTAGAACACGTATTCCTGCGGTCGTTTGCTTCCCGGCAGGATCCCGATGACGTTGTGTGATTGCGAACGGCGGATCGTATTGTGAATGCTCACGCTCGCCTGCAGCTTCATCGGTACAGGCTTGAACCCGCGCTCGACCGCCGCTTTCTCGAGCGTCGGCAAATCGAGGCCGGCCAGCTTGAACAGCGCCTGCGCCGAATCGTGGGTGATCCATCCCTCGACGCCCACGCGGCCGGCGTTGCCGTCCTCGCTGTACTTGTCCAGCTGCGGACCGGACCAGCTCGAGCGCACCACTTCCCACCCATAAGCCGCGGGCGCGGTCTCGTGGATGATGATCGCGCCCGCCGCGCCCTGGCGCGACGCTTCCTCGAACTTGTACGTCCAGCGTCCGTGATAGGTCATCGCCTTGCCGTCGAACAATTGCGGATCGCCCGTCACGAAACCCGGATCATTGACCAGGATGACCGCCGTCTTGCCCTTCATGTCGATTCCGGCGTAGTCGTTCCACCGATACTCAGGCGCGACGATGCCGTAGCCGACGAACACCAGCTCGCTGGCCTGGAGCGAGACCTGCGGCTGCACGCGCTTGGTCCAGACCAGCATTTCGTCGCCATATTTCAGCTCGCGGACCTGCTTGCCCCTGGCGACCTTCAGCACCATGCCCGTGGTCGGCGTGATCTCCACCATCGGGACTTCCTGTACATAGCTGTCGCCGTTGCCCGGCTTGAGGCCCGCGGCCTTGAACTGGCCGCTGATGTACTCGATCACTTTCGGCTCGGCCTCGCTCGCAGGCTTGCGACCCTCGAAATCGTCGGCCGCCAGCCTCTGGACTTGCGCCATGAACGCTTCCCGGGTCAGCGTCTCCTCTCCGGCAGCGGATTTCGGCGGGGCCGGAGGCTCGCGCGAGCAGCCCCCGACCAGCAGCAAAGCCACTGCAACCCACGGCAAAAATCTGTGAACGCGCTCGATCGATTCCATCTGCAGCCCTCCATCGATGCGGCTATTCGCCGCGCGGCCAATACACCCAGACGACCAGTGCCAGCCACGCAACGATCGCGACAAGCGCCCAGCGACGCCAAGGCGTTAGCCGCACCTGGCCGACGAAGCCCGCCCCCGCGAGCGCGGTCAGCGGTATGAACAAACCCATGGCCTGCAGTAGCGGTAAACGCTCCGCCTTTAACTGGGCATAATCCGGCCCCAGTATGAGAAACACTGCCAGAACGAGCGTCAGCCCCAGGGCGATGGCGCCAGCCGTCCCCAACAGGATGCCAATCAGGACGGCTAGAGGGCGCATGAGGCTTGTGGCGTAATTAACACACTTGTGGTTTTTACTTGATTCGACGGTCGCAGGCTTCTAGCCTACGGGCCCAGTTTACCAAGGAATTTTCGCGATCGTTTTCAAGAAAAATCGACAATAACAGCGGCCACGACCGCACGGGTGAGTATGAATAAGTCCACACCGTTTCGCCGTCTAATTCTGGCTTTTGGCCTGGTGCTCGTCACTGCCCTGGGAGGGTCGGCACAACCGCGCTGGGCCTATGCAACTCCTGCAACCGCGCCCGTCTCCGCCACCGCCTCCAGTCAGCAGACGCTGCTTCCCACCGACCGGCACCGCAGCATCGCCCGGCGGGTCTACGAAAACCTGGATCGCTCGCACTATGCCCAGGCCAAGCTCGACGACACCCTCTCCGCCAGTATCTTCGATCTGTATCTGGACGCCATCGATCCCGCGCGCAGCTACTTTCTCGCCAGCGACATCGCGGAATTCCAGAAGGTGCGGCTGCGCCTCGACGACGCGATCAAGACCGGCGCGCTCGAGCCCGCGTTCGCCATCTTCACACGCTTCCAGCAGCGCAACCGGGAACGGCTGAACTATGCGATATCGCTGTTGGCCGCACAGCCGGATTACACGCGCGATGAGTCGTTCGCGTTCGACCGCGCCAAAGCGCCCTGGCCTGCCACCACCGCCGAGATGGACGAGCTGTGGCGCAAGCGCGTGAAGAACGACGGCTTGAGTCTGCTGCTGACCGGCAAGAGCTGGACGGAAACTGCCGATGTCCTGCGCAAGCGCTACGAGCGCGTGCTCAAGCGCAGCGAACAGATCAAGTCCGACGATGTGTTCCAGACTTTCATGAACGCCTACGCGCGCGCCTATGACCCGCACTCCAATTACTTCTCACCGCAGGACTCGGAGGAATATCGCATCCAGATGAGCTTGAACTACGAGGGCATCGGCGCCTCGCTCCAGCTCGAGGACGACTACGTCACGGTCCAGGGCGTCATCGAAGGAGGACCCGCGGCGCTCGAAGGCTCGCTGGCGGTCAACGATCGCATCACGGGCGTCGGCCAGGGCGCGGAAGGCGCGATCACCGATGTGATCGGCTGGCGCCTGGATGATGTCGTGCAGCTGATCCGGGGACCGGAAGGCTCGGTGGTGCGGCTGCAGATCCTGCCCGGCGGAGCGGCCCCGGGAACGCGCGAGCGCGTGGTCGCCTATACGCGCAACAAGGTCAATCTCGAAGCGCGCGCGGCCCACAGCGAGACGCGTAAGATCAAGCGCGACGGACACGAGCTGACCATCGGCGTCATCAACGTGCCGAGCTTTTATCAGGACTACGCCGCGCGCGCCGCCGGCGACCGCAATTTCCGCAGCACGACGCGCGATGTGCGCAAGCTGATCGAGGAACTCAAGAGCAAGGGCGGCATCGACGGCCTGATCGTCGACCTGCGCGGCAACGGCGGCGGCTCGCTGCCCGAGGCCACCGGCCTGACGGGACTGTTCGTCAAAGGCGGACCCGTGGTGCAGCTGCGCGAGACCGGCGGGACGGTCGAAGTGCTCGAGGATCCGGAACCTACGGTGGCCTATAGCGGCCCGCTCGCGGTGCTGGTCGATCGGTTCAGCGCCTCGGCGTCGGAGATTTTCGCGGCGGCCATCCAGGACTATGGCCGCGGCCTGGTGCTCGGCCAACAAACGTATGGCAAGGGCACGGTGCAGAACCTCATTCCGCTCGACCGTTTCGCGCTCGGGCCGCAGCCCGAATTCGGCCAGCTGACCATCACCATCGGCAAGTTCTACCGGGTGACCGGCGAGAGCACGCAGAACCGCGGCGTCACGCCGGACATCTCGCTGCCCTTCCCGATCAGCACCGACGAGATCGGCGAAAGCACGCGCGAGCACGCCCTGCCGTGGGACCGCATCGCCGGAGTGCCGTTCAAGGGCGACGGACAGCTGCACGACGCCGTCACCACGCTGGCGCGCAGCCACGACAAACGATCGGCGAGCGACCCGGACTTCCTCTCCCTGCTCGGCGACGTGGCGGCCTTCGACCGGCTGCGTCAGCAGAAATCGGTGTCGCTCAACCTCAAGGCGCGCCAAGCCGAACGCGAGCAGCTCGACAAGGAGCGTCTCGCGCGCGAGAACGCCCGCCGCGCGGCGCTCGGCGAGCAGCCCATGAGCAAGATCGAGGACATCAAGGACAATGAAACCGTCGACGCCATCCTCGGGGAGGCGACGCAGATCGTCGCCGACATGACCAATCTTCCCGTGGTGGCGCAGAACGCCAAAGACCCGCGGCACTCGCAGTCCATTCCCAACTGATCGGGCCGCCGATCAGATCGACCGAGGCAGGCCGGCTGGTGACAGCCGGCCTCATCGTCATCGATACCGTGATGAGATCCGAGGCGACACGGCCCGGGCACGAGAGGGACCGCGGATTGGGAATTGCCGTGCCCGCGCCGCAGTCGATTCAGCGCAGAAGCACTTTATAGACGTACCAGTAGTCGTCCGCGAGGATCTCCGGAGCCGACAAGCTCATCGTGCGCGAGCCGTCGGGACTCTGCGCCACCACACCCGCCAGCGTATCGGTCAACGGCACCGTATCGATGTCCGACCGATACCGCGCCACGTCGCGCAGCTGCTCGACGCTCGCCTTTATCTGCGCGGCAGCCTCTTTGCGCGAGCGAATCGAGGCCAGCGCCTGCGCGATCTGGCGCATCAGCTGCTCGCACTCCGCGCGCGAGCCGAATTGTGCGTCATGGACGCGGCGATTGATGGCGTCCTTGGCGCGCGCGGCCAGGCCGTTGGCGCTCAGCCGCAGGCCCAGAACCATTGCATAGGCGATCGCAGCCAGGTTGATCGAGCGCTTGCCTTCGGTGGAGATTCCCGGAAACGCCGGAGGTGATTCCTGCTCGGTGGCGGTGCGTTCCTGATGAATCTGCGCCACACGCTCGCGCGCCTCCTGCAAAGGCAGTTTCTGGTGCTCGATCTGCGGCAGAAGCCGGCGCCGGCGGAAGTAGTTCCAGAAGCCGTTCAGTCGCGCGCGCTGCAACTCCAGCGCCGACAGAATCCCGGCCTGCTCCCCCTCGGATGCCTGCGCCTCCTGTAACTTCTGGTCTATGGCCTGCAGGCGCGCCTGTATAGCCTGGTTGAACTCGGAGACCTGGCGGCGGCGCTCCCGCTCCTCCTGCTGGCGCTCCAGCTCCGCGGTGAACTGCTCCAACTGCTGATGGCAGGCGCGCCACAGGCCGCGCAGCTGGAAGAACACCAACGCTGCGTGACCGGCTTCGGGATTGCCCAGCAGACCTTCCAGCGCATCGAGCTGCTCCTGCGCGCGCGCGGTCGACTTCTCCTGCTGCTTGAGTTTTTCCTGCAGCTCGTACAGCTCATCCTGCAGGTTGGCATGCGCTTTCTTGAGTCCCGCGCGGTTGCGGAACAGATGCATCAGGCGTTCGTCTTCGTCCGGCTTGGGTCCGGAACCGAACGGCAGCTTCAAGCTGCCGAGCTTCTCGACCATTGTTTGTACAACGGTCACCCTGGCCCCCTTCTTGTTCTTGACCCTAATTCCGTTCGCCGACGCCAAAGCGATGGCCGCGTTCGGCACAGTATTCCAGCCACTTGTTCAGCAGCATGTTCCTCGCCCAGCGCCGATCCAGCTCGCCGCGCAGCGACTGCTGCCAGCGGCCCAGTGCCGGATGCGGCGGATTGTCGGCGCAGCTGCGGGCCTCGGCGAGACGCGCGTCGTGATATATGCGGATCTGCATGTCGGGAACCGCAACTGCGCACGCGCCGGCGCCCTGCACGGTGCCGTCGCGGCTGTCGTCACCGAGCCTGTAACTGAGGTTGAACACCGAGGTGTACGGGCTGCGCTCCACGACGTCCAGGTAGAGACTGACGTCGTCCCGCACGTGCGAGACCTGCTGCCCTCCGAGCGCTTGCAGGTCGGGGATGAGCCAGCCGAGCCGGATGTAATTGCTCTCATAGAGCGTCATCAAGCTCACGAAACTGCGCGGCGGCGAGCGCCAGCTGATGCGGCAAAGGTGGTCGGTGACCATGGACCGAATATAGCACTCTTTTTATTGCCCATTTTCCGCTTCACTCAGGGCCCATTTTCCGCTTCGCTCAGGGCCGCACCCGGCGCTCGATCCCGGTCCGGTCGAGGATCCGGCTGGAAATTTCCTCGATCGAGCACTCGGTGGTATGCAAATAGGGAATCCCGAGCCGTTCGAACATTGCTTCGGCCGCACGCACCTCGTATTGCACCTGCTGTGCCGACGCGTAACGGCTGTCGGGACGGCGTTCGTTGCGGATTTGTTGCAACCGTTCCGGCTTGATCGTCAGCCCGAACAGCTTGCGCTGGCAGGCGCTCAGCAAGCTGGGCAGGTGCCCGGATTCGAGCTCATCCTCCGTCAGCGGGAAGTTGGCCGCGAAGACGCCGTATTGAAGCGCCAGGTACAGGCAGGTCGGGGTCTTGCCCGTGCGGGACACGCCGATCAGGATCACGTCCGCATGCTCGTAATCGCGCGCGCCCGAACCGTCGTCATTCGCCAACGCATAGTTGGTGGCATTGATGCGCGTGGTGTACGCCGTCAGGTCCGCCATGCTGTGCGCCTTGCCGCTGGTATGCGAGGAGCGCATGGCCAGCTCCGCCTCGAGCGGGCCGAGAAAGGCGTCGAAAAAATCCAGGAACAAGCCATTGGAGCGCTTGACGATCGCACGCAGATCGTCCTGCACGAGGGTGCTGAAAACGATCGGCCGGGCGCCCTCCTGCTCGGCGGTGAGATCGATGCGGCGGACGGCCTCGGCCGCCTTGTCAGGGGTGGCGATAAATGGCAGAGTCACCGGCCGGAATTTGAATGCGTCGAATTGCGTGAGCAGGCTGTGGCCCATGGTTTCGGCGGTCACGCCGGTCTGGTCGGAGACGAAGAAGACGGTTCGGCGGTTCATGGGGTGAGTGTTGACGTTCCGGGATGCGGAAGCAAGAGCTTGGTCCGTGCCATTACTCCGCGGCGCTCGTTTCACGCCGACGACTCGATAGCCGTCACCGTTTGTTGAAGAGGTAGAACCTTTGGATCCTTACGTCATCTCGTTCGACAAGCTGGGGCTGGGCGATGTCGCTGTCGTCGGCGGGAAGAATGCGTCGCTCGGGGAGATGATCCGCAATCTCGCGGGGCTGAAGGTCAAGGTGCCGGGGGGGATTGCGACCACTTCTCAGGCGTATCGCGATTTCCTCCAGCAGGGCGGGCTGGACAAACGGATCGCCGATGCTCTGCTCGGCCTCGACGTCGAGGACGTGACGCAGCTCGCACAGACCGGGGCGCAGATCCGCGCCTGGATGCTGGCGACGCCGTTTCAAGAACGGCTGCAGCAGGAAGTGCGCGCGGCATGGCGGCAGATGAATAGCGCGGCGGGGTCCACCGGCGAATCGATCGCCGTGGCGGTGCGCTCGTCGGCCACCGCGGAGGACCTGCCCGAAGCCTCATTCGCGGGCCAGCAGGAAACATTCCTCAACGTGCGCGGCGAGGAGAATCTCGTCAAAGCGATGCACGAGGTCTACGCGTCGCTCTTCAACGATCGCGCGATCGCCTACCGCGCGCACCACGGCTTCGACCACCATCAGGTGGCGCTGTCGGTCGGCGTGCAGCACATGGTCCGCAGCGATCTGGGCGCGAGCGGGGTCATGTTCACGCTCGATACCGATTCCGGATTCCGCGAAGTCGTCCTCGTCACCGCCTCGTACGGACTCGGTGAGACGGTAGTACAAGGCGCCGTCAACCCCGACGAATTTTATCTCTACAAGCCGGCGGTGCGCGCCGGACGCAAATCGATCCTGCGCCGCAATCTCGGCGGCAAGGCCGTCAAGATGATCTATGCGGACCCCGGCTCGGGCGAGCGGGTGCGCACGGTCGAGGTCGAGGCCGCCGCCCGCAAGCGCTTCTCGCTGACCGACGCGGACCTCGAGAGCCTGGCGCGCCAGGCCCTCGCGATCGAGGCCCACTATCGCTGTCCGATGGACATCGAATGGGGCAAGGACGGACAAACCGGCGAGATCTACATCCTGCAGGCCCGGCCGGAGACCGTGCAGAGCCGCGCCGGCCGCTCCATCCAGAGATTCACGCTGAAGAACCGCTCGAAGATCCTCGCGAGCGGCCGCAGCATCGGTCAGCGGATTGGCGCCGGCCCCGCGCGCGTGATCCGCGACGTGAAGGAGATGGCGCGCGTGCAAAGCGGGGACGTGCTGGTGGCGGACATGACCGACCCGGATTGGGAGCCGGTGATGAAGCGCGCCTCGGCCGTCGTCACCAATCGCGGCGGGCGGACGTGCCACGCCGCAATCATCGCCCGCGAGCTCGGCATTCCCGCGGTGGTCGGCTGCGGCGACGCCACCGAAGTGATCCGCGAGGGCCAGGAGGTCACCGTCTCCTGCGCCGAAGGCGACACCGGCCACGTGTATCAGGGCCTGCTGGACTACGAGCGGCGGCAGATCGAGCTGGACGCGCTGCCGGAGGTGGCGGTCAAGATCATGATGAACGTCGGCAATCCCGACCGTGCGTTCGACTTCGCCGGCATTCCGCACCGGGGCGTCGGACTGGCGCGCCTGGAGTTCATCATCAATCGCATGATTGGCGTGCATCCGCGCGCCCTGCTCGAGTTCGACCGGCTCGACGGCGCGTTGCGCGACACTATCCGCAACCAGATGTCGGGCTACTACGCAGCCGAGCACGGTCCGACGCAGGCCGAGGCGGTGGAGTTCTACGTCAGCAAGCTGGCCGAGGGCATCGCGCAGATCGCCGCCGCGTTCGCGCCGGAGCCGGTCATCGTGCGCCTGTCGGATTTCAAATCCAACGAATATGCCAACCTGATCGGCGGGCGCGCATACGAGCCGCATGAGGAAAATCCGATGCTCGGTTTCCGCGGCGCCTCCCGCTACGTCGACGACACCTTCCGGCCCTGCTTCGAGCTGGAGTGCCGGGCGCTGCGCCGCGTGCGCGAGGAGATGGGGCTGAAGAACGTGCAGGTCATGGTGCCCTTCGTACGCACGCTGAACGAAGCCGAGGAAGTGGTGCGCCTCCTGGCGCTCAACGGCCTCAAGCGCGGCACGGACGGCCTGAAGATCATCATGATGTGCGAGCTGCCGACCAACGCCCTCCTCGCCGACCGCTACCTCGAGTTCTTCGACGGCATGTCGATCGGCTCGAACGACATGACGCAGCTCACCCTCGGCCTGGACCGCGACTCGGCCATCGTCGCCAAGGCATTCGACGAGCGCGATCCGGCGGTGAAGGCGCTGCTATCGATGGCGATCGCGTCGTGCCGCAAGCACGGCAAGTACATCGGCATCTGCGGACAGGGGCCGTCGGATCATCCGGAGTTCGCACGCTGGCTGGCGGAGCAAGGGATCGAAAGCATCTCGCTCAATCCGGATACGGTCGTGGAAACGTGGCTCTTTCTGGCGGGGGATAAGGCGTAGATCAAGAAAACATCGCGAGCGTCGGGGGCCGGAGGGCGCTGGAAGTTACCCACAGTTTAAGGGAGGGATTCCCCATAAACTGTGGGTAACTTCCAGCACCCTCCGGCCTGTGCCACACGGGGGCGTCAAGAGACTTTTGTTTGCAAACAAAGATCCGACGATCGATCCAGCGCGATGTCTCGGAGTTGCGGAGCACAAGGGTTATCCACAGTCATGTCCATGGATGGACGGTATGCCGCGAGACGACTACATGGATGTAGGAGGTAGAGCAACGCACGGAGCGGTTGCCGAGGCATGGATGCCGGAGCGGCTTATGGGGAATCCCTCCCTTAAACTGTGGGTAACCCTTGTGATCCGCAATTCGATCCCACTGATGCCCCTTTTTTGTTCGTACGTAGCGTATCACCGCGCCACGTTGTAAGGCGCCGCAAACAACCGCTCCCTGTAGTACGCCAACTCCCGCACCGACTCGCGGATATCCTCCAGTGCCAGATGCGCTCCGTTCTTGTCCGGCGGCGGTATCTCCGGCGCCCAGCGGCGCGCCAGCTCCTTGAGCGTGCTGACATCGAGATTGCGGTAGTGGAAGAATCTCTCCAGCGTCGGCATGTGGCGCGCGAGGAACCGCCGGTCCTGGCAGATACTGTTGCCGCACATCGGCGAGACGCCGGCATCGACATATTGCTCCAGGAACTGCAGCGTCTGCTGCTCCGCCTGCGCTTCCGTGACGGTGCTCGAGCGGACGCGTGCTGCGAGGCCTGAGGCGCCGTGCTGGCGGCGATTCCAGTCGTCCATCAGCTCCAGGATCCGCTCGGGCTGGTGGATCGCCAGCACCGGCCCCTCGGCCAGCACGTTGAGGTGCTTGTCCGTCACCAGGGTTGCGACCTCGATGATGTAATCGCTGTCGGGCCGCAGGCCCGTCATTTCCAGATCGATCCAGACGAGATTGTCCGCGTCCTTAGCCATTGCCGGCCATCTTAGCAGAGGCTAACCTGCCGACGGATGAACTTCTGGTCCATACTCTTTCTGGTCCTGCTCGGCGCCACGTTGGCGTGCCGGATATGGCTGCTGCTGCGTCAAAGCGCGAGTGTCAGCGCATCGCGCGAACGCGTGCCCGAGGCATTCGCCGCCGCCGTGCCGCTGGAAGCGCACCGGAAGGCCAGCGACTACACCGTAGCCAACGCGCGCCTGGGCATCGCGGACGCCGTGCTGGACACGATTCTGTTGATCGCGCTGACCTGGGGCGGAGCGCTCGCCGCGCTCGACAACGCCTGGCGCGCGCAAGGATTACAGGGAGTGTGGCTGGGAATCGCCGTCGTAGTGAGCGTCTTCGTCGCGACATCGATCGTCAGCTGGCCCTTGTCGCTCTATCGCGTGTTCGGCATCGAAACGCGCTTTGGCTTCAACCGCACGACCTGGCGGCTGTACTTCGCGGACTTGCTCAAGGGCATCGTGCTCGGCGCCATGTTGGGGCTGCCGTTGCTTGCAGCCGTGCTGTGGCTGATGCAGGGACCCGACGGCGGCGACAGCATCCAGCCCACTGGACGCTATTGGTGGCTCGTCGCCTGGATTCTTTGGGCCGGCTTCAGCCTGACGCTCGCCTGGGCCTACCCTGCATTCATCGCGCCGCTGTTCAATCGCTTCCGTCCGATCGACGACCTGACGCTCAAGCAGCGCATCGAGGACCTGGTGCGGCGCTGCGGATTCGCCAGCCGCGGGATCTTCGTGATGGACGGATCGCGCCGTTCCTCGCATGGCAACGCGTACTTCACCGGCCTGGGCGCGAACAAGCGCATCGTGCTGTTCGACACGCTGATCGAGCGGCTGACGCCGCCGGAAGTCGAGGCGGTGCTGGCTCACGAGCTGGGTCACTTCCGGCTGCATCATGTACGCAAACGCCTGATTCTCAGCCTGGGACTGGGGCTGCTCGGCCTCTACATGCTTGGGTGGCTCGCGCGGCAGCCCGTCTTCTATGCCACCTTTGGCGACGCCCTGCCCTCGCCGCACGTCGCGTTGATCCTGTTTGTTCTGGCGATGCCCGTGGCGACGTTCTGGTTCGGCCCCGCGGGCAGCGCCTGGTCGCGCCGTCACGAGTTCGAGGCGGACCGCTTCGCCACCGGCTATAGCAATGCGAGCGAGCTGGCCGGCGCGCTCGTCAAACTCTACAAGGACAACGCGACGACCCTGACGCCCGATGAGCTGTATTCGGCCTTCTTCGACACTCATCCGCCGGCGCCGCGGCGCATCGCGCGCCTGCAAGCGCCGGCGTAACGCCTCCGCAACGAGCATGAGCCCGATGGTGCAGGTCGGCCGCGTCATCGCCAGCCACGGCAGGCAGGCGATCGTCGAAGGGCCCGACGGCCGGCGCAGCCCCTGCAAGATCTCCGGCCGCCGGCTCGAGGTCGCATGCGGCGACGAAGTGCGCTGGCGAACGAACGATGCCGGCGCCGAGGGCCTCGTGGTCGAACGGCTGCCGCGCCGCTCGGCGCTCATGCGCACCGACGGAGCAGGCCGCGCGCAGACCGTCGCCGCCAATATCACTCAGCTGCTGGTCGTGGTCGCGCCGAAGCCGGCGCCGGATTTCTTCATCGTCGACCGCTACGTCGCCGCAGCCGAGCTGCTGGAGATCCGGGCGATGCTCGTCTTGAACAAGATCGACCTCGACGGCGCCGAGCTGGCCGCGTGCCGCCGGGAGCTGGCGGTGTTCGCCCAGCTCGGCTATCCGGTGCTCGAGTGCTCCGCCGGCAAGGACATCGGCATCGGCGCGTTGCGGGATGCCTTGAACGGACAAACCACCATTCTCGCCGGCCAGTCCGGCGCCGGTAAGTCTTCCCTCGCCAACCGCATCCTGCCGGGCCTGAACGCCGCCACCTCCGGACTCTCGCGGCTCACCGCCGAAGGCAAGCATACGACGAGCGTGTCGACGCTCCACCACCTGCCGTCGGGCGGAGACCTCATCGACTCCCCTGGCGTGCGCGATTACGCGCCGGCCATCGAGTGGCTCGTACAGCCGGCGCACGGCTTTCGCGAATTCACCCGCCTGGCGAGCCGCTGCCGCTTCAACGATTGCCGCCACCTGCGCGAGCCCGGGTGCGCCGTGCGCGCGGCCGTGGAATCGGGAGCAATCGCCGCGCGGCGCTACGAGAGCTATCGACGTTTGTTACGCCTGCGGGAAGAGCTGGCGCCAGAGCCGGGCCGTAAGCGGAGCTAGTGTGGTGTCCCGCAGATTTCTTTACTCACTGCGAGGATCACGTAGTTGAGCCAAAAGCGGTTAAGCGCACGACCAAATGCAAGTTATTTACGGGCACCACACTAGCTGCCGAAGAAGCAAGGACTACACAAGGCAGCGATCTTTGTTCGCAATTAAGTTCAGATGACCAAGTCCATAGCGTTGCCGTCAGGGTTGCGGAGCACAAGGGTTATCCACAGTTTATGGGGAATCCCTCCCTTAAACTGTGGGTAACCCTTGTGCTCCGCAACCCAGCCCCGGCACTGCCCTTCTTTGTTTTGATCTTAATCTAACGCCGGACATCACTTGATCGCCTGCCGCCCCGCCAACGCGTGCGCCAGCGTCCCCCCGTCCACGTACTCCAGCTCCCCCCCCACCGGCACCCCATGCGCAATGCGCGTCGCCCGAATCCCCCTGCGCGCAGCGAGATCACCGATGAAATGAGCCGTCGCCTCCCCCTCCACCGTCGGATTGGTCGCCAGAATCACTTCGCGGATCTCCCCTTGCGCGAGCCGCGCTTCCAGCAGGTCGAGCCCGAGCTGCTCCGGCCCGATCCCGTCGAGCGGTGACAGATGGCCCATGAGCACGAAGTACCGGCCGCGAAAACTCCCGGATTGCTCGACGGCGATCACGTCCGCCGGTGTCTCCACGACACACAGCAGCCCGGTATCGCGTTGCGTGGAGGCGCAGACCGGACAAAGCTCGCCCTCCGTGAACATCCGACATTGCGCGCAGTGGCCGATGCCGGCCAGCGCCGCAGTCATCGCGGCCGCAAGCTCCCGCCCACCTGCACGATTGCGCTCGAGAAGATGGAATGCCATGCGTTGCGCGCTCTTGGGACCGACGCCCGGCAGGCAGCGAAGCGCTTCGATCAGGCGGGCCAGGGCGGGGGAGAACTTCATCGAGTGCGGGTGCGGCTCAAACAGCGGAGGTGAATCAGAACGGCAGCTTGAAGCCCGGCGGGAGGTTCATCCCGCCCACCAGGCCGGAGAATTTCTCCTGCACCTTCGCGTCGAGCTTGTGGACAGCATCATTGATGGCGGCGGCCAGCAGGTCTTCGAGCATCTCCTTGTCTTCGGCGAGCCCGGCAATCATCGACGGATCCAGCTCCACGCGCCGCGCTTCGTGCTTGCCGTTCAGCGTCACGCGCACCATGCCGCCTCCTGACTCGCCCGTGACCTCCAGCTGCGCCAGCTCCGCCTGCGCCTTCTGCATGTTGGCCTGCATCTGCTGGGCCTGCTTCATCAGGTTGCCAATTCCGCCCTTCATCTGCTTCTCCTCGTTGGTTCGCCGTTGAATGCGGCCTGCGGCCCTGCGATCGCGGACCAGGACGCGGCGGCGCCGCTAGTTCAAAGGCTTGATCGAATCGGGCACGAACGTCGCCCCGAAGGTATCGCGCAAGGCCTTCACCGTATCGTCGTTCTCCAGCTCGGCCCGCGCGGCGCTGAGGCGCTCGTCCGCGGCGCGCGCGTGCCGGCGCGCCGGAGTCTCGCCCGGCGGCTCGCCGACTTCGATCTTGAGCGTGACCTTCGTGCCGGACAAACGACTGAGCGCTTCGCGCAAAGTGGCCTCGCTCTGCGGCGTGCGATAGTGACTGCTGCGCGGGTCGAGAGCCAGGCACATATAGCTGCCCTCGCGCGCCACCAGGCTGCAGTTCGCCGCGAGCAGACGCGCCGATCCCTGCAGCTCCAGCGCCTGCAGCAAAGCCGGCCAGTCGGCGGGAGCGCTTTCGCCGCTTGCACCGGCGGACACTCCCGCAGCCGCAGCCGGCGCAGAAGGAGCGCCTGCAACGGCCGGAGCAGCTGCGCCAGAAGCAAGGCTGCCAGGCGCGCCCGACGAGACAACTCGCGCCGGCGACGGCGCCGCCGCCTCATCTCCCGTCACGTGCTCGAAAGCCAACAGCCGCAGCAGCACCATCTCGAAGCCGCCGCGCGGATCGGGCGCAAGGTCGAGGTCGCGCCGTCCCAGCAGGACGATCTGATAATAAAGCTGCAAATCCTCGGCCGCGATCCGCCCGGCCAGCGCGGCGATGGTTTCCGCGGAGAACAGCTCACCCGGATCGTATTCCGGTATCGCCTGGCGCAGAGCCACTTTCTGGATCAGCGTCGCCAGCTCATCGAGAGCGGAGGCGTAGTCCGGCGCGCTTTCATCCAGCCGCTCGACTTCCTGCAACACGCCCGCTGCATCTTTGTCGGCGATCCGCTCCAGCAACCGCACGATGTGGGTCCGATCGATGGTGCCGAGCATTGCGCGCGCGTCTTCCTCGGTGATCTTGCCGCCGCCGAAGGCGATCAGCTGGTCAAGGAGGCTCAAGCCATCGCGCATGCTGCCCGCCGCGGCCCGCGCCACGAGCTCCGGCGCCGCCGGCTCGAAGGCAATGCCCTCCTCGGTGAGGATGTAAGCCAGCCGCTCGCGGATCAGCTTGGCCGGCAGGCGCTTCAGATTGAACTGCAGGCAGCGCGACAGCACCGTGACCGGCAGCTTCTGCGGATCGGTCGTGGCGAGCAGGAACTTCACGTGCGGCGGCGGCTCCTCCAATGTCTTCAGCAGCGCGTTGAAGGAATGGTTCGACAACATGTGGACCTCGTCGATGAGGTACACCTTGTATCGGCCGCGCGCGGGCGCGTACTGGACATTGTCAAGCAGCTCGCGTGTATCGTCGACCTTGGTGCGCGAGGCGGCGTCGACTTCGATCAGGTCGATGAACCGGCCCTCCTCGATCTCGCGGCAGGCGGTGCACTTGCCGCAGGGCTTGGAGCTGACGCCGGCGGTCTCGCAGTTGAGCGACTTGGCGAGAATGCGGGCGATGGTGGTCTTGCCGACGCCACGAGTACCGGTGAACAGAAACGCATGATGAACCCGCCCGCTGTCGAGCGCGTTGGCCAGAGCGCGCAGGACGTGCTCCTGGCCGGCGAGCTGGGAAAAATCGCGGGGTCGCCACTTGCGGGCGAGTGCAACGTAACTCATTGATTCGCGTGCTCGTTATGGGTTATCGGACGCCGCGCTGTCGAGCCTGCGGCGGATCGCATTGTCGTCGATGGAGGCAGCCCGCACCAGCACTTCCCCGGCACCCGATCGGTGCCGCTACCGCTGCTCCCTTCCGGGCCTGACGGGGTTCACGGCGGATCGTCGCGAGGAGACCGATGCGGGCTACCGTTGAAACACGGCCGGGCCGCAGGGGTGCGAGAGTGTATGCGATGCGTGGCGGGGGTGCATGTCTGGGGTGCGACAACGATCATACGCTGGCGAACCATTCCTTCACCAGCCGCACCCACATGGCGCCGCCCCAGGGGATCAGGTCGTCGTTGAAGTCGTAACTGGGATTGTGAAGCATGCAGGGACCGGCGCCGTGGCCGGCGGTGCGGTGAGCGCCGTCGCCGTTGCCAATGAGGAAATAACAGCCGGGCTTTTCGAGCAGGTAGAAGCTGAAATCCTCCGAGCCCAGCGTGCCTTCGAAGTCGACCACGCTGGTTTCGCCGAACATGCCGTTGAGCACCCGCCGCACGAATTCGGTTTCCCTGGCGTGATTGGTGGTCGGCGGGTAATAGCGCTCGAATTCGAACTCACAGCGCGCGCCGAACGCCTGGCCGATGCCATCGCTGATTTCGCGCATCCGCCGCTCGATCAGGTCCAGTACCTCGATCGTGAACGTGCGCACCGTGCCGCGGATCTCGCATGAGTCGGGCACCACGTTCGTCGCCTCTCCGGCGTGGATCATGGTGACCGAGATCACCGCGGTATCGATGGGTCGTTTGTTGCGGGTGATGATGGTTTGAAACGCCTGCACCATCTGGCAGGCGATGGGCACGGGATCGATGCCGTTGTGCGGCATCGCGGCGTGCGAGCCCTTGCCGCGAATGACGATCCTGAAGCGACTGCCGGACGCGAATGCCGGTCCGGATTTGATCGCGAACTGCCCGACGCCCAGCCCCGGCCAGTTGTGAACGCCGAAGACCGCTTCCATCGGGAACAGACGGAATAAACCGTCCTTGATCATTTCGCGCGCGCCGCCGCCACCCTCCTCGGCCGGCTGAAAGATCAGATACACGGTTCCGTCGAAGTTGCGATGCTTGGCCAGATATCTTGCCGCGGCCAACAGCATGACGGTGTGTCCATCGTGGCCGCATGCATGCATCCGCCCGGCGTGGACACTGGCGTGAGCGAACGTGTTCCGCTCCGATATTTCCAAGGCGTCCATATCCGCTCGCAGTCCAATCGCCCGGCTGCCGCTCCCATTGCGGAGGATCCCGATCACTCCCGTTCCGCCAAGCCCGCGATGCGTCGAAATGCCCCACTGCTCAAGGGTTGCGGCAACGAGTTGCGATGTGCGTTTCTCGGCAAATCCCAGCTCCGGATGCGCGTGGATGTCGCGCCGTAGAGCGGTGAGCAGAGACGCATCCGCCGCAATGGCTTCGAGCACTGCGGTCGCGTGACTCACGCTCCGTCACCGATGAATCTGCGTACATCCGTCAAGAGACGCTCCCGGCTCGGCTCGTGCACGAAGATCATGTGCCCGACCTCATAGTAGGCAAATGCGACGCGTTCCTGCGCAATCCCATCCTGTGACAGGGCGCTTTCAGCACCGAAGAATGGCGTCGCCAAATCATAATAGCCGCAGGCGACCAACACCCGCAGCGCCGTATTGCGCCGCATGGTTCGCCCCAGGTGCGGCACCACGTTAACGTAGCCGCCGCCGCTCGGTACCTTTTCCGCGATCCTCCAGTTCCAATCCTTCATGTCGATGAAGGGCAGATAGGCTTGTCGCATCTTCACCCCCAGCTCGCCCAGATGGCTGTTTGTCGCCGCCGTAAAGGCGCTGCCGATGGCATCGAAGGCTGGATCGGATTCAGCGAGCTCGCCGGCATTGTCAGGTTCCACGCCGGTATAGCGGCTATCCAGACGGCCGATCACCAAACCGCGGTCGCGCAACAGCTCCTTGAAGAAGCGATCCACTGGAATACGCAGTCGGGACCGCTCCACATAGGATTCTGCAAGTCCGGTATAAGCCGCGATGCGCGCGACCAGCCGCGCGCGCTCCGCGGCGCTCAGTCGCTGATTGGCGACCAGCGCCTGCGCATATTCGGTGCGGGAAAAAATCCGCACTTCCTCCAGAAACGCTTCCAAGCTGCGCCCATCCCGTCGCACCTTGCCATGGAACCACGCGGTGGCCGCGTAAGTCGGCAGGAACGAGGCATAAGAGAGAATGCCGCCGTCGCCTGCGCGCGGCCGGGAATTCTGATAGTCCAGCACCGCAGCAATCAGCACGATGCCGTTCAGCGCTATGAAGCGCTTGCCCAACTCCTCGCTCACCAGGGCGGCGCGCGCGGTTCCGTAACTTTCCCCAAGCAGATATTTCGGCGAATTCCAGCGCCGATTCTCAGTAATCCAGATCTGGATGAATTCGGCGATCGAGCGCGCGTCTTCAAGCAGTCCCCAGTAATCCTTGTCGACCTTGGCTCCCAGCGCCCGGCTGTAGCCGGTGCCGACCGGATCGATGAACACCAGATCAGCAACGTCGAGAATGCTCGAGGCATTGTCGACAATGGCGTAGGGCGCAGCCCCGGCTCCAGCCGCGTCGCTGGGAACTTCCACCCGCCTCGGTCCGAAGGCTCCCATGTGCAGCCATTGCGCCGAAGAGCCCGGACCGCCGTTGAAAAGGAAGGCCACCGGCCGGGCCGACAAATCTTCGACGTCCGCTTCGAGATAGGCGACGCTGAAGATGCTGGCCGCTGGTGAGCCTTGCGCGTCACGCAAGTAGGTTTCGGACGCTACGGAACGATACGACATGCGCCGTCCATTGAACGTTGCGGACGCTTCACTCACAAAAATCGCCGGCTGCGGGCCGGCTTGGGCAAGATCGGTAGTCGCGCCGGTGCTCATCGTGTCGCCTCGCCGATTACAAATGCTCACGGAAGAACTTTATGCTGCGCTCGATGGCGTAGGGCTCGCGCGCCACGCCATGATCCGCATCCGGCACTATCAGCATGTCGATGTGCTTTTGCGCCTTGATAAAGGCATCGAACAGCATGAAAGCGTGCTTCAATGGAACATTCTGGTCGATGCCGCCGTAGATCAGCAGCGCGTGCCCTTGCAAGCGCGCAGCCAGCCTGCCATTGCTCAGCGACTCATAGCGCGCCAGCGCTTCAGGCGACGCGCACGGCACGCCGAAGAATCTCTCCACGCTGACTTGGCCGGCCATATCGAGCCAGGACGCCGGCCCCGTCGCCGCTACAGCCGCTTTGAACAGCTGCGGATGGGCCAGCAAGGCGCGCAGCGCGGCGTAACCGCCGAAGGACTGTCCCATGACGCCCAACCGCGAGAGATCCAGGTAAGGGAACTGAGCTGCAAGTCCCTGCAGCGCCGCCACGTGGTCCGATAGGCCCAGCACGTCATCCGCGCCCAAGAACGCTTCGCGGAACGCCCGCGAGCGGTATGCAGTGCCGCGCCCGTCCAGCGTTACGATGATGAAGCCGGCATCGGCGTAAGTCTGCACGTGATGAATCGAGCCTCCGAGCAGCTGATCGGCAAATCCGCGCGGTGCCGCGCTGCCCTGCGGACCGGGATACAGGTAATCGATGACGGGGTATTTCTTTTCCGGATCGAAGCCGCGTGGCCGGGTAATCACCGCATAGAGGTCGGTGCGGCCATCTGCGGCTTTCACCGCGACACGCTGCGGAGGCTGCCAGCCCCATGCGTACAAGCCCGATGCATCGCTCTGCAGAAACTCCGCCACCAGCTCGCCGGAGGTCTTGCGCACCAGGTATCGCGGCGCCCGGCCGACGGTGGAGTGACTGTCGACAAAGTACCGGCCGCTCGGCGATATGCTCGAGCCCGACTCCCCCACGCCTGCGGCGGCAGCCCGGCGCCGCGCGGAGCCGAAGAAAAAATTGTTGAACCTGTGGTCGGCGACTTCCGGCGTCAATAGCTGCGGATCGCCGCCATCGAGGCCAACGCGATAAAGATAGCGGTAGTACGGGTCGCCGCCCGGCATGCGGCTGGCGGCGGTGAAATACGCCAGCCGCCGCGCTTCATCGACGTGCAGAAGATCGAATACGGTCCAGGCACCGGCGCTGAGTTGGCGTTTGACCGTGCCGTTGGGCAGCTCATATAGATACAGATGGCCGCAACCGCTGCGCTCCGAATACCAGACGGCCTCCCGGGCATTGGAGAATACGTAGACATTTGGCCGGGCGTAATCAGCGGCATTCAGGCGTACATTGAAAGCTGCGACCTCGTGAATGACCTCCGCTGCGCCGCCGGTCGCCAATTCCACGCAGTGCAGGGCGTAACGCGCACCGCCGCGATTTGCCGTAAGCACAAATAGCTTGCCGCCTTCGGCCCACCACACCATGCCGCCGATGAAATACAGCAAGGCGTAATCGTTGAGCGCTTGCTCGGCCAATTGTACGGAGCGCACGGTTCCCGCCAGCGTATCGAGGATTACCAGCTTGCTGGCGGGCGCGACGGGATCTCTGGCAAGGGGAACTCGGCGAAAATGCGCAAGAGTGTCGGGAGCGTCTGCAGGCACGTACTCGGCGACATGAAGGCGCTGAGGAAACGGCCGCAAATCCTGCCGGAGCGCGATGACGAACCTGCTATCCGGCGACCACAGAACGCCAAGCAGCGGCGCCGGCGCCCCCGCGCGCCTCCTGGCGACTTGGCTGGTATCGAACGCGGGGTTGATGTCTCCATACGCGAAGTTCGCCTCGCCATCGTCGGTCAAACGCCGCTCCCGTGCAGCCTGCAGATCGTGCAGCCAAAGATCATTGCCCCTGCGCGCCACCGCCTTGCGCCTGTCCGGCGACACTACCCAATCGGCCGGCAGCGGCGGTGACAGCGCGGAACATGCACCGGCTGCCGCATCCCACTTGAAGCTTCCGCGCGTCGTGTCGATCGTCAAGCGCGCGCCATCTGCATCGACGGTGAGGTCGATGATGCGTGGCGGGGAATCGTCATCCGGCGCGCCGCACGCGGCCGCCAGCGCCCGGCGCAGCGCATCCGCCTCGAACACCAACGATTGCGTGCCGGTTCGCGCATCCATCAGCACATACTCATCCCCTTGAGGCGTGCGGCGCTCGAACAAAAATCGGTCCGAGTTGCCGATCCAATTGAACGCGAGATCGAGATTCAGCACTGTCATTGAAGGCTCGCCGGCGACGCGCTCGCTGTTGCCTGTGGATTGGCAGGTACTCACCTCGCGCCGACCCGGTTTTACTCGATCAGCAAATCGACGCGCTGGGCGTTGAAGCTCCAACCCGGATGACAGCGGCGCCATCTGTGTCTGCCCTGAAATGCGCTGCGCACGCAAGAGCTGCGCATGGCCATCACCACCTCGTGCTCCGTCATTCCGTCCGCGTCCGCGCCATCGAACTGGCCTTCGTTCCATACCAGCCAGAATGAGCGCCCGTCTGCGGCAATCCACTTGGGCGCAATGACGGGAGCGCCGGCGCGGGCCGCTGGATTGCCTGCGGGTGTCCAGGCGACTTCCTCGAGAATCTGGCGCCACGGACCCCAGGGATGTTCGCCGACCCAGATGCCAAAGCCTCCGGGCCTGGTGCCCCCCAGGTTTGCGCAACTGGCGTTCACCATCAAATAAACACCCGATGCGCTAACATAGGCCACGCTGGGCGACGATAGAACATAGGAGCCCCAGTCCTCGGCAAAGGTGTGCACGACTGCGCGCCGGCCAATGTCTGCGGTCCACTCGGCAGCGCCGTTGCCGCACAGGCCCGCGAAATATTCGTACGCCGTACCATCCAGTATCCGGTCCCTGCGGACTCTGAACATCACCAGTTCCCTCGAGGCGCCATCCGCAGCGCCGTTGGGCGCATAGACATAGATATAGCCGTCCTTGTTGTCCGAATATGCCTGCCCCATCTGCAGAAAGCTGAGGCGCGAGAAGGCCGCCTGCGGTACCTGCAGGAATGCCATGCTCTGACGCGTCTGGCCGGCATGAGGCTCGCGCACCACCGGCGTGCTCCCGTCCTGATTACGCCAGGTGCGCCCGTTATCCGCCGAATAAATCAGCTTGGCGGCATTGAAATGAAAGCCCGGAATGAATGCCACTTCGGCCGTGAATACATTCAACGTGCTGGTGCTTAGATACTGATAGATGCGTGCGCCGTCGGCGAGCACGTTCAAGCCATAGTAAGGCGGCGCGCTCCGCTGGTAGATGTCCCACAGGGAAATGTCCGGATAATTGGCCACGTCCTCGAAGGCAGCACTGCCGGGCATGCCGCTGACTGCAGCGAGGCGGCTGCTGTAGTAATGGTTTTGCGGAATCTCCGGCCAGCCGGCGCCGTCGATGAATGCCAGCAACTGGCGATCATCGGCAGTCCACGTCAAGGCGGCGCAATAGACGTCGCCGCCGAGGCGAACCACCGTATCCTCTCGGCGCACCGCCGCCTTTATCCGCGATGCAGTGCCTTGTCGAGCGCTCATCTTGTTTTCACCTGGAGCCGCACTTTGTTACCTCTCAGGCCCGCGAGCGCGGGCATGCGGCCAGCACCGCGCGAGCGTCGCTGGCAAGAGCTTTGGCGTCGGTCTGCGCGCGACCATCGAACTGCAAGTCCTCGCGCACCGCCGCGCCCGCCCGCCAGAAATGGTAGGCCGACCAAAAAGCGACGCCGCAGATCGCCGCCATCGCATATCGCAACGAATCGCTTCCGGCGACCGGCGCCAGCCCATCGCTGATCAAACCCACGATCTGCGGTCCCAGGCTCATGCCGACGAGGTTGTAAAGCAGCATCAGCACCGCCATTGTCGTGGCCCGCATTTCGTCGGCCACCAGCCGCTGCAGCAACGCATAGGTCGGTGCAATGAAGAAATTAAATACCAGCGTCCAGGGAATGAGCATGATCAGCGCCAGATGTTTTTGCGGCACCAGAAGAAATGCCACGTAACAGGGCACGGTCAGAACGATGGTGAGCGCACTCAACCGCATCTGCCCGGCTTCGTTATCCGCGAACCAGCGGCTGGACACATAACCGCCGCACAAGATGCTGGCCGCGCCCACGATGCCCGTAATAAGCCCCAGCCACAGGCCGAGGTCGGCGCTTCCCATGCCGTGAGTGCGCATCATGAACACCGCGATCCATGGCGCCAGACCAAACCCCATGGTGAAAAACAGAATCAGCGCCAGCGCCAGATGCCGGCAGGCCCGCCGCCGCCAAAGCGTTTGCAGGACCTGCGTGACGGCGGGCAGTTGCACCGCCGGCGCGCCGTTGTTGGCCTGCCGCACCCGGGGCTCGAGCAGCGTAAACTTCACCAGTATCGCCAGCGCCAGGCCTGGAATGCCCATGAAGAAGAATGTCAGGCGCCAGCCATGGGTCTCGTTTAACCATCCGCCAACGATAAAACTGAGCAGCCCGGAGAGCGCGCCGCCGAGCCAGTAGACCGACATCGCGCGCGTGCGCTCTGCCGGCCCGGGGAAGTAATCGCCTACCAGCGAATAGGTCGGGGGCTTGCAGCCTGCCTCCCCCACCGCCGCGGCGATTCGGGCGAAAACCAGTTGGAGGTAACTCGTCACGAACACACAGGACATGACCGTGATGCCCCACAAACCGATGGCCAGCGATGCGATCGTCACCCGGTTGCCCCGGTCCGCCCAGCGGGCGATGGGCAATCCGAGCACGGCGTAAAACAAGCCGAACGCAATTCCGGTCACGAAACCGAGCTGCGTGTCGCTCAACTGCAGGTCCTGCTTGATGGACTGCAGCAGCAGCCCGATAAGTCCGCGATCCAGCAGATTGACCATGTAAACGGCCGCCATAAGTCCCAGGGCGTATCTTTTGTAGGCCGAATTCATGACTTGCCGTTTCCGCTTGCCCGATGCGAGCGGTGACGCTCATCCAATACCGGCATCGGCTTCGCCGAGAATCAGCGCCTTGAGCTTTGGCACGAAGACATCGCGCCATTTCATTTGCGATTTCTGGGCCACTTCGCGCCAGCGCTTCAGCCCCTCCTCTTCGGTCTTGGGCAAATAGGCGTGCTGTATGACACAGCTGACGGTCGTTCGGCCTCGATGCTCATTGAGCATGAACACATGGAAGTCCGCAGGGATGACCCCAGCGCCGTCCTCTTTGGAAAGCGGCTGGGACACTACAATCAAATGTTGTGCGATCACCCTCTCCACCCGGTACTCGTACGGCGTGTAAGCGGTTGGATCGTTCGGCCGAGTGCCCAGTCGGAAGGTTTTGCCCTCCAGGTCGCCCACCACCCCGGTGTAATAGTGGTGATGCACGTTCTGCCACAGGTTGAAATCCTTTAGATACCGCCATACCAACTGGGCCGGACGGTCGATGAAGAACGTTACGCTCAAGGTTTTCCCTACGGCGATGCCGGCCGTGGTTGCATAGCTGAAGTAGCGCTGGCTCACGCTGACTTCGTCGGTGACATCAGAGGGGCCGGCATAGAATTTCGGCGCCTGCGCCGTGCCCGCGGAAATTGCGTCAATTGGATCGATGGCGCTCATTGTCGGTTCCTGGTTTCTCCGTAGATGCGGTCAATGGATCGGGCGCGGCTCAGCTGCCGCTGAAGGTGATGACCTTAAGAGCGGAGTACGACTGCAAGCCGGCCAGGCCGCGCTCGGCGCCGAAGCCGGACGCCTTGCGCGGTTCGCTGGCCAGCACGCAACCGGAGGGCGGACCCTGCGGTCCGGATGTGCGCACGGCGATGCTGCCGGCCTTGATCGCGTGCGCCAGCCGCCGTCCACGCGCCATGTCGCGGGTCCACACCGTTGCTGCAAGCCCATAGTCGGTGCCATTTGCCAGCGCAATGGCCTGCTGCTCGGTGCTGAACCTCTGGATGCAGAGCACCGGGCCAAAGATCTCCTCGCGCACGACCGTCATGCCCGGTTCGGTCGCGTCGAATAGGGTGGGATGAACGAAACAGCCGCCGGCCGGCTGAATCGGCCCCTTCAACACCGTTCGCGCTCCCTCTGCGATGCCCTGCTCTACGTAACGCCGGACCCGATTTGCTTGCGCCCGGCTCGCCAGCGGACCGAAGGTCGTGGACTCTTCCAGCGGATCGGCGGGGCGACACTGCCCGGCAAGCTCGGCCACCCTGCCCACCAATTCTTCGGCGATGTGCTCATGCACGATCAAACGTGTATGGGCGCCGCAGACCTGCCCCTGATTCCACAAGGCGCTATGGGCGCAGGCGCGAGCTACGACATCCAGATCCGCCGCATCGCTGCAGACGACTTGCGGAGATTTTCCGCCGCATTCCAGCAGCAGCGGCTTGCCGTTGGAGCCCCCCGCCAGCTCCATGATCCTGCGTCCCGTGGCGCTCGATCCGGTGAAAGAAATCATGTCCACGTCCGGATGCCGCGCCAATGCGCTGCCCACGGTTGCGCCGAGGCCGGGTACGACATTGAGCACTCCCGCGGGAACGCCGGCCTCCAATGCCAACTCGGCCAACTTCAGCGCCGAGCTGGAGGCGAGCTCCGAGGGTTTGAGCACCATCGAGTTGCCCGCCGCCAAAGCCGGTCCGACTTTGTATACGGCGTTGACCAGCGGAAAGTTCCAGGGCGAAATCGCGCCCACTACCCCCCGCGGCTCATAAGCGCAGAATTGAATAACGTCCGCGCTCATTGGAGCGCTCGCGCCGACAAGCTTGTCGGCGCAACTCGCCCATGACCTCAGCAAAGCCGGCGCCCAATGGCCGGCATCCTGCAGCGCCGCAGTGATGGGCTTGCCCATCTCCTGGCAATCCAGCAGCGCCAGCTCTTCTTTGTTTGCCTTGATCAGGTCCGCCAATTTGTAAAGCACCGCCGCCCGCTGCACCGGCGGCATCTGCGACCATCGGCCACTGTCGAAAGCCGTGCGCGCGGCGCGCACGGCCGCGTCGATATCCGCCGCGGCACCGACCGCCACGCAGCTCAGCGGCGTTTCCGTGGCGGGATTGACGGTGTCGAATCGTTCCGCCGCGGCCGATGGCCGGTAACGCCCGTCGATGAAGGGTTCAATCCTCCACCGCAGGGCGCCGGCCAGTTGCCGCCATTTCATCGGAAACGATATTCGAACTGCAGCCCCAGGGTTCTTGGCCGCAAGCGCATGGCGGTTTCGGGAAGTCGTCCCGGCGCCACGGAGAGAATCGGATCGTGCTCGTTATTCACGTTGGTGCCAAACAGCGTGGCGGTCCAGTTGTTGGGCGCCTCGATCGCGAAACTGGCGTCGGCGATCAACAAGGGCTTGTTGTCCACCGTCAATGCCGAAAGCGAGAACAACCGCTGGCTGCGTGCCGAGGTGTAATTGACCCCAAGCGAGAGCCGGCCGCCCCAGCCGCCGGCGCCCAGCGCAAACTGGTAATCGGCGGACCCGCCCGCGGTGTATTTCGGCGAGAGATTCAAGCGCTCCCCCGCGCTGAACAGCAGGTTGCCATTGGAGAACACGTCGGCATCCTGCGTGAGGTCATTGACGCTGAAGCCGACGGTCAAGGACAGTGCGTCGAGCGGTTTCGCGGTGATGCCCAGATCGAGCCCCAGCCCGCTGGCCGAAGTGCCGTTGACCAGCGCGGCCTGCAATATGCCGTTGAAATTGACCAGTAGCGGCGTCTGCACCCGCTGCCAGTCCATGTAATACACGGCCGCGTCCAGCGCCAGCCGCCCGCCCAGCACCGCGCTCTTCAGGCCGATTTCGTAATTCTTGAGATTGTCCGAATCCACCGGAGCGATCGACGGGATGGCGAACAGCACCGTCGGGGCCTGATCGACGCCGCTGCGAAACCCTTCGGAATAGGCAGCATAAGCCATGGTGTCCGCACTCATGTGCCAGGTGAGGATCGCCCGTGGCGAAACCGCATTGAACGTTCTGTCGGTGTCGAGGAGCTGGCTCGAAGGTGGATTGGTCAGACGAGACAGCTCCCGCTGTCCGACGTCGTCCTCGAAATACCGCAGGCCACCGGTCAGCTCGAAGCGCCCGCCCAGGAAAGCGCGCGTCAACTCGCCGTAAACGGCGAAGGATTTCGAAAGAAACTTCACCACGGCGGGCGCCTGATACGGACTCACGAAGGCGCCGGTCGCAGGATTGCGGCGAACTTGCAAGTACTGATCCTCGGCATCGCGATAGATGGCGCCCAACGACCATTTCCAGGGCCCGGAGAGCGTGGAATTGAGATTGACCTCCTCGGTGAAAACAGTGGCGTCGAGGTCGGTGGCGAGGATGTTCAGCCCTGTCAAGGCGCTGTCGGTAAGGCTGCTATTGGTGAAATCGAGGTAGCTGGTCGCACTGGTCGCGCTGAAAGCGGCGAACTCATATCCGAGCGTCGCGGCGTAGGAGTCATAGTCCTCTTCGATGGCCTCGTCGTAAGTGGAACGATGCTGATTGTTGTCGTCACCGGTCGATGGCGCGCCAAAATCGCTGCGCGATACCCATGCCGACAGCCCCAACGACAAATCATCGGTGGGCTGCGCGTTGGCTTTAAAGCGCACGTTCAGCAGCTTCGCGTCGTTGGCATCTTTGCGGTTCGGGCGGTCGATCCATCCCCCCAATTCCTGATAGCCAACCACCGCGCGAGCGGCCAGCTTGTCCCTCAAAATAGGGACATTGGCGGCGGCATCGGCGCGGTAGTTCTCGCCGCCGCCCTCGGTAGCGGAGACCATGCCGCGGGTTTTGAACTCCGTAACGCCGAGGTTCGCATCCTGGGTCAATACGCGCACCACGCCGTTCTGAGCGCTGGCGCCGTACAGCGTGCCCTGGGGCCCGCGCAGAACTTCGATGCGATCCAGGTCATAGGCGCTGGTATCGGGAATCACCGCCGTCTTCACCAGGCCGAACGGCACCGAATCCAGGTAATACGCCACTGGACTGGAGCCCAGAGAAAAGTTGCCCGCCGCGGCGACCCCGCGTATGGAAATCTGCGGCCCCGGCGCAAGGCCTTCGGTGACTGCAACGCCGGGCACCTGGTTGAGTGCCTTGGTGACTCCCTGCACTGTAGACCTGTCGAGCTCAGCGCCGCTCAGCACTGATATTGCGATGGGCACATCCTGGAGGCGCTCCGAGCGCTTCTGCGCGGTCACGAGGATCTCTTGTACGCCTGGTGATTCCTTACAAGAAGAATCATCAGGATTTCCTCGGCAGAATTCAGAGTTCACGCGGGATTCGGAAGGCGCCGCCTCTTCCGAAACGCGTTGCGCAGAGGAGGATTGGTCGCCTTCTGCCACAACCAAACGAAGTGCGGAACCGGTATTAAGTTGTTTGAGTTCAGTATTTCCGGTCGTGGTAGCACCAACCGCATCGGACGTAATCCGCACCGTCCGCTCATTGATGAACTCGAACCTCAACCCCGAATTCGCCAACAACCGCTGCAGCGCCTCCCCCGCAGCCAACTCCCCCGCCACCTCCGGCGCCGTAATCCCCTCCTTCGACACATCCCCCACCCGATACAGCACCTGAAGTCCCGTCTGATCCCCGAAGGCCTTCAGCGCCGACCGCATCGGCTGAGGCTTGATATCAACATTCACCCGCGCGCTCTGAGCAGTCGCCGCAGCAGGCAATGCCAATGCGAGTGCCGTGAAAAGGGTGGCTAGAAGGGTCCGCATGGCTGCAATCTCCCCATTTGATGCACTGGCATCTTCTGTCCAGGCGACGATTCGCCCGTCCTATCCCAATAAGGGGTCTACCGAACCCCATTTTTTAGGGTGATCCCGCAATTTTTTTTTAGGGACCCTAAAAAACCACCCCAGGAACACCCCTTATAGAGACAAGGGCTATTCTTATTGGCATGGCAGCAGACAAGGGCAAACCGGCCGGAGCGGCGGTCCGCGCCGCGTCCGTGGCATTGCAGCGGTACGCACCGCGACTGCACGGCTACCTTGTGCGCCGGATTCGCAGGGCCTCGGACGTGCCCGATCTCATGCAGGAAGTGTTCGAGCGTTTCCTGCGCACCGGCAATGCGGCAACTGTCCGGGACCCGCAGTCCTATCTGTTCCGCATTGCCTCTCACGTGGTGGCCGATTCGCTCACTGCGCAGGAGCACAGCATCGTGACCTATGACTCGGAGGTGGTGGAGCAGGCGGATCGGAACCTGGAACACGCGACAGCGGACAATATGGCGGAGCAGCTCAATCTGGCGCGGGAGCTGCAACGGGCGCTGCGCGCGCTGCCGCCCATGCACAGCGCGGTGGTGTTGCTCGCGATTCGTGACGGCTTACCTCACAAGGAGGTGGCCAGACGCACCGGTCTTTCGGTCAAGACCGTGGGGCTGTACGTCTGTGAAGCCCGGGCGCGAATCAGGATGATGCTGGAGCAAGGTTAGGAAGGTCGGGGAGTCGTATCATGGCGGTGCAACGACAAATCAATCAGTTGCTGGCGCAGCGCGCCGCGGAGTGGATCGAGATATTGAAGAGCTGCGGCCCACGCGAGCGCGCCGAGTTCGCCGCGTGGCTGCGTGAGTCCAAGATCCATGTCGAGCAATATCTGGAGATGATCAGTATCGATCGGGAGCTGCGGGCGCTCGATCCTGCGCAATGCCCGGATGTGGATGAGCTGCTGGCGCGGGCCGCGCCGAATGTAGTGTCCCTGAGTGGCGGCGCCAAAATGCCTGCGGAGAAACCGCAGCGTGTGCTTCGTCGCCGGGCCTGGACCATCGGCTTGGGCCTGGCCGCGGGCGTAGCGGCACTCGGTATCGTGCTCATGTCACCGGATACGGTCAGAACAGGCATCGGCGAGCAACGGACCGTAACGCTGCAAGATGGCTCGGCCGTCACGCTCAATACATTGACGTCCCTGCGCTTCGACTTCTCACAGCAGGAACGCAAGGTGATCCTGAATTCGGGCGAAGCCGTATTCAAAGTCGCCCACGAATCCTTGCGGCCGTTTGTCGTGCACACCCGCACCGCCGCGGTGCGTGCAGTGGGCACGCAGTTCAATGTATATCAAAGACCGCACGATACCGTGGTCTCGGTGCTCGAGGGACGGGTGCAAATCACGGCGGAAGAGCCAGCACCGCAAGGCTCGAATGCGCCCGCAAGACCCGCCGTCCAGAATCTCGCGGCCGGTGAAGAAGCGCAGGTGCGAGCGGACGGCCACATCGAAAAGCGCGCGCATCCGGACGTGCAAAAGTCGCTCGCCTGGCGTGAGCGCCGGCTCAATTTCGACGAGACGCCGCTCACGGAGATGGTGCGGGAATTCAATCGCTACGGAGGCCACGTACGCCTACGCATCGAAGGCGAAATCGCGGACTCATATCGCTATGGCGGGGTATTCGATGCGGACGATCCCGAGTCCCTCGCCGCTCTTCTGCAACGTGAAAGCGACCTGGTCGTGCAGCGACGTTCGGATGAAATCGTGATTCGCAGTCGGTGATGGTGCAGACGTGCAGCTCGTGAAGGGTGTTTGTGCATGCCCTCGGGATTACGCCGATTGCATCATTGTCACCGGCAAGGAGCTGCACGGCGTGCAGATCGACGCTTTGCAGCGCATTTGATGTTATCGGATCCGAGCTTTCACGCCGCACCGGCGAACGTGCGCAGCTTTTTCGCGGCCTCATCCAACGTCTCGTCCTTCTTTGCGATGCACAGCCGCAGCACCGTCAACCGCGGCGGCGTTTCGTAGAACGGCGACAGTGGAATCGTCGCGATCCCGGCCTCCGTCAGCAGGCGCTCGGCCACTGCCTCATCCGACGCACCCGCGGTGCCCGGCACGCGCGAGAAGTCGATCAACTGGAAATACGTGCCTTCGGCCGGCGGAACGTCGAACGCGGAACCGGACAATGCGGCGCGCAGGCGGTCGCGTTTGGCCGCGAAGAATGCGGACAGGTTGCGCCATGCCTCCGGCTTCTCGCGCATGTAGACCGCGACCGCCTGCTGGAACGGATGCGCGATGCTGAACGTATTGAATTGATGGACCTTGCGCAGCTCCTGCGTGAGCGCTGCCGGAGCAACCGCGTAGCCGACGCGCACACCGGTGGCGTGCAGCGTCTTGCCAAAAGAAAACACCGCGTAGCTGCGCGCGGCCAGCTCCGGATGCGAGAGCACCGAGATGTGCCGGCGGCCATCGAATACGACATGCTCGTAGACCTCATCCGACAGCACCGTGACGTTGCGGTCCCGGATCAGGTCGGCGAGCGTCTGCACGTCTTGCGGCGACGCTACGGTGCAGGCCGGATTGTGGGGGCTGTTGAGGATTACCAGCCGCGTGCGCTCGCTCAGCGTGTCGCGCACGCGGTCCCAGTCGAACCGGAAGCGCGGCGGCTGCAGCGGAATGCGGATGCATCGTCCCCCGGCCAGCGTGACCGCGGGCTCGTAGGAATCGTAGGCAGGATCGAAGGTAATGACCTCATCGCCGGCCCGCACGATGGCGTGGATCGCGGAGAACAGCGCCTCCGTGGCGCCGAGCGTGATCGTGATCTGCGACAGCGGATCGGCCTCGGCGCCGTAACATTCCTCGAGCTTGGCCGCGATGCCCTCGCGCAGCTCCACGACACCTTCCATCGGCGCGTACTGATTGTGGCCCGCCGCCATCGCTTCGCCGACCAGCTGCGTGAGGCGCGGATCGATGGCGTAGTCCGGAAATCCCTGGCCGAGATTGAGCGCCCCCAGCTCGCGCGCGCGGCGCGACATGCGCGTGAAGATCGTAGTGCCGATGTGCGGGAGCTTGCTCAAGCGGGAACGGCGGACAAAGCCACGTGGGGCAGCAGCACTTTGACGAACGCTTCGAGTCCATCCCGATCGTCCGCGTCGAAACGCGAGAAGAGCGGACTGTCGAGGTCCAACACGCCGACCACGGCGCCGGCCTGCAGCAGGGGCACGACGATCTCGGAATTGGAGTCGGAATCGCAGGCGATGTGATCGGAGAAGGCGTGCACGTCCGCAACGATGACCGTCTCGCGCCTGGCGGCGGCCGTGCCGCAAACCCCCCGGCCCCACGCGATGCGTGTACACGCGGGCCTGCCCTGGAACGGCCCGACCACCAGCTCGGGGGCGCGCGCACCGGGCTCGAGGCCGGGCTTGAGAAGATAGAACCCCGCCCAGTTCAAGTCCGGCAGCGAGTGGTACAGGAGCGCGGCCGCGTTGCCCAGATTCGCGATCGGATCGGGCTCTCCGGCGACCAGCGACTGCACTTCGGCGCACAGTTCTCGATATAGCTCGGACTTGGCAGCGGCCAACATCTTTCTCCTATGACAGCCGGCCTATCATATCGTGCTCCGCAACCGGGGTGGCCGCGGGCGGCTCGCGGCGCCGGGCCGTCGGCGATCGAGCCGCGGTCTTCAGAATATTCCGATGCGGGCCGTCGGTCCCGACCGATGGTCCTTCGACGGCGGCATGATGTCGACGTTGCCGCCGGAAACGATCACGCCCACGCGAGCGCCGGCGGGCGCCATGGCCATTGCCGCGGCGGCGCCGAGACAGCCGGTCGGCTCGACCACCACCTTCATGCGCTCCATGAAGAAGGCCATCTGCCGGCGCAGCGCGTCGTCATCCACAACGGTGATGCTGTTCACCAGCAAGCGCATGATCGCGAACGTGAGGTCGCCGACGCGGCCCGTCTGCGCGCCGTCGGCGATCGTGACCGGCGTGGGGATGCTCACGATGGTGCCGCTCTCGAGCGAGCGGCGCGCGTCGTCTCCAGCCTGCGGCTCGACGCCGACGACGCGACAGCCGGGGGACAGCGCGTGCGCCGCGAGCGCCGACCCGCTGATCAGCCCGCCGCCGCCCACAGGAACGTAGAGATAGTCGAGCGGGCCGACCGCCTGGATAAGCTCGAGCGTAGCGGTGCCCTGCCCAGCGATGATATCGGGATGATCGAACGGCGGTATCAGCGTCGCACCGGTGCGGGCGACGAATTCCGCCGCGATGGCTTCGCGGTTGCCGGTATGGCGGTTGTACAGCACGACTTCGGGGCCGTAACTTCGGGTGGCCGCGAGCTTCGCCGCGGGAGCGTCCTCCGGCATGATGAGGGTCGCCCGCACGCCCAGCATGTGCGCCGCCAGTGCGATCGCCTGCGCGTGATTGCCCGAAGAGAAGGCGACGACGCCGGCTTTGCGGGCGTCCGGGCTCAATTGCGAGACGGCGTTGTAGGCGCCGCGGAACTTGAACGCGCCGCCCTTCTGCAGGCTTTCCATCTTGAAGAACAGCCGCGCGCCCGCGCGCCGATCCGCCTCGCGCGAGGTCATTACAGGCGTGACATGCGCCACTCCCGCCAGGCGCTCCGCCGCCTGCTCGACATCGGCGAAGGTCGGTGTCTTGACAGCGGGGCTTGCAGTCGGTGCGGGCTTCATCAGGAGTTACTCCAGGAGGGGCGTCGTGTTAAAGGGCATCGCGAGTCGGCGATGATACATTCTGTCAATTTATCAGTCACTTACCCGTTCGCGGGAACCCTCGCCCCGCGCGCCGCTCCAACCCCGCTGCATTCGAAGCGACGGCCACGTTGGCCCAAGTTGCCCAAGCTGGAATAATCCGCATCCGCCAATCCACCCGCCGGCGCATGCTCCGCCGCCACTCAGTAAGGTGATTTTCAAACATGATGACCTCCGAGATTTCCGCCCAGACCAAGGCCCTGCTGAGCAAGACGATCTGCTGGGAGAACCACGCCTGCATGCCCCTGCGGCCCGGTGACGACACCTTCCTGCCCCAGCTTCAGCGCGTGCGCGACTCGGGCATCAACCTCATCTCCCTCAACGTCAGTTTCGACGTCGTCGACCCGAACGATGCATTCAAGGTGCTCGCCACCTTCCGCAAGTGGATCCGCGAGCACAGCGAGCACTACGTGCTGGCCGAAACCGTCGCGGACATCGAACGAGCCAAGGCCGACGGGCGCCTGGCGGTGATGTTCGACATCGAGGGCGGCAACGCGGTCGCGGCCCATCCGGGGCTGGTGGAGATCTTCTACCTGCTGGGCGTGCGCTGGATGCTCTTCGCCTACAACAAGAACAACAAGCTGGGCGGCGGCTGCATGGACGACGACACGGGACTGACGGCCTACGGCCGGCAGATCATCGATGAGATGGAAAAGGTCGGCATGGTGCTCTGCTGCACGCACGTCGGCCATCGCACCGCGCGCGAGGCGATGGAGTACGCCCGCAACCCGGTCATCTTCTCGCACTCCAATCCGTCCGGCGTCTTCCAGCACGTGCGCAACATCCCTGACGACCTCATGATTTCGTGCGCGCGCAGCGGCGGCGTGGTCAACATCAACGGCGTCGGGATCTTCCTGGGCACGGGCGAAAACGGCGGCGGCGACAACAGCACCGAGACGCTGTTGCGCCATATCGATTACGCGGCGCAGCTGATCGGCCCGCAGCACGTGGGCCTCGGCCTGGACTATGTGTTCGACCTGTCGGAGCTGGAGGAATTCCTGCGCAAGAATCCGGAAAAGTTCCCTTCGCAGGCGCGTAAGACCAACGCGTATACGCAGGTCGAGCCCGAGCGCTTTCCGATTGTCGCCGAGCGGCTGCTGAAGATGGGTTACAGCGAAACGGACGTGCAGGGCATCATGGGTCACAACAACCTGCGCGTCGCCCGCCAAGTCTGGAAGTAATGCAGTGCCGCCGCGGCGGCGTCAAGGACGGGCGCTGCCGGCGCGCGGCATGGCGATGAATCCGGGCTGATCGGCCGAATTGGCCAGCTGCCATCCGGCCGCCGCCGTCAGCCTGACGATCTTTTCCATCTTGCCGAAATTGATCTTCTCCACCGTGTCGGTCGTCTGGTGGTAGTCCGGATGGAAACCGGTGAACACCCACAGTGCCGGCCGCCCGGCCAGCACAAAGGGGAAATGATCGCTGCGCTGGTACAGGTTCTCGGCGGTATCCTCGTCATAGCGCGTGACGAGCTGCAAGCCGATAGACCGGTTGGCCTCGGCAAAGCGCCGCTGTAGATCGGGCACGTGCATGGCGCCGACGAGGTGCACTTCCCGGGACGTATCGAACGGCTTCAGCCGCTCGGACTCCTTGGGATTACGCGCCGTCTCGTCGCGTCCGATCATGTCGAACTGAATCATCGCAACCGTGCTGGCCAGCGGGCGCAGCGGATGCGCCACGTAGTGATACGCCCCGAGGAGGCCCTTCTCTTCCGAGCACCACACGGCGAACAGGAGGCTCCGTTTGGGCTTCCGATCAGAGGCGGTGAACGCGCGGGCCAACTCCAGGATTCCCACCGTGCCTGAGCCGTCATCGTCCGCGCCGGGATAAAGGCGCCCTTCGTGTACGCCGTCGTGATCGGAATGGGCGCCGAATACGATGGTGTCCGCTTTCAAACGCTCGTCGGTCCCCTCGATCATCCCGATGACGTTGCGCGCCGCGACCCGCTCGATCATGCGATTGGCCGCCGTGATCTTCACGCGCGCATCGCCAATGGCGAACGAAGCGGGCTTGTTGGTCCTGTTGATCTTGTCCTGCAGCACGCGCAACGACGTGCCGCTGCCGGAAAGCACTTCCTCCACGACGCCGTCGAACACGGTATACACCGGGATCCGCTGATCGGAGATGGCGAGCGCCTGGCGCGGCCGGTTGTACGTGCGCTCCATGAGACCCGCGTTGGTGGCCATTCGCTCCGGCGTGGACGGATGAGTGCGCGCAGGCTCGTTGGCCATGAGGATGCCGACCGCGCCATGATTCTGCGCATTGAGGATCTTCATGCGCGGCGTCGCGTGAAGCGTCAGGCCGGTGCCGTTCCACACGCTGCGCTCGTCCGCTTCCTGCGGCTCGTGCTCCATGATGAGGACGATCTTGCCCTTGACGTCGAGACCTTTGTAATCGTCGTAGCCGACTTCCGGAGCCGTGATGCCGAAACCGGCGAAGACGACCGGCGCTTCCACCGTCATGTCCGCCGGATGATTGCCGGAAAAATCGGTCTTTAGATGAAACGTCACTTCGCGTGACGCCTTGCCGGGCGAAGTCATGACCCGGATCGTGGTCTTGTCGGTATCGGCCAGGTAGCGCAGCAGCGGCACGGCCTGGAAGTACGATCCTTCGGGGCCCAGCGGCTTGAGGCCATATTTGCCGAACTCGGCTGCCACATATTCTTCCGTCACCGCGCCGCCCCGCTCGGTCGATTCACGGCCCTCGAGTGCAGGCGAAGCCAGAAGACTGAGGTGCGCCTTCAGGTCGGCGGCCGTAATGGATGACACCAGTTCCGCGGGTACTTCTGCGGCTGCCGCCCATGTGACCGGCAGAGCGGTGAGCAGGATCGACAGCATGGTCGATGCATGCAGGCTATGAGCGGTGGACGAGACGGCGCGCGGCGCCGACAACAAACAACGGCCCGTGGAACGGATCATTAGCAGACCTCGGCTGGGAAGCGGCGAGGCAGAATACTTTAGCCGCGCGGGGCTGTAAACGCGCCCCCCACGGTATAAGGGCCCTCTTCCCCCCCCTTGTACCCGTCTCGTCGTTCCCGTCTCCGACTCTATGGCTGTAGGTGTCTCACGAAGTAGTTCTTGACGAACTCATCGTGGAAGCGGCTGGTCTTGCCCTGCGTCCCATGGCCGGCTTCCGGATAGACCATCATCTCGTGCTGTATGCCCAGGTCGATCAGCAGCTGGCTCATCTTGAACAGGCCCTTCTGCGTGACCACGTCGTTCATTCCACCGATCATCATCAGCTTGCCCTTCAGCCGATCGGCCAGGTGGAAAGCGTCCGCCGTCACATACGCTTCCTTGTTGTCGAGCGGCATCCCCAGGTAGCTCTCCTGATGGAAGCCCTCGTACGGATCGAACCCCGGAACGATGCTGACTCCGACCTTGTACAGCTCCGGCGCCTGTGTCATCGCGCGGAACGCGAATTGCCCGCCCCAGGAAGCGCCATAGATGCCGACGCGATCGAGATCCATGAAGCTGTAGCGCTCTCCCAGCTGCTTGATGGCCGCAGCATGGTCGGGGATCTCGTTCACGCCCCAGCTCCTGAACACCACGTCCTGGAACGCTTTGGACCGCTTCGGCGTGCCACGGGCGTCGAGGGACACCACCACGAAGCCCAGATTGACCATGGCATAGTCGAGGTGGTTGCGCGACTCGTAGAAAGCCATCGGCCGCACCGTCACCATTGGACCGCCGTAGATGTTCTCCACCACGGGATATTTCTTGCTGGGATCGAAGTCATACGGAAACAGCATCGTCACCCACAGGTCCGTCTTGCCGTCCGCGGCTTTGACCACGTACTCCTTGGGCGAAACCCAGCCCGCCTGCTTGAGCCGGCCGATGTCCGCCTCGCTCAGAGTCTTCAGCAGTTTGCCGTCGGCCCGGCGCAGCACCGTCCTGGGAGGCACATCCACGCTCGAATAGGTGTCCACGAAGAATTGACTCGACGGAGCGATCGACACCTCATGCTGCCCCTTTCCTTCGGTCAGCTGCTGGAACCCCCGCCCCTGCAGGCTGACGCGATAGAGATGTTTGTCGTACGGCCGGGATGAATCGCCATGCGCCGTGAAGTAGACCCAGCCATTGGCCTGATCGATGCGCTCGACTCTGCTGATCGGGAACTCGCCCTGGGTGAGCTGGCGCACGAGCTTGCCATTCATGTCGTATAGATACAGATGTTTCCACCCGTCGCGCTCGGAGGCCCAGATGAATCCATCGCCGCGCGGCAGCAGGTTGAAGCCGAGGCTCATATCCAGCAGGCCGTTGTTGTTCGTCCAGATCTGGTGCGTGTTCCGGACAAAGGTCTTGGAAGTCTCCGTCATCAGCGTGCGGACCTTGCCGGTCCGCGCGCTCACCGCCCGGATATCCACGCGATCCAGGACTCGGGTGAAATGGGCGACCAGAACCTCGGAGCCGTCCGGCAGCCAGCCGAGGATCACCAGATATTTGTCCTTGGTCTCGCCCAGATCGATGGCCATCGGCTGCTTGGACACGATGTCCACGAGGAAGAGCTCAGCGCGGTTCATCACGCCGCCGCCCTGGATGGCGATGATGTTGTCGATGCCCTCCTCCAGCGGCTTCAGCCATTTGATCGTCGGAACGCGCGCCATTCCGGCTGTATGCTGCTCGACGACCGCCAGCTGCAGACTGTTTGGCGACCAGGGATCCCACTGGACCGTCTCCACGTCCCAGAACGTCTCGCTGTCGCCGTCATTGGTCAGGGGAACGTAGCGGCCGTCGACGGTAGCGCGAAGATAGACATTGTTGTTCCGGACCGAGACGAACCATTTGCCGTCCGGGGACAGTTTCTCCGGCTGCTGGGCGCGCCCCTGCAGCATGAACTTGTCCTTCCAGAATTTTCGCGGCGTGACGCGGTCGCGCTCGCTGGCGAGGTAATCGAGATCGATACCCCCGCCCACCGCGAGCGGGAATTGCCGGCTCAGCCGGTAAGTGCGCAAGTTCAGTCGATATTCGTTGCCTTCCACCTCGAAGCCAACTTCGTCGGGTCCCTTGAACTCGAAGGTCCGGAACGGCACGCCGAGGTCCGGCGGCTCGTATCCCAAGTCATCCGCCAGCGCCTCGCGCAGACGGGACACGTCGAACAAAGGTGTTACGGCATTGCTCGCGGGATCGACCTTCTGGATCACGGTGTTCTGCGGACCTCCTTCCGCATACCAGAAACTGCTGCCGTCGGGCAGCCAGTTCGGGGCGACCCGGCCTCCTTTGACCAGCGCGGGAAAATCCATGAGCTTGCGGTAAACCTCTTCCCGCGCGCTCGGCGTGGCACTCTGCGAGTGGGCCGAGGTGGCCATTGCAAGGAACAGGCAAGCGAGAGCCCGGGCGCACGCGGCCCGCAGTCGATCGTTGGCTTTAGGCATGGTTTCCCCCAGTTCGCAGCTCGGACTCAGTCGAAGGTCACGCCGACCTCGATGCCGAAAGTCCGCGGCCGCGGTCGGCCGGCATGATATTCGATGCTCTGCGGGTCCATGTAGCCATGATCGTCGAAACAGCAATCAGCCTTCATCAATGGCCCGGACGACTTGTTTTCGGCGACGAGCGAGGGTTTTCGCAGGACCATCCGTCTTTATTGGGATCGCTCACTCTTCGGATACCTTGAGCGGGGCTGTTTACACCGCTCGATCCCGCTGACGGCATACGAGTCTCGTACTAGCCTGCTTACCCTTGTATCCGTCGTCATTGGCCGGTAGGCTCTCGGCATCATGAGTGCTATGTCCTACAGGCCTGAGTCACAGGGAGTGAGCATGGGCCTGACTTACGCGGATCTGAAGCTTACGAACTTCGTTACGGGCGCGACCGCCGATGTACGCGCGCTGGTGGATACGGGTGCCGCGCACATGTTCATTACTAAGGCCATCGCATTACAACTGGGATTCGACCCGCAGGAGATGCCCTCGCGTCTGGTCATCGTCGCTGACGGCCGGCGTGTCGAAGCACCCATCGTCTCCCCGATCACCATTGCCTTCTCCAACCGAACGTACGTGACCGAAGCCATGGTGCTGGGTGATGAGCCCCTGATGGGCGTCCTGCCGATCGAGGCAATGGATCTTGTCGTGGATCCTTTGCGGCAACGGGTAACGGTCAATCCGGCGCATCCGGATTTCCCGGTGTTTCCGGCGAAGGTGTCGACTGTGGGGCTGTCCCGGCGTCGCTGACGATCAATCGATCCGCCGAGCGTCCGTTGTAGATAGAAGTGTTGCCCCCGCATGTCGTCCGCTGTAGTCCATCGGCGATTGCACTATCGGGTGAACTGGAGCCCGACACGATCGCCACGTTGTGGTCGGGCTATACGGGGCGAGCCACCCTGGCGGTTACGCTGGTCTTCAGAGAAACCGTTCGGTTGAAATGAAAATGCCATCACGTTGTGATATATTCTCTGCATGTTGAAGTTGCCACCACTCCCCTATCCCGCCGGAGCGCTCTCGCCCGTGCTGGGCGAAGAGACACTGCTTACCCACCATGGCAAGCACCACGCCCGGTACGTTCAAGTCACCAACGAGTTGAACCGTGAGAAAGCGAAGTCGCCTCGCAGCCTCGAGCAACTCATCGAAGCGGCAAGACGGGAGCGCGATGTCAAGCTGTTCAACAACGCCGCGCAAGCATGGAACCACGCGTTCTTTTGGGAATGCATGTCCCCGCAGTCCAGCCTCCCCTCCGCTGACCTGCTCGAGCGTATTAACGATGACTTCGGCAGTCTCGAGACGCTGCGCGGGCAGTTCGTCGAACAGGGTGTCGCTCATTTCGGCTCGGGATGGGTGTGGCTGGCCTGCAGGAACGGCAAGCTTCGCGTCACCACGACGCATGATGCCGATCTGCCGCAGTTCGACGACGCCGGCATACCGGTGGTCGTGTGCGACGTCTGGGAACACGCCTACTATCTCGACTACAAGAACGACCGCGGGCGCTTTCTGAGCAGCTGGTTCGACCGTCTTCTCAATTGGGCTTTCGCAGAGAAGCAGTACAAGGCCGTGATGTCTGGCGCGCCGGGCTATCAATACCCGGCGCCGGCCTGAGGGAGCGCATCAGCAAGCCATAAACTCAGCGCATATAAGGCAGCGGGAAGCCGTGGCGGCGCGGCCATCTGTGCTATAAACGCGCTCTTGCCATCCCATACCTACTATAAAAGCCATGAGTCCCGCCGAGGACCTCGTGACGAAGCGGCAATATGAGCTGCTCGCCACATTTCGGTATCAGCTGCGCCGCTACCTTCGCTACAGCGAGCGCATCACCCGCAAGCACGGACTGACTCCGCTTCAGTATCAGCTGCTGCTGCAGGTAAAAGGTTTTCCTGGCAGGGACTGGGCAACCGTCACCGAGCTCGCCGACCGCCTGCAGGCGACGCATCATGGCGTGGTGGCATTGATTACCCGCTGCGAGAAGCGCGGACTTCTCGAACGCAGCCGCATGGCAGAGGACCGGCGCAACGTGCAGATCCGATTGACGCCCACGGGAGAACGCGCGTTGAAGCGGCTCGCACAGCTGCACCGGAACGAGCTGGTGGCGCTCGGCGGCAAGTTCACCGTTCCCAACCTCGAGAGCCTGGAGTGAATTTCGAGCGCGCCTGCGCCCTCATCCGAGAATCTGCTTGCACGCTTGGTACATGTACTTATTGAGCACAACCGGCGATTTGATAGCTTGACGGGCACGGGCGGCCGCCAGGTGAAAGGAGTGGCGCTGGAGGTGCCGTCGATGTCCGTCGGGTCCCCTGCAGCATCGGCGCGCCGCCCGTCCACGATCGGAGAGGTGATGGCGCGCTTTGCGAGAAAACCCGACGAACGCCGTAAAGCGAGCGAACTGCGTCCTGCTCCAACACTGCAGAACCGACAGCGGCGTTTCTCGGCTTTGTATTTCTTGATCGCCGTACTGTTGCTGACATTGTTCCACTACACCGGCACGGGGCATACGCCAGCCGAGCTGTCCTATAGCGAATTCAAGACATTGCTGAAGGCGAATCGGCTCGCGGAAGTGACGGTCGATCGGGAGGAGTTGAGAGGTACCGTTACTGCGGGGGACATCCAGAACCTGCTGCCTGCCGAGCGCATTCACGAGCTGCACTGGGAGGGAGAGGCTGCGCGCCAGTTCATCACCGTACGGATCGAGGATCCGAACCTGGCCGCGGAGCTGGATGCAGCAAAGCTGCCTTATCGCGGACAGCGTGAGAATGCCTGGCTGGCATTGCTGCTTTCCTGGGTAATGCCGGCGGCCATCTTCGTCGGACTTTGGGCGCTGCTGCTGCGGCGCGCAGGCGCCGGCAGTGGATTGCTGGAGATCGGCAAAAGCCGCGCGAAGGTCTATGTCGAAACGCAGACGGGCGTGACCTTCGCCGACGTCGCGGGTGTCGATGAGGCAAAGGCCGAGCTGCGCGAGGTCGTGGAGTTTCTCAAGGAGCCCGGACAATACGGCAGGCTCGGCGCGCGGGTTCCCAAAGGCATCCTGCTCGTCGGACCGCCGGGCACGGGCAAGACTCTGCTGGCGCGCGCCGTCGCGGGCGAAGCAAACGTGGCTTTCTTCTCGATCAGCGGCTCCGAGTTCGTCGAGCTGTTCGTCGGCGTGGGTGCCGCCCGAGTGCGCGATCTGTTTCAGCAGGCACGAACGCGCGCTCCGGCGATCATATTCATCGACGAGCTGGACGCGCTCGGGCGCGCGCGCGGCTTCGGACCGCTCGGCGGCGGGCATGATGAAAAGGAGCAGACGCTCAATCAGCTGCTGGCCGAGCTGGACGGCTTCGATCCGTCGGCCGGAGTGGTGCTCCTGGCTGCGACCAACCGCCCGGAGATTCTCGACCCGGCGCTGCTGCGCGCCGGGCGTTTCGACCGGCAGGTGCTGGTGGATCGTCCGGATCGGACCGGCCGCGTTCAGATCCTGCAAGTCCATGTACGCAAGATTCGTCTGGCAGGCGATGTGGATTTGGATCAGGTCGCAGGGCTCACACCTGGATTCACGGGCGCAGACCTGGCCAACCTCGTGAACGAGGCCGCCTTGGTCGCGACGCGCCGCAAGGCGGATGCAGTCGCCTCCGCGGACTTCACTGCGGCGATGGAGCGGATCGTGGCCGGACTCGAGAAGCGCAATCGGCTGCTTAATCCCGAAGAACGGCGTGTGGTGGCTTACCACGAAACCGGACACGCGCTGCTCGCCCTCTCATTGCCCGGAACCGATACCGTCCACAAGATCTCGATCATTCCGCGCGGCATCGGAGCCTTGGGCTACACCCTCCAGCGGCCGACCGAGGACCGCTACCTCATGAGCGCCGAAGAATTGCAGAACAAGCTGACCGTGCTGCTGGGTGGACGAGCCGCCGAGCAAATCAGCAATGGCCGTTTGTCGACGGGCGCCGCCGACGACCTGGCGAAAGCCACCGATATCGCGCGCAGCATGGCGATGCGGTTCGGGATGCACCCCGTGCTGGGCGTTGCGAGTTATGAAGACCAGCGGCCGGCATTCCTGCAAGCCGATTTCCAGCCCTCCGCGCCGCGCAGATTCAGCGAGGAAACCGCGCGTGAGATCGACTGTGCGGTGCGGGAGCTGCTCAGCGCAGCCCTTGCCCGTGCGGTCGCTACCTTGAGCTCCCAGCGTGCCGTACTGGAGCGAGTCGCTGCAACGCTGCTCGAACGCGAGACGCTGAGCGGAGAAGAGCTGCGGGCACTGGTGAACCAAACCGTCACGCCTCCGGAAGTCACGCAGCCGAGGCAGCCCTCCGCCGGCCTGCATGCCGCCAATGGGCAGCTCGATTCCGAGCTAGAGCAAACATTTCCGGCCAGCGACCCCGTGCCCTGGACGCACCAGGTCGATTGATCACCCCGTATCTACTTATTGGCTGCGAGTCGAACGGGTTTACCGGGGAAAGGCCGCCTGACCAACCGCGATGTCATCGGCGTGCGCCAGATCGCTGGCGATCTCACGCTTGATCAGTTTGCGCGTCGCCGCGGAAATCTGCCGGCGCAGCGTGCCGAGAAAGCGCGGCTCCGCGATCAAGACCACTTCATCGATGGCGCCCCCGCGACATTCGGCATCCAAGCGGCGCGACAGGCGTTTTGCGAAGCGCTCCACCTCCCCGGCGTGCGGATCGTAATCGCTCTGCGCGCCATGCCGCGCATGAGTCTTCGGGCCCTGCCCAACACGGCCGCCACTATCGAATACCCGCCCGGTACGGTCAGTGACCAGGGCGCGCGCAGGTTGACGGGCGGAATCTCGTTCCAGGCGGACAATTTCGGCGAAGCCGGTGCCTTGCGGCCGCAGGATGCGGGCCTGTCCGCCATCGGCGACCACGACTATCGAGCGATCTTTCATGTTATTGCGCCTATCCATCGGTAGAAGCCGACGCTACCGCGGACCTGGCACGAGGTGTATCCGGAAATATACTGATTCCTTCCGCGCGGTTCCGCACTACAGTTTTGCGGACCCCGTAGCAATTCCATGGTGCGACGGAGAAGCATGCATGCATCGCCTGTCAAAGAGAGGGTTTCTTCTGATTGCGTGCGGCGCGGCTTGGCTGTCGCTGCTTGCGAGCCTGTCGGCCACTGGAGAAATCGGCCGCAGCATGGAACTGCTGGACAAGGCCCTAAAAATGCGCCCTGCTCCCGCTCGCGGTGCACAGATTTATCGCGAATACTGCGTTGGCTGTCACGGCGCGGACGCATCCGGAAATGCCGCCGAAGTCATCCCGGCGCTCGCCGGACAGCGTGACCTCTACCTGCTCAAGCAGCTCATCGACTTCGTCGAGCTGGGGCGCGACACTCCCGAGATGCATCGCCTGATGGCTCGCAGCGGGCTCGCAAGTCCGCAGAGCTGGCGCGACTTGTCCACGTATTTATCCAATCTCAGGGCCAATGCACGCCCGGAGGCCGGCGATGGCCAAGCGCTTACGACAGGAGGACGTGTTTACAAAGAGGTGTGCGCCGAGTGCCATGGCAATTCCGGGCAGGGAGACGCCGCCGGGTCCACGCCCGCACTGCGTGGGCAGCACTACTCCTACCTCGTCCTGCAGCTGCGCGGCTTCGCCAGCGGCCATCGTCTGGATATCGAGCTGCCGGTATTGGAGTACATCGCTGGACTTTCGCTCGAGGAGTTGGAAGGCGTGGCGGACTATGTATCTCGATTTTCCGCCACACAGCCGGAAACGATATGAAGCCTTCCGCGGTGCCGATCGCGATTTCCGCGCGCCACGCTCATCTGCGGCAGATCACCATCGAGCAGCTCTTTGGCGAGGGCCATCGGCTGCACCCCTGCGCCTGGTTATCGCAGCCCGGCGAATTTGCCGCTGAAGAAACCGTTTCAGTGCTGGGTCCGCGCGGCAAGCTGGAGCGCGTGCGCCTGCTGGGACCGCCGCGCCATGAAGATCAGATCGAGATCTCGCGCAGCGATGGCTTCACGCTGGGCGTTCATCCGCCCATCCGGCTCTCCGGCGACACCGTCGCCAGCCCGGGTATCATGGTGGTGGGTCCGGTCGCGTGGCTGAAGCTCGGCCAGGGATTGATCTGCGCCGCACGCCACTTGCATGTCAGTCCGGCCGAGGCTGCAGAGCTCGGGCTGAGGAACCATCAAATCGTGCGGGCTCGAACGCCGGAAAACGGACGCGCCTTGGAATTCGCGGACATCCACGTCCGCATCTCGCCCGACTATCGCTTCGAGCTGCATTTGGATACGGACGAAGCCAATGCCGCCAATGTGCGCCAGGGAGACGAGGCGCTTTTGCTGCTTGGCGCGGACTAACGAAGATAAGCTTCGGTGGCATAACGGCGCATCATGCGGTGGCTGTTGAAGTACGACGCGTTCTTGGCGATCGCGCCCTTCATGATTTGCAGCCACCGGCTGCGATCGGCAGCGTAGAACAATGGCAGTATCACTTTCTCGAGCTTGTCGTACAGCGATGCCGCATCCTCGACCGCCCACCCGGTGACCCCTTCGATACAGCCCTCGATCCACCACCCATCCAATACCGACAAGCTGGGTACGCCGTTGAACGCCGCCTTCATGCCGCTGGTACCGGAAGCCTCGAGCGGCGGCAGGGGCGTGTTCAACCAGACATCCACCCCGGCAACCAGCGACTGCGCCAGAGCCAGGTCGTGATCGGGTACATACACCACGGGCACATCGGCCGACAATGCCTGTGCATGCTGGTGAAGCGCGGCGATCAACTTCTTGCCCGCCGCATCGCGTGGATGCGCCTTGCCGGCCAGCACTATCTCGAACGGATGCTGATGCGCGATCCGCCGCAGGCGGTCGAGATCGTCGAACAGCAGGTCCGGCCGTTTGTACGCCGTCATGCGTCGGGCGAATCCCACTAACATTGCATTCGGGCGCAGCTTCGCGCCAGTCAACGTCGAGACTTTTTCGGCCAGCGCCTGCTTTGCCTGGACATGGGCTGCGGAAATCGCCGTGTCCGGAATCGCGTCCGCCCGCACCAGCAGCTCCGGCTCGTGGCACCAGCCCGGAACAAAATGGTCATAGATCAGCCGGAAACCTGCCGATGTCCAGGTGTAGGGATGTACTCCATTGGTGATGGCGCGCACGCGGTAGCCGGGAAACATGCGGCTCGATACTTCGGCATGGCGTTTGGCCACGCCATTGACGAACTCGCTCAAATTGAGCGCGAGCCGCGTCATGTTGAGCGTATCGGCCCCGGCGAGCGTTTTCAGCGTCGACAGGTCGATCACGTCGGCGCTGTCCTGTGCTTCAGGATCCAGCAGTCGACCGACCAAGTCATACGGAAAGCGATCGTGCCCGGCTTCCACGGGCGTGTGCGTCGTGAAACAGCACATGCTTCTGACCCGCGGCAGGTCGTAGGGAAGCTCGCCGGGCTGCAGATCCTTTGATGGATAGGTATAGCGGCGCAGCAGTTCCACGCCGAGCAACGCGGCATGACCCTCATTCATGTGATAGACGCTGATCTCGAAGCCCAGCGCCTGCAGCAGGCGCGCCCCGCCCATTCCCAGCACCATTTCCTGCTTGAGTCGCGCTGCGTCGTCGCCGCCGTACAGACAATGCGTGATCTGCCGATCCTCCGGCCGGTTCTCATCGAGATCGGTGTCCAGCAGAATGACGGGCGCCCTGCCACCCAGGTGACTTTCGAGCACATAGGCCCAAGCGCCGACCCACACGAGATGTCCTTCGATACGCACCGCCACGCGTGCATCCAGCCGCTTCGCCCACTGCTCCGGCGCCCAAATCGCCGGGTGCTCAACCTGATTCCCGTGCGCATCGATCTGCTGGCGAAAGTAGCCATGACGGCTGACGAGGCTGACGGCCACCAGCGGCAAACTCAAATCCGCCGCGGTTCTGAACGTGTCGCCCGCCAGAACGCCCAGGCCGCCGGCATAAGTGGGAATTTCGCTGCGTAGCGCGATCTCCATCGAGAAGTACGCCACCCGCGGTTCATGGAGGAACTCGCTCAGCATATCGCGATCACGCCGACGGATAGCCAACGTGCTTGTCGCGCATGAGCCGCGCCGCGAAGTACGGATCGTCGGTTGGGGCGTACGGCGACAACTTCGCGCTCGCAAAGATCGCTGATGCTCATGGGCTGACTCCTGACGTTGTTGCGGCTTGCAGCCTGTTGGCTACACTCTACATCGTTGGTAGTCAGGACGTGAAGATCACCGGGAGTTCCCCCGGAATCGCAGCCGTGCGCCAACACCGGCATCGGAGTCACGCCATGCAAATACCGCTGGAAATCAACTTTCGCCGCATGGAGCGGGTATGCGAGCCAACCGCCTGCCGCCTACTCATCCATCGGAAATCAGCGCGTACTGGTCGCTGACGGCGGCTGACGTCGCCCGAGGACTGGGAACCACGCTGGAAGGACTCACTTCAGCCGAAGCAGTGCGTCGGTTGGAGCAACGGGGCGCCAACGAGCTGCGCGAGCAGCGTGCCTTGTCCAGGATGCGTGTTCTTTGGAACCAGCTGCGCAGCCCTCTCCTGCTGCTACTGATCCTGGCAGCCCTGGCATCCGCAGCGACAGGAGAATGGGTCGACGCCGTTATCGTCCTCATCATCGTCACAGCCAGCGTCGGCATCGGATACTCGCGCGAGTATCGCGCCCAAGCCGCCGCGGCGCGATTGCGAGCCCGCATACTGACACGCGCAAACGCGCTGCGTGATGGCCGCCCGACTCGCGTGCCCGTGCGAGAGATCGTCCCTGGCGACGTCGTCCTGCTATCGGCCGGAAGCCTCGTCCCGGGCGATGGATTGATTGCGGCATCCACGGATTTCTTCGTCAACGAAGCCGTGCTCACCGGCGAGAGTTTCCCGGTCGAGAAGAAACCGGGAACCGTGTCTCCTGCGGCGGCGCTGGCCGCGCGGAGCAACAGCGTCTTCCTCGGAACCAACGTGCGCAGCGGAACGGCGCGTTGTCTCATCGTGAACACCGGGCAGGCAACGCAATTCGGACGTATCGCACATCGCTTGACGCTGCGTCCGCCGGAAACGGAATTCGACCGCGGCATCCGTCGTTTCGGCTATCTCCTCGCCAGCATCATGCTCATCATGGTCTTGCTGGTGTTTGCGGCCAACATACTGCTCGGCCGCCCGGCCATCGAGACCCTGCTGTTTTCAATTGCGCTCGCCGTCGGCTTGAGTCCCGAGCTTCTGCCCGCGATTCTCAATGTGAACCTGGCGCGAGGCGCGCAAACGATGGCGAAGCGCGGCGTGCTGGTGCGGCGGCTGAATGCTATCGAGAACCTCGGCAGCATGGACGTGCTCTGCACTGACAAGACGGGCACGCTCACTGAAGGGGTGGTCAGGCTCGAAGGCGCCTACGACGCCAACGCCGTCAAGTCCGACGACATTCTACGTCTGGCCGCTTGCAATGCTGCGCTACAGGCTGGCCTCAGCAACCCCCTGGATGAAGCTCTCCTCCAGGCTCACCGGCCCGATCTCATCGGGACGGAAAAGCTCGCGGAAATCCCCTACGACTTCGTGCGCAAGCGCTTGAGCGTCGTCGTGCGTGATGCAGGAGTCATCCGGCTGATTACCAAAGGCGCGTTTGAGCAAGTTCTGGCGGTTTGCTGCCGCACCGCCGATAACCGGCCGCTGGACGATACCTGCAAGGCCGAGCTGCGCGCTCGATTCCAGCAATGGAGCGGTCAGGGCACGCGCGTATTGGCTGTCGCCGTGCGCACCTTGAACGAGCAGCCTGACTATGGACGTGACGACGAGCGCGAGCTTGCTTTTGCGGGTTTTCTTGCGTTCCTGGACCGTCCAAAGGAAGGCGCGGCCGCGGCCGTGCAGGACTTAAAGCGGCTGGGCGTCGGCGTCAAGATGATTTCCGGCGACGCAAAAACCGTCGCCCAGCATGTGGCCGCCGTGGTGGGCTTGAATCCGGAGCGGGTGTTGACGGGAAACGATCTTGACGAGCTGAACGAGGAAGCCTTGTGGAGCGCCGCGCAGAACACCGACTTGTTTGTCGAGGTGGACCCCAACCAGAAGGAACGCATCATCCTGTCGCTGAAGAAGATGGGACATGTGGTGGGGTTCCTCGGCGACGGCATCAATGACGCGCCGGCCATGCACGCGGCCGATACCAGCCTCTCGGTCGAACAGGCCGCCGACGTCGCCCGCGAAGCCGCCGACTTCGTGCTGCTGGAACGGGACCTGGACGTGATCCGGGGCGGAATCGAGGCAGGCCGCAAGACTTTCGCCAACACGCTGAAGTACGTCCTGATGACGACCAGCGCCAATCTCGGCAACATGATCAGCATGGCGATAGCGTCGTTGTTCCTGCCCTTCCTGCCGTTGCTGGCCGGACAGATCCTCCTCAATAACTTCCTCTCCGACATCCCGGCCTTCGGCCTGGCGAATGACGCCGTCGACCGCGAGCTCATCGATCGCCCGCAACGCTGGAGCATGAAATTCATCGGCCGGTTCATGATCGAGTTCGGTCTGCTGAGCTCGCTGTTCGACTTCCTGACTTTTGCTGCACTCCTGCTGCTGTTCGCCTCGGGCGCAGAGTTGTTCCGCACCGGATGGTTCGTGGAGTCGCTGCTTACGGAGCTGGCCGTCGCGCTGGTGGTGCGTACCCGCCGCCCTTTCCATGCCAGCCGCCCCGGCACCCTGCTGCTCGCCACGAGCATCGGCATTGGAGCGCTTGCCCTCGCCATGCCCTACTTGCCCTTCTCTGACTTGCTGAGCTTCGTCGCGCTGCCATTCCCGGTGCTGGCGACGCTGCTGGCCATCACGCTGCTCTACGTAGCGGCGGCCGAATTCCTGAAGGTTCGCTTCTACCGGTATACGTAATTATCCCAATGGCACGTTGCAGAACGGGGGAACACCATAGACGTATTCGGAGCGAGCGCCAGATTCGTCCCTGTCCTGATCTGCGAGTTTCAGCAAGCGGAACGCTGCGGCCTTCTTCGTTGATTCTGCCTCCCCGTGTCTATTGAATCCTTCCTGCTGAATTCGTGGCACTGGCTCGCCTTGCTGGCGTATATCGCAGCGGCGGCGGCGGTGACCATCGACGCCGTGCTGCGCAAACGCCATGTTCAGGCGATCTTCGGCTGGATCGGGCTGGCGTGGCTGGCGCCCTTCGCCGGCGCGTTTGCGTATCTTTGTTTCGGCATCAATCGAATCCGGCGCGCAGCGACGGCCCTTGATCTCAAGTCGGGGTCGGGACAGCCCCGACTACCCGCCGACACTTCTCAGGTCAGCGCCCTGCTCGCAGAGGAGCGCGGCGCCTGGACGCCAACACTGACGCGCCTGGAACGCCTGGGAGCGCGTGTTACAGGGGAGCCGCTGTCGGCAGGAAATCGCGTGCTGCCCCTCGAGAACGGCGATGCCGCTTTTCCGGCAATGCTCGCGGCCATCGATAGCGCGCAGCGCTCGATTTCGCTGCAGACCTATATCTTCGATTCCGACGAAGTCGGCTCGACCTTCTGTGAAGCCCTCGTTCGCGCGGCCCGGCGCGGGGTCGCCGTGCGCGTATTGATCGACGACGTGGGTGCCCGCTACTCCCGCTCCTCGATGCTGCGACAATTACGCAAATCCGGCGTGGCCGCCGCGACGTTCCTGCCGACATCCCTGCCGCGGCTGTTTCTCTACGCGAACTTGAGAAATCATCGCAAGATCATGGTCGTCGACGGCCGGACCGGCTTCACCGGAGGAATGAATCTGCGTGCCGGCCATTGGCTGGGCCGTCACCCTGGGAGTCCGACGCGGTGCCTGCACTTCGAGATAGAAGGTCCGCTCGTCGCGCATCTGCAGCGTACCTTCACCAGCGACTGGGCGTTCACAACCGGAGAGGCCCTCGAGGGGGAGGATTGGTTTCCGATGCTGCGGCATTGCGGTTCCGTCATCGCGCGAGGCATCGCAGCCGGACCGGATGAGGATCTGGGCAGGATGCCCAACATACTGCTCGGCGCCCTGGCCGCCGCCGAGCATACGGTACACATCATAACTCCGTACTTTCTTCCCGATGACGTACTGCTGCGCACATTGCAGATCACGGCCATGCGCGGCGTCGAAGTAAGCCTGGTACTGCCGTCGAAAAGCAATCTGCGAGTGATGGATTGGGCCATGAAGCCGCAGCTGCATTACCTGCTGGAAGAAAGCTGCCGAATATACCTGTCGCCACCCCCTTTCGATCACACGAAACTGCTCGTCGTGGATGGCCGCTGGTCGTTGATCGGCTCGACGAACTGGGACGCGCGCAGCCTGAGGCTGAACTTCGAGTACAACGTCGAGTGCTACGATGCCTCGCTGGCCAATGCGCTGCAGTCGATGGTGCACGATCGCATCCGCCACGCGCAGCCGCTCGCCGTGCCGATGTTGAGCAGAAGCACCGCAGCGAGATTGCGGGACGGACTTGCGCGCTTGCTGTCGCCCTATCTGTAGCACGCGCCAACGCACCCGCGACGGCCGCGGCGAAATCCGTACATTTCCGCATTACCTCCTGCGACCTTCGGAGTAGCGTGGCGCTTGCTTGCCCCGGGGAGTGGTCCGTCCTGGGGGACGGTACATCTACCAAGCACGGTACATCTACGTATTGAGCGTTACATCGCCGGTCCTTAAGTTAGCTACCTGCAAGTCGACCACGGGGAATAACGAATGCAAGCACTCAGCCACAGCGCACATCGGCGGACGCCAGGCCATGCAGCGCAGAACGACACCGTCGTCATCGGTTTGATGCCCGATCCGTCACAACAGGGATCGCGCGAGCAGTCTTGCGACCTGGGCTTGCCACCTGAAGTAACCCACGGCTGCGTTGAATGGTTCGACTACAAGAGCCATCCGCTCGAGCCATCGGCTGCGCACGGATCCAAGCGGTCCTCCCATCCCGTCGACGTGCCCGAAACGTCCGCCGGCGCTGTGGCCAATCAAGCCCGCACACCCTGAGTGCAAGAGGATCGAAGATGATCTGGCGGAGAGAGTGGGATTCGAACCCACGAACCCCCGTGAAGAGGTTACTGGAATTCCAGTCCAGCGCCTTCGACCACTCGGCCATCTCTCCGCGATTGAGCGCCGCCCGGATCGGCGGGCGCGCAGCGTACCTCAGGCCCGGCGCGGGGGCTACTGTCTGCGCTTTTTCTTCGGCGGCGGCGCCTGCTCGGTATCCGGCGTGGGCTGATCCGCGCCGGTCTTCTCACCCGGTTTCGCCGCCTCCGGCTGCCATCCTGGCGTGAAGGTCGGCGGCTGCTCGAGACAGGGGCCGTCTTTCGGACGCGGCGGTTTTTCCGGCTCCTTCAACTCGGGAATGCGCAGTGCGTTGCGCGTATCCGGAGGCTCCAGGCCCGCCGGGGCACGCAGCGGAGGAACCGTGGCCGACTCTTCAGCCGTCGGCGGAGCGTCGCAGCTGTCGCGAAAGATTTTGCAGCCCGGCAAGGCCAGCACAGCCGCGAACAGCACAAGCAGTTTGGCGCTGGATTTCATGGCGGCGTCAGACCGTAATACCGACGCCGCGCAAGGCCTCGCGCACCGTGGCGTGATGGCGCTCTGACAGCGGCGTCAGCGGGAGGCGGATGCCTTCGGCGATCAAACCCATCCGGTTCAGCGCCCACTTCGAGGGGATCGGGTTGGATTCGGCGAACAGCGCCCGATGGAGCGGCTTCAACCGGCTATCAAGCTCGCGGGCCCGGGCCAGATCGCCGGCGAGCGCCGTCCTAACCGCCTCGTGCACCAGCCGGGGCGCGACATTGGCGGTCACCGAAATCACGCCCTTGGCGCCAAGACCGATCAGCTCGATCGCAGTGCCATCATCGCCGCTGTAGATCTCGAAATCCCCTGGACACTTCTGGACCAGCGCACGGCCGCGCTCGAGGTCCGAGCCCCCCTCCTTCAAACCGACGATGCGCGGATGCTCGGCGAGCCGCGCGGCCGTTTCCGGAAGCAGGTCTACGCCGGTCCGTGAGGTCACGTTGTAGAGAATGACGGGCTTGGTGGATGCGTCGGCCACCGCGGTGAAATGGCGGAAAAGGCCTTCCTGCGTCGGCTTATTGTAGTACGGCGTCACCACCAGAAGCGCATCCACACCGAGCGCCGAAAGCATCCGCGCGCGCTCCACGCTGCTGGCGGTTACATTCGTGCCCGCGCCCGCGATGACCGGCATGCGCCCGCGCAGCACCCGCAGCGCAGTTTCCGCCAGGACCTTCAATTCATCGTTGGTCAGCGTCGGAGATTCGCCGGTCGTGCCGCCGACGACCAGCGCATCGGTGCCCTCCTCGGCATGAAAGCGCAACAGCCGCTCCCAGCCGGCCAGGTCGATGTCGCCCACCGCCGTCATCGGAGTGACGACGGCCACCATGCTGCCGCTGAACATTGCTTTTTCCACAGGTCTTACAAGTGTCTGCAATGGTATCAGAGCGCACGGTCAGATAAACTCCCTCGGGATTTCGGGACGTTGCCTGGGACGTGCGCGCGGGCTCGGTGCGACCTTCGGGATGTGGGATTTTGGGCTCGGGATTTTTTTCTGGCGGCTTGATGAAACAACTCCTGGCCATCTCGGCCATCGGCACCGACCGCACCAGCCTGGTCCATGACTTGACCCGCGTCATCGCGGACTGCGGCGGGAACCTGAGCGAAAGCCGCATGATCGCTCTCGGCACGGAGTTCGCCGCCGTGATGCTGGTCTCCGGCAACTGGCACGCGCTGGCGCGGCTCGAGACGGAGCTGAAGAAGCTCGCCGAAGCCGGCAATTTCACCTTCGAGGTCAAGCGGACCGAGGAACGGGCGGCGCGCACCGACATGCTGCCCTACTCCGTGGACGTGGTGTGCCTCGACCAGCCGGGCATCGTCTCGAAACTGTCGGGCTTCTTCTCCACCCGCCAGATCGAGATCACCGAGCTCAACACCCGCAGCTATCTCGCCGCCAACACCGGCGCGCCCATGTTTGCGGTGCAGATGCTGATCAGCGTGCCGCGGCGCGTGCAGATCGCCGTGCTGCGCGAGGATTTCATGGACTTCTGCGACCACCTGAACCTCGACGCCATCCTGGAGCCCGTCAAGACTTGAAAACCGCCCGCAAACGTTCCAGCGCCCAGCGCCGCATCTTCGTCCTGGACACCAACGTGCTCATGCACGATCCGGCCGCGATCTTCCGCTTCCAGGAACACGATATCTACATCCCGATGAGCGTGCTGGAGGAGCTGGACGCCGGCAAGAAAGGCTTGTCGGAATCGGCGCGCAACGTCCGCCAGGTCAGCCGCTTCCTCGATGAGCTGATGCAGGGCACCAGCAAAGCCCAGATCGATGCCGGCCTGCCGCTGACCACGCTGCGCACCAATGGCCATGATCGCGTGCCCTCCAGCGGACGGCTGTTCTTCCAGACCCGCCATCTGAACTCGGGCCTGCCCGATACGCTGCCGAGCCACGGCGCGGACAACACCATCCTCGCGTACACCCTCGCGCTGCGAAACGAGTTCCCCGACGCGCGCGTCACGCTGGTGTCCAAGGACATCAACCTGCGCATCAAGGCTTCGATCATCGGCATCCATGCGGAGGACTACTACAGCGACAAGACGCTCGAAGACACCGACCTGCTGGCGACCGGCACGCTGGAGTTGCCCAAGGACTTCTGGGAGCAAAGCCAGATCGAGTCGTGGCAGGAAGCCAGCCGCACCTTCTATCGGCTGCGCGGCCCGCTGGTGCGCGACTGGTATCCGAATTTGTTTGTCTACGAGGGCGCCGACAAAGGCATCGAAGCGATCGTGCGCACCAAGGGAGCGGATGCGAAAGGCGCCGACGGCGACCCGGACACCGCGGTGCTGGAGCTTACGCGCGACTTCCGCAGCGAGCGCCATGCCTTGTGGGGCATCTTCGCGCGCAATCGCGAGCAGAATTTCGCCTTCAACCTGCTCACCGACCCGGAAATCGACCTGGTGACCATCCTCGGCCCGGCCGGCACCGGCAAGACGCTGCTCACCCTCGCCGCCGGCCTCACCCAGACACTCGAGACGCACCGCTACACCGAGATCATCATGTCGCGCGTCACCATCCCGCTGGGTGAAGACATCGGTTTCCTGCCCGGCACCGAAGAGGAAAAGATGGAGCCGTGGATGGGGGCCCTCATGGATAACCTGGAAGTCCTGACCCAGAGTCAGGAAGGCGGCAACTGGGCCCGCGCCGCCGGCCAGGACCTGCTGCGCCACCGCATCAAGATCCGCTCCCTGAATTTCATGCGCGGCCGCACCTTCCTGAACCGCTACATCATCGTCGACGAGGCCCAGAACCTGACGCCCAAGCAGATGAAGGCCATCGTGACCCGTGCGGGCCCCGGTACCAAGCTGATTTGCCTGGGAAATATTGCACAGATCGACACCCCCTACCTGACCGAGACCACCTCGGGATTGACCTATGTGGTCAACAGGTTTAAAGGGTGGAAGCACGCAGGCCACATCACCCTGGTCCGCGGCGAGCGCTCCCGGCTGACCGACTACGCTTCGGAAATCCTGTAGGACGTCACCCGGCTCCGCCCAAGTGCGACGGTAAGCCACCATCCAGCATCCTCGGATCAGTGACGAACACCCCGAGCACGGCAACGAGCGAGGGTCGAGATTCGGCAAGGAAAGTTATCCACAGTTTATGGGGATGCCTCCCTTAAACTGTGGGTAACTTTCCTTGACGAATCTTGACCCGAACCCCCGGTACAGTGGAGAACGACCGAGCCTGAATTGCAGTCCAAACCACTAGTCTTCCATCGGAGCCCTATGCGTTTTCTGGCCTTCCTGCTGTCCGCCCTCCTGGTCCTGAGCCAGTCGGCAGCCTATGGCCAATCCTCCGCCCGCACCTCCGTCGGCAATGACCTCCCCAACATCGGCACTCCCGCCGATTCCGTCTGGACCCAGGACGAGGAGTACCAGGTCGGCCGCATGGTCATGCGCGGTTTGCGCGATGCCGGCCAGCTGCTCGAAGACCCGGAGATCAACGAGTACCTGCAGACCGTCGGCACCCGGCTCGCCAGCCAGACCCAGGCCGAAGGCCAGCGCTTCACCTTCTTCGCCGTCAAGAACCCGGACATCAACGCCTTCGCGCTGCCCGGCGGCTTCGTCGGCGTCAACAGCGGGCTGATTCTCGCCACCGCCAACGAAAACGAGCTTGCGGGCGTGATGGCGCACGAAATCGCGCACGTCACGCAGCGTCATATGGCCCGCGGCATCAAGGCTCAAAGCCGCTCCGCCCTCGTGTCCGCGGCAGCGCTGCTTGCAGCCATCCTGGTGGGTGCGGCGGGTGGCGGCGGCGATGCGGTGATGGGCGCTATCGCGATGGCGCAAGCCGGTTCGGCCCAGCAGCAATTGAACTTCACCCGCGCCAATGAGTACGAGGCCGACCGCATCGGCCTGGGAACGCTGGCTGCAGCCGGCTTCGATCCGAACGGCATGCCCAATTTCTTCGAGACCCTCAATCGCCACTACGGCGGCACGCCCGGTCAGGTCCCGGAGTTCATCCAGAGCCACCCTCTCACCACCAACCGTATCGCTGAAGCCCGCAATCGTGCGCGCGAATATGGGAAGAAAGACGTTCCCGACACGCTCAGCTATCAGCTCGCCCACCAGCGCCTGCGCGTATTGACGATACCGGAAGGGGTGGATGCGGCGTCCTATTACGACAAGCTGGTCTCCGCCGACCGCAACAAAACCGACGACAGCCACGACTACGGCCGCGCGTTGAGCTACATGGCCTCCGGTGCTGCGGAGAAGGCCGTGCCCATTCTCAGAAAGCTCGCCAAGGACAATCCAACGGTGATCACCTATCGCTCGGGCCTGGGCGAGGCGCTGATGCAGGCGGGACATACGACCGACTCGCTGGACGTGTTCGCGCAGGCGCTGCAACTGTTCCCGCGCAATGTGCCGCTGACGATGCGGTATGGCGAGGTCTTGTTGCGCGCCGATCAGGCGCGGATGGCGCATCAGATCCTGCTGGATCTCTTCAATGCCGTCCCGCCGACGCCCGAGCAGGCGCGCTTCATCGCACTGTGCGCCAACACCGCCGGTGACGTGGGCGATGCCTACTCGTACATGGCGGAGTACTACCTGATGAGCGGCGAGCTCATGCTCGCCATCAATCAACTGCAATTGGCGCTGGCGGCGCCCAATCTGACCGACGTGCAGAAGGCGCGCTTCCAGGCGCGCCTGGATCAGCTGAAGGAATACATGCCCAAAGGCGGCGAGAACCGCGTCGCCCGCCGCGGCGATGGCGACGAAAGAGGCGGCGAGCGCAATCCCCGCCGCCAGCCCTGATCTCTCCCTTTCGGGAGAGCCCTTTCGGTAGAGAGATATCACCCGCCCGTTAGAGATAATCGCCCGTCGCGCGTGAGGCCTTCGTGCCACTCCACGCGGGGCTGCATCTGTCTGCTGTTAGAATGCGGCCCCTTTCAACGTGCAATGGAAACCATTCGATGGATGTACCCGGTCGCCCCGCGCAGCTTGGCTGGATCGCCCTCCTCCTGATCGCCGCCAGCCTGAGCGGCTGCGCCAGCGCGCCTGCCAGACCGGCCGGCAAACCGACTGCCGATCCGTGGGAGCGCATGAACCGCTCGATCTACCGGTTCAACGACGCGGTCGACCGCGCCGCCGTCAAGCCCGTCGCGAAGACCTATCGCAAGATCACGCCCGACTGGATGCGCAAAGGCATCGGCAATTTCTTCACCAATCTCGATCAACCCACCGTCATCATCAACGACCTCCTGCAGGGCAAACCCAAGAGCGCGCTGAACGACACCGGCCGGCTGATCATCAATACGGTGTTCGGGCTGGGCGGCCTGTTCGATCCCGCCAGCGGCAGCAACATTGCGCTGAACGACGAGGATTTCGGCCAGACGCTGGCGGTGTGGGGCGTGCCGTCGGGTCCGTTCCTGATGCTGCCGTTCCTCGGGCCGTCCACGCTGCGCGATGGCTCCGCGAAAGTCGGCGACTACTACACCGGCCCGCTGACCTATGCCGACCTGAGGACGGCGGTCAAGATCGGGCTGCGCGGGCTGGACGTCATCGACCAGCGCGCCCGTTTGTTGGCAAACGAAGGCGCGCTGGAGCAGACATACGACAAGTACGCGTTCATCCGCAGCGTCTGGCTGCAGCGGCGCCAGTTCCTGATCCGCGACGGTGAAGTGCCGCCGGACGATGAGCCGGAGGACGAGGAAGAAGAATCGGCGGACGACAAGCCGAAGCAGCCCATGGACGAGAGCCGCAAGTAACCGCTACGCGCGACGAAGCCCTGGCGGCACAAACCAAGTCCGTCTCCGTCTACATCGCGAATCCGTTCTGTCGCCACGCCTCGTACACCACGAGCGCGACGGCGTTGGACAGATTGAGGCTGCGGTTGCCTGCGCGCATCGGCACACTGATGTGGCGTTCGGAGGGAACGTCCTGGAACGCGGCGGCCGGCAGTCCACGCGTCTCCGGACCGAAGAGCAACGCATCGCCCGGCCGGAATGCAACGTCGCTGTACACGCGCCCGCCGCCCGTCTCAACGGCGAAAATCCGCTCATGGTGCTGCAGGCAGGCCTGCAGGTTCTCGTGGACCTGCACGTCCGCCAGCTCGTGATAGTCCAGGCCCGCGCGCCGCACGGATTTGTTGTCCAGCTCGAACCCCAGCGGGCGCACCAGGTGCAGCGTGCAGCCGGTGTTGGCGCACAGCCGGATGATGTTCCCGGTGTTGGCGGGAATCTCCGGCTCGAACAGGACGACGTGAAACACCCGGCGCAGCCCTCAGGCTGCGGAAGGCATGATCAGCTGCTCCAGCTCGCTGATGCGGGCGATCGCCCGGAGCTGCTCGGGAACGTTGCGGAACGTGATCGTCTGTCGGGCGCGCGCGGCGCGGCCGAGCCATTCGAGCAGCACCGCAAGACCGGCGCTGTCCGCCTGCCGCACGCCGGACAGGTCGATCTCGATGGGGCCCGAAACGCCGGCGAACAGTTTCTCGCCGCGCGAGAGCACGGCAGTGGCGGTAGTGAAATCGAGCGCGCCACCGAGCGCGAAACGCCCTGCGTCGCGCGCGGTGAACTCGAAGCTGCCGCCGGCCACTGCGCGCCCTACTTCGTCGTGGTCGGCTTCAGCTCGCCGCTTTCCAGCCGTTCGATCACCGCGTCGAGGCCCTGCGCCTCGACCTGCGAGCCGATGTCCTCGCTCGTGCTCTTCACGTAGCTGATGCCTTCGATGACCACGTCCCACGCCTTCCATCCCGCATCGGTCTTGCGCAGCCGGTAACTGACCGCCACCGGCGAGCCGTCGCTGCGCTTCACCTGCGTGTTGACCGTGGCGTCGGTGTCGGTAGCGTTTCTCGACGGCAGCACCTTCAGCCGATCGCCGGTGAAATCCACCAGCGCGCTGCCGTAATTGCGCAACAGCGATTGATAGAAGGCGCCGATGAAGCGCTTGCGCTGGTCCGGCGAAGCGGTGCGCCAGTTGCGCTTCAGGATGCGCTGCGCGGCGTACTCGGTATCGAAATACGGCAGCAGGACACGGTCGACCAGGGCATTGACCTTCGACGGATCTTTTTTGTACTCCGTGCGGTGGGCGTTCAGCTCATCGAGCATGGCCTGCGCCGTGCTCTGGATGAGACGCGTGGGGTCGCTTGCATCCACCTGCGCGCTCGCCACGGCAGATGCGCCGGCTGCGGCAGGTTGGCCGTCGGCGCCATGCGCCAGGCCCGCAAACATGAGGATGCCGGCGACCAGCGCGAAAATCGCTTTCATTTCCGATTCTCCTTCGTCTTGCCTTCCTCGCCCTTGCCCTCATCGCCGCTGCCGCCGCGGTTGGCCATGTTGGCGAAGAATTTGTTGATCAGGCTCTCCAGCACGATGGCAGACTGCGTGAACTCGATTCGACTGCCGTCCTTGAGCGAAGTTTCCGAGCCGCCCGGACCGATGCCGATGTACTTGCCGCCCAGCAGCCCCTGCGTCTGGATGCTCGCGTCGCTGTCGTCGGGGATCGTGTTGAATGCTGAATCGATCCTTAACGTGGCCACCGCTTGTAAACTTTTCGGGTCGATGTGGATGCTCTCCACGTCCCCGATGCGCACTCCCGACATCGTCACGGGCGAGCCGGGTTTCAAGTCGCCGATATTGTCGAACTGCGCAGTCACGCGGTAGCCCTGCTTCGTCTGGCCGAGCTTCAGGCCGCTGCCGGGAAGCTGGGTGGTGAGGAAGAAGAGCGCCGCAAAGCCCAGGAGGACGAACAGGCCGGTGCCGATTTCCAACGTGCGGGTGGAGCGCATAACGGACCTTTAGTTGAGGAACACCGCGGTCAGGATGTAGTCGAGCAACAATACCATCACCGACGAGGCGACGACGGTACGTGTCGTCGCCAAACCAACACCCGCCGCGGTGGGCTGCGCATGATAGCCCTCGTAAACCGCGATCAGGCTGCAGGCGACGCCGAAGACGATGCTTTTGAAAATACCTTCCCAGACATCGCCCAGCTCGACCGAGCTTTGCATCTGCGACCAGAACGCCCCGACGTCCACGCCCATGAGCTGCACGCCCACGAGCTGTGCGCCAAACAGGCCGATGGCGCTGAAGATCGCCGTCAGCAGCGGCATGGCGATGACGCCGCCGAGGAAACGCGGCACGGCGACATAGCGCAGCGGATCCACTGCCATGATCGACATCGCGGTCAGCTGGTCCGTGGCGCGCATCAGGCCGATTTCCGAGGTGAGCGCGGTGCCGGCGCGCCCCGCGAACAGCAGCGCGGTGATGACCGGCCCCAATTCTTTCAAGAGCCCCAACGCCGCCGCGACGCCGAGCGCATCCTCGGAGCCGAAGCGCTGCAGGAGGTCGAAGCCCTGCAGCCCGAGCACCATGCCGACAAACAAGCCCGACAGCATGATGATGATCAGCGAGCGGGCGCCGGCATTGTAGATCTGGCTCACGATCAGGCCGGGTCGGGCGAGCGCGGGCGCGCTTTGCACGCCGAGCCGTCCCAGGAAAACGCCGACGGCGCCGAGCTTGCGCAGGCCGGCCAGGAGCGGTCCGTCCCTACGCACGGCGCGCGTCTCGCGTGTCGCCCGGCTTCGTTCCCAGCAGTTGCGCGACGTAGTCCGGCGCCGGGTAATGGAACGGCACCGGTCCGTCCGCCGCGCCGTTCATGAATTGCGCCACCACCTCGGAGCTGCTGCGCCGGAGCTCATCGGGCGTTCCCGACGCCACCACGCGTCCCTCGGACAGCAGGTAGCTGTCGTCGGCTATGGTCGCCAGCTCACGGACGTCGTGCGACACGACGATGCTGGTAATGCCGAGCGCCTCGTTCATCTGTTTGATCAGACGCAGGATCACGCCCAGCGATATCGGATCGAGGCCGACGAAGGGCTCATCGTAGATCAGGATTTCCGGGTCCATGACGATGGCCCGCGCCAGCGCCACGCGCCGCGCCATACCGCCCGACAACTCCGCCGGCATGAGCTCGGCGGCGCCGCGCAAGCCCACGGCGTGCAGCTTGGCGAGGACGATCTTCTCGATCAGCGTTTCGGGCAGGTCGGTGTGCTCGCGCAGCGGGAAAGCGACGTTCTCGAACACATCGATGTCGGTGAGCAGAGCGCCGTTCTGGAACAGCATGCCCATGCGCTTGCGCATGGCGAACACTTCTTTCTGGCTCAGCGTGGCCACGTCGCGGCCAAACACGGCGACCTGGCCGCTGTTCGCGGGTACTTGCGCGGTGATGAGCCGAAGCAAGGTGGTCTTGCCGGTGCCGCTGGGGCCCATCACGGCGGTGATGCGTCCCTTGCGGACCGTCAGATCCAGTCCGGAAAAAATCTCCCGGCCGGGGCCCGCGGCATAGTGCACGCCGCGAACGTCGACGACGGTGTCCACTAGTTTAATGTGAGGGATCGGACTCCTGTCCGACCCTCACGACGGCGAGCGAAAAGCGTGGTTTTCGCTCGCCTCTCGCCACCTGCGGCGGCGGGGGCACGTCCCTGTGCCCCGAATGATGTCTGGGTTCGCTGCATGCTCGCGCAATGAGAAAGCGGTTCAGGCAGCCTTCTCGAGTTCTGTCTTCCATTGGCCCACCGCAGCCAGACCGTTCATTTTCGCGCGATGGGAGAATGCCTTCTGCGCGGCCGGCACGTTGTCGGCCTTTCCGCTCCACGCCTTCTGCGGCGCCGCCTGCAATGCGCGGCCGTACGAGAACGTCAGTGCCCACGGCAGGTCTTTCGCAGTGGCGTTCATCGCATTCAGATGCGCGGTCGCTTCCTCATCGGCCTGCCCGCCGGACAGGAACGCGATGCCCGGAACCGCGGGCGGCACGCAGCGCTTCAGGATCTTCAGGGTGCGCTCGGCCACTTCCTGCACTCCGGCCCGCTTGGCGGCCTTCTGACCGGAGATCACCATGTTCGGCTTGAGCACCATGCCTTCGAGCTGGACTTTCGCGTAGTACAGCTCCTGGAACACTTCCTTCAGCACGAACTCGGTGACCGTCTCGCAGCGCTCGATGTCGTGGTCGCCGTCCATGAGTACTTCAGGCTCGACGATCGGAACGATCTTCTGCTCCTGGCATAGCGCCGCGTAACGCGCGAGGGCCTGGGCGTTCTGATGCACGCAGGTGTAGCTCGGGATGCCCGGGGCAATGTCGATGACGGCGCGCCATTTGGCGAACCGCGCGCCCAGGCCGTAGTACTCGACCAGGCGCTCGCGCAGCCCGTCGAGCCCCTCGGTGATCGTCTCGCCGGGACACCCTGGCAGCGGCTTGGCGCCCAGGTCGACTTTGATGCCGGGAACGGCGCCGGCAGCCTCGATCAGCCTGGCCAGCGGCGTACCGTCTTTGGCCTTCTGGCGCAGGGTTTCGTCGTACAGGATGACGCCGGAAATGTAGTTCTTCATGGCCTCCGTGGAGCGAAACAGCAGCTCGCGATAATCCCGCCGGTTGCTTTCCGTGGACTCCACCCCGATCTTGTCGAAGCGCTTCTTGATGGTTCCGCCCGACTCGTCCGCTGCCAGAATGCCCTTGCCCTTTGCCACCATCGCGCGCGCGATGGCGTTCAACTCGTTCGCCATGACTCCACCCTCCGAAAGACGCTGCCGAACCGGCGGCGCGCAAAAAAGAGCGGCGAGAATAGCAGATCGGCTCGCGGGTCTTCACGCCGGCGGCTATTAGCACTAAAATAGTCCTATATGTCGACCGGCGGGCCGCACCATGTTGCGCATCAATAAGTTGACCGACTACGCCACCGTCATCCTGGCGCGGCTGGCGGCCGCCCCGGACCGGGTGCATACCGCGGCGGACGTCGCCGAGCGCACGCTGGTGAGCTTGCCGACGGTAAGCAAGTTGTTGAAAGAATTGCAGCGCGCCGGGCTGGTGACATCAACGCGCGGAGCGGCCGGCGGGTACCAACTGACGCGGCCGGCCTCCGAGATCACGGCGGCCGCGATTCTCGATGCGCTGGAGGGGCCGGTGGCGATCACCGAATGCAGCGGCGAGCACAGCAGCTGCGAGATCGAAACCGTCTGCCGCGTCGGGCGCTCCTGGCGCGGCATCAACGCGAACATCCGCCGCTCATTGAACGAGGTCACCTTGGCCCAACTGGCAGGACTGGAATGACGAAACCGCAATCCCTCGAAGCGCTCGTCGGCGGCAAGTACCGTCACGGGTTCGTCACGGACATCGAATCCGACACGGTCGCGCCGGGTCTGGACGAGGATGTCGTGCGCCTCATCTCGGCCAAAAAGAACGAGCCGGCCTTCCTGCTCGAGTGGCGTCTGAAGGCTCTGCGCCACTGGCTGCAGATGCGCGAGCCGCACTGGGCGCATCTGCAATACAACCCGATCGACTACCAGGGCATCTCCTATTACTCCGCGCCGAAGGCAAAGAAGGACGGACCGAAGAGCCTGGAGGAAGTCGATCCGAAGCTGCTTGCCACTTACGAGAAGCTCGGCATTCCGCTGCACGAGCGCGCGGCGCTGGCCGGCGTCGCGGTGGACGCGGTATTCGACAGCGTTTCGGTTGCCACCACTTTCAAAGAGAAGCTGAAGGCGGCCGGCGTGATCTTCTGTCCGATCTCCGAGGCGGTGCAGAATCATCCCGGGCTGATCGAGGAGTACCTCGGCTCGGTCGTGCCCTACTCCGATAACTTCTTCGCAACTTTGAACTCGGCCGTGTTCACGGACGGTTCGTTCGTCTACGTGCCCAAGGGCGTGCGCTGCCCGATGGAGCTATCGACGTATTTCCGCATCAATGCCGCCAAGACGGGCCAGTTCGAGCGCACGCTGATCATCGCGGACGCGGGCTCGTACGTCTCGTATCTGGAAGGCTGCACGGCGCCGATGCGCGACGAAAATCAGCTGCACGCCGCCGTCGTGGAGCTGGTCGCCCTCGACGATGCGCAGATCAAGTACTCGACCGTGCAGAACTGGTATCCGGGCGATGAGAACGGGCGCGGCGGCATCTACAACTTCGTCACCAAGCGCGGCATGGCGCGCGGGCGCAACGCGCGCATCTCGTGGACTCAGGTGGAAACCGGCTCGGCGATCACATGGAAGTATCCGAGCTGCATCCTCAAGGGCGAGAACTCCGTCGGCGAGTTCTATTCCGTCGCCGTGGCCAACAATTATCAGCAGGCCGACACCGGCACGAAGATGCTGCACATCGGACGCAACACGCGCAGCACCATCGTGTCCAAGGGCATCTCGGCGGGCCATGGACAGAACACCTATCGCGGCCTGGTGAAAATGACGCCCGGCGCCCACGGCGCGCGCAATTTCACCCAGTGCGATTCGCTGCTGATGGGCGGCGACAGCGGCGCCCATACGTTCCCGTATGTCGAGGTGAAGAATCCGACCGCCACGGTGGAGCACGAGGCCAGCACCTCGAAGATCAGCGAGGATCAGCTGTTCTATTGCCTGCAGCGGGGCCTCTCCGCGGAGGACGCGGTCAACATGATCGTCAGCGGCTTCTGCAAATCGGTATTCAAGGAGCTTCCCATGGAGTTCGCCGTTGAAGCACAAAATCTCCTTGCGGTCAGCCTGGAAGGCGCCGTCGGGTAACCCCCAGCCTGGATTATTCATGAACCAGACAGCACATCAGCGGAGTCGGGACTGGGAGAGGGTTTCATGAATAATCCAGGCCCATACCTAACCACCATGCTTAAGATCGACTCCCTGCAAGTCACCGTCCAGAACAAAAAAGTGCTGAACGGTCTGTCCCTGGAAGTGCGCCCCGGCGAGGTGCACGCCATCATGGGCCCCAACGGCTCCGGCAAAAGCACCCTCGCCCATGTGCTCGCCGGCCGGCCGGGCTACGAGATCACGGGTGGCTCGGTGACGTACGCGGGCCGTGACCTGCTGGCGATGGCGCCCGAGGAGCGCGCCCGCGACGGGTTGTTCCTGGGCTTCCAATATCCGGTGGAAATTCCGGGGGTCAACAACGTTTACCTGTTGAAGGCCGCTGTGAACGCGGCGCGCAAGCACCGTGGGCTCCCGGAGGTCGACGCCTTCGAGTTCCTCACGCTGGTGCGCGAGAAGATGAAGGTCATGCAGATCGACGAGAGCTTCCTGTCGCGCGCGGTCAACGAAGGCTTTTCGGGCGGCGAGAAGAAGCGCAACGAGATCCTGCAGATGCTGGTGCTCGAACCGAAGCTGGCCGTGCTGGACGAGACGGACTCGGGACTCGACATCGATGCGCTGAAAGTGGTGGCGCGGGGGGTGAACAGCCTCCGCGCTGCGGATCGCAGCCTGCTTCTGGTCACTCACTACCAGCGCCTGCTCGAATACATCGTGCCCGATCACGTGCACGTCCTCGTCCGCGGACGCATCGCGCGCAGCGGCGATCGCACGCTGGCGCTCGAGCTGGAACGGCGCGGATATGACTGGATCGCGAGCGAGGCCGCCTGAACGGCGAGGCATGACATGAGCACCAACCTCGCCGCTCGCATTATCGGGGAGCATGCCGCGATTGCGCATGCGCTGCCCACCGACGTCATCGATGCCGGCCGGCGTCGCAAGGCACTCGAACGGCTCGCCGAGAAAGGGCTGCCGAACAATCGAGAGGAGAATTGGCGCTACGCCAACCTTCACACGCTCGAGCACGTGCAGTTCTCGCCCTCGATGCGCACTCCGGCTGACGCAACCGTCTCGGCCGCAGATCTGCCGCCTCCGATCGAGGGCTATGCACGGTATACCTTCGTAGACGGCCGCTTTGCGCCGGAGTTGTCGCACGCGCCGGGCGAATTTTCGCTCGCATCGCTCCACGACGCTTCCGCGCCGGCCGCACGACTGCCGTCCCCCCCCTTCCCTGCGCTGGCTGACAATCCGACGGCTCTGCTCAACGAAGCATTCGCCACCGACGGCGGACGCATCGTGGCCACCGATACCGGCCGGCCGCTCTGTATCGAAGTCATCTTTCTTTCGAGCACGGCCTCGCAGGGCAGCGCATCCTACCCGCGGCTGGAGATTCTGGCGCAGCCCGGTACGCGCCTGGGACTGATCGAAAGGCATCTGAGCCAGGACAAAAAAATGCACCTGGTCAGCGGAACGATCGCCGTCAACGTCGCCCAGGGGGCTTCGGTCGACCACTACCGGTTGCAACAAACGGGCAGCGAGACGACATGGCTGGATACGCTCGGCGCACGCCTGTCGAGTGACGCCGCCTACCGCCTGCACCTGGCAAACCTGGGCGGACAATCGACGCGCTCGACGGTGCAGATCGCTCTGGAAGGCCGGGGCGCCTCCGTCCTGCTCAACGCCATCTCGGTGCCGGACCGGCTGCAGGTGCACGACGTATTCGCCACGATCGAGCACGCTGCGCCCGACACGCGCACCGAGCAGCGCTTCCGCGGCATCGCCGCCGAGCGCGCGCGCGTCGCGTTCAACGGCAAGGTCGTCGTGCGTCCCGGGGCGCATCGGACGGTGTCGCGTCAATCGCTGCGGGGGCTCCTGGCCGGTCCTCAGGCCGAAGTCGATGTGCGGCCGCAGCTGGAAATCCATACCGATGACGTGCAATGCAGTCACGGCGCCACGGCCGGCAAGCTGGACGATGACATGCTGTTCTACCTGCTGTCCCGTGGACTGGAGCGCGAGACGGCGCAGCGCTTGCTCAAGTGGGCGTTCCTCGAGGACGTCATCGCCAAGATCGAGCTGCCGGAGCTGCGACGACAGGTCGAGCGCACGCTGGTTGCACAGATGGCGGACGCGGCCGTTTTGCAGGAGATGCTGTGATGTCTGCTCTTGGTGCCGGTCTTTCCCACCCATCTCAGGAACAAACGCTCTTCGATGTCGAGCGCGTCCGCAAGGATTTCCCGATCCTCGCGCGCGAGATCAACGGCCGGCCCCTCGCTTACCTGGACAGCGCCGCTTCATCGCAGAAACCGCGCAGCGTGATCGACGCGGAAGCGCATTACTACGAACGCATCCATGCCAACGTGCACCGCGGTGTGCACAGCCTGAGCCAGTGGGCGACGGAAGCGTTCGAGGGCGCGCGCGAGAAGGTGCGCCGGTTCATCAACGCGGCCAGCACGCGTGAAGTGATCTTCGTGCGCGGCACGACCGAAGCGATCAATCTGGTCGCGCAAAGCTACGCCCGCCCCCTGCTCGAACCCGGCGACGAGATCCTCATCACCTGGCTCGAGCATCATGCCAACATCGTGCCTTGGCAGCTCGTGTGCGGGCAGACCGGCGCGAAGCTCAAAGTGGCGCCCATCAATGAGCGCGGCGAAGTCGATGTCGAGGCATTCGAGCGGCTGCTCGGGCCGCATACGCGCATCGTTGCCCTCGCCCATGTCTCCAATGCGCTCGGTACGGTACTGCCGCTGAAGAAGCTGATCGCAGCCGCGCATGCCGCAGGCGCGGTCGTTCTGGTGGACGGCGCGCAAGCCGTGCCTCATCTGCGCGTGGACGTACGCGACCTCGATTGCGATTTCTATGCGTTCTCCGGCCACAAGATGTACGCACCGACCGGCATCGGCGTGCTCTATGGGCGCCAGTCTCTCCTCGAGAAGATGCCGCCCTGGCAGGGCGGCGGCGACATGATCCTGAAGGTCACGTTCGACAAGACGACCTACAACGACCTGCCGGCCAAGTTCGAGGCGGGCACGCCCAACATCGCCGGCGCGGTCGGTCTGGCGGCGGCGATCGACTATCTCGATAGCATCGGCCGGCAGAACATCGCCGCGTACGAGCATAAGCTGCTCGAATACGCCACTGCCGCGCTGAGCGAGGTCCGCGGGCTGCGCATACTCGGCACCGCGCCAGGCAAGTCTGCGGTGATCTCGTTCGTCATCGAGGGCATCCACCCGCACGACATCGGCACGATTCTGGACTCGGAAGGCATCGCGATCCGCACCGGCCATCACTGCGCGATGCCGGTCATGGACTTCTACCAGGTGCCGGCCACGGCGCGCGCATCTTTGTCGTTCTACAACACGCGCGCGGAAATCGACCGGCTGGTCGCCGGTCTGCACAAAGTGCGCAAGGTGCTCGCCCCGGAGGGCTGATGGATCTGCAGGATCTCTATCGCGACGTGATCATCGATCACAACCGTCATCCGCGTAACTTCGGACGCCTGGATCCGGCCGACGCCCATGCCGAAGGATTCAATCCTTTGTGCGGGGACCGGCTGGACTTGTATCTCAGCCTCGATGGCGATCGCATCAGGGACCTGCGCTTCGAGGGCAAGGGCTGCGCGATCTCGATGGCGTCGGCGTCGCTGATGACCGAAGCGCTCAAGGGATGCACGATCGCCGAGGCGCAGCGCTTCTTCGATCAGATCCATGCGCTGCTCACCACGGCCGATTTCAAGCCGCAGGTCGAGCTTGGCAAACTGGCCGCGCTGTCGGGCGTGCGCGAATTTCCAATGCGCGTCAAATGCGCGAGCTTGAGCTGGCATACGCTGAAAGCTGCGCTGGCGCGCCAGCAGCAACCGGTGTCGACGGAATGAGCGTCTCTGCCGTGTTCCATCTTCCGTTCTCGCGACAGCTGCGCGGACCATCGAGGCGGCTGCACTGATGCGCGCCTACGACAACGAACCGGTGGTCATGCAACGCGACGTCAAGGCCGTGGTCATCCCGGCCGGCTCGAACGTCACGCTGCGCGCAGGCCAGGCCGGCTACATCACGCAAGCGCTCGGCGGAAGCTTTACGGTCTACGTCGAAGGCAATCTCTTCCGCATCGCCGGCGAGGACGCCGACGCGCTCGGCAAGGAAGTCGTCAAGCCTATCGAGCTGCCGCCGGATGCCACGGACGACGACATCCGCGACCTCGTGTGGAAACAGATGCGCTCCTGCTATGACCCCGAGATCCCGATCAACATCGTCGATCTGGGGCTGGTCTATGAGTGCGACATCAAACACAACGATGACGGCACGCGGAGCGTGTTCGTACAGATGACGCTCACGGCGCCGGGCTGCGGAATGGGCGACGTGCTGGTGCAGGACGTGCGCGAGAAAGTGAAGCTGATCCCGACCGTGAAAGACGCGCAGGTCGAGCTGGTATTCGATCCGCCCTGGAATCCGACGATGATGTCGGAGGCGGCGCGGCTGCAGACGGGAATGCTGTAACGGCCGGTCCAATGATTGCGAGTGGACCGCTCGCTGAGCGCCCGCATTGACGATGAAGATCGCGACGCCTCACGGCGTGAACGCCCGCCCTGCTTCGCCTGGTCGGAGGCCGCGTGCGTAAGAAAAAGTTACGCGCGCTCCTTCATCGCCTAAATGGCCCTACCGCCGACGGACGCGGCTCGCCGATTCTCAAACCCACCGCCCGGTCGAGGCAAGCCTCGACCTTAAATCCAGCGGCGCACCCTCGCACGATAGTCGGCGTATCTTTGACCGAAGCGCGATGAGAGCACGCGCTCCTCGGGCGCGATCTGGAACCGATCGATGTAGGCCGCGAACAGCAGCGACACGATTGCGGAGTAGACGTTGGCCATCAGCACCGCGGCCATCAGCAATACAAGGAACGTACCGAGGTACATGGGGTTTCGCGTCAGGCGATAGACACCGTCGGTAACAAGCTCGCTTGCCTGCGCCCGCGCGAGGGGGCTGAACGTCGTACGATGAGCCGCGAAAGACACGCGCGCCGCGACAATCAGCCCGGCGCCTGCCATGAGGAGCACCGCGGCCACACCAAACCGCACTGACGTTGGAAGCGCGACACCCGGCGTGGCGTGCGAGACGATCCACATGAGCAGCGCCACGATCAGAGCGACCACATCGGGCGGGACGATCATGTCGAGGCGGGTCACGGCACCTTTCTGCGGGTGAGTTGACGGCGGAATGCACTCGTACCTGCTCGCAAAGCTCGCGGACCCTTACTCTTGAATCGCAGCGGCGGCGAGGGACTTACCGAAGAAACCAAGCGGTCAGCACTCCGGCACGTTGACCGCGAGCCCGCCCTGCGAGGTTTCTTTATAGATCGATGACATGTCATTCCCGGTCTGGCGCATCGTCGCAATCACCTGGTCCAGCGTGACCTTGTGGCTGCCATCGCCGCGCAAGGCCAGGCGCGCCGCGTTGATCGCCTTTACCGAGCCCATCGCGTTGCGCTCGATGCACGGGATCTGCACGAGCCCCGCGATCGGGTCGCAGGTCAACCCCAGGTTGTGCTCCATGCCGATTTCCGCGGCGTTCTCGATCTGCTCGTTCGTTCCATGCAGCGCCGCGACCAGACCGGCCGCGGCCATCGAGCAGGCGACACCCACCTCGCCCTGGCAGCCCATCTCGGCTCCCGAGATCGACGCGTTTTGTTTGTAGAGCATGCCGATCGCCGCGGCGGTCAGCAGGAAGCGGATCACGCCTTCCTCGTCCGCGCCGCGCTCGAAACGCTGGTAGTAGTGCAGGACCGCAGGAATGATCCCGGCCGCGCCATTGGTCGGAGCCGTGACCACGCGCCCGCCCGCGGCGTTCTCCTCGTTCACGGCCAGCGCGAACGCGTTGACCCAATCCATGACGTCCAGCGCGCCGCCTTCCTTCTGGCTCGTCAGCGTGCGGTAGAGTTTCGGCGCCCGGCGGCGCACTTTGAGCACGCCGGGCAACAGGCCTTGCGCCGTGAAACCGCGCTGCACGCACTGCTTCATGACGTCCCAGATCTTCAGCACGCCCGCGCGGACTTCCCCGGCGCCGCGCCAGGTGCGCTCGTTGGCCAGCACCAGCTCGTAGATCTCCAGGCCGTGCTTACGCGCAAGCTCGAGCAGCTCCTCGGCATTCTTGAACGCGTACGGCGGCTGCGCCTGCTGGCCCGCACTGGCCGCGGCGTTCTCATCTCCGGCCCGCACGACGAAACCGCCGCCGATGGAATAGAACTCCTCCTGCAGCAGCAGCTGTCGCGCGGAATCATGTGCGCTGAAGCGCATGCCGTTGGAGTGCCCGGGAAGAACCTGATCGCGGTGATAGAGCAGGCACAGCGGCTCGTCGAACGCGATGTCGTGCCTGCCGAGCAACCGCAGCCGCCGGGTGGAGCGGATACGCTCGAGCGTCGGCTCAATGACGTCCGTCTCGATCTCGGCCGGTTTGTTGCCTTCCAGCCCCAGCAGCACGGCGCGATCGGTGCAGTGGCCGGCACCGGTCAATGCAAGGGAGCCATAGAGTTGCACCGTGACCGTGGCCGTACGCTCGAGCAGGCCTTTAACTCTCAGGTCCTCGGCAAACTGGCGCGCAGCATTCATCGGGCCCACGGTATGGGAGCTCGATGGGCCGATGCCGATCTTGAAGATGTCGAAAACGCTCAGCGTCATATGCGTTCAGGAGCCTCGCACACCCATCCCGGTGCTCGCCCCGCACAGGCTGCAACCCCAGCGCCCTCTCCCCTCGAGAGGAGAGGGCCATGAGGATCTCAGCGGGCCGTGTCGTCCGCCGACAGGGACAGCAGCGTCGCGTTGCCGCCCACGGCCGCGGTGTTGATGGTCAATGTTTGTTCGGTAGCCATGCGGTGCAGGTAGTGCGGACCACCGGCCTTCGGCCCGGTGCCCGAGAGCCCCTGCCCGCCGAACGGCTGCACCCCTACCACGGCGCCGATCATGTTGCGGTTCACGTAGACGTTACCCACCCGCAGGCGGCGCGACACGTTGCGCGCATGCGAGTCGATCCGGCTGTGGATGCCGCATGTCAGGCCGAAACCCGTGGAATTGATCGCCTCCACCACCTTGTCCAGCGACCGCGAGGAGTAGCGGACCACGTGCAGGATGGGACCGAAGACCTCGTTTTCCAGTCGGGAGATGCTGTCGATCTCGACGGCCAGCGGCGCGAGGAACGTACCGCGCGCGTGCGAGGAGTCGAGCTTGCAGCGGTGCGACCAGCGGGCGCCTTTGACGATCGCCTGCGCGTGCTCCTCCAGCTGGCGACGCGAAGGCTCGTCGATTACGGGACCCACGTCGGTCGACAACAAAGCCGGATCGCCGATGGTCAGCTCGTCCATGTAGCCGCTCAGCAGGCGCAGCGTGCGATCCGCGATCTCTTCCTGGAGGAAGAGGACACGCAAGGCCGAGCAGCGCTGGCCGGCGCTGTTGAAAGACGACTGTACGACGTCGGCGACCACCTGCTCCGGCAGCGCCGAGCTGTCCACCAGCATGGCGTTCTGGCCACCCGTCTCGGCAATCACCACCGCCAGGGGACCGCTGTCGCGGGCAGCGAGGCTGCGGTTGATGCGGCGGGCCGTTTCGGTCGAGCCGGTGAACACCACGCCAGCCAGGCGCGGGTCCGCGGTCATGCGCGCGCCGATCTTGGAGCCCGGGCCGGGCACGTAGTGCAGCGCTTCGACCGGCACGCCCGCCTGGTGCAGCAAGCTCACGGCACGCGCGGCAATCAGCGTCGTTTGTTCCGCGGGCTTGCACAGCACGGTGTTGCCCGAAGCCAGGGCGGCGCTCACCTGGCCGGTGAAGATGGCCAGCGGGAAATTCCACGGGCTGATGCAGGCGAAGACCCCCCTGCCCTCCAGCCGCAGCTCGTTGCTCTCGCCCGTCGGCCCCGGCAGTGGATCGGCGCGATGGAAATCGCGCCGCGCACCGGCGGCGTAGTACCGCAGGAAATCGACCGCCTCGCGCAGCTCGGAGACGGCGTCGGGAATCGTCCTGCCGCCCTCGCGCACGACGAGCGCGATCAGCTCGCCGCGATGCTTCTCGAACACGTCCGCGGCGCGCTCCAGGATGACCGCCCGGCCCTCGCCGCCGAGCGCGTTCCACGCCGGGTGCGCGCCAGCCGCCGCCGTCATGGCCGCATCCACGGCCTGATCGTCGGCGCTGGCGATCGTGCCGATCGCCTCGTTGCGGTTGGCCGGATTCACGACCTGCCGCTCGGGCCCCTGCAGCGTCTTGCCATTCACGATCGGCCCAGCCTGCCAGTAGGTATCGATGGCGGACCGGGACTCGCGCGCCAGGCGCGTCAGCTCGTTGCCGTCGGCAAGATTGATGCCCTGCGAGTTGATGCGCTCCGCGCCGTACAACCCGGAAGGCAGCGGAATGCGCGGGTGCGAGATCGACTGGAACGCCTCCACCTGCTTGATCGGATCGGCCACGATGTCATCGATGGGCTGACGCTCATCGACGATGCGATGAACGAACGAAGTATTGGCGCCGTTCTCGAGGAGCCGCCGGACCAGGTATGGCAGCAGGTCCTCGTGAGCGCCGACCGGTGCATAGACGCGGCACGGGAAGCGGCGCAGCGTCTGGCGCTTGTCGTCCTCGACCGGTGCGCCGGTAATCTCCTCGTACAGCTCCTCGCCCATGCCGTGCAGGCGCTGGAACTCGAACGCTTTGCCGCGAACGGCAGCCATGCAGATGATGCTCGCGACCGTGTGCGCGTTGTGCGTGGCGAACTGCGGATGCAGCTCATCGCCCGTATCGAGCATGATGCGCGCGCACGCGAGATAGGAAACGTCGGTGTTCGGCTTGCGCGTGAACACCGGATAGCCGCTCAAACCCTGCTCCTGGGCACGTTTGATCTCGCTGTCCCAGTAGGCGCCCTTGACCAGGCGTATGTTGATCCGGCGCTTGCCGGCCTTCGCGCGATCGATCAGGAAGCGCAGCACTGCGGGCGCACGCTTCTGGTAGGCCTGCACCGCCAGCCCGAAGCCGTTCCAGCCATCGGTAACCGGGGACGCGATGATGCGCTCGATGATCTCCAGCGAGATCTCCAGCCGATCGGCCTCTTCCGCGTCGATGGTCAAGGCAATGTTCTGCGCGCGCGCCTGGGCGCACAGCTCGAGTACACGCGGCGCAAGCTCTTTCAGCACGCGTTCGCGCTGGGCGTACGTATAGCGCGGGAACAGCGCGGACAGCTTGACCGAAATGCTGTTCGCGCCCTCATCGCTCGTGCCGGGCACCCGCGCGGCGCCGATGCGCGCGATCGCTTCCGAGTACGCGTTGAAGTACCGCTCGGCGTCCTCCGCCGTCATCGCCGCCTCGCCCAGCATGTCGAAGGAGTAACGGAACTTCTTGTTCTCGCCGTCGCGCGCGCGCTTGAGCGCTTCGTCGATGGTGCGGCCCATGACGAACTGGTGTCCCATGATGCGCATCGCCTGCCGCAGCGCCGCCCGCACGACCGGCTCGCCCACCCGCGCCACCAGGCGCGACAGGAAGTCCTTCGCGTTGGTATCGGAGTCGACCGAGACGATCTTGCCGGTGAGCATCAGCCCCCAGGTCGAGGCGTTCACGAACAGCGAATCGCTCTCGCCCAGATGGGCGGACCAGTCGCCGGTCGAGATCTTGTCGGAGATCAGCCGGTCCGCAGTGTCGCTGTCAGGGATGCGCAGGAGCGCCTCGGCCAGGCACATCAGGATCACGCCCTCGCGCGAGGCCAGGTCGTACTGCTGCAGGAAGGCCTCGATGCCCCCCTTGCGCGTGCGGTTCTTGCGCACCGATTCAACCAGCTGGGAGGCCAGCGAGCGGATCTCCAGGGCCATTGCGGGCTGGGGCCGGGCAAGCTCGATAAGTGCCCGCACGCATTGGGTTTCGTCCGCCAGGTAGGCCGCGTTGATGGCCTCGCCGACGGCGGTCTGGATCGGCGTCTCGGGGGGGCGGATGAAGCTCGGCGGAGGGATCGCGGGGTTGGCGGACATCGTGTGGCTTCCAGGGGGCTGGGATAAAGGGGGCGAATTCTACCAGGGGTGCCTACGAGGGGCGCTGTGGGTCACAAGAGTTATCCCCAGTTTAAGGGAGGGATTCCCCATAAACTGGGGATAACTCTTGTGACCCACAACGCCCGCTAGGCCCTCAGAACTCGGGATCCGAGCCTGAAGGCGGCGGAGGGAAAGGCGGGTTAGATCCGGGTGGCCTTTTCTACCAAATCCTTGATCAGGGCCTTGGAGTCGTCGCCGATGTGGTGGGTCCGCTGACGCAGGACGCCGCGGGCATCGACTACGAGGTAGGTCGGGAAACCGTCGATACCGAGCTTTTGCATGATCTCGTGCTCGCTGCCTGCATGCCACTGCACCCAGGGGAGCTTGTCCTTCTGCAGGAAGGCCGTCAGCGTGGCGAGCTTGTCATCGCCGCTGACGCCGATGATCTCGAAGGGCTGGCCCTTCAGCTCCTGCTTGAGCTTGGTCAGCTCCGGCAGCGCTCCCTTGCAGGTGCCGCACCAGGTCGCCCAGAAATCCAGCACCACGACCTTGCCGCGGTAGTTTTCCAGAGAGTCCTGCTTGCCCGCCACGTTCATCGCCGCGAGGTTCGGCACCGGCGATCCGACCGAGCGGTCGAGGGCGCGGACCCGCTCATCCATGACCTTCACCAGGCTGGGCGTCTCGGCACCGCGATACTCCGGAATCTGTCCGGGGCGCATATAAGGAGGCACCTTGATGGTTTGTGCGGGTGCGACATTCGGGTAGTCCTTGCGGATGACTTCGACGAAGTGCATGCCCTGCTCGCGGAACGCGTCGCGCTGCGCGTCGGTCAGCTTCGGCTTGCCCAGCTCGCCGAAGTAGTAGTCGGCGAGCTGCGCGGCGAAGTTGGCCTTCACCGCCGGATTCTTGCTGGCCTCGAACACCTGCTGCCAGTAGTCGGTCTGTCCCAGGCGATCGAGCTGAAGCTGCAGATCGAGAATTTCCGGCCGGTTGGCATGATGCGCAACGATCAGCTGCGCCATCCGCATCTCTTCCTGCGCTTCCGGACCCTGACTGGCGTAGGCATTGGTCTCGCGGTCGAACGGCACCTTGTTGTCCTTGAGGACCACGTCGATAGCCTGCAGCGCGGCCTCGTCCGACGGATCCGCCGCGATCACCTTCAGGGCGTCATCTTTGAGATCGTCCAGCGCCGGTACTTGCCGTTCGAGCGCATCGAGCTGCGCGCCGACGTCCTCGCCGGCCTGGGCACGCTTGGCCAGCTCGGCCGCCTGCTTGCGGGTGGCTTCGACTGCGGCGAGGCGCTGGGCAATGCGCTGGCTGGCCGCCACGCGCTCCGGATTCTGCGCCGCGGCGCTAGCCGCCGAATTCCTTGCAGCCGCGCCATCTGCGCCCTTGCTGCAGCCCGCCAATCCTGCGGCGCAAACCAGGGCTCCCGCGAGCGCCAGAACCTCCAGCTTCGATCTCATGCTATTCACCCTCTTCCCCCTCTCGGTATGACAATCAAGTGGCCGTGCGCAGCGCAACCGCGGAGCGGTTGCGACGCCACAGCCGGAAATCCTCCAGGATGCGTGCGTGATCGAACACCAGCGGCGGCAGATGCTCCAGATCGAATAACGCCACGCTGCGGGCATCGTCGCTGGCCTGCGGCTCGCCCCTTGCCGTTGCGACATAAACTGCGCTGACGGTATGGCCGCGAGGATCGCGCGCGGGATCGGAATAGCAGCCTAACAAACCGCCGAGCGTGATGACCAGCCCGATCTCCTCCTGGGCTTCGCGCACGGTGGCGTGCTCGAGGGTCTCGCCGACGTCGACGAATCCGCCGGGCAGCGCCCAGCCGAACGGCTCGTTGCGCCGCTCGATGAGCACTATGGGACGTCCGGGGCGATCGAGCATTTCGATCACCGCGTCGACGGCCACCAAAGGAGTGACGGGTCTCGTCATGAAGGGCGCGAACCGTAGCGGATTACCGGCCATGATGTCCATCGCGACATCGATGGAGCATCGTAGCAGCCAGCCCCCGCGCGTCCTGCCCGACTGTGGAAAGCGGCAGCACGGTCACTCTCCGCGAGTAAATAAGTAAACCGATGTACGCCACGAACGTTACGATTTTTCCATGAGCTCCACTCTCGCGGTCATCGCGGCCAACCGCTTCGGCCTCGGCGCGCGGCCGGGCGAGCTGTCGGCCATCGGCGACGACCCGCGCGGGTGGCTCCTGGAGCAGATACGCAAGCCGCAAGCCCCTTCGGCCGAGATCGCGGCACTCCCCTCGGGGCCGCAGATCCTGCGGGAGTTCTTCGAGCTGCGCGCGGCGCGTCGGCAGGTCCGGCAAAACGCCAAGCGGCAGCAGGACGCCTCGCCGGATGCGGCGGCGCTCGCCGATGCCGTGCGCAAGAACCTGGTCCCCCGCTATCTCGATCAGGCGGCGGCGCGCGTGCGCATGGCCGTGACGACATCGGCCTCGTTCCACGAGCGCCTGGTGCAATTCTGGACCAACCATTTCGCGGTGTCGGTCGACAAGCCAATCTGCCTCGGCATCGCCGGAGCGCTCGAGAACGAGGCGATACGGCCGCACGTCGCCGGCCGGTTCGTCGATCTGCTGTCGGCCGTCGAGCGCCACCCGGCGATGATTGCCTACCTCGACAATCAGTATTCGGTCGGACCGGGCTCGACGCTGGCGCAAGCCGTCAAACGCCGTCGCCGGCAAACGGAACGCAAGATCGACATCAACGAGAACCTCGCGCGCGAGATCCTGGAGCTGCACACGCTTGGCGTACACGGCGGCTACACGCAGGCGGACGTAACTACCTTCGCCAAGGTGCTCACCGGCTGGTCGATCGGTGGCGGTGCCGGTCCGTTGGCGGGCGGCACGCCGGGGGAGTTTTACTTTCGCGAGAACCTGCACGAGCCGGGCTCGCTGACGCTGCTCGGCAAAACCTATCGCCAGCACGGCGTCGACCAGGGACAAGCGGTGCTGGACGCCCTCGCGCGGCATCCCGCGACGGCGCGCTTCATCGCCACCAAGCTCGTACGTCACTTCGCAGCCGACGATCCGCCGGCGGATTGCGTCGAACGTGTGAGCACCGCTTACCTTCGCAACGAAGGTCATCTGCCGTCGGTGTACGCGGCGCTGCTCGACTGCGATGCGGCGTGGGGCAGTGCGCCCACGAAATTCAAGGCACCACAGGACTATGCGTACTCGGTCCTGCGCGGACTCGACATCGTGCCCAAACAACCGCGCCTGCTGCTCGCCCCATTCGAGCTGCTCGGTCAGCGGCCGTACTCGCCGGGTTCGCCGGCCGGCTGGCCTGATACGGCGGACAGCTGGGACGGCGCCGACGCCTTGATGAAACGGGTCGAATGGGTCATCGCGCTGAGCGAGCGCGTCGGGGACGCCGAGCCGCCAGTGGATGTCGCGCGGCGCACGCTCGGACCGCTGGCGAGTGAACATACCCTGGACAGCGTGCAGCGCGCGCCCAGCGGCAGCCAGGGCTTGGCGCTGTTGCTGCTCAGCCCGGAATTCCAGCGGCGTTAGCGGCCATCGCAGCCTTCAGGAGAACGCCATGACATCCCGCCGGACTTTCCTCGCACAAACATTCGCGGCAGGCCTGCTCGCGCAATTGCCCGGCCTGAGCTTTGCGCGCGCATCCGGCGAATCTCGGCTGGTGGTGGTCATCCTGCGCGGCGCGCTCGACGGCCTCGCCGCCGTGCCGCCCTATGCCGATCCCGATTACGCCGCGGCGCGACTCGATCTCGCGCTCGCTCCACCGGGAACGGCCAACGGAGCGCTGAAGCTCGACTGGCTGTTCGGCCTGCACCCCTCGCTGACATTCATGCACGAGCGCTACAGCGCCGGGGAGCTGCTGGTGTTCCACGCCGTCGCCTCGCCTTACCGGGAGCGCTCGCACTTCGATGCGCAGAATCTTCTGGAGAACGGGACGCCCAAACCCTACGGCAGCGCGGATGGCTGGCTCAATCGCGCATTGGCCGGAGTCCCTTCATCGTCCGGCAACAAAAAATCCGCCGTTGCGCTCGCGCAGAACGTACCCCTGGTATTGCGCGGCAAGGCAGAGGTTACGTCCTGGGCGCCGTCCAGCCTGCCGGAAGTCGAGCCGCAATTCCTGCAGCGGCTGGCGGAGCTGTACGCCGCCGATCCGCTGCTGGCGCGGCGCTTGAAAGAAGCCACCGACATCGAATCGCTGGCGGACAAAAATGACATGGACGGCAAGATGCCCGGCGGCGCCCGCGCGAACAATCAGCGCCGGCTGCAATTGATGGCCGAGACCGCGGGCAAGTTTCTCGCGGCCGCCGATGGTCCGCATATCGCCGTCCTCGAGACCGGCGGCTGGGACACCCACGCGCAGGAAGGCGCGGCGCAGGGGCAGCTCGCCGCCCGTTTGAAGGGCTTGGACACGGTACTGGCGACCTTGAAGACCAGCCTGGGCGCGAGCTGGGATCAGACTGCCGTGCTTCTGATCACCGAATTCGGACGCACGGTCGCGATCAACGGCTCGCGCGGCACCGATCACGGCACGGCGACATGCGCTTTCCTGCTCGGCGGAGCGGTCAACGGTGGCCGCGTCGTCGCGGACTGGCCGGGACTGAGCTCACGCGCGCGCTATCAGGGCCGCGATCTCAATCCGACGCTGGACCTGCGCTCGATCTGCAAAGGCCTGCTTCAGGAACACTTCCAGATCGCCCCGCGGCATCTGGAAGATGAAGTGTTCCCCGGCAGCGCCGCCGCGCGCCCATCGACGGGTCTGATTCGCACTTAGCCGCTGCGCTTTCCGCGTTTGCAACTGTTCCCTAGGTTGCCTTGGCTTCCGCGTCACGCAGCCGTCTCGCGGTGTACCGCCCGTCCCTGAACATAACTGTTCCGCACCCTAGTCACGACATACCGTCCACCTTGGACGAGCGCCGCGGAATTGTCAGACAACCGTACGGTGCCCAAAAATCACGCGGGCACGCACCTGCCCGCTATAATCGCACCGCTATTTCATCCACGAGGCATCCAGTGAACCGCGAATTCCTCCAGCGTCTGGCGCAGGACACCGAAAAGCTGCGCGAGCAGGGCTTGTACAAAGTCGAGCGTGAGATCGCTTCGCCGCAGCAGGCCGTAGTGCAGGTGGCCGGCGGACCGCAGGTCATCAATCTCTGCGCCAACAACTACCTCGGTCTGGCCAATCATCCCGCCATTCGCGAGGCTGCGCATCGCGCCATCGACGAGTACGGCTACGGCATGGCGTCGGTGCGGTTCATCTGCGGCACGCAGACGGTGCATAAAGCGCTCGAGGCGCGCCTCACCCGCTTCCTCGGCACGGAGGACACGATCCTCTATTCATCCTGCTTCGACGCGAATGGGGGTTTGTTCGAAACATTGCTCGACGAGCAGGACGCGGTCATCAGCGACGCGCTCAACCACGCGAGCATCATCGACGGCATCCGCCTGTGCAAGGCGCAGCGGCTGCGCTACGCCAACAACAGCATGGAAGAGCTGGAAGAATGCCTGAAGAAGGCGCAGAGCGCGCGCACCCGATTGATCGTCACCGACGGCGTCTTCTCGATGGATGGCACGCTCGCGAACCTCGAAGCCATTTGCGACCTTGCCGACCGCTACGGCGCGCTGGTCATGGTCGACGACTCGCACGCCGTCGGCTTCATGGGCGCCAGCGGCCGCGGCATGCACGAGCACTGCGGCGTGATGGGACGCATCGACATCATCACCGGCACTCTGGGCAAGGCCCTGGGCGGTGGCAGCGGCGGCTATACGTCCGGACGGCGCGAGATCGTCGGCTGGCTGCGCCAGCGCTCGCGCCCCTACCTGTTCTCCAACAGCATTCCGCCTGTCGTCGCCGGCGTCAGCATCAAGGTCCTCGACCTGCTGGAAAGCGAGGGCACCGCATCGTCGTCCCGTCCCGGCCTGCGCCGACAATTGTTCGACAATGCGCGCTTCTTCCGCGAGCAGATGAGCGCCCTGGGCTTCAACCTGATCCCCGGCGAGCACCCCATCATCCCCATCATGCTCGGCGACGCAAAGATCGCCGTCGAAATGGCCGACCGCCTGCTCAAACACGGCGTCTACGTCATCGGCTTCTCCTTCCCCGTCGTCCCGCAAGGCAAGGCCCGCATCCGCACCCAGATGTCCGCCGGCCTGACCCGCGCCGACCTGGAGCGCGCCGTAACCGCCTTCGCCACCGTAGGCCGCGAGCTGAAACTAATAACCTGAGAGCGTCGAGCGTTGACCGGGAAAGTTATCCACAGTTTATGGGGAATCCATCCCTTAAACTGTGGGTAACTTTCCCGGTCAACGCCAGCTGCCCTCCAACAAACGATCTTATTCCTGAGGACTCCCGATCCATGAAAGCGCTAGTCAAAGCCAAACGAGAGCCCGGCATCTGGCTGCAAACCATCCCCGAGCCCGTAGTCGGCCACAACGACGTGCTGATCAAGATCAAGCGCACCGCCATCTGCGGCACCGACATGCACATCTATAAATGGGACGAATGGGCGCAGAAAACCATTCCCGTCCCCATGGCCGTCGGCCACGAATACGTCGGCACCGTCGCCGAGATCGGTCAGGAAGTACGCGGCCTGAAAGTCGGTCAGCGCGTGTCGGGCGAAGGGCATCTGGTGTGCGGCCACTGCCGCAATTGCCGCGCCGGTCGCCGTCACCTGTGCCGCAACACCGTCGGCGTCGGCGTCAACCGGCCTGGCGCGTTCGCCGAGTATCTCGTCATCCCCGCGGAGAACGCCTTCCCCCTGCCCGATGACATCCCGGATGACATCGCCGCCTTCTTCGACCCGTTCGGCAACGCCACGCACACCGCGCTGTCGTTCGACCTGGTCGGCGAGGACGTGCTGATCACCGGCGCCGGCCCGATCGGCATCATGGCGGTGGCGATCGCCAAACACGTCGGCGCGCGGCACGTGGTGATCACCGACGTCAACGACTATCGCCTGGAGCTCGCGCGCAAGATGGGCGCGACGCGCGCCGTGAACGTCGCCAAGGAAAACCTGCGCGCAGTGATGGAGGACCTGCACATGACCGAAGGCTTCGACGTCGGCCTGGAGATGTCCGGCGTGCCGCAGGCCTTCCGCAGCATGCTGGAAGCCATGAACCACGGCGGGAAAATCGCCATGCTGGGCATCCCGCCGACGGAGGCGGCCATCGACTGGAATCAGGTGATCTTCAAAGGCCTGATCATCAAGGGCGTCTACGGCCGCGAGATGTACGAGACCTGGTACAAGATGGTGGCGATGATCCAGTCCGGCCTGGACCTCTCGCCCATCCTCACGCACCGCTTCCCCGTGGACAAATATCTGGAAGGCTTCGAGACCATGGCGTCGGGACAGTCGGGCAAAGTCGTCCTGAGCTGGGACTGAGGACTACTGAGAGCGTGCAACGAACCCGGTCACCGCATAAGCCAAGTTAGTACCAGCGTGGGCTCCGGGTGGGAGATATCCACAATTTTCCGTTCAGCCGTGCCGTGTCTGCCCTGGCCCCCGCCGGCGAACAGCTCCAAAGATGTTAGACACCATGCGTTCCCCGGTTCCCGAAAATTGTGGGTATCTCCCACCCGGAGCCCACGCCCATCCACCCCTACCGCCTTCTTATTTCGTTACGCGCTCCAACGATCAAAACCGCCAGCGCACTTTGCCGTAGACGCTGCGCCCGATTTCAACACGCGTCGGCGCAGGAATGCCGTACTCCGGATGGCGCTCGTGCAGCAGATTCTGTCCGACCAGCGAGAATTCCCAGCTCGCGCTGGGCCGCCAGCCGAGGCGCACGTCCAGCTCGGCATAGTCCGGGACCTTGGTGGGAATGCCGGCATTGTTGATCCGGCGCGTATCGACCCAGCGCAATCCCGCATCCAGCTCGAGGTTGCCGGGCAGGTCCAGCGAGGAGCGCAAGGAGATCTGCTGCTCGGGGTCGGCCGTCTCGTTGAGCGCGTTGTTGAAGTCGGTCCGTCCCGGTTTGACGCGGATGTCCTCCTCCAGCAGGTTGTAGCTGCCCTCCAGCCGCCACCGCTCGAGTACCTGGTAGCGCGCGCTCAGCTCGAACCCGTACGTCTCGCCTTCGAGGTTGTTCTCGAAGAAGAACGGGAACGGCAGGTTGAACAGCGGGTCGGGCGGACTCAGCGAGGTGCTGCGCAGCTGGTCGTACACGTTATAGAACGTCGACGCCGCGAAGCTCAGCTTCTTGTCGAGTTGCGCGCGATAGCCCAGCTCGTACGCCATCAGCGTCTCGGAATCGAACTCCCGTCCACCCTGCAGAATGACGATCAGATAACCCGGCGCCGGCTGGGAGATATCGCGGTCGATGCGCGAGGGCGTACGCACTGCGCGCGAGACCGCGCCCCACACCGTTTGGGTGTCCGACAGCGCCCATTGCAGTCGCGCGCTCGGCTCCACCTCCACTCCGGTGTAGTCGGTATGCTCGATCTTTGTTCCGAGCGTCAGGACGAGAGAGTCCCGCAGGGCGATCTCGTCCTGCACGAAGCCGCTGTACAGATTCTGGTTCAACCGCGCCGGAAAGAACGCCAGCGCCGGCGCGTTGCCGACCTCATCGCGCGTGTGGCGGAATCCGAGTCCCCAGACCAGGCGGTGGCGCGTGCCGAGCTGGAAGCGGTGCTGGAAATCCACGTCGGCGGTGTCGAGATCGTCGCGGAAATCACCGGCGGGCGCGAAGATCATCGCGGGCGTCGGCAGGAACAGATGAGTGCGGTCGAAGTAGACCTGCAAGCTCATGTCGGCGCCGCTCGAAAAGAGCCGCGACCAGCGGCCGAGAAGGTTCCCACCGCTGACAACGCTCTCGCCGCCGGTCGAGATGCCTTCTTCGGCGCGGTAGAGGTCGCCCTGCAAAGTCAGGCTGTCGCCGGCACCGGCCTGCGCGTCGAGACGAAAACCGCCTTGACCGGTGCGCCAGCCGTCCATCGCGTCCAGGCCGTTTGCGAACGTTTCGCCGTCGCGATCGGCGTACTTGCCGTACACGCGATACGACACACCCGAGGCCGACGTGCCGCCGTAACGCGCGCTCGCCAGGGCTTGCAGCTGCGTTCCGGTGCCCGTTTCCACGCTCAGCCCCTGCGTTTCCTTGGCGCTCTTGGTCGTGATGTTGATGACGCCATTGACGGCGTTGGCGCCCCACAGCGTGCCGCCGGGACCGCTGATCACTTCGATGCGATCGATGTCATCGAGCACATAGTCCTGGCGGTCCCAGAAAACACCGGAGAACAGCGGCGTGTATACGGTGCGCCCGTCGAACAGGACGAGGAGCTTGTTGCCGACATCGGAGCTGAAGCCGCGCGCGCTGATGACCCACTCGTGCGCATTCTCCTGCGCCACGTTCAGAGTGTTCGCGAGCCGCAGGGCCTGCGGGATACTGGTGGCCCCGGAGCGGCGGATGTCCTCGGAAGTGATGACCTGGATCGCGGCCGGCGCCTGCAGGAGCTTCTCCGGGCGCTTCGACACCGAGGTGACCTCGATGTCCATGAGCTCTTCCACGCTCAGCATCTTCAGCGAGTCGGAGCTTGCGCCGACTTCCCCGGCGGCCGAAGCGCGCGGTGCGCCCGCTCCCACGAGCGCCGCCACCGCGCACGACAAACAAAAGTCGCGAAGAATTCCGCCGCTGCCGTCGAACCGGTGCGCGCGAATCTCGGGTGCAGCGAGCACACGACGATGCTGGGCCATTTCCCACCTCTCCCTGCCCATTGAAACAGTTCTCTCGAAAGCGGTCTAAGGTTCTCTTCCAAGCCCTTCCGGCCGCAAGCAAAGATCGAGCCGTGCCTGGGCGCGCATCCTTGGGCGAAAAGCGCTCCAAATGCAAGTTTTCAATGTCGATATTTCGTCATGGCCCCTTGTCGGCAAAGGCCGACAGCACCGGCTGACCATCGAGGGGCTTCGCGGGCTTCACTCCCAAAAGGTACGCCACAGGGGCGGCCGTTCCCATGAGGAGCACGTCAGCGCTCAAGGGAAGGTACAGAAACAGTAGGAATAAAGTCCCCGCGGATCGTTGAGCCGGGCCCAGCGTTTCAGCTCGCGCTCCAGCGGATCGACGACCTCGCGGACCAGCGCCGGCGGGCGTGCACTCTCGATCAGGCGGCCGAGCCCAAGCATGCCGGCAAGGCGTCCGAAGGTGCCGCGCAGATCCATGGCCAGCGCTTCCTGCCAGGTCAGCTCCGGATCGAGGTAGCGAACCGTGTAGTCCTTGTCGAGATTGGCGCGCTTGGCGGCGATCTCGACCGCGCTGCGCAGGAGACCGAGCGAATCGACCAGGCCATGCGACTTCGCGTCGGTGCCGGCCCATACCCTGCCCTGCGCAACCGAGTCGATCGCCGCGACGGTCCGTTTGCGGCCCGCCGCCACGCGCGTCAGGAATTCGCTGTACGCGTATTCGACACTCGTTTGCAGCAGCGCCTTGGTCTGCGGACTGAGCGCGCGATCCAGCCGCTGGCCGCTCAACTCAGTGGTGCCGAGGCCGTCGACGTGCACGCCGAGCTTGCGCAGCGTGTCCTGGAACGTCGGTATGGTCGCGAATACGCCGATGGACCCGGTAATCGTAGTGGGGCTGGCCCAGATCTCATCCGCGCCCAGAGCAATGTAGTAGCCGCCCGAGGCGGCGACGCTGCTCATCGAGGCGATCAGCGGTTTGCCGGACTTCTTGAAGGCCAGAAGCTCCCGGTAGATCTGCTCGGCGGCCAGCATGCTGCCGCCGGGGCTGTCGATCCGCAGCACCACGGCCTTGAGATCTTTGTTGTCGCGCGCCTCGCGGATGATGCGCGCGAGCGACTCGCCGCCGACGGTTCCGGGCGGCTGTGTGCCGTCGAGGATCTCGCCCGAGGCCACGATGATGCCGATGTCGCCCTTGCGCCGCTCCAGCGGGTTTTCCGCATGCAGGGCGGTCACGTAGTCGTCAAGCTCGATGGCCTTGAACAGATGAGTTTTATCGTCCTCGCCGACGACCTTCTTCAGCTCCTCGTTGACCTGCTCGCGCGTCTTGATGGCCGTGACGAGCTTCTGGTCGAGCGCCATCTTCGCGGCGTTGCCCTTGACCTCCTGCATGCGCGGCACGGCGCGCGCGACATAGTCGGACAGTGCATCGGGGTGGAGCCGGCGCGCCCGGGTGACGTCGCGCTGATAGACCGACCAGGCCGCGTTCAGCCAGGTCATGCTTTGTTCCTTCTCCGCATCCGACATGTCGTTGCGGGTGAAGGTCTCGGTGTAGCTCTTGTACGTACCGACCTTGAAGACGTTGAAATCGACGCCGAGCTTGTCGAGCGCATCCTTGAAATACATCTGGTAGCGCGCGAAGCCGTCCACGACCACCGCGCCCAGCGGATCGACGTTGATCTCGTCGGCGTGGGCGGCGAGATAGTAGGCGGCCTGGCCGTACAGGTCGCTGACGGCGATGACGCGCTTGCCCGAGCCGCGGAAGGCGTCGATGGCGGCACCGATCTCCTGCAACTTGCTCAACCCGGTACTACCGATGTGCTGCAGATCGAGCACGACCAGCTTGATGCGCTTGTCGGTCGCGGCGGCTTTCAGCGCATCGAGAATATCGCGCAGCTGCGTCTCCGGATCGTAGTCGGAAGCCGCCCGGCCAAGCGCCCGGTCGAGCGGGTCACCCGAAAGCTGCTCGACGATATCGCCCTGCGGATTGAGCACCAGCGCGGCGCTCTCGGGCACGACGGGAATGGAAGTCTGGAACGCGGCGATGAGGAGCGCGAACAGGAAGAGCAGCAGGATCAGGTGCAGGGCCCTGCGCAGACCGTCGAGCACACGCCAGAGGAAACTGAAAAAGCGGGAGACTCCTGAGGCCATGTGCGTTCCTGATCGGTCGGTTTGGACGAGGCCGGCGCCACCGGATCTCTAGCGGGCGGCGTCCGGATCCCCGATTCTCAGACCTTCTCTTCGATGCGTGCCGCTTTGCCGGACAGGTCGCGCAGGTAGTACAGCTTTGCGCGGCGGACGTTGCCCTTGCGCTTGAGCTTGATCTCGCTGATCGCGGGGCTGTAGGTCTGGAATACCCGCTCCACACCCTCGCCATGGGAGATCTTGCGCACGGTGAACGAGGAATTCAGGCCGCGGTTGCGCTTGGCGATGACGATGCCTTCGTAGGCCTGGAGGCGCTCGCGGTCGCCTTCCTTCACTTTGACCTGCACCAACACGGTATCGCCGGGCGAGAAGTCCGGCACTGCGCGCTTCATCTGGGCGCTTTCCAGCTCGTCGATGATCTTGCTCATGGTTGCGCTCACTTCATGTTCCTCGTTTGTATTCTTCCAACAACTGCCGCTGCTCGTCCGTCAGCTCGAGCCGCTGCAACAAATCGGGTCTGCGGCGCCAGGTCCGGCCCAGCGCCTCTTTCATCCGCCAGCGGCGAATCGCCGCATGGTCGCCGCTCGTCAGCACCGGTGGCACCCGCCGCCCATCGATCTCTTCCGGCCGCGAATAGTGCGGCCAGTCGAGCAGGCCTGCGCTGAAGGAATCCTGTTCCGCCGAAGCCTCATCGCCCAGCGCCCCCGGCAGCAGGCGGGCGATCGTATCGACCACCACCAGCGCCGGCAGCTCGCCGCCGCTCAGCACGTAGTCCCCGATCGACAGCTCCTCATCCACTTCCAGCTCGATCAACCGCTCGTCGACGCCTTCATAGCGCCCTGCAATCAGCACTAGGCCCGGCAACGCCGCGAGCTGGCGAGCTTTCGGTTCCTCCAGCCGTGCTCCCTGCGCGGACATCAGCACCGTACGGCTACCGGCGCCGCAGCGCCCGCGCGCCGTGCGAATCGCCGTCCGCAGCGGCTCGACCTTCATCACCATCCCGGGGCCGCCGCCATAAGGCCGGTCATCCACCGTGCGATGAGGGTCGGTGGCGAACTCCCGCGGGTTCTGTGTCCCGACGCTCAACAGCCCGCGTTCGAGCGCGCGCGAGGTAACGCCATATCGCAAGGCGTTCCGGATCATCTCCGGAAACAGCGTCACCACTTCGATCTTCATCCTGCAGCTTCGGCGAGATCCCAATTCACCCGGATCTCACCCGCCTCCAGATCGACATTCAGCAGATGCTGCGGCGTGACCGGCAGCCAATGCTCCTTTCCGCCGCCGCGCACCACCATTACGGGGTGCGCCGGCATCTCCAGAAAATGGGCGACCCGCCCAAGCTCCTCGCCGCCCGCGTTCAGCACTCGCAGACCGATGAGGTCGACCTGGTAGTACTCCCGCTCGGCTAGACGCGGCATCTCTGCCCGCGCGACCTGGGCATGCGCACCGATCAGGGCACGCGCAGCGTCGCAATCCTCAACTCCTTCCAGGCTCACCACCAGCTGGCGGCCCTTCGCGCGGCCCTCCAGCAGACGTCGGCTTTCGATCCGTCCCCCGGTGCATTCCAGCCGCCACTGCGGGTAACGCAGCAATCCTTCGGGAGGCGCGGTGTAGGACTCGACTTTGAGCTGGCCGCGTACCCCGAACAGGCCCACGATGCGACCCAAGGTGACCCACGTGGCGAATGTCGGCGCGGAGAAGCTCACGGCGCCGCCCAGCCGGGCTTAAGCGGCGGCGCTGGCTTGTCCGCTGCCGGCCGCTGCTGCGCCCTGGGCCTTACGGTGCGTCGCAACCAGGGTCTTCACGCGATCCGACAGCTCGGCGCCCTGGCCCTGCCAGTAGTCGATGCGCGCCAGGTCCAGGCGCAGCTTCTGCTCGGTGCCGCGGGCTTTGGGGTTGAAAAAACCCACCTGCTCGAGGCTGGCACCGCCCTGCCGCTTACGCTTGTCGGTCACCATGACATGATAAAAAGGCTGGTTTTTGCCGCCTCGCCGCGTCAAACGAATCGTCACCATCGGGGAATACCACGTGCGCCGTCGAAAAGAGGCGCGGATTCTACTCAAAGTATTGTCTCGGTGGAAATTTTTAATCGCAGTGCCCAGGCCCAGGGATCCTGCTAATCAGCGACTGTGGAGTGGAGACTGGACGGGGGAGCGGGTTCCAGGAACGCCGTGAACCCATCCCTGGGGGCTTCGGGTAAAACGTCCATGTTTTACACGATCCTGGAACCCGCTCCCCGTCCAATCTCCACGACAAGCTTGTGGTAGGAGTCAGATTCTCACTCCTCCAGTGATGGAGACCGCACGTGACACTCACTTCGACTATCGCGGGAACGGCAGCCGGCCGCCGCCCATGCCGCGCAGAAGGCGTTGCAGGCCGCCTTTGGAGAACTTCTTCATCGCTTTCTGCATCTGCAGGAATTGCTTCAGCAGGCGGTTGATTTCCTGGACCTGGACACCCGCGCCGGCGGCGATACGGCGTTTGCGGGAACCGTCGATGATGTGGGGGCGGCGGCGCTCGCGAAGGGTCATCGAATCGATGGCGGCGATCTGGCGCTTGATGAGCCGTTCGTCGAACTGCCCGGGCATCGCGCCTGCCTTGAGCTGAGCCGGCAGCTTTTCCAGCATCGCCGACATGCCGCCCATGCGCTGCACTTGCATGAGCTGCTCACGCAGGTCGGTGAAATCGAATCCCTTGCCCTTGGTGAGTTTCTGCGCGAGCTTCTTCGCCTGCTCGCGATCGACCTGCTGCTCGACCTCCTCCACCAGACTGAGGACATCCCCCATGCCCAGGATGCGCGAGGCGATGCGCTCGGGATGGAAGATTTCCAGGGCCGCCACTTTCTCACCGGTGCCGAGGAAGCGGATGGGCTTGCCGGTGACCTGGCGCACGGAGAGCGCCGCGCCGCCTCGCGCGTCGCCGTCGGCCTTGGTGAGGATGACGCCAGTCAGCTCAAGTGCCTCGCCGAACGCGCGCGCGGCGTTGACCGCATCCTGTCCGGCCATGCTGTCCACGACGAACAAACGTTCGCGCGGCTGCAGGACACAGTCGATGCGCTTGACCTCCTCCATCATCTCGGCGTCGACATGCAGCCGACCCGCCGTATCGGCGATGAGCACGTCGAACAGGCTGCGCCGCGCCTGATCGAGGGCCGCCGCGGCTATGTCCTCTGCCTTGGGCAGCGCGCCGTCGACGGCGGCGGGCTGCATGAAGCTGGCGCCGACCTGCTCTGCCAGCCGTTCGAGCTGCAGGATTGCGGCCGGACGATGGACATCCGCGCTCGCAAGCAGCACGCGCTTTTTCCCCTGGGCGATGAGCCAGCGGGCGAGCTTCGCGGCGGTCGTGGTCTTGCCCGCGCCTTGCAGGCCAGCCAAGAGGATGATCAGCGGCGCCGGCACACGCAGGTTCAAACCGCGCACGGGGTCTGCGCTTTCATCCGCGTCGTCGGCGCTCATCACCGACACCAGCTCGTCGTGAACGATCTTGATGAAGGCCTGGCCTGGCGTGAGGCTGCGGCTCACCTCCGCGCCGACCGCGCGAGCCTTCACCGCGTCGATGAAGCTCTTGACGACGGGCAAAGCAACGTCGGCCTCGAGCAGGGCCATGCGCACCTGGCGCAGGGCGTCGGTGATGTTGTCTTCGGTGATGCGGCCGCGGCCACGAAGCGCGTCGAGCGCACCGCTCAATCGCGCGGATAGTTTGTCGAACATAGAGGACCGATTATAGAGGGCCGATTTGGAGGAAGATCCTGGTGTACGCCGGGATTGTAAAAGTCACCGCCCGAATCGCCTTGACAGCGCACGCCGCACCGCCGCCACAATAGCCGCCTTTCCAGCGGAGGACCTGCGCGCACTTGGACGCCCTGCCCCTAACTTACCTGATTGTTTTGCTTGTTATTTTTCTCCTGCTTTCGGCCTTCTTCTCGGGCTCCGAAACGGGGCTGATGTCGCTCAACCGGTACCGCCTGCGACACCTGGAGAAAAGCGGCCACAAGGGCGCTTCTTTCGCCTCCAAACTGCTGGCGCGGCCGGATCGGCTCATCGGCCTGATCCTGCTGCTCAACAACGTCGCGCAGGCCGTGATCCCGATGCTGCTGCTGGTGATCGCGCAGCGCCTGTTCAAGGACAACGACGTCTCGATCATCATTGCGACCATCGCGACCGCGCTGATGATCTTCATCTTCGCGGAGTCGATGCCCAAGACACTGGGCGCGATTCATCCCGAACGTCTCGCGCTGCCCGCCGCGTACGTGTACTACCCGCTGGTCAGGCTGTTCCAGCCGCTGCTCACGCTGATCAACTCGATCAGCAACAGCCTGTTGCGCGCAATCGGCGTATCGGCGCACAACGCCGCGTCGCATTCGCTCAGCACCGAGGAACTGCGCACCGTGCTGGCCGAAGCGAGCGCGATGGTGCCCAAACGCCACCGGCAGATGCTTCTCAGCATCCTCGATCTGGAGAAGGTCACCGTCGATGACATCATGGTGCCGAGAAGCGAGGTCGTCGGCATCGACATCCTGGACGACTGGAGCGAGATCCTCGCGCAGCTGCGCCAGTCGCAGCACACGCGCATGCCGGTCTACGAGGGCGAACTGGACAACATCATCGGCACGCTGCACATGAAGATGGTCGCCCGCGAGCTGACACACGGACAACTGACGCGGGACACTCTGCTCGAGCTTGCGCGCCAGCGCGAAGCCTACTTCGTGCCGGAAGGCACGCCGCTCAATACGCAGCTGCTGAACTTCCAGCGGCAAAAACGCCGCCTGGCGCTGGTGGTGGACGAGTACGGCGACGTGCAGGGGCTGGTGACGCTGGAGGACATCCTCGAGGAGATCGTCGGGGAATTCACCACCGATCCGGCGACGATGATGCACAAGGATGTACACAGTGCGAGCAACGGCAACTACGTGGTCAACGCCGGTGCGACGGTGCGGGCGCTGAACCGGGCCCTGCACTGGAATCTGCCGACGGACGGGCCGAAAACGCTCAACGGCCTCATCATCGAACAATTGGAAACCATTCCGGAGCCGGGCGTGAGCCTGAAGATCGCCGGCTATACCGTGGAAGTCCTGCAGACCGGTGACAACACGATCAGGACCGTAAAGATACGCCCCCCGACGCCAGCCCCCGCAAGCGGAATGGCTGCGCAGAATTAGCCGCTCGCCAACCGCTGAATCGCTTCCGCCAATCGCTGCACCGGCACCACTTCCACTCCTTCGATCCTTTGTCTCGGCTTGTTGGCCTGTGGCACGAGCGCGACCTTGAACCCATGTTTGGCCGCCTCGCGGATTCTTTCCTCGCCATACGGCACCGGCCTCACCTCCCCCGCCAGGCCGATCTCGCCGAACGCGACCAAGTCCTGCGGCAGCGCCCGATCCCGCAGACTCGACACCGCCGCCATCACCACCGGCAGATCCGCCGAAGTCTCCCCGATCCGCACCCCGCCGACGACGTTGGCGAACACGTCGTGCCCATGCATCGCGATGCCCGCATGACGATGCAGCACCGCCAGCAGCAGGGATATCCGGCTGTGATCGAGGCCGACGGCGACCCGCCGCGGGTTGGCCAGGGCGGAGTCGTCCACCAGCACCTGGACTTCCACCAACAAAGGTCGGCTGCCCTCGCGCAGGACCGTCACCGCGCTTCCGGCGCTCGGGGTCTCATGGCGGGAGAGGAAGATCGCGGATGGATTGCGCACTTCCTTCAGGCCCGCCTCATCCATCGCGAACACGCCGATCTCGTTGGCCGCGCCGAACCGGTTCTTCACTGCGCGCACCATGCGATAGCGGCTGCCGCTGTCGCTTTCGAAATAGAGCACCGTGTCGACCATGTGCTCGAGCACGCGCGGACCGGCGATCGCCCCCTCCTTCGTGACATGGCCGATGAGGAACACCGCGGTGTCAGTGGTCTTGGCGAAGCGCACCAGCGCCGCCGCCGACTCGCGCAGTTGGGCGACGGCGCCCGGAGCCGATTCGCTCGCCTGCGACTGCATCGTCTGGATCGAATCGATGATCAGCACCGCCGCGCGCCGCGACTGGGCTTCCTCGACGATCCTCTCGACCACGGTCTCGGCCAGCAGGCTCATCCGCGCCGCGCCCAGACCCAGACGGTGGCCTCGCATGCCAACCTGCTGGAGGGATTCCTCGCCGGTGGCGTAGAGCACCGCGTGCCGCTGTGACAGAGCGGCCGCGGCCTGCAGCAGCAGCGTCGACTTGCCTATTCCGGGATCGCCGCCCAGGAGCGTGACGGAGCCAGAGACCAGCCCTCCGCCCAGTACCCGATCCAGCTCCTGCAGCCCCGTGGACAGGCGGGAATCGGCGGTCGAACGGATTGCCTCCAGCAGCTCGGACGATCCCCCCGAAATCCCGCGGGTCCTTCCCGGACCCTTCTCCGGCACGGCCACCTCGCGCAGGGAATTCCATTGCCCGCAGTCGGGACATTGCCCCTGCCACTGAGCGGCCGAGGCTCCGCAGGCGGAGCAGACGTAAAGGGATTTGGGCTTGGTCAACGTCGTTAAGGTTTTCCGCGAAGGGCGGGAATATTAGCAGGCAACAGCCCCCGCCTTTGGCCCGCCGGGTCAAGCCCCGAATGAGAGAACGGCGGCGCGTTTTCGACAGATTTATTAGCGGAATTCAACCGCTTATCGTCTATACTGCCGGCCGTTTTTATCCGTGTAACGTCTGGCCCCGCTGCGGGGATGCGAGCTTTAGGCCTTTGTCCGCGAAGAATTACTACGACACCCAGGGCGGCCGTCAGGACGCCCGGCAGGATGATCGCAAGCCCCGCAAGCTCGGGCGTTACGTCATCGAGCGCGAGCTGGGCCGGGGCGCGATGGCGACCGTCTACCTGGGACGCGATCCGAACATCAACCGCGTGGTGGCTATCAAAGCCATTCCCCTGGCGCGCGAGTTCGGCGATGAGGAGTTGGAGGAAGCCCGCAAGCGTTTCTTCCGCGAGGCGGAGAGCGCCGGGCGGCTGAACCATCCGAGCATCGTCACTGTTTACGACGCGGGCGAGGACCAGGACCTGGCGTTCATCGCCATGGAGTTCGTCAAAGGCCAGCCGCTGAGTGATTTCACCCAGGGCTCCCACCTGCTACCGGCCTCCAGAGCAGTCGATTTGATCGCCCGGGTGGCCGATGCGCTGGCCCATGCCCATCGCCAGGGGGTCGTCCATCGGGACATCAAGCCGGCCAACATCATGTACGACCGGGCCACCGATGTCCTGAAGATCAGCGATTTCGGCATCGCCAAGCTCACCGACAGCGGCACCACCAAATCCGGTATCGTGCTCGGCACGCCCTCCTTCATGTCTCCCGAGCAGCTTGAAGGGCGCGGAATACAGGGGACTTCGGACTTGTTCTCGCTGGGGATCAGCCTGTATCAATTGCTGACCGGCCAGCTGCCTTTCCGAGCCGATTCCATGACGGGACTGATGTTCAAGATCGCCAACGAGCAGCACCCGCCGCTGCGCTCCGTGCGGCCGGACCTGCCCGGCATGCTCGAAGCCATCCTCACGCGGGGGCTGCAGAAAAACCCCCAGGACCGTTACCAGACCGGGACCGAGATGGCGACCGCCCTGCGTGACTGCGCCCGGCTGCTCGTGGCGCGGGGTCTGTAAGCCATGGCCGCCCCCAACCTGCGCGGCAAAATGGAATGTGTGGCCATGACTGACACAGGGAAGGTGCGCGAGCACAACGAGGACACGATCGGCTTCGACGCCGACATCGGCCTGCTGGTGCTGGCGGACGGGATGGGCGGCTACAACGCCGGCGAGGTGGCCAGCGGCATCGCGGTCAAGACCATCGTCAACCTGGTGCGCGAGGCCTTCGCCCGCGAGGAGCTGACCGGCATCGACAAGGAAACCGGTCTCACCCGTCCGGCGGTCATCCTGCGCGACGCGATCCATCGCGCCAACAAAATTATCCACCAGACCTCCAAAACCCAGCCCCAGTGCGAGGGCATGGGGACGACTATCGTCAGCTGCATCTTCTACGACAACAAGGTCATCACTGCCCATGTCGGGGATTCGCGCATGTACCGCCTGCGCAACGACAAGTTCGAGCAGATGACGATGGACCACTCGCTCCTGCAGGAGCTGGTCGACCGGGGGTTCTACTCGCCGCAGGAGGCGCAGCGGGCGACCAACAAGAACTACGTGACCCGGGCTTTAGGGGTCGAGCCTACCGTCGAAGTCGAGATCCACGAGGAGCCGGTCTCCAAGGGCGACTACTACGTCCTGTGCTCGGACGGGTTGTCCGATATGGTCGAGGATGAAGATATTCATTTAACGATCAGCACCTTTAGTGCTAATCTTGAATCGGTTGCTAAACAGCTGACGCAGCTCGCGAATGACAATGGCGGACGGGACAATGTGTCGGTCGTGATGGCCCATGTCCTCGACTCCTTCCCCGCGCGTCGGCGCATGCTCGACAGGGTTCTGCGGCTCTTTGGATGACAGTTCGGTTACTCGAGGCATAACACATGGCAAGGTTAGTGCTCAGCCTGGACGGACAGGTCATGGCGGAATACAACATGAACAAGGAGCGTTACACCATCGGCCGCCTGCCGGATAACGACATCCGCATCGACAATCCCGCGGTCAGCGGTCACCACTCGCTGATCATCAACATCCTCAACGATTCATTTCTCGAGGATTTGAACAGCACCAACGGGACTTACGTCAACGGCAAACTGATCAAAAAACACGCCCTGCAGCATGGCGATGTGGTGACCGTCGGCCACCACCAGCTGCGGTTCGTCGACCAGGCGGACAGCGACGCCGAGCAGGACGAATTCGAGAAGACCATGGTCATCACGCCGGCTTCGCAGAGCGCCGACAAGCTGCGCGCTGCCAGCCAGGCGGTCGAGCAAGCCGCGGCCAGCGTAGCGCCGGCGCACGCCAGCGCGCCGCCGCCGGCCGCCCGTCCCGCTCTCGGCAGACCCTCAGGCGCTTCCCAGGAAGCTCCGGCCGGCGAACTGGTGGCGAAAGCCAAGCTCCAGGTTCTCAGCGGCCCGTTCGCCGGACGCGAGCTGGAGCTGAACAAAGCGCTGAGCACGCTCGGGCGTCCGGGGGTACAGGTCGCGGCGATCACCCGCCGCGCGGAAGGGTATTTCATCGTTCACGTCGATAGCGGCAAGGAAGGCGACTATCCGCTGGTGAACGGCACCCCGATCGGTCCCCAGGCCCGAAGGCTGCGTGACAACGACGTCATCCAGCTCGCCGGCGTGAAGATGGGGTTCTTCGAGAGCTGATTCGTCGGCGAGGGATCGGCTCCTGCCCGACGACGTCCAGGGATGGACGGAATGCCGCGGGACGACTACATGGATGTAGGGGTAGAGCAACGCATGGAGCAGTTGCCGAAGCAGGATGCTGGAGCGGCCCTCGCGACGGCGAACAAAAAGCGTGGTTTTTGTTCGCCTTACGCCACCTTCGGCGGCGGGGGCACATCCCTGTGCCCCGGTAGTTCTGCCAACTTTCACTGATACTCCAAGAGGCACACGAGTTCGACTGGCTACTTGAACTCGAGGGCGACGCGCTGGCTGACGGCGCACAGGAGATCGTAGGGGACGGTTTCGGCGTACGGCGCGATGAGCTCGGCCGGCAAGCCCTCCCCCCACAGCACCACCGGGTCCCCGCAGCGCACGCCCGGGATGTCGGTTACATCGACACCGATCATGTCCATCGAGACCCGGCCGGCGATGCCGGCCCGTTTGCCGTTCACCAGCACCGGCGTGCCGTCCTCGACGTGCTGCGGATAGCCGTCGCCATAACCCACTGCCACGGTCGCGATCTGAGTCGGGCGCTGCGCCACCCAGCGACCCCCGTAGCCGACCTTTTCGCCGCGCAGCACTTCTTTGACGGCGATTACCGTGCTGAACAGCGTCATCGCCGACTTCAGCCCGTGATCGGCGGCAGTTCGGCCTTTCAATGGCGAAACGCCATATAGCATCAGCCCGGGCCGGACCCAGTCCGCGTGCGTAGCCGGCCAACCCACCACCCCGGCGGAATTCGCGATGCTGCGCTCCAAAGGAAGTCCCGCGACGCTGCGCTCGAACCGGTCGAGCTGCTCCTGCGTGCTGATGTCCTCGGTGTCATCGGCATTGGCAAGGTGAGTCACCAGCCGCATGCGCGGCGCGACCGATTTGCTCGCGGCCAGCGCATCGTAGGCGGTGCGAAAATCGCGCGGCCGGAAACCAAGCCGGTTCATGCCGGAATCGAGCTTCACCCACACCGGAAAGCGATGCCCGCCGCGCGATTCGCCGAGCAGCGCCACCTGCTCCGGACTGTGCACCACCAGCTCGAACTCCTGGCGCGCCGCCTCTGCCAGCTGCTCGGCATCGAAAACCCCTTCCAACAAAATGATCGGCGCCGTCACTCCGGAGCCGCGCAAGGCCATGCCTTCTTCGAGGCGCGCGACGGCGAAGCCGTCGGCTTCTTTCAATGCCAGCGCAGTCGGGACCAGCCCATGTCCGTATGCATTGGCTTTTATCACCGCGAGCACTTTGGACGCGGGAGCGAAGCGGCGCACGGCTGCGAGGTTGTGCCGCAGCGCGCCGGCGTCGACGACGGCCTTGACCAAACGAGAGCTCATCCTGCTGGGCTCCTGCCGGGCGGTCTCATGGAGCGTCAGATCCCCTCGCCATACGATTCCGGCATGTAACTCTCGAAACGAGTGAACTGGCCTCTGAAGGTAAGCGGCACGTCTCCAGTCGGGCCGTTTCTTTGCTTGGCGATGATGATTTCCGCCTTGCCCTTGTGAGGAGTGTCGGGCACATAGACCTCTTCCCTATAGATCAGCAGAATCAAGTCGCTGTCCTGCTCGATACTGCCCGATTCGCGCAGATCGGACATCACCGGTTTCTTTTCCTGACGCTGCTCTACCGAACGATTCAACTGCGAAAGAGCGATTACCGGCAGGTTCAACTCCTTGGCCAGGGCTTTCAGCGACCTGGAAATCTCAGAAATCTCGGTCGCACGGTTCTCCTTGGTTCCAGGCACCTGCATGAGCTGCAGATAGTCGACCACGATCAAGCCGATATTGTGTTCGCGTTTCAAGCGGCGTGAGCGCGCGCGCAGCTCCGTCGGGGTCAGCGCAGGAGTTTCATCGATAAAAATCGGCGCCTGTGACAACTGCGTCATGGCAGTGTCGATACGCGGCCAATCTTCCTCCGACAGCCGGCCAGTCCGAAGGTTGGATTGATTGACCAGCCCGAGCGAGGAGATCATGCGAAGCGTGACCTGCTCTGAGGACATCTCCATCGAAAAGATGGCGCTGGCTATGCCGTGACCTAGCGCGGCATTTTCAGCCATGTTAACCGCCAAAGTGCTCTTGCCCATCGAAGGACGCCCGGCGATGATCACCAAATCCCCGCGCTGCAAGCCACCGGTCATGTCATCGAGATCTTTGTAGCCTGTGGGCACGCCGCGCAGCTCGTCAGGATTGCGGTAGAGCTCGTCGATCCTGTCGACCACCTGGGACAGTATGCTGCTGACCTTGACCAGACCGCCCCGGCCGCGCGAGTTGGCTTCCGCGATCTCGAACACCCGCCGCTCGGCTTCGTCCACCAGCTCGCGCGCGCTGCGGCCCTCGGTGTTGAAAGCGCTGGTGGCCACGTCGTTGCCGGCCGCAATCAGGCGCCGCAGCAGCGAGCGCTCGCGAACGATGTCGGCGTACGCGCGGATGTTGGCGGCGCCCGGTGTCTCGCGCGCCAGCGTGCCCAGGTAAGCAATGCCGCCGGCCTGCTCGAGGTGGCCGATGCGTTGCAGTTGCTCGGAGAGTGTGACGACGTCGATCGGCTCGCTGCGTTCGACGACCGAGGCCGCCGCGGCAAAGATGAAGCGGTGATCGGCGCGATAAAAATCGTCGGCGGTCAAGACATCCGCCACGGCGTCCCAGGCGGAGGTATCGAGCATCAGCCCGCCGAGCACTGCCTGCTCGGCCTCGATCGAATGCGGCGGGATCCGCAGGAGGTCCGCGACCGCGACGGGCTCTTTGTGGGGTCTGGCGGCCACGGGCGAACCCAGGGGGCCGCGCTAGTCTTCCGCCACTACCGTCAGCGGCAGCTCCAGCTCGACATCGGAGTGCAGGTGCAGGTGCACCACGTGCTCCCCGACCACGCGGATCGGGCCATCCGACATGCGCACTTCGCGGCGCTCGACGGTGATGCCTGCGGCGGCGAAGGCCTCGACAATGTCCGCGGTGCCGATCGAGCCGAAGAGCTTCCCTTCCGTGCCGGCCTTGGCGGTAATGCGCAGCTTCAGGTCCTTCGCCTTCTCGGCGCGGGCCTTGGCCTCGGCCAGCTGCTCATTCGCCTGGCGCTCCAACTCCGCCCGGCGCGCCTCGAACTTCTCGATGTTCGCCGGCGTCGCCAGCGTCGCCTTGCCCTGCGGCAGCAGGTAGTTGCGCGCGTAGCCGGGGCGCACCTTCACCTTGTCGCCCATGACGCCGAGATTCTGGACTTTCTGCAACAAAATGACGTCCATGGCGAACCTCAGTGCTGATCGGTATACGGCAGCAGCGCCAGGAAGCGCGCCCGCTTGACCGCCAGCGACAACTGGCGCTGGTAGTGGGACTTGGTCCCGGTGATGCGGCTCGGCACGATCTTGCCGGTCTCGCTCACATAGCTCTTGAGCAGGTTGAGGTCCTTGTAGTCGATCTGCTCGATGCCTTCCGCGGTAAAGCGGCAGAATTTCTTGCGGCGGAAAAATCTAGCCATACCTGCGCCCTCAGCGTGAATCGCTCATGTCGTCATCGTCACGGTCGACCAGCGGGTTGTCATCCCGCGGACGCCGCTCATCCTCTTCCTCGGTCCGCATCATCGGCGAGGGCTCGGTGACGGCGGCGTCCAGCTTGATGACCAGGTGCCGCAGCACCGCGTCGCTGAACCGGAACGCGCCGGTGAGCTCGTTGAGGGTCTTCTGGTCGCACTCGATATTCATCAGGATGTAGTGCGCCTTGTGGACCTTGGCGATGGGAAAAGTGAGCTGGCGCCGGCCCCAGTCCTCGAGCCGGTGGATCTGGCCGCTGCCGGCCGCAATCAAGCCCTTGTAACGCTCGAGCATGGCGGGAACCTGCTCGCTCTGGTCGGGATGGACCAGAAACACGATCTCATAATGTCGCATCGATGCTCCCTATGGGTAAAACCGCCGGGTATGCGAGAACCCGTGCGGCAAGGAGAAAAGGGGCGCGAAGGATACGGGAGACCGGGGGGCGTGACAAGCACGCACGGTTTTGGCGCCGGAAGGGGGATCTTAAGAGCGTTGTCTCACGGCCTCGTACAGCATCATTCCCGTCGCCACCGACACGTTCAAGCTTTCCATCGCCCCCCTCATCGGCAAGCTCACCAGCAGATCGCACGATTCGCGGGTAAGCCGGCGCAGTCCCTCCGCTTCTCCGCCCATTACGATGCCCAGCGGCCCCTTGAGGTCCGCAGTGACCGCGGCTTGCTGCGCGTCCGTCGCCGTGCCGACCAGCCACAGCTCGCGCTCCTTCAGGATCGACATGCAGCGCGCGAGGTTGACCACCGTGACCAGCGGAACGATTTCCGCGGCGCCCGCGGCGACTTTGCGGACCGTGGCATTGAGGCCGACGGCGCGATCGCGCGGAACGATGACCGCATGCACGCCGCACGCATCCGCAGTGCGCAGGCAAGCGCCCAGGTTGTGAGGGTCCTGTACGCCGTCGAGCAGCAGGAGCAGAGGCGGCTCGGTGAGGCCATCGAGATGCTTCATGAGTCGCGCCTCGTCCCAGCTTTGCGACGGCGCCACCGCGGCCACTACGCCCTGATGGGTCGCATCGCCCGTCATGGCATCGAGCGACCGATAGTCGGCCTGCTGCATCGGGATGCCGGCGCCGCGGGCCAATTCCTGCACCTCACGGCTGCGTGCATCGTCCCGGCCCTTCTGCATCCACAGCTCGCGCACCCGCTCGGGATGGCGCTGCAGCAGCCAACGCACGGCATGCAGGCCATGAACCAGCGTTTTGTCGCTCATCGCTTTCTCTTCCGCTCACCCTTGCCCGGCGCATGGGCCGCAGGCTTGCGGGGCCGCGCAGATACACCGGCAGCGCCCGCTTCCTGCGCGATTTCGAAATCCAGCTGACGCTCGGCCATGTCGACGTGCTTCAGGCGAACCATCACTCTTTGTCCAAGCTGGTACGTGGCCCGCGTATGTTTGCCCACCCAGGCGCAACGCGCTATGTCCTGGACATAGTAGTCGCCGGGGAGGTCGGAGACGTGCACCAGGCCGTCGACCTGCAAGTTCGCCAGCTGCACGAACGCGCCGAAATCCACCACGCTGGTAATCACCGCCTCGAACTCATCCCCCACATGCGCCCGCATGTAGTCGCACTTGAGGTACGCCATCACTTCGCGCGCGGCAATATCGGCGCGCCGCTCCTTCGTCGAGCATTCTCCGCCGAGCTGCTGCATTTCCTCTGCCGTATAGAGTTCGCGCCTCTGCCCCGGCGCAGCCTCGAGCGCCTGACGGATCGCGCGATGGACCAGGAGGTCGGGGTAACGGCGGATGGGCGAGGTGAAGTGCGTGTACTCTTCGAGCCCCAGGCCGAAATGGCCTATGTTGACCGGCTGATAAACCGCCTGCGGCAGCGAGCGGATCAGCAGCGTCTCGATGAACGCGGCATCCGGGCGCCCGGCGATGAGTTTCACGACCTGCTCGAGCTCGCGCGTACCGATCTTCTGCGGGAATCGCACGCCGATGCCGAGCGCCCGCAGCATGCGCTGCAGCTCCGTGACCTTGCGCTCCTCCGGCTCGCCATGCACGCGGAACAAAGATGTCAGCCGGCGACGCTTGATGAAACGAGCCGCCTCGATGTTGGCCGCGATCATGCATTCTTCGATCAACCGGTGGGCGTCGTTGCGCGCATGGACATCCAGCGCGGCCACCGACCCCTCGGGAGTCAGCCGGATCTTGATTTCCGGCGCATCGAAATCGAGGGCGCCGCGCCGCTGGCGGGCCCGATGGAGAGCCCGGTACACGGCGTGCAGGTTTTCAAGGTGAGGCGTGAGCGCGGCATACTGCGCCCGCAGCTCCGCATCCTTGCCGATGAGCATGGCCGCCACCTGCGTATAAGTGAATCGCGCGGCGGACCGGAACACGACCGGGTAGAAACGCGACCGTTTGACCTCCCCGGCCGCGTCGACGCGCATGTCACAGACGAGCGCCAGCCGTTCGACGTCGGGTTTCAACGAGCACAGCTCATTCGACAAGGCTTCCGGCAGCATCGGTATGACGCGGTCGGGGAAATACACCGAGGTGGCACGGGCACGCGCCTCCTGATCCAGCGGTCCACCCGTGGGGACGTAATGGCTCACGTCGGCTATCGCAACCACCAGGCGCCATCCGCCGCGCACCGGCTCGCAGTACACCGCATCGTCGAAATCCCGCGCGTCGTCGCCGTCGATCGTAACCAGGGGAAGGCTGCGCAGATCTTCCCGGTTGGCCAGATCACGGTCCCGCACCGCATCGCCCCACTTCGCGGCCTCGCGCAGCACAGCGTCCGGCCACTCGCGCGGGAGGTCGTGTGCCACGACGGCCATCTCGGCAGCCAGGTCCGCGGCGCTATGTGTCTCCACAACACGGACGATCTGCGCCACGGGATTGCTTGCAAGAGTCCCTTCCCCGCCCCGCCCTGAACTGCGCTCGACGATCTGGGCAACCACCATGTCGCCGTGCTTGGCGAAGCCTCGCCGTTCGGCGGGAATCACCAGGCGCTGCTTGAAGCGCAGATCCTCCGGAACAACGTAACCTGCCTCCCCGCCATCCTCAAAACGGCCGATCAGCTCGCCCTTGCCATGCTGGATAACTTCGATCAGGGCGCCGGAGCGGCGGCCGCGACCGTCATCGGCCACCACGCGAGCGCGCACCCGATCGCCATGTATGACGCCGCGCATCTGGCGCTGGTCGAGATGCAGGTCCTTCGAGCCATCGTCCGGGGACAGCCAGCCGTAGCCGTCGCGATGGGCCGTGACCATCCCGGTCACTTCGCCGAAATCCGGCGCGGCGAAGCGCCCCCGCCGCGCCCTGACCACCTCCCGATCGCGCGCCATGGCGCCGAGGCGTTTGTCGAGGGCATCGATCAACGGCCGCTTGCGCACGCCGAGCCGGCGGGCCAGGGCCTGTGCATCCAGCGGCTCGCCGGCCGCCCTCAATTCATCGAGGATCAGTTTGCGGCTGGGGATCGGCTCGCTATAGCGGCCTTGCTCGGCGGAAAACTGGGGGTCACGGTCCTGCCAGCGCGACGCTTTGCGACTCATGCTTATCTGTCGTATCGGGTGAGATCGTATCGAAGGCCGTATGGATGATCGTACCGGTCGAATCAATCGGAAGCGGCCCGCGGACAGCCCGGCGGCCGCGGGGCAGACGTTATACAGTCTTTCCGCCGCGCCGGCTCCTCTTTATTGACATCGCCGGAGGCCCTCCGTAGAGTGCGCCGCCTCCTGAGGGGCCATCGCGCGCCCTATGATGCCCAGGTGGCGGAACTGGTAGACGCGCTGGTTTCAGGTACCAGTGGAGCGATCCGTGGAGGTTCGAGTCCTCTCCTGGGCACCATCATCTCAATAGCGTTACATCGCGACCCATTCGGAGCCCGCGCTGCCCGGTGTAAGGCACCCGGCCATCCGGCGTCGCGGTTCGAAGCATCCGTCGATCCCGTCACTCGCATCATCCGACCACGTCCCGCTCGACCATATCTCCGCTCGCTCGACGCCGGTCCGATGCTCGCTCCCGCAAGCGTCCCGGCCCGACAAGAGATTGCCCCCTGTCGTGCAACGTGATTTGGATCAATGGACCGACTCCACATACTCCCCGTCCAGGCTCGCGCGTCATACATTCTTATAGACTCGACTGCGCGCCCGCGTTGGCGCGGTCCGAATCGCGCGGCAACAAACGAAGCTGCCGTCGGGACCGCACGCGCACCGACTCACCATAATCCAGGAATTTCTCACGGAACCGGCGAATGAGGCCGAAGGGCTCGGTGGCAAAACATTGACAGTACGGAGGTCAGCGTGTATCTGTACGGACATGCGCACGCTCATCAGTTTGCATCGCCACCGCAAAGCCCTGTGGAGGCGCTGTAAATTTTCTCGCGTCGGTTCCTCCGGCTTCCATGCCGGCCCGCGAGCGCGCATACCGGGCCTGCTCGCCATCCTGCAGCGCCTGCTGAGCCGCACCAGCGGCGCAGTGCTCAATCCAACCTAACTCCTCCGGCTTTCGGTAGCTGCGACGTGCACTCGTGGGAGTGCCCGCTGCCTGTTTCCGTTCCACGGAACAGCGCGTCGACAGTCGAGGTTTGGAGATGGGCGAGACCAGGGTCAATTCGAGCAACTCTGCAATTTTTACCCGCCGGCTGGCGTTGCTGGCGGCTACGGCCGCAGGCGTCGCCGCCGTGGCTTATCGCGCTGCGGATTGGGTGCACAGCCTCGAGCCGTTGGGCGCTGTCATCCTGATCGGCGGGGGCCTGGGATCGGCGTTCGCCCTCGCCTGCCTCGCACTGCGCGCGCACCCCACTGTCGTCAAGCGGGTGGTGCGGGAAATCGTTTTATTGGGGGCCGTCCTGGTCGCGGCGGAAGTGTGGCTGATCCATGAGCTGCCGGACGCATGGACCAAGGACAAGACAGCGCGCAATCAGCTGGTGCTCGAGCAGGCCGCACACAAGCTCGAAGTCCCGTTCGACGAACGCACGGTTTCCGAAGTCGTGGAAGATCTGCGCCGCCAGGGACAGGATGCGCTGCCGGCGCTCAGCCGGGCCTGGCCCCGGACCTCGCGGCTCGGCCAGCTCCTGCCCGCCGGTTTCTACCCGCTCTCGGACGCAAGCAACGCGCGCATCGTCGAGTGCAACGAGAACGGCGAATATCTGGTCTTCCGCACCGATGAATTCGGTTTCAACAATCCCCCGGGCCTGGTCGCGAGCGGCAGGATCGACGTTGCCGTGGTGGGCGAATCCCACGCCTTGGGCCATTGCGTCGCGCCGGGCAAAGGCTTCGTCGACGCGGTTCGCAGGGCATTCCCGCGAACTGCCAACTTCGCGCTCTCGTACACGTTCGCTTTGTCGCAGCTCGGGAGCCTGCGCGAATACGTCGAGCCGCTGAAGCCGTCTCTGGTGCTATGGGTGGTGAACGCGCCGATGGCCATCAGGTCGGGCGGCGAAGAAGAGAATCCGGTGCTGCGCCGCTACCTGGACCCCACCTTCTCGCAAGATCTCATGGCGCGACAGGCCGAGGTGGATGCCATCGTGCGGCGCGGCGCGCGCGCCATCCAGGCGGCCGACGACCGTGCCTTGCGCGAGGAGCTCGAGCGCGCGAGCACGGAGCGTTTTTCGCGAGTCTATGCGCTGCAGCAGATCCGCTCGCGAATGGACTTGAGCAAACCCTGGCAGCATCCCCCGCCGCCGCCGGACACGGCGCTGTTCGAACAAAGCCTGCGCCTCGCCGAGTCGACGGTGAAAAGCTGGGGCGGACAGCTCCTCGTGATGATCCTGCCCACGTATGGCGATCTCATGGGGGAAGCGCAGGAGACCGAACGGCACCGGCTCGTCCGTAGCGTCGTGCAGAAACTGGACATCGATTTCTTCGACACGAGCGCGCTGTTCCGCGCGCAACCGGACATCCGGAGCCTCTACGCGATGCGCATGTCGAACCATCCGAACGCGCGCGGCCACGCGCTGCTCGGCCGGAAAGTGATTGACGAGATCCGCAAACGGTTCGCGGCGCGGGGTGACCGCGGCACCGACGGGAACAAATTATGGCAAACGGGCAGCTGAGCGCACCCGCCGCGGCGCAAACATCGCGCGCGGCGCCGACGCGATCGTGCAAACCGTCCAAAGAATGGGCGATGGCCCGCATTCGTTCCGCACGGACGGCTGCGCCGAAATATTTCGCTCATATACGCCGCGTAGCATCGTCCATCCACGCTACGGCGTGCCGGCACGCCGCGGTCACCAAACCATGAACAGCAAAGCCTCATCTCAGTTGCGCGCCGCCACTCTGTTCCCCGGCCGGATCATGCTGCTGTTTGCCGCGGCCGGGACGTTCGGGCTGGTTGCCTATCGCGCGTCCGGCTGGTGGCACAGTCTTCAGCCGATCGCGGCCCTCGCACTGGTCGCGGGTGGTATCGTGGCCTCGCTCGCCCTCGCCTACGTCGCCTGGCATGCGCATGTCGCCACGGTGCACCTGCTTATCCGCGAGATTGCGCTCATCGGCGTCGTCATGGTGGCGACTGAGATCTGGCTGATCCATTCCCTGCCGGAAGGATGGACGCAGGACAAGGTCGCGCAGAACTACCTGCTCCTGGAAAAAGCCGCGAAAAAGCTCGGCGTGCCGTTCGATCCGCGCACGATCTCGGAAGTCGTCGAGGACCTGCGCAAGACCGGAGCGGATGCGCTGCCGGCGCTCGCGCGCAGCTGGCCGCGGGCTTCGGAGCTGCGCAAGAGCCTGCCGAAGGGCTTGTTCCCCCTTTCCGATGCGAGCAATGCACAGATCGTGGAGTGCAATGAGAGCGGCCAGTACTTCGTCTTCAAGACCGACGAGCTGGGATTCAACAACCCTCCGGGGCTCGTCGCCTCAGGCAACGTGGACGTGGCCGTCGTCGGGGAGTCGCATGCCCTGGGCCACTGCGTGCCGTACGGACAGGGCTTCGTCGATCGCGTGCGCCAGACGATCCCGCGCACGGCGAACTTCGCGCTCTCCTACACCTTCGCCCTCTCCGAGCTCGGGAGCTTTCGCGAATATGTCGAGCCGCTCAAGCCGCGCATCGTGCTGTGGGTGATCAGCACGCCGCTGGCGGTGACCTCAGGCGGCGAAGGCGACAATCCGATCCTGCGCCACTATCTGGATCCTTACTTCTCTCAACACCTCACCGCGCGCCAGGCCGAAGTGGATGCCGTAGTGCGCGCCGGGTCCCGCTCGGTGCAGGCCGCCGAAGATCATGTGCTGCAGGAGGAGCTCGCGCGCGCCCGGCGCGAGCGCTACTCGCAGTTCTATGCCCTGCATCAGGTCCGCTCGCGGCTGGATCTGAGCAGGGCCTGGCAGCAGCCACCGCCCCCGCCGGATACGACGATGCTCGAACGAAGCTTGCGCCTGGCCGACGCGACGACCCGAAGCTGGGGTGGAAAACTGGTCGTCATGGTCCTGCCCACCTACGGCGAGGTCGTCGGCGAGCAGAAGGAGGCCATACGGCATCACCTCGTCGTGGATGTCATCCGGAAACTGGGCGTCGACTACATCGATACGGCCGAGCTGTTCCTCACCCAACCGGATGTGCGCGGCCTATTCGCCATGCGCATGTCCAACCACCCCAATGAGCGCGGCCACGCGCTGCTCGGACGGCGGGTCGCCCAAGAGCTCGAGAAACGCCTCCATCCATCTCCCGAACGCCTTACAAGTGAGAAACGGCTATGACAAACGAAGAACTGAACGGCAGATTGCGGAAAGTGTTCACCCACGTCTTCGGCAAGTCGATTCCGTTCGACCTGTCGCTGACGCGCCAGCAGGCCGCGCGCTGGACCTCGCTCAAGCACGTGGAGTTCATCATCGCGCTGGAGCAGGAGTTCGCCGTGCGCTTCGATGGCTCCGATGCCACCGACATGACGAGCATTCCGGTCGTCATCGAGCGCATTCAACAGAGACTGAACTGATGCTCGAAGAGGCTCTATATCGCGGCTATCTGGTCCGCGTAGTCGAAGAGGAGCTGCTGAAGCTCTTCTCCTCCGGCAAGGTTGCCGGCACCACGCACACGTGCATTGGTCAGGAGATGTCTGCCGTGGCGCTCGCCGCGAGCCTCGACAGCCAGCGCGACATCATCTTCTCCAACCATCGCTGCCACGGCCACTACGTGGCCTGGACCGATGATGTGGAAGGCCTGATCGCCGAAGTGATGGGCAAGCGCACCGGGGTGTGCGCCGGCATCGGCGGCAGCCAGCATTTGTGCGGCAACGGCTTTTTCAGCAACGGCATCCAGGGCGGGATCGTGCCCGTGTCGGCGGGCCTGGCCTTCGCCCGCAAGCTCGATCAACAGCGCGGCCTGGTCGCAGTGTGCATTGGCGATGGCACCCTCGGAGAGGGGGTGATCTACGAGGTGTTCAACATCGCGGTCAAATGGCACCTGCCGTTGCTGATCGTGCTGGAGAACAACCTCTACGCCCAATCGACCTCGCAAGGCGAGACGCTGGCGGGGGATATCTGCGCCCGCGCGGCCGCCTTTGGCATGCGCACCTGGCATGGGGATACCTGGGACTATCAGCGCCTGGCCGGACTGGTGCGCGAGGCGGTGAGTTACGTGCGCAGCGAATGCGCACCCACGTTCGTGCGCGTGGACACCTATCGTCTGGCCGCCCACTCCAAGGGCGATGACGACCGCGACCGGGCCGAGATCCAGCGCTATGCGCAGCGCGATCCGATCAACCAGCTTTTAGCGATGGAGAGCAGCGCGGACGATCCGATGCTGCAGACCATCCGCGAGCGGGTGCGGGAGGCGATCCGCCAGGCGGAAGGGGCCGGGCCTTTGGAGCTCAAGTCCGCCATGCGCCTGACGCCGGCCGGGCCGACGCTGCGCACACCGAACGGGCTCGCGGGCGGCACGCAGCTTGAGGCGATCAACCAGGCCCTGAAGGACTGGCTGCGCGATGACGCGCAGGTGATGGTGCTGGGCGAGGACATCCGCTCCCCATACGGGGGAGCGTTCAAAGTCACCAAGGGGCTGTCGGATCTTTATCCCGAGCGCGTGCTGAACACCCCGATCAGCGAGGCGGCCATCGTCGGTATCGGCAATGGGCTGAGCCTGGGCGGACGGCGGGCGGTGGTGGAGGTCATGTTCGGGGACTTTCTCACGCTGTGTTTCGACCAGATCTTGAACCACGCGGCGAAGTTTCACGGCATGTACAACCAGCGGGTGGCCAATCCGGTGGTGATCCGCACGCCGATGGGCGGGGGACGCGGGTACGGGCCGACGCACAGCCAGAATCTGGAGAAGCATTTTGCGGGCGTTCCGGGGCTGACGGTGCTGGTGCTGCATCACCGGACGCAGGTGGGGCCGCTGTATCGGGCGCTGCGGGATTTCGATCATCCCACGCTCATCATCGAGAACAAGCTCCTGTATCGGGAGCGCTGCGATGCACCGCTGCCGGCGGGATATGACTTGTATGAGTCAGGGGATCGGTTTGGGGCGACGCTGCTGCGGCCGAAGGCGGCGGCGGACGTGACGCTGGTGGCGTTTGGGCGGATGGGAATGCTGGCGGAGAAGGCGCTGGCGCGGCTGGCGGCGGAGGAAGAGATCTATGTGGAGCTGATCCTGCCGCTGCAGGTTTCGCCGTTCGATCCGGCGCTGGTGCTGGAGTCGGTATCGCGCACTGCAAAGCTGCTGGTGATCGAGGAAGGGGCGATGGGGTTTGATCTCGGGAGCGAGGTCATTGCGGCGGCGAGCGTTCGGTATCGCGGAGAGAAGCGGCTGCACTGTCAGCGCATTGCTGCTGCGGCGGCGGCGATCCCGAGCGCGCCCGCGCTGGAGCAGGAAGTGCTGCCGAGCGAGACACAGATCTTCGCGGCGTGCCTGGAGATGTTCGATGCGTGAGCTGGAGCCGGTCACCGTACCGCAGATGAATCCGAACGACGAGACCGCCGTGCTCGTTCGCTGGCACATCGCGGCCGGCAGCAAGGTGGACGAGAACCAGTCGATCGCGACTCTCGAGACCACCAAGGCGGCGTTCGACGTACATGCGCCCCGTGCAGGCTACGTATTCTTCGATCACGAGCCCAGCTCGATCGTCCCGGTCGGAAGCGCGATCGCATGGATTTCGGCAAGCCAGACGCGGCCGCAACAGCTGCCCGCCGCATCAGCTCCCCCACCCAAGAGCGACAAAGGTTCACCGGAAGCGGGCGCGAGCCGGAAGGCATTGCGGCTGATGAAGGAGCATGGATTGCAGCCTGCCGACTTTGCCGGCCTGGAACGCATCACCACCGCCGACGTCGAGCGCGTGGCGCGCGAGCGCGGCGCGAAGCGCACGGCGCCGGCGCAGAAACAGACTCAGCCGCAACCTCAGGAGAATGCCCAGCCGCTGGAGCAGTCTGCGTCGAAGATCATCGAGGTGCAGGCGCTCGGCGAAGTCTATCGTCACGCCGTGCCCAGCATGGTGTCGGTTTCCGTGTCGGTGGCCAGGAGCGACGCGCACCTGGCGGCACTCGCTGCGAAGATGGGCTCGATCAGCCTGCTCGAAGCCGTCATCTATCACGTCGGCCGGCTGCTCGGGCAGTTCCCGGAGCTCAACGCCTACTACGCGGACGGACGCGCCTGGCGCGCCGGATCCATCGCCGTGGGATTCGCCGTCAACATAGGGCGCTCGCTGCGTGTGCCCGTGGTACGCCGCACCGATGAGCTTTCGCAGCTGGATGTCGCGCGCGCGGTGCGCGATCTCTCGCTCAGATACATGCGCGATGAGCTGAAGATGGAGGACCTCACCGGCGGCACCTTCACCGTGACCGACCTGTCGAGCTACGAGGCGACGCACTTCGTGCCGGTGATCAACCAGCGCCAGTCCGCCATTCTCGGCGTCTGCGCGCCGCGGCCCGGCACCGGATGTCGGGATCTGGTGCTGAGCTTCGACCACCGCCTGAGCGATGGCATGCAGGCCGCGAAGTTCCTGTGTGCATTGAGGGATCTGCTGGAGGAAGGACCGGCCGAATAGCCGGAAAGATCGCATGCTGTTCAACTCGCCCACCTTCGTCATCTTCTTCATTCTCGTCTTCAGTCTGTACTGGCTGCTGCGCGACCGCGGCCGGCAGAACGTCCTGCTGCTCCTCGCCAGCTACGTGTTCTACGGCATGTGGAGCTGGAAATTCCTGCTGCTGCTCATGGCGACCACGACGGTCGACTACCTCTGCGGCATGCGCATCCAGGCGAACACGGACCAGAAGAAAAGACGGTTCTGGATGCTGCTGTGCGTGGGCTGCAACCTCACGGTGCTCGCCACTTTCAAGTATCTCGGCTTCTTCCTGCACGAGACCGCCGCGCTCCTCGAGGGCTTTGGGCTGCACGCGAACATTCCCCTGCTGCAGATCCTGCTGCCGGTCGGCATCTCCTTCTACACCTTCCAGAGCATCGGCTACGTCATCGACGTGTACCGGGGCAAAGTCACGGCGGTGCGCGACCTGTCGCTCTACGCGCTCTACGTCTCGTTCTTCCCGCAACTGGTGGCGGGACCGATCGAGCGCGCCGGCCACATGCTGCCGCAGTACACGCGCGACCGGCAGTGGAACGCCGCGGCCTTCGAGTCCGGCCTGCTGCTGATGGTGTGGGGTTTGTTCAAGAAAGTCGTGATCGCGGACAATCTCGCGCCCTACGTCGACGCCGTCTTCAAACAGCCGGGAAATTATTCCGGCACCGCCATCGCCACGGCCGTGGTGTTCTTCGCGTTCCAGATCTACTGCGACTTCTCCGGCTACACCGATACCGCGCGCGGCACGGCGCGCACGCTCGGCTTCGAGCTGACACGCAACTTCAACTTCCCCTACCTCAGCAGGACGCCGGTGGAATTCTGGCGGCGCTGGCACATGAGCCTGTCGCAGTGGTTCCAGGACTACCTCTACTTCCCGCTCGCCATGCACTACATGCGCGTGGGCGGCTGGGCCAGCAAGTACAAGGCCCACATCGTCGCGATGACCCTGATCGGCTTCTGGCACGGTGCGAACTGGACCTTCATCCTGTTCGGCCTGTACTGGGGCGTCGCGATCGCGGCCTACCTGTACTTCGTGGAGTTCCTCGCCGAGCGTCCTCAGGGCTCGGTGCTCACCACGATCGGCTCCGCGCTCAAGCCGATCGGCGGCGCGCTCTCCATCGCAGTGATGTTCGTGCTGGTGTGCTTCGGCTGGATCCTGTTCCGCGCAGATAACCTGGCCGTCGCTGGCGACGTCATTGGCCGCCTGTTCGCTACGACGGGCGCTTCTTCGGTGGTGCGGCTCAACGTGACGGATGCCCCGATCCTGTGGGCGTTGATCGCCGGATTGCTGATCATCGAATGGCTGCACCGGCGCTCGCGCCTGGTGCTGGACGTGGTGAGCAAGCCCGGACCCGCGGCTTACGCGCTGCGCGCCGGCATGCTCGTCGCCATCCTGTTCTGTTATCTGTCCGCGCAGGAAGGCGCGTCGCGGCCGTTCATCTATTTTCAGTTCTGAAAATTGCCGATTCCGGCATGCGCCAGCTCTGAGCATGCGGCCGCGCCGGGCCGGCCCGGGCGCTCAATCGAACGGGTGACGGAGCACGATGGTCTGGTTGCGATCCGGACCGGTGGAGACCAGATCGATGGGAACGCCTACCAGCTCCTGCAGGCGATCGAGATAGCGCCGCGCCGCGGCCGGCAGCGCCGCGTAGTCGGTGATGCCGATGGTCGATTCGCGCCAGCCGCGGAAATCCTCATAGACGGGCTTGCAGCGTGCGAACTCGTCGGGGAATGCCGGCGGATGCTGCACGCGCCGGCCGTCAACCTCATATTCGACGCACACGCGCACCGTCTCCAGCCCGTCCAGCACGTCCAGCTTCATGATGCACATTCCGGACATGCTGCTGTTGATCACCGCGCGCCGCAAAGCGACGGCGTCGAACCAGCCGCAGCGCCGCGCACGTCCGGTGACGGCGCCGAATTCCTGGCCCACGCGGCCGAGGTGCTCGCCGACGGCGTCGAAGAGCTCGGTCGGGAACGGCCCGCCGCCGACGCGGGTGGCATAGGCCTTGACGATGCCGAGCACCGCATTGACGTCGCGCGGCCCCAATCCGGTGCCGGCAGCCGCGCCTCCAGCGCTGGTGTTCGACGACGTCACGTACGGGTAGGTGCCCAGATCGATGTCGAGCAGCGCGCCCTGCGCGCCTTCGAACAAAACATTGCCGCCGCGCTTCTGCACCTCGACGAGCGCGAGCGTCACGTCGGTGACCAGCGGTTTGACGCGCTCGGCCAGCGCCAGGCTCTCGTCGCGCACCTGGATGGGATCGACCGTATCGGTCCTGTAGTACTCGCGCAGCAGGAAGTTGTGGTAGTCGAGCACGTCCGTCAGCTTGTCGGTGAACCGGCCCGCATCGAACAGGTCGGCCACGCGCAGCGCGCGGCGCGCCACCTTATCTTCGTAGGCGGGCCCGATGCCGCGGCCGGTGGTGCCGATTGCCTTGTCGCCGCTCGCCCGCTCGCGCGCTTTGTCGAGCGCGATGTGCGAAGGCAGGATCAGCGGGCAGGCCGGACTCACCCGCAGCCGCTCGAGCACCGGCACGCCCTTGGCGATCAACTTGTCCGCCTCCGCGAACAAGGCCGGCAGGCAAAGCACGACGCCGTTGCCGATGAGGCACTGCACGTTGGCGCGCAGGATGCCGGAAGGAATGAGCGACAGCACCGTTTTCTCGGCGCCGATGACGAGCGTGTGGCCGGCGTTGTGCCCGCCTTGAAAGCGCACCACGGCGGCGACGCGATCGGTGAGCAGATCGACGATCTTGCCCTTGCCTTCATCACCCCACTGGGCGCCGATGACGACTACATTCTTGGCCACGGGTGTGGGTGCCTCGTCTTTAAGGTTCGTGGAATCTATGGTGAGTTTGGGGAACCACCACCTACCCCCGCACCCAGTAGAGTAACGCCGCTCCCGCCAACATGCTCGTCAATCCCATCGCCCTCAGCCGCGCATCATCCATCGCCGCGAATGCCTGCAGCGCGCGGCGCAGCGCCGGCGGATTGAGGAATGGCAGGATGCCTTCGAGCACCAGGTACAGGGCGATAGCCGCCAGGAGATCGGACCACTGCATGCGGCGTCAACGGTTGTCGGATTTTTTCAGGTAGCGGAAGAATTCCCCGTCCGGCGAAAGGACGAGCACGTCATCCCCGTTGCCGAGGGCGTTGCGATAGGCCTCGAGGCTTCGATAGAACGAGTAGAACTCCGGATTCTTCGCGTACGCCTGCGCATAGATCTCGGCGGCGTGGGCATCGCCCTGGCCGCGGATGCGCTCGCTGTCGCGCTCGGCGGCGGACAGGATCTCGGTGCGCTCGCGTTCGGCCTGCGCCCGCGTGGTCTCCGCGGTGGCGCGGCCCTCGGCACGCAGCTTCGCTGCCTGCGCCTTGAAGCTCTGATTCATGCGCTGATACACCGAGTCGGTCACCTCGTCGGGCAGGTCGATGCGCCGGATGCGCACATCGATGAGCTCCACGCCGAGCTGCTGGACGGCGCGGCCCGCATAGCGGAACAGGTCGCCCGTGACCGCGGCGCGCTCGGAGGCGACGATCTGCTGGATGCTGAGGCGGGTGATGATGCTCTTGAGGCTGTCCTTGACGATCTCGCCGAGCCGGCGCGCGGCGTTGTCCTCGCTGCCGCCCGTCGAGCGGTAGTACGCCGCCACGTCGACGATGCGCCACTTCACGTAGAAATCGACGTTGAGAATCTTGCCCTCGTTGGTCAGGAAGCTCTCGGCCGGATGGCTCTGCGTGATGATGCGCTTCTCGAACTTCTTCACCTGGTTGACGAACGGCGTGAGCGCGTGCAGGCCCGGCGTGTAGTTCGACTTGACGATCTCGCCGAAGCGGAACTTGATCGCCAGCTGCGTCTCGCTCACGTTGAACACCGCGCTGCTGATCACGAGCAGCACGGCCCCGGCCAGGATCAGGATGTTGAGCATGCGTGCCGGCATCAGCGGCTCCCCCGCGCACGCGGATCGACGGTGATGCTTTCAGTCTCGCGGGATTCCCCCGAGCTTGCCGGCGGCGGCGGGACCGCGCCCGGCGTGCTGCCCGGAGTGAAGGCGCCGCCCAGGACCTTGTCGAGCGGCAGATAGAGCACGTTGCCGCCGGACTTCGTATCGACCAGCACTTTGCGCGAGTGGCTGAGCACCTCCTCGATCGTCTCCAGATACAGCCGCTCACGCGTGACCTTGGGGGATTTCTCGTAAGCCTCGCGCAATTGGCTGAAGCGCGCCGCCTGGCCTTCCGCCTCCGCGCCGACGCGGGAGCGATACGCCTGCGCTTCCTGGATCTTGCGGGCCGCCGCGCCGCGCGCCCGCGGCAGGATGTCGTTCGTGTAAGCCTGCGCTTCCTCGCTGAAGCGGTCGCGATCCTCGCGCGCCTTGATGGCGTCCTTCTGCGCGGGCGCCACCGGATCGGGCACGTTCACCGCCGTCAGATTGACGGTCAGCACGTCGATGCCGGTCTGGTAATTGTTGAGCGTGTTCTGGATCAGGGATTTGGTGCGCTCGGTAATTTCCTGCCGCCCCGGCCCGAGGACCGCCTCCAGCGTGCTCTGCCCGACGATCTCGCGGATCGCGCTTTCGCTGACATCGCGCAGCGTCTCTTCCGGATCGCGCACTTTGAACAGAAATTGCGTGGGATTGGAGCGCAGGTACTGCACGGCGATGGTGATGTTCACCAGGTTCTCGTCCGAGGTGAGCATGTGCGTCTTGTGCTCGATGCTCTCGTTGCGGGCGACGTTGACGATGTATTTCGACTCGATCGGCCAGGGCCAGCGCCAATGCAATCCCTGGTCGGTGGTCTCGACGTAGCGGCCGAAGCGCAGGATCACGCCCCGCTCGGGCGCATCGACGACATAGAATCCGGTCGTCGCCCAGATCGCGAGCACCAGCACCGCCAGCGCGCCCCAGTTGACGCTGCCGCCCCCGCCGCCGGATCTATCACCGCCAAACAAGCCGCCGAACTGGCGCTTCCAGGCGGCCCAGGTCTGCTGCCAGCCGCCGGAGCTCTGCTGCTGTCGCCGCCACGGATTTTTCTTCGGGATTTCGCTACGGTGCGGAGCCCCGGTATCGTCGTGGTGGAGCTCGCCCGGATCGTGTGCAACCATGCCAATCATTGTACCGGCCTCACGGCCGGTTCGCGATACAAGGCGTCCTCGATGGCGCGCAATAGGCTCTCGAGCCCCTGCGCCCGGGTCGCCGAGATCCAGACCCGCGACAGCGGACCCTCCGTGGCGACGGTGTCCGACGCCGCGGGACCGACGGGCGCGCCGGGGTCGAGGCAATCGATCTTGTTGAAGACTTCGATCTGAGGAATCTCGCCGGCGCCGATCGACTCCAGGACGCCGTTCACCTGGTCGATGCGCTCCAGCCGCTGCGGGTCACTGGCATCGATCACATGCAGCAGCAGACTCGCGTCGCGGGTTTCCTGCAGCGTGGAACGGAAGGCGGCTACCAGCTCATGCGGCAAGTCGCGCACGAATCCGACCGTATCCGCGAGCACCGCTGCGCCTCCGTGGGGGAGACGCAGCCTTCGCACGGTCGGGTCGAGCGTGGCGAAGAGCTGGTCCGCCACGTAGGCGCCGGCGCCCGTCAGCGCATTGAAGAGCGTCGATTTACCGGCGTTGGTGTAGCCGACCAGTGCGACGGTAGGCACCGGCACTTCGCGGCGCGCCTTGCGGCTGGTGTCGCGCTGGGTCTGCACGCGTTCGAGCCGCTTGGTCACGGTGCGGATGCGGTTGGCGAGCAGGCGGCGGTCGGTTTCCAGCTGCGTTTCGCCGGGACCGCGCAGGCCGATGCCGCCCTTCTGTCTTTCCAGGTGAGTCCATCCGCGCACCAGACGGGTGGCGAGGTGCTTGAGCTGCGCCAGCTCGACTTCCAGCTTGCCTTCGAAGCTGCGGGCGCGCTGGGCGAAGATGTCGAGGATAAGACCGCTGCGGTCGAGCACGCGCCGCTCGATGACTTCCTCCAGATTGCGCTCCTGGCTGGGCTTCAGCGCGTGATCGAACAGCACCAGGTCGGCATCGTGCTCGCGGGCGGCCGCGCGGATCTGCTCCGCCTTGCCGGAGCCGACAAACAGACGCGGGTCGGGACGCTGCCGGTAGCCGCCGATGGTCGCCACGGGAATCGCGCCGGCCGAGCGCGCCAGCGCGGTGAACTCGGACAAATCCTGCTCGGTGGCGCGGCTGCCGATGCCGAGATGGACCAGGATGGCGCGTTCGCCGGATTGGGGGCGGTCGAACAAGGCTGTGACGGTGAACTACTCCGCCGGGGGCGTGGACGCCTCCGCGCCCTCTTCGTCATCCGCGGTGGACAGCTTGACGTTGCGGGCGGGGACGACGGTGGAGATGGCATGCTTGTACACCATCTGGCTGACGCTGTTCTTCAGCAGCACCACGAATTGATCGAACGAGTCGACCTGTCCTTGCAGCTTGATGCCGTTGACGAGATAGATCGACACCGGAATGCGCTCTTTGCGCAAGGCGTTCAAAAACGGGTCTTGTAAAGATTGCCCTTTGGCCATCTTCGTCTCCTTATTGATACCTTCTTTGTTGTCCTGAGCCGATCATCCCTGAGGCGCCGGTCGTTGTTCTAACCTGCCAAGCGGTTCGCGGGACTGCTTTCGACAGAGACCTAGGGAAGCGAATCTTAGCACAGCGAGTCGATCCGCTCAGCCATGGAATTGTCACGAGAGTCGATCCAACACGCCTCTTTCACCGCACGCAACCAGGTCAGCTGTCGCTTTGCAAGTTGGCGTGTCGCCGCAATGCTACGCTCGATCGCCGTGTCCAGATCGTACAAGCCGTCGAGATGGCCCCACAGCTGCCGGTAGCCGACCGCGCGCAGCGCCGGCATTTCGGCCGACAGCTTGACATCGACATGCAGGCGGCGCACTTCCTCGAGCAGCCCGCGCGCCATCATGTCCTGAAATCGCCGCTCGATGCGCCGGTGCAGCTCGCCGCGCTCGGCGGGACAGAGAACGACGCGCGCGACCCTTAAATCGCCGAGCGGCGGCGTACGTTCGCTCTGCAACCGGCTGAGCGGCGCGCCGGCCAGCCAGCACACCTCGAGCGCGCGCTGAATGCGCTGCGGATCATTGGGATGGATACGCGCCGCGGCTTCGGGATCCAGCCGCGCCAGCTCCGCATGCAGCGCCGGCCACCCTTCCCGCAGTGCGCGCGCGTCGATGTCCTTCCGCAGTTGAGGGTCGCTTTCCGGCAGCTCGGCCAAGCCGTTCAGCAAGGCGTGGAAATACAACATCGTGCCGCCGGTCAGGATGGGCAAGCGTCCCCGTGTACGAATGTCATCGATCGCCTGGCGGGCGTCCCGTAGGAATTGTCCTACGGAGTAGCTCTCGTGCGGCTCGCGAATGTCGATGAGATGGTGTGGAACGCGCGCGCGCAGCTCAGGGTCGGGCTTGGCGGTGCCGATGTCCATGCCGCGATAAACCATGGCGGAGTCGACGCTGACGATCTCCGCGGGGCGGCGGGAGGCCAGCTCGATCGCGGCGTCGGTCTTGCCGGCGCCGGTGGGGCCCATCAATAAAACGAGGTCGGACATTTGAAGGCTAGGAACTTCGAGCGAGAAACTCACTTAACTCATGACGGAAGCAAGAAACATCGTGGTATCGCAGCGTCTTGGGTGGGGAGATACCCACAATTTTCGGGAACCGGCGAACGTATGGTGGCTAACACCTTTGGAGCTGTTCACCGACGGGGGCCAGGGCAGACACGGCACGGCTGAACGGAAAATTGTGGATATCTCCCCACCCAAGACGCTGCAAGGGCATCGCGAGGGTTTGTCCTTCAAAGAGCCGTCAGACCCCGACAGTCTTGATCAAGACTAACGACCCGACGCACTCTCAGCTTGAGCTGCGGGGTCGCTGGGTGGGAGATATCCACAATTTTCAATTCAGCCGTGCCGTGTCTGCCCTGGCCTCCGTCGGCGAACAGCTCCAAAGGTGTTAGACACCATATGTTCCCCGGTTCTTGAAAATTGTGG
>WBZO01000166.1_pt1 | contig 169528 bp, 166 predicted proteins | sample 5204261 | NCBI WGS metagenome assembly WBZO01 (sample SAMN12412400, study PRJNA552823) | activated sludge metagenome | isolation source: activated sludge from anammox sidestream of wastewater treatment plant... | place: USA: North Carolina | collected 2017-09 | reverse complement strand
GGCGAGCCAACCATCACTGCATCCGCCCCGCAGGCGATCGCCTTGACGATGGCGCCGCTGGAACCCATAGCTCCGTCAGCAATAACGTGAACGTAGCGACCCCCGGACTCATCCAGGTAATCGCGTCGAGCAGACGCAACATCGGCGACGGCGGACGCCATGGGAACTCGAATGCCCAGAACGTCGTGTGTCGTGTGCGCCGCTCCACCGCCGAATCCGACGAGCACACCAGCTGCTCCGGCTCTCATCAGGTGCAGAGCCGCGCGATAAGTCGCGCAGCCACCAACAATCACTGGCACATCGAGTTCGAGGATGAACTGCTTGAGGTTCAGCGGCTCGCCCGTTGTAGAGACATGCTCAGCACTGACTGTCGTACCCCGAATCACAAAGATGTCGACCCCAGCACCAACAACCGCTTCGTAGAGTTGCTGAGTGTTCTGCGGCGAGAGCGCCCCCGCCACGGTCGCACCAGTCTCCCTCACCTCTTGCACCCGTTGACGGACAAGGGCTGGGTCGATCGGTGCGGAGTAGATCTCCTGCAGCCGTGCGTTGGCCGCGGAGACATCGAGCGAGCCAATCTCGTCGTAGAGCGCCGACGGATCCTCGTGGCGGGTCCACAAACCCTCAAGGTTGAGCACTGCCAACCCACCGGCCGCCGCATATTGCTTGGCCGACTGCGGCGAGACCACCGAATCCATGGGTGCTGCCACAATCGGATGCTCGAACGGGTAGGCGTCGATCTGCCAAGCCACCGACACGTCCTGTGGGTCACGGGTACGCCGGGATGGCGCAATCGCCACCTCGTCAAACGAGTAACCGCGGCGACCGCGCTTGCCTTCACCAATTTCGATCACGTTCATATGGTGGAACTTACCGCCCGTGATAGTTGGGTGCTTCGACAGTCATTTGAATGTCGTGCGGATGACTTTCCTTCAAACCAGCCGCAGTGATCCGTACGAAGCGGCCATTGCGTTGAAGTTCATCGATGGATTCCGCTCCCGCGTAGCCCATGGCTGCGCGTAATCCGCCGATCAGTTGATGGGCGACCACGGCCAAACGACCGCGGTACGGAACCTGGCCCTCAATTCCCTCAGGCACCAACTTGTCATCGGAAAGCACATCGTCTTGGAAGTAGCGATCCTTGGAGTATGAGCGGGCATCTCCCCTGGACTGCATCGCCGCCAACGAACCCATCCCCCGGTACTGCTTGAACTGCTTGCCATTGACGAAGACAACATCGCCGGGTGCTTCTTCACAACCCGCGAGCAGCGAACCGAGCATGACGGTGTCAGCTCCCGCGACAATGGCCTTCGCGATATCTCCGGAGTACTGCAGTCCGCCGTCACCGATGACGGGCACACCCGCCGGGCGCGCGGCCATTGAGGCCTCATGGATCGCACTCACCTGCGGAACACCCACGCCGGCGACGACCCGCGTAGTACAGATCGATCCGGGGCCAACTCCGACCTTGATTCCGTCGGCACCGGCCTCAATCAATGCCTTCGCGGCCTCGTAGGTGGCGATATTCCCACCAATGATCTCCACGCCGGTGTCGCGCTTGAGCCGCGCAACCATGTCGAGCACCGCCCGGGAGTGCCCGTGCGCGGTGTCCACGACCAGCACGTCCACTCCGGCGTCGACGAGCACACGCGCACGTTTGTAGGCGTCGTCCCCTACACCGCAGGCAGCGCCGACTACCAGCCGACCATCGGAATCCTTTGTCGCGTCTGGGTATTGGTCGCTCTTCACGTAGTCCTTGACGGTGATCATCCCGCGCAAGCGACCACCTTCGTCAACCAGCGGTAGCTTCTCGATCTTGCTTGCACGCAGCAGCGCGAGGGCTTCTTCACCCGCAATGCCAACGGGCGCGGTAACCAGTGGCATCTTCGTCATTACGTCACGCACCGGACGGGACATGTCGTCCTCAAAGCGCATGTCTCGATTCGTCACGATTCCAACCAGCACACCGGAGTCGTCGACAACCGGCACACCCGAGATGCGGAAGCGCGCACATAACCGATCCACTTCGTCGAGGGTGTTGTCCGGGCCGCAGGTGACGGGGTTCGTCACCATTCCCGCCTCGCTGCGCTTGACGAGGTCGACCTGTCCGGCTTGATCATCGATCGATAGATTCCGGTGCAGCACGCCCATCCCGCCATAGCGAGCCATGGCGATCGCCATTCGGGCCTCAGTTACGGTGTCCATCGCACTGGAGACCAGTGGGACGGCAAGGCGGATGTTCCGGGTTAGCTGCGTCGACGTCTCAACTGCACTGGGGATCAGGTTCGACTCATTGGGCAACAAGAGCACATCGTCGTAGGTCAAGCCCAGGTAGCCGAACTTCGCTTCCCTAGCCGCCTGAGCGGAACGGTCGAAACTGCCTTGCGATCCAACATCTTCAGAGCCAACTGTCATTGCGCGCCCCTTCGCCTGCTCACCCTTAGCTATCCAGGGTAGACCTCGTATTGGCGTTGGCCACCAGGGCACGCGCCTAGCGATGACTCAGCTGGGGTAGGCGCGCGCCAGGAAACTGCCGATACGCGCGCTAGCGCCGTTAGAGTCGGCCTACCGACCCAACTCAGCAACAGGAGACCTCATGGCCCATGTGCAGGCAAGAATCCCTGATCCAAAGGAGAACGAGGCCCGCGGGAAGGCTGCGCGCAAGACGCTGCCACGGTCCCAGCAGTCGTTGGTCGAGTTTCCCGACAATCGTCGGGATCCCGTTGACATCCTCATGGAGCAGTCCACCTCGCGCGTTCAGGAACTGGTGCCAATTCGCTACGGGCGCATGTCGGCTTCACCCTTCACCTTCTATCGCGGAGCGGCGGCAATCATGGCTGCTGACCTGGGCAACATGCCTCATTCCGGGCTGATGACCCAGCTCTGCGGCGACGCGCACTTGGCGAACTTCGGCGTCTACTCCTCGCCCGAGCGCCGGTTGGTCTTCGATGTCAACGACTTCGATGAGACCCATCCCGGACCGTTCGAATGGGACGTCAAACGACTGGTGGCAAGTTTCGCCGTCGCGGGGCGCCACCGTGGATTCTCGGCAACCGAGCGCAAGATGATCAACGAGGCAGTCGGCACTTCCTATCGCAACGCCATGTCAATCTTCGCGACCATGCCAAACATGGAGGTCTGGTACGCCCACGCCGACATCGACGAGGCGATCAGCGGACTGACGTCGGCGGTCTCGAACAAGGAGATCAAGAACGTCAAGCGCAAGGATCTCGCTCGCGCACAGAAGCTGACCGCGAAGGCCAAGACCAAGACCTCCCTGCAAGCCTTCACGAAGATGACGGTCAACACCGGGGGATCGCCCGAGTTTCTCAGTCAGCCCCCGCTGCTGGTCCCCGTCCGCGACCTCATGGCCGAAGACCAGAGCGACCAGGTGTGGAAGACGCTGCGAGCAGGCATTAACACGTACCGCCGCAGCCTCCACGACGACCGGAAGCATCTGCTCGATGAATTCGAGGTCGTTGATGTCGCTCACAAGATCGTCGGGGTCGGCAGCGTTGGCCTGCGCGCCTGGGTCCTCCTGCTCCTTGGACGCGACGTAGACGATCCATTGGTGCTGCAAATCAAGCAGTCGCAGGATTCGGTGCTTGAGCCATATGTCGGGCGAAGCAAGTACCGAAATCATGGGCAGCGCGTCGTCAACGGCCAACGACTGCAGCAGGCCTTCACGGACATCTTCCTGGGTTGGACACGAGTCACCGGTCTTGATGGCCAGACGCGCGACTTCTACGTCCGGCAACTGCGAGACGGCAAGGGTTCGGCTGATCTTGACCGAATGCCCGCCAACGCCATGGAGGTGTACGCGCGGCTCTGTGGGTGGACCCTTGCACGTGCCCATGCCCGGTCTGGCGACCGCATCGCCATCGCCAGTTACCTCGGGGCAACTGGCACTTTCGAGCAATCGATGGGCGAGTTCGCGGAGGCGTACGCCGATCAGAACGAGAAGGACTACGAAAAGATGGCTCAAGCGATCTCCGATGGGCGGATCGAAGCCGAACTCGACATCTAGGCGGTCTCATCGGCCTCCGGAACCCGCGGCTTTAGCTCGCAGTGCCTCGTTCGGCGGTAAAGATCGAGTGAAAATTTGGCTCGGATGGGCTAAAGGATCATTCACTTCCGGCCGATACACCCGTCACGCATGAGCGGAAAGCTACGGAGGAAGCGTGACGACAGTCCTTGTTTGCGACGACGCACCAATGGCGCGGGAAGCTGTTCGGCGGGCACTAGCGGGTTTGCCGGGCGTAGAACGAGTCACGGCGGCGGGCAGCGGTGAGGAAGTGTTGGCACGTTACCCACTTGAACGCCCTGACCTGATTCTCATGGACGTTCGCATGCCCGGCATTGGTGGCGTGGAGGCCACCCGACGACTTGTCTCAGCCCATCCGGACGCAACCATCGTGATGCTCACCATGGGTGAGGACGCCGAAGGTGTTGCCCGAGCCGTTTCCGGCGGCGCACGTGGCTACATCGCCAAGGACGCCTCCCGCGAGGAACTTGCCAGTGCGATGACCCTGGTTTTGGCGGCCGGATCGGATCTACCGGGTCAGCGCGGCTCGCGCACTCGACCCGGTGGTGCACCCCCCACACTGACCGAACGCGAACAGCAAGTCCTGGACGGGATGAGTCGCGGCCTGTCCAATGCCGGAATAGGCAAGGAGTTGTTCCTGTCGGAGGACACGGTCAAGACCCATGCCCGGCGACTGTTCCGCAAGCTCGGTGCGGCCGACCGCGCCCAGGCTGTCGCGCTTGGCTTCCGCTGGGGATTCCTTCACTAACCGCAGCACCACCTGCGCGTTAACACCACCTGCGCGTTGACACCCGGTCGGCAATCACCGAATGCACGCGCTAGAGCGTGGCTAAGGCCTCGCGGGCCGGACGTTGAAGTGGTTCGAGTTCAAGCTTCTCGCTGATCAACAGCGATTCGGAAAGTAGACCCTTCGCTTGCTCGGTCGCGCCCGCCTCCTTCGCGGCGACGCCTGCAAACAGAAGCGATTTCGCGCGGTGGCGCGGGGCTTGCGCAAGTTGAGCCGTTTCGGCTGCCGCCAACGAGATTGTCAACGCGTGGCTTGCGCGGCGTCGCATCAACGCGATCTCAGCATCGACCCACGCCAAGCGAACCTGCTGGCGCCACTCGGGTATGGCAACCGCCATCGCCATTCCCCAGTGCTCCTGGGCCGCCGATAGGTTCAACTGGCCCACTGCGTCGGCTGCCAGTCCAATTCGCGCATCAAATGCCGTCGACTCATTGGCAATTGCAGCGGCTTGCTCGTCGTGGCGCTGCGCCTCGGCGTGCCGGTGCTCCTGCCGAAGCGTGCTGGCGACGGTGGTATGCGCCAGCACTATCCAGCGGTCAGGAAACGAGGATTCGACGATCAACGGCTCCAGAACCTCGCGGGCTTCGCGAAAGCGCCCCAGCGAGGCCAGGCAAACCCCGAGTAACCATCGCGATTGAGCAAGTTCTGCCAGATCGGTTGCTCGTTCCACCGCGCGCCGCAACGGGACCAGCCCAGCCGCGGGTGCGCCGTGGAAAGCCGCCTCCGTGCCAATGTTGATCAGCGAGACGACAGGCAGACCGCGGTAGTCGCCGGAGTCGCTCATCTGGATCGGCTAGTGGCTGTGCGAGTGCCCGCCGTGCGAGTGGGAGTGACCGTGCTCATCCTCTTCGTCCTCTTCGGGCTTCTCGACAACAAGTGCCTCAGTCGTGAGGAGCATTCCGGCGATCGACGCCGCGTGCTCAAGCGCGGAGCGAGTCACCTTCACCGGATCGATCACGCCCTGGGCAACAAGATCGCCGTATTCGCCGGTGGCGGCGTTGAAGCCATTACCTACACCAAGCTCGCGGACCTTTGACACGATGACCTGACCCGGCTCACCAGCATTTTCAGCGATCCAGCGCAGCGGCTCAACAACAGAGCGTCGGACGATCCCAACACCAGTGGCGGCATCGCCCTCGAGGCCGAGGTTGCCATCCAGAACCGCCGCCGCGTGCACGAGTGCGGAGCCGCCGCCGGCGACGATGCCCTCCTCGATCGCGGCACGGGTGGCCGAAACGGCGTCTTCGATGCGGTGCTTCTTTTCCTTGAGTTCGACCTCGGTATGGGCACCGACCTTGATCACGCAGACTCCGCCGGACAACTTCGCGAGCCGCTCCTGCAACTTCTCGCGATCCCAGTCACTGTCGCTGTTCTCGATCTCCGCGCGAATCTGGGCAACGCGATCGGTCACTGCCTGATGGTCTCCGCCACCGTCGACCACTGTCGTGTTGTCCTTGGTAACGACGACCCGTCGAGCCGATCCGAGCACCTCTGGGCCAACCTGGTCGAGTTTCAGACCAACTTCAGCGGCCACGACCTCGGCACCGGTGAGGATTGCGAGATCCTCCAGGATCGCCTTGCGGCGGTCGCCAAAGGCGGGGGCCTTCACTGCGCAGGACGAGAAAGTTCCGCGAATGCGGTTGACGACCAAAGTCGACAGCGCCTCGCCTTCGACGTCTTCGGCGATGATGAACAACGGCTTGCCGGACTGGGCGATCTTCTCCAGCAGCGGAAGCAGTTCGCTAACAGCGCTGATCTTGCCTTGAACCAGGAGCACCTGAGCGTCTTCCAGGACGGCTTCCATACGTTCGGCGTCGGTCACGAAATATGGTGAGATGAAGCCCTTGTCGAACTGCATACCTTCGGTGAACTCGAGCTCCATCGCCGTGGTGCTGGACTCCTCAACCGAGATGACTCCGTCCTTGCCCACCTTGTCGAAAGCGTCGGCGATCAAGCCGCCGATCACCGAATCCTGCGACGACACCGTCGCGACCTGCGCTATCTCGTCTTTGCCGGAAACCTCGCGGGCGTCTTTGAGGAGCTGATCGTTGATCGCCACCACCGCGGCATTGATGCCCCGCTTGATATCCATCGGTGCGCCACCGGCTGTGACAACCTTCAGGCCTTCGTGAACCATCGCCTGCGCCAGCACCGTCGCGGTCGTCGTTCCGTCTCCAGCGACGTCGTTGGTCTTGGTTGCGACTTCCTTGGCCAGTTGAGCGCCGAGATTCTCGTACGGATCTTCAAGTTCAATTTCGCGAGCGATCGTCACACCGTCATTGGTGATCGTCGGCGATCCCCACTTCTTGTCGATGACGACGTTGCGACCCTTCGGCCCCAAGGTCACCTTCACCGCGTTCGCGAGGGCATCAACACCGCGCTCCAGCGAGTGACGGGCATCTTCATCAAATTCAAGAATCTTTGCCATTTGTCTCTACTTCTTTCAGGTTGGCTGTTGCGGTCTGTTTGGGTCGGTGACTGGAGTCGCTAGGAGGATCGCCAGCGCTCAACAGTTCGAAATCCTGGTTTGTTTGATGCTTCTGAGAGAGTGGTCTGGGCCGTCGGTGGCAAGGCCGCACCGAGCGACGTGTGCTTGACGCACACGAGCGAGGGAGAACGCCGCCAGCGACGAACCCAGACCGCTCAAATCAGTTCTACTTCTCGACGATCGCGAGAATGTCACGGGCGGAGAGGATCAAGTACTCCTCGCCGTTGTACTTGACCTCGGTGCCTCCGTATTTCGAGTAAACGACTACGTCGTCGACGCTGATGTCCAGCGGAATTCGCTTTTCACCGTCGTCATCGAATCGACCCGGTCCGACGGCCAGGACCTTGCCCTCTTGGGGCTTCTCCTTGGCGGTGTCGGGAATGACTAGGCCGGACGCAGTCGTCTGCTCGGCGTCCAACGGCTGCACGAGAATGCGGTCCTCGAGCGGTTTGATAGAGACGGACACGTTGCGTAAACCTCCCCTTGCGGGATCTGATGGTTAACGGACTGTTGATTTGTCATCCCTCGCAGATTGGCGTCGTCGCGGTGCCGCCAGGCTTTGAGGATCAGCACTCACATGTTGCGAGTGCTAACGCCACAGTATGCGCCATCGATTAGCACTCAGTCAAGGAGAGTGCCAGGTGCGTCTTCCCCCATCATCACGTTGGTAAGGGCGCGCGGCAGGTCGAGCGTGTTTACCAGCCTGAGGGCATAACGGTGGGTCAGCCGCGGTCGGGCAGGTAGTCCTGAAGAGCGGCCACCTTGAATCCCTGCTGTTTGATGTCGTTGAGGGCGCGGGGCAGGTGCTTATAGAGGTCGGGCCGCCAGTGCGTGAGGATGATGTCGCCCGGCTTGAGCTTATTTCCCTCCGCGTAGCGCAGGTAGGCCTTCGGCAGCGATACATCCCACAGAACGATGTAGTCCATGCCGCAGTCCTTGGCGGCCTGACGAGTCGTTTCGTTGAACTCGCCGTACGGGGGCCGGAACATCCACGGCTTCGCGCCGAACCACTTCTCGTAGTTCGAAGCGGGTTGGCAGATCTCCTTCTTCTGACCGTCAAGCGAGCGATTCGGCATTTGCGGGTGGGTGATCGTGTGGTCTTGAACTCTCTGCCCGGTCATGTCGCTGATCTGCTTGAAATACCCCTTGTTGCTGGAGGTCACGTTCTCGGTGAGGAACGGGGTGACCGGGATTCCGGTCTTGCGGATGATCTCGGTGACCTTTGGATCGGCCGTGCCGCCGTCGTCGATGGTAATGAAGACGACCTTTTCATCAGTCTTGATGGAACGGATTACCGGTGGCAACCCGCCCTTGTCTCCAGGCGGGTTCACTTCACCAGGGGACTCGGCACGCAGGTCGCTGCCCAAGTCATCAACATTGACCTTCTGGGAAGCGGGTGAGGAGGACTGGCCATCGGTGGGCGCATCGGTGCTTGCCACGCTCGCACCGCAACCGGCAAGAAGAAAGGCCCCAGCGCTCATGAGGGCAATCGATCGCATTGACGTATAGATCACCCGATAGAGGGTACGCCGACCTCTTCGACTGGCAGCGACGACTCGGCGCGAAACGCCAAACCGGTTGGTTTGACCCCCGCAGAGAGCATCGCCGAACCAAGGGCGGCGACCATCGCTCCATTGTCCGTACACAGGCTCGGTCGGGGCGCCCGGAGTCGCACCCCGGCGGCGTCTGCCCTGGTCAACGCAAGCTGTCGCAGACGTGAGTTAGCCGCAACGCCGCCGCCAATCATCAGGTGGTCGATGCCCTGATCAGCGCACGCATCGAGGGCCTTGGTCACGAGCACATCAACGACCGCTTCCTGGAAGGCCGCCGCGACATCAGCGACCGGAACCGGTTCGCCGGAGGCGACTCGGGCCTCCACCCAGCGAGCAACGGCCGTCTTCAGGCCACTGAATGAGAAGTCGAAGCGGTGTTCGGCAAGGTCGCGAGCACCGGTAAGGCCCCGCGGAAACTCAATCGTGATCTGCCCGTCCTGAGCAACGCGGTCGATCTCGGGTCCACCTGGAAACGGCAATCCAAGGACTCTGGCAACTTTGTCGAACGCTTCCCCGGCCGCGTCATCAAGGGTCGTGCCGAGCGACTGAATGTCGGTCGCAACGTCCGCTACCCGCAAGAGGCTCGTGTGACCGCCGGAAACGAGCAGCGCGATGCTCGGTTCCGGCAGCGGCCCATGTTCGAGTTGGTCAACGGCGACGTGAGCGGCAAGGTGGTTGACTGCGAAGAGCGGCTTGTCGAGTGCCCAGGCCAGCGCCTGCGCGCTCGACGTTCCAACGAGCAATGCGCCAACCAGACCCGGCCCGCCGGTAACAGCGACCGCGTCGATATCGGCCAAACTCACACCTGCGTCATCACAAGCGCGTTGGAGAGTAGGTGTCATCGCCTCCAGGTGAGCGCGGCTCGCGATCTCTGGAACGACTCCGCCGAATCGCGCGTGTTCGTCAACACTCGACGCAACCGCGTCAGCGAGCAGCTTGCGCCCCCGCACGATGCCGACTCCGGTCTCGTCGCACGAGGTTTCAATGCCTAGGACGAGTGGTTCGCTCGTCGAACTGCGGTCATTCATACTCGTTCGCCAAGGGGTAACTCCAGGACCAAAGCCGGTTCGCCGCCCGGAAAGTAGCCGGGTCGGGTTCCCAACTCCGTGAAGCCGGTCCGCTGGTACAGCGCGATGGCTGAATCGTTGTCGGGCTTGACCTCCAGTAGGCAGCGGCGCATTCCCCGCCCAGTGGCTTCAGCCAACAAAGCCGTCAACAGGTGGCGGCCAATCCCCCTGCCTCGCAAGCTGGGAATCACCGCCAGAGTCTGCAGGTGAGCGTCGGCGTCGACGAACGTCATGCCCGCGTAGCCGTCAATCCGCCCTTCGGTGACCGCCGCCAGGTACAGAGCACCACTAGGCACCTGAGCCAGCTCACTCCAGAACGTCTCGACGCTCCAGGGGTCGTAGGGAAACGCCTCCACCTCGATCCGAACCGCTGCGGGGATGTCCGTCCAGCGAAACGCTCGCAGATCACCGCCCACGTCGCTACTGCTGCCCGCCGACTGTTTCGCACCTTGGGCCGATGTCACTTCGACACCACACTGGCAGCGGGGACAGCATCCGGGCGACGCAAATAGAGGGGAAATGGGGCGAACAACCGCTGAGCACTGTCGAACGGCAGTGAGGAACCCGCCGCGTGATCGGCCAAGTCCGGTTGTGTGCTCGGCACGACATCACCTTGAGCCATCGCCTCCGTCGCCACCGCAGCAATCCACGCCGCTGATGGATGGCTGGGCCCAAGGACCCGGACTCTGCTTTCACTCACAAGTTCCGGGTAGCGCTCCAATCCGTTGCCGACAAAGGAATCCTCGGGGCATTCAGCGATCAACTCGGCGGGCTTTGCGACGCTGGGCCCGGCTCGGCGTCGGCAGTCCTTGTCGTAGCTCGCCCAGTACACCTCGCGTCGACGAGCGTCCGTCGCGACGTTGAAGCCATCGGCGGCAACCCCCGGGAATTCCGCGACGAACTCCGCAGCGATTGCATCGTGCGAACAGACACCCGCAAGATCGAGGTCCAGCGCGAAGGCCAGCGATCGGGCGATCGCAACGCCAATCCGAGTCGAGGTGTATGGCCCCGGCCCCACACCGACAACGATCCCGGTCAAGGCGCTTCGCTCTATGCCAGCTCCCCGGAACAACCGATCAATCTGGCTGACGACGGCCTCACCCGGGTTAACGCCACAAGTCTCATCGACAGCGACGACGACGCCGCCATCCATCAACGCGATCGACGACCACGTCGTCGACGTGTCGAGCGCTAGTTGCATGGCCGCAGCCTAGTTCCGTGATTCACCCAGCACCTGAGTCAACCCAGCAATCCTCGCCGTCCACGTGGGCCCAACGGCTTCCCAGCCCAGGGTCCGCTCCTCATCGTCGATGACGGAGCTGTGGTCAGCACTGTCGTCGGCGGGTGCGGCACTCGGGCGATCCAGCCGAACAACCAGGTAAGACTCAGCCAGCTGCTCAACGCGACCCACACCCCACTCAACGACCGTCACCGACTCATCCAGCGACGCATCGAGGTCCAACGAGTCCACGTCATGAAGGGATTCGAGCCGGTACGCGTCGACGTGCACCAGCGATGGGCCTGCGCCAAGTGCGGGGTGGACCCTCGCTATGACGAAGGTCGGGCTCGTGATCGGTCCACGTACCAACAGCCCTTCACCCAGGCCCCGGACAAACGTTGTCTTCCCTGCGCCTAGCTGACCATCCAAAATGAGTACATCACCTGGTGAAAGCAGCCCGGCAAGATCGCGACCGAGCCCCACGAGTTCTTCGGCACTGTTAAACGTGAGCACTAATCGGCCGCTGCAGTCAGGGTGGTATTTCTCCGAACCCGCGAAATCAGATCCCGCAACGCGTAGTTGACTTCCGGATAGCGTTCCAGCATCAGCATGTGGCCGGTATCCGGAAGCACCTCGAACTCCGCGTGAGGCATCCGGCGAATGATTTCCACACTGTGATGCGGCGGTGTCAACAAGTCCTTGCCGCCAACCATGACAAGCGCTTCCATACCTGCCATGACCTCAAGGGCTTCAGCCTTCTCATGAGCTTCAAGGCCCGGCAGGAACTCGGCAATTACCTCAATCGGAGTGGCATTGATCATCTCTGAGGTGAAGTTCGTCAGGGCCGGAGAAACATTCGAACCGAAGCTGTACTTCTTCGTGAGCCAAAGACCCAGGTCATTGCCGTACCGACGGCCGAACTCGATCAAGTCGCCCTGGGCCAGTGCGGCATCGACCACCACCGGTGAAATTCTGTGCAGTGCCTTGCCAACCGGGGCAGGAAGGCCGAACGGCGCCTCCGATAGACCACCGGCTGTGGTTGCCAACAGTGCGATTCCGGCGATCGGCCCGTCGGTGAACAGGTCCGGACGCTGCGCTGCCAACGCCATGACGGACATCCCGCCCATCGAATGTCCCACCAAGATGATGGGGCCAACACCGCCAACCTGATCAACAATCCTGCCCAGATCGAGGCCGAGTTGATCGATGGTGCTTCGACTTCGGTCGCCCTTCCTCGACTTTCCGTGGGCCCGTTGGTCAGCAAACACCAAGCGGGCAAACGGTCGCAGGTCCTTGCGCTGATAGTGCCAACAGTCCTGGTTCAGCGAATACCCGTGGGAAAAGACCAACGTGAGCTCATCGGTCACCGACGGCGCCCGATGATCATCGACTTCCACGTGCAATCCCACACCGTCGTCAGCAATCACCGTGGTCGCTTGACCGTGCAGAACCCCGAACTCCTCTTCCGCATCGGGGTCATACCGAACCTTGTTGCCAACGATCAGCCGTTCGGCCAACAGCCCCGCGCCGATTCCGACGGCCGCGATGGCTGCTGGCAGGATCAGGTGTCGAGGAGCCATCAGTGGCCGCCTGTGTGGATACGCGGAACCCGCGGCCCGATTCTGGTGACGATCTCGTACCCGATCGTGTCAGCGGCTTCGGCCCAGTCATTCGCATCTGGTTCTCCGCGATCGCCTGGGCCGAAGAGAATCACTTCATCTCCCTCTCTTGCCGGATCGTCACCCAAGTCCAGAACAAACTGGTCCATACACACCCGTCCGGCAATCATGCGATTCCTCCCGGCCGCCAATACGGGTCCGCGATCACTAGCTGCGCGGGGTATCCCATCGGCATAGCCAAGGGGTACAAGCCCAACTGTGGTTTCGCGATCTGTGACGTACTGATGAGCGTAGGAAACACCGTGACCCGCAGGCAGACGCTTGACCAGAACCAACCTGGCGCCCAGCGTCATCGCCGGACGCAAACCGAGAGAACTCGGGGTGCCGACTTCCGGGCCGGGAGACAGCCCGTAAATCGAAATCCCCGGGCGCACGAGGTCATAGTGAGTGGCTGGCAGCCGCAGCGTCGCCGCCGAATTTGCCAGGTGTCGGTACTGCGGTTCAACGCCAAGACGCTGCGCGACCGCCAAGGCATCCTCAAACTCCTCAACTTGTCGCGCGACCGTGGGGTGGTCAGGACTGTCGGCGTAGGCCAAGTGGGACCAAATCCCGACAATCTCAACCTCGCCCCTCCGGTTTGCCGCCAACGCCTCTCTGACCAGCTCGGGCCACTGCGACCCGGCGACGCCTGAACGTCCGAGGCCGGTGTCGACCTTCAGATGGATCCGGGCGGGTCGTCCAACCGAGGCCGCCGCATGGGCGATCTCGGTCAGCATCCAAGGAGCGGCGACACCCAGGTCAACGTTCAGTCGAATGCACTCGTCAAAGCGATCACCTGGCACTGGAAGCCAGGCGAAGATTGAGCCGTCGTCACCGGCTTCCCGCAGGGTTATCGCCTCCTCCAACAGGGCGACTCCCAACCACTGGGCTCCGCCTCTACGGGTTGCCGCAGCAACCGGTATCAATCCGTGCCCATAGGCGTCGGCCTTGACGACGGCAAGCACATCTGCCGTTGGAGCTGCCTCCGCCAGCCGGGCAACGTTCGCCTCGATTGCGGAAAGGTCGACCTGTGCCCAAGCCCGAAGTTGCGGTGATGGCGAGTAGGAGCCGCTCGGAGAACCCTCGAAGGAGTCCGGACCTTGGTCAGGCATCCCGATCGTCCTCTCCCCTGCGACCTACTGCGTCGCCCAAGCGACGAAGCCCGGCGATTGCCTCAGGTAATGAGGACAGCACATCCTCGGAGGTCACCGGTCGACCAGTCGCTGCGGCGCGGCGACCAGCCAGTCCGTGTATCAACGCGGCGCAGGCGGCAACCTGTGCTGCTGTCGCTGAGTCGAGGGCCGAATGGCGGGCAACTTCGGCTGCGAGCAACGATCCCAACAACCCGGCAAGCACGTCGCCAGAACCAGCCGTGGCCAGTGCGGAATCGCTAAGCGTGTTGACGAACGCGAATCCGTCGGGGTCTGCCACCACCGTCTCGTGACCTTTCAGCAGCACCACGGCGCCGAGTGCGGCTGCCGCAGCCTTGACCGCAGCGACGCGATTGGCCACCGCATCGGCCGGAAGCTCGAATCCCAATCGCGCAAACTCACCCGCATGGGGCGTGATGACGGTGACGAGGCCCTTCGCCCAACGTGCCGCGACCATCGCGCGTAGCCCCTGATCCTCAGCAATCAACGTCAGACCGTCAGCGTCAATGAGTGCAACCACGTTGGAATCGAGGACTTCAACAAGGCGCTGCCGTGCGGCGTCGTCCGTTCCTGCGCCGGGACCGAGCACCCAAGCCTCAACGCGCCCGGCCTGCGCCGGTCCAGCGGAGGCAACCACGACCTCCGGCCAGCGGGCAATCACGAAGTCCGGTGCTGATCCGGCATAACGAACCATGCCAGCGCCACCAAGTCGCGCCGATCCGGAACAGAGGATTCCAGCGCCCGGGTAGGGCAGCGAACCCGCGACCACCCCGATCACTCCGCGGGTGTACTTGTCATCGGTCGGTCCGGGCTCACCGAGCAGAGCAGCGGCGTCCGATTCATCGACTCGATCCGCTATCGGTTCGCCCGCATCTGCCAGCGGGAGACCGATGTCCACCAAGGTCAGGCGACCAACTGCTTGTGCACCGGGCGATACCAACAGCCCAGGTTTGAGGCACCCAAAGGTGACCGTCTCCTGCGCGATCACCACCGCCATCGGATCGGCAATCGCGCCGGTGTCGGCATCGACGCCACTGGGCAGATCAACGGCGACGACGAATGCCGACGACGCCGCAGCGCGGACGGCAACATCAGACGCGGGAGATCGCAAAGCCCCTGAACCGCCGATCCCCAGGATCCCGTCGAGCACAAGGTCAGCCCGGTCGATTGCGACCCCATGGCGCTCAAGATCGACCGGTTCCAGACGCCCACCGGCTCGCACCAGGGCGGCCGCACCGGCGGAATGCCAACGATCACTGAGCAGGACTGCCGTCACCGCAACTCCACGACTCGCCAACATTGATGCCGCCCAAAGGGCGTCGCCCCCGTTGTTTCCGCTGCCAGTCAGTACCACCACCCGTGCTCCAGCCACGGCGCCTCGGAGGTCAACGAGCAGCTCGGCGCAACGAGTGGCAAGCCCGAACGCGGCTCGCTGCATCAGCGCATCGGCAGGTAGTCGCACCATCGCGGCTTCCTCCGCGCGGCGAACCGAGGCAACGCTGAAGGCCGCATCCATACGGCTATCGTCTCGCAGACTCGGGTGGCTCGCACCCCGGATCGGGTGGGACATCAGTCACGACGTTCGGCAATCACATAGGCAATGGCGCTGCCGCCGTCGTGAGACAGCGACACGTGCCAGTCAGTGATTCCAGCCTGTTCGCTGAGTTCCTTCAACCTGCCAGTCAGCAGTACGTGCGGGCGACCTGATTCGGCCGTCACGACCTCGCACTCCAGTGGTCGTAGCTCAGCCACGTCGCCAAGGCATTTGACGACAGCTTCCTTCGCAGCGAAACGAGCAGCCATCGACTCTGCCGATCGTGCTCGACCTTCGGCGATGTGCGTCTCATTCGGGGTAAGAGTCCGCTGCATGGTCGCAGGCGTACGGCGCAGCATCCACTTGAAGCGTTCGACATCAACGATGTCGACGCCGACCCCGACAATCACGGTTACTCCACCGTGACGGACTTGGCAAGGTTGCGAGGCTGGTCGACGTCGTGACCTTTGACCGTGGCCAACTCGCAGGCGAACACCTGCAGTGGGACGGTCGCCACAATCGGCTGCATCAATGTCGGGCACGTAGGAATTCGAATGATGTGATCGGCGTAAGGGGTCACCAGTTCGTCTCCCTCTTCGGCGATGACGATCGTTCTGGCACCCCGGGCGCGAACCTCTTGAATATTCGAGATGATCTTCTCGTGCAGGACACTGCGCCCCCGCGGGGAAGGAGCGATTACCACAACTGGCATGCCATCTTCCAGCAAGGCGATCGGACCATGCTTGAGCTCGCCGGCCGCAAAACCCTCAGCGTGCATGTAAGCCAATTCCTTGAGCTTGAGTGCGCCTTCCAGAGCCACTGGGAAGCCCACGTGGCGACCGATGAACAACACGCTGCGAGCGCTGGCGAATTCTCGAGCCAACTCCCGAACACCATTAGTGGTGTCCAGCACGAGGTCGACCTTGCTCGGCATGTCAGAAAGCTCGTTGACGATCGTGGCAATCTCATCGCCGTACTTGTTTCCTCGAACTTGGGCCAGGTAAAGCGCGACGAGGTAACACGCAACCACCTGAGTGAGGAACGCCTTGGTGGACGCGACCGCAATCTCGGGTCCCGCGTACGTGTACAGCGCCGCATCAGCTTCGCGAGGAATCGTCGAACCCTGGGTATTGCAGATGGCGAGAACCTTGGAGCCCTGTTCACGGGCGTACCGCATGGCCATCAAGGTGTCCATCGTCTCCCCCGATTGGGAAATCGATATGACGAGAATTCGGCGGTTGAGGATCGGGTCGCGGTACCGGAATTCGCTGGCGAGTTCTACTTCGGTCGGGATCCGCGTCCAGTGTTCGATCGCGTACTTAGCGATCATCCCGGAGTGGTATGCCGTTCCGCAGGCAATGATGACGATCTTGTCGACCTCGCGAAGTTCATGATCGCTAAGCGTCATGTTGTCCAACTGGAGACGTCCGTCGCTTCCGATCCTTCCCAGCAGAGTGTCGGCAACAGCCTTCGGCTGTTCGGCGATCTCCTTGAGCATAAAGAGGTCATAGCCGCCCTTCTCAGCGGCGGACGCATCCCATGTCACGGTGAACGGCATGACCTCGGCTGGTTCCCCGTAGAAGTCGGTGACTTCGACGCCGTCACTACGCAAGACAACGATCTGGTCCTGCCCGAGTTCGATTGCGTCGCGGGTGTACTCAATGAACGCCGCAACGTCGGAGGCCAGGAAGTTCTCACCGTCTCCGACACCCACGACGAGTGGGCTATTACGCCGAGCTCCGACTACCAGATCGGGAAAATCCGAATGGATAATCACCAAGGTGAATGCGCCAGTCAAGCGTTGGCAGACCCTGCGCACCGCAGCGATCAAGTCGCCCGGATCCTTTGCGAGCTCACTGGACACCAGGTGCGCGACAACCTCGGAATCCGTCTCGGAAACCAGCGTTACGCCAGAGGCCTCAATCTCCGCCCTCAGCGGCGCGAAGTTCTCGATGATCCCGTTATGGATCACCGCGACGCGACCATCGGCGCTCACGTGCGGGTGGGCATTGATGTCGTTCGGTGCGCCGTGAGTTGCCCATCTTGTGTGACCGATCCCGGTAGTGCTGTGCGGGAGTGGATTGTCCCCCAACAACACCTCTAGGTTCGTCAGCTTTCCCGCCTTCTTGCGGGTTTGGATCGTCCCGTCTGCGATGACGGCGACACCGGCTGAGTCATAGCCGCGGTACTCAAGTCGTCGAAGGCCGGAGACCACAACTTCAAGAGCCTGCTTTTCGCCTACATATCCGACGATTCCACACATGGCCCACAGCCTATGCCCAGTCGTCGCCCCGAAGCGGAATGCAGCGACTGACTGCATCCGCCAATCGAGTCCCAACTGAATTGGCTTCCTCTTCGGTGGGTGCTTCCACCATCACCCGGACCAACGACTCGGTTCCGGATGGCCGCAGTAGGACCCGACCGCGGGACCCAAGGACCTGAGACGCCGCTTCAACTTCGGCGCGCAGTTCCTCATTCCCGGTCACTGCGGTTCGATCGACACCGGAGACATTGATCAGGACTTGGGGGAGCCTTGTCATCACCGCCGCTAGGTCGGCGACGGACTTTCCAGATGCGGCCACCTGCGCGCCGAGCATCAATCCCGTGAGCACGCCATCACCGGTGGTGGCAAACTCGCTCATGATCACGTGGCCGCTCTGTTCACCGCCGAGGGTGAAACCACCCGCTCCCATGGCCTCCAACACGTAGCGGTCACCAACGGCGGCTTGAACCACGCTGATCCCGCGAGCCTCCATCGCCTGAATGAAGCCCAAGTTGGACATGACCGTCGCGACGACAGTGTCATCGACTAGGTTTCCGCGCTCCTGCATCGATAACGCCAGGACCGCCAAGATCTGGTCGCCGTCGATCAGTTCACCGTTGGCATCGACAGCGAGGCAGCGATCCGCGTCCCCGTCATGGGCGAGGCCAAGGTCGGCGCCGTGTTCCCGTACGGCCGCCACCAAATCGCCCGTGTGAGTTGAGCCGCAGTCGCGATTGATATTGCGGCCGTCGGGATCGGTGTGGATCTCGATGACGCGCGCACCGGCCAACCGGTAGGCCGCCGGCCCGACGACCGACGCCGCGCCATTGGCTCCGTCAACAACAAGGGTGATGCCCCTCAGACTGTTCGGAACCGCTCGAGCGAGATGATCGAGATAGCGCTGCGGTGCATCCACCGAGTCAGTGATCCGACCGACGTCCTCACCGACCGGACCATCAAACGGCAGACCGAGAAGGCCTTCGATCTCATCCTCAATCGCATCGGGCAACTTCGATCCACCCTCGGCAAAGAACTTGATCCCGTTGTCAGGCATGGGATTGTGTGATGCGGACAGCATCACCCCGAAAGTCGCTCCGGTTTCCGCCGTCAGGAACGCAACGGCGGGAGTCGGGAGGATTCCAACGCGCAGAACATCAACACCAGCGCTGGCAAGACCGGCGCACACCGCCGCCTCGAGGAATTCGCCACTTGCTCGCGGGTCGCGGCCGACCACAGCCAATGCGCGAGTCGAAGAGTCACGCGGGCTGAGGACTCTGGCAGCGGCAACCGCCAACTCAAGCGCAAGTGAAGCGGTCAGGTCGCGATTCGCCAGACCTCGAACTCCATCAGTTCCGAACAGCCGCGTCATCGTCAGACCAGCGCCGTCTGTCCGACTAGCGCTTGCTGTACTGGGGTGCCTTACGGGCCTTCTTCAGGCCGTACTTCTTTCGTTCCTTTGCTCGTGGATCACGAGTGAGGTAACCGGCCTTCTTCAAGGACGGGCGATTGACCTCTTCGTCGATCTCGTTGAGCGTGCGCGCAATTCCAAGTCGAAGTGCGCCCGCTTGGCCACCGACTCCACCACCGGTGAGGTTGGCGACGACGTCGTACTGGCCTTCTGCGTCAACCGCCTTGAACGGCTCATTGACGATCTGCTGGTGAACTCGGTTGGGGAAGTAATCCTCAAGGCTGCGGCCGTTGATGATCCACTGTCCGGTGCCCGGAACGATGCGAACCCGAGCGATCGCTTGCTTCCGACGCCCGGTGGCGCCACCGGGTGCGGTCTTGGCGGGGCGGTCAACCTTCACGGCTGCCTTGCTCGAGCTGGACTCTGAGGTGTAGCTGGTGGGTTCTAGCTCTTCGACGTCAACGTCAACTTCGGTCACTGCGTGGGTCTTCCTTCCGGGAAAGTTCGAGCGTACGACTAGGAGTTGGACTTGGCGGTTGCAGCAGCTGGCTGGGCAACCTGCGTCAACTCGTAGGGGGTGGGCTGTTGAGCGGCGTGCGGGTGTTGCGGACCGGAGTAGACCTTGAGCTTGCGGATCTGTTGGGCAGCCAATTTGTTGTGTGGGAGCATGCCGGCAACTGCCTTCTCCACCGCGCGGCGCGGATCCTTCTCCAGAAGTTCGGAGTAAGGAGTCGCTCGCAGGCCGCCCGGGTAGCCGGAGTGACGGTATGCGAGCTTCTTTTCAAGCTTCTGACCCGTCAACGCGACTTTGTCAGCGTTGATGATGATGACGAAGTCGCCGCCGTCAACGTGGGGAGCAAATGTCGGCTTGTGCTTACCGCGCAACAAAGTTGCTGCCTGACTGGCAAGACGACCGAGGACGATGTCGGTGGCATCAATAACGTGCCACTTACGTTCCACATCGCCGGGCTTGGGGCTGTACGTACGCACGGAGCAACCTTCGAATCATTGTTTTTGAACTGTGGGCTTTGGCCGTTGGTCTGTCTGGTGCCGCTGTCTTTCCTAACGTCACTGCAACTAACTGCCTCGTCGCCGCGCCTAGACGGCGCCAGCCACGGTGTCCCAGGCTACCTTCCCGCTGTGGCCTCGGTCAAAGCAGGTGGGCAGATTCACATCCGACGCGCTCGCGTCTGTGCAGACCTTTCGGCCACAGCTTCATCGCCCGGATACTCCACATGATCGAACACCAGGCCACAGGCCTGCGCAACCGTCACCCCCGGGCCGCGGACGCGCCCGGCCAGGTATTCGGCGAGCCAGTCCAGATCACGCCTGCCATCGCCGACCGCGAGCATCGCGCCCACCAGTGACCGCACCATCGAATGACAGAATGCATCGGCCCGAATCTCCAGCTCAGCAACATGTGGCTCTTGCCGAGTCCATTCGGCGGTCAGCAACGTCCTGATCGTCGTCGCACCTTCACGCTTACGACAGAACGAGGCGAAATCGTGTTGGCCGACGAGCATGGCTGCCGCCTCATTCATTGACCCGATGTCCAACGGTCGCGAGTAGATCAGGGTGTCCCGGCGACGCCATGGGTCAAGCTGCGAGCGGTCGTCACACGCGCGATAGCGGTAGCGTCGCCACAACGCCGAGAACCGCGCATCGAAGCCGTCGGGCGCCCGCCGCGCCGACTTCAACATCAGATCCCGTGGCAGCACCGCGCGCAAGCTGAACTCGAACTGCTCCACCGTCGCTGCGGCGACCAGCGCCTCGGCCCCGGAGCCAGTCGACGGACGTCGGCCGATGACCCTCGTAGGCAAATCAACGTGCGCGACCTGGCCCCGCGCGTGCACTCCCGAATCCGTTCGGCCAGCGCAGGTCACGCGGGGCACATCCGGCAGTCGGGATATCTGCGCGATTGCCTTCGCCAGGGTCTCCTGCACACTGCGCCGCCCCGGCTGGCGAGCCCAGCCGACGAAGTCGGTTCCGTCATAGGCAAGGTCCAGGCGGACACGAACGAGCCCGCCGTCCCCAGTGGGTTTGGCGGGCTCGATGTTCGAACTAGACAGTGCCAACGTGGCTACTTGTCGTCGGCCTTCTCGGCAGCCGCAGCGTCGTCCGTTGCGGCGTCGGCGTCAGCGTTTGCCTCTGGCGTGCTCTCAGCGTCAGTTGGGGCTTCCTCGGCGTCGGCTGGAGCCTCAGCCTCCTGCGCTGCCTCCGCCTCTTCGGCGGCCTTTGTCGCGGCCGCGGCCTCGGCAGCCTTCTCGCGGGCTTCGCGCTCCTTGGCCGCGCGCTTGGCTGCAGCTTCAGCTTCCGCAACTGCCTGCTCACTGAGCGGCTCGACGAGCTCGATCTGTGCCATGGGCGCGTTGTCACCCTTACGTGGGCCAAGCTTGGTGATCCGGGTGTAGCCACCATTTCGGTTCGCGTAGCGCGGTCCGATTTCGGTGAACAACTCGTGCACCACGCTCTTGTCGCGAACGACCGTCAACACCCGGCGACGAGCGTTGAGGTCTCCCCGCTTGGCAAAGGTGATGAGGCGTTCGGCGAGCGGACGCAGCCGCTTGGCCTTGGCCTCAGTGGTCGTGATGCGACCGTGTTCGAACAGCGCGGTGGCAAGGTTCGCCAGCATAAGCCGTTCGTGTGCGGGGCCACCCCCGAGCCGTGGGCCCTTGGTAGGCGTTGGCATGGCGTTCTCCTAGCTGTGGCTGGGGCGGATTCCCGCACCAACAAGTGACGGTAGGTGGGTTTAGAGCTGCTCGTCTTCGGCGTATGCGGCGTCGTTGTCGTCGTAGAAGGCGACGGCGGCCGCTGGGTCGAATCCAGGAGGACTGTCCTTGAGCGCAAGACCCATGGACTGCAACTTGGCCTTGACCTCATCAATTGACTTCTGTCCGAAGTTACGGATGTCCATCAGATCCGCTTCACTGCGACCAAGGAGTTCGCCAACCGTGTGAACGCTCTCGCGCTTGAGGCAGTTGTAGGAACGAACGGTCAGGTCAAGCTGTTCGATCGGCATTGACATCTGCTCAGCCATGAAGGTGTCCGCCGGGCTCGGGCCAATGTCGATGCCCTCGGCCTCAACGTTCAACTCACGGGCCAGGCCGAACAGCTCAACCAGCGTCTTACCGGCAGATGCCACAGCATCGCGCGGGCGGATCGAAGACTTGGTCTCGACATCCACGATCAGCCGGTCGAAGTCAGTGCGCTGCTCAACACGAGTCGCCTCAACCTTGTAGGTCACCTTCAGCACCGGCGAGTAGATCGAGTCGACTGGAATGCGACCGATCTCCTGACCGACCAGGTTGTTCTGAGCTGCGGAGACGTACCCCCGGCCCCGTTCGACGACAAGTTCAATCTCCAACTTGCCCTTACCGTTGACACTGGCAATGTGCAGCTCGGGGTTGTGGACCTCGACACCAGCCGGCGGGGCAATGTCTGCCGCCGTGACCTCGCCCGGACCCTGCTTGCGCAAGTACATGACAACTGGTTCGTCGTGTTCGGAGGAAACGACGAGCTCCTTGATATTGAGGATGATCTCGACGACATCCTCTGCCACCCCCGGAATCGTTGAGAACTCGTGTAGCACGCCGTCGACGCGGATGCTGGTGACTGCGGCCCCAGGAATTGAGGACAGCAGCGTGCGGCGCAGCGAATTGCCTAGGGTGTAACCGAATCCGGGCTCGAGTGGTTCAAGGATGAACCGTGAGCGGTTTTCTGAAACGGACTCTTCAATCAGAGCTGGACGTTGTGCAATAAGCACGGCATTTCCTCCCCGCGGCGCCCGCTATTTGACGCCGGTTTGTTTCGTGGTCGCGAGCTTGGTGATGGTGGTTTGCCACCGCACCCGCTCCCACGCCTGTGGTGGTTACTTCGAGTAGAGCTCGACGATCAGCTGTTCTTGGACCTGAGTGTCAATCTGTTCGCGCGTTGGAAGTTGGTGGACCAGAATCCGCATGCGGTTCGGGATGACCTCGATCCAGGAAGGAGCGGTGCGCTCGCCTGCTTCAGCATGAGCGACAACAAATGGGGTCATCTCGCGGGACTTGCCGCGGACCTCGACGATGTCGCTCGGTGAAACGCGATAGGACGGGATATCGACCTTCTTGCCATTCACGAGGATGTGCCCGTGGCGGACAAGTTGGCGAGCCATGTCACGGCTCTTTCCGAACCCCGCGCGAAAGACAACGTTGTCCAACCGGCTCTCCAGAATGGTCAGCAGGTTTTCACCGGTCTTACCCGACTGGCGGTTCGCTTCTGCGTAGTAGTTGCGGAACTGCTTCTCAAGCACTCCGTAGATGCGTGCGCACTTCTGCTTCTCACGCATCTGCAGCAGGTATTCGCTTTCCTTGGTGCGGGCGCGACCGTGATCACCCGGAGGGTACGGACGCTTTTCGATCGGGCATTTTGCCGTCTCGCACTTTGCTCCCTTGAGGAAGAGCTTGGTCTTTTCCCGGCGGCAACGTTTGCAGTCCGGGCCGGTGTAGCGGGCCATTTCGCTATCTCCTTCGGCTCAGACTCGACGCCGCTTTGGCGGGCGGCATCCGTTGTGGGCGACTGGGGTGACATCGGCGATCGCGCCAACCTCCAGGCCAGTGGCCTGCAGCGAGCGGATCGCGGTCTCGCGGCCGGAGCCGGGACCCTTGACGAACACATCGACCTTGCGCATGCCGTGCTCCATCGCGCGACGAGCGGCAACTTCGGCTGCCTGCTGCGCGGCGTAAGGCGTGGACTTGCGCGATCCCTTGAACCCGACCTGGCCGCTTGAGGCCCAGGCGATTACCGCACCTGATGGGTCGGTGATCGAGACGATCGTGTTGTTGAACGTGCTCTTGATGTGAGCGTGGCCGTGGGCCACGTTCTTCTTCTCTTTGCGCCTGACTTTCTTGGCGCCCTTTGCTGGTGGCATTCGCTGCGTTTCTCCTGAGGTGAGGTCGTCGGTCCGAGGTCTGCCGGGTCGGCATGTGGACCTTTCGGACTACTTAGGCTTTCTTCTTACCCGCGACGGTCTTGCGTGGACCCTTGCGAGTACGGGCATTGGTGTGAGTGCGCTGGCCGCGGACTGGCATACCTCGGCGATGGCGGATTCCCTGGTAGGAACCGATTTCAACCTTGCGGCGAATGTCGCCCTGCACCTCGCGGCGGAGGTCGCCTTCGGTTTGGAAGTTCGCGTCAATGTAGTCGCGAAGCTTGATCAGGTCAGCTTCAGAAACGTCGCTGACGCGTTGGTTGGGGTCAACGTCAGTCGCTTCCAGCGCCTGGCGTGAACGTGAGCGGCCTACGCCGTAAATTGCGGTGAGCGCAATCTCAAGCCGCTTGTCGCGGGGGAGATCAACTCCTACTAAACGTGCCATCTGTTGGCAGTTCCTGCTTCCTATCGTGGGCGAAGGTGTCGGTTACGCCATCGTTCCTCGGTCTAGCCGAGGTCCTCAGCCTTCGCGCTGAGGGTGTCGTCCGCGATTCGTGCAATGCGGGGTCGGATGACGCTGTGGAGATTATTCAGTTTTGGGTTCCTCGGCCGGTTGGCCTCGGGCACCTACCCTTGACGCTGCTTGTGGCGCGGGTTCTCGCAAATCACCATGACGCGGCCATGGCGACGAATCACCTTGCACTTGTCACAGATCTTCTTGACGCTCGGATTGACCTTCATCGTCTTCCTTCGTGCTTGCTTGCCGCGTCACCGGTTCGACCTAACAGAACCTCTGGTGAATCGGCCTACTTGTACCGGTAGACGATGCGTCCCCGGGTGAGGTCGTAGGGCGACAGCTCCACGACTACTCGATCGTCAGGCAGGATCCGGATGTAGTGCATCCGCATCTTCCCCGAAATATGAGCGAGCACTTTGTGACCATTGTCGAGTTCGACCCGAAACATTGCGTTCGGGAGAGACTCCACGATGGTGCCTTCTAACTCAATGGCACCTTCTTTTTTGGCCATACGGGTACAGACGCTCCTTAGACGGGTTGTGGTCCACACACGATCTGCTCAGACGAGCCGATCAACACTATGATCGGACCCGCTAGGCAATACCCAAGCGAACCAATGGACGAGTCTACGCGACGACGCCCGAGCCGACAAGCCGGGGCTGCCTGTTGCCTTGGCCACACCGGCTGCGCGCTCTGGGTGGGCCGATCGCTTCCCGTCCCCAGACCGCCACACTGAGAGTGCGCGCTGGAATACCGATCCGAAAGAACGTGAGCTAGCGTTACCGCGTGAGTTCTGTGACTCGAGATACGCCGGAGGGAAAGTCGGCGGCCAACCCCGCCAAACCCACGCCATCTGGACGAACTCGCCCGCTTCCGATTGCGGTAGCGATCATCTGTCTGCTCGTTGCCCTAGGCGCATTGATCTATTGGGTAAACCGAGAACCCGGAATCGACTTCATGGTCTACCGGGACGGTGCTGAAGCGGCAGTAAATGGCGGGCCCCTCTACCGATTCGACGGTCGGCCTGGGCTGCCGTTTATCTACCCGCCATTCGCAGCCTTCGCGTTCACTTTCCTGCTGGCATTCCCCGCCTGGCTTGGCGCGATGATCTTCAATGCGATTTCGTTCGCTTCACTCGCTGTGATCTCATATCTGTGCGCGGCCCGCTGGACAGCGCTCTCCGGCACTTTGAGTGGATGGAAACCTTGGCAAATCGCCGCCCCGATTCTCGCGTTGGCGGCGACCAGCGAAGTCGCAACGGAGAACTTCTACCACGGCCAAGTAAACATAATCATCGCAGCAATTGTGCTATCCGATCTCCTCAGTAATAACCGGTTCCGCGGGTTCGCCACCGGCATCGCGGCAGGCATCAAGATTAGCCCCCTGCTCTTTGTCGGCCTGATGATTGTCCGGCGCCAGTGGGGCGATGCGATGCGTGCGTGTGTCGGATTCCTGTTAACGGTACTAATTGGCCTCGGCCTCGGTCTCGATCGTGTTATCCACTACTGGACAAGCGAGATGTTCCAAATGTGGCAGCTGGTGAACGGCGCGCGAACGTCCAACGCCTCACTGAAGGGAATCTTCGCTCGCGAGGTTGGCGGCAGAACTGGTGACCTCCTGTGGCTGTCGGTGTCCGTGCTGTTGATTGGCGCAGCCATCTGGCTGGCATACCTTTGGTGGAGTAGCAGTCGGCTTGCAGCCCTGTCGATTGTTGGGTTGGCGAGCACTCTCGTATCCCCCATTGCCTGGATTCACCACTGGGTGTGGATGATCCCAATGGGAGTCGTGCTGTTAGCGCTAGCGATCCGCAGCTTCCGCATCAACAAGGCCCTGAGTTTCGCGCTCTATGCCGGTGTCATCCTGCTGTTGATACCTCCGCTGACCCACCTACGGAGACTCTGGCCAAAAGCCGTGCAGTCCCACTGGCCGAACGGGTCTCCGATTACCTTCAACCAGGTCATTTCACTCGGCTACGGGACTGTGTCACTGCTGTCGATTGTGGTGTTGGCTTGGGCTCTGGTTCTGCGTTCGCGTGTCGCCTCTGACCGCGGCGGCCTCACCGCGAGGCCCCCCGGCGACAGCGAGCAAAACGACGTCAGCGTCGCGGATGCCGAAGCTCCTTCCGTGTCGGCTTAGCGAACTTTCCCGTCCTTGGCCGTCGTCACAATCGGGCCATCCGCGGTGATCGTCACGGTGTGTTCCCAGTGCGCCGCCGGAAGACCGTCTTCGGTCACGACAGTCCAGTCGTCGCTGAGGACATCCACCTCCGCGCTGCCAAGGGTGACCATCGGCTCGATCGCCAACGCCATACCAACGACGATCTCCGGTCCCTTTCCTGGAGTTCCGACATTTGGAATATTGGGCGGCATATGCATCGAGGAGCCGATCCCGTGTCCCACATAGTCCACGACAACACCGTAGGCCCGGTCTTGCGCAGCAACGTACCGCTCAACTGCGGCGCCGATGTCACCAATGTGGTTGCCCGCCTTCGCGGCCCTTAGGCCGGCCCAGAGAGCTGCTTGGGTGACATCCGAAAGCGCCTGAACCTCTTCGCTCACGACTCCAACGGGTACCGACAACGCCGCATCACCATGCCAGCCGTCCACGATGGCACCGCAGTCGATAGACACGAGGTCGCCATTCTCCAAGACCCGACGGCCCGGAATCCCGTGGACGACTTCGGAATTCACTGACACGCAAATTGAGGCGGGGTACCCGTGGTAGCCCAGAAAAGAGGGTGTGGCTCCAGCGTCACGAATACCGGCCTCCGCCAACTCGTCCAACTCGATGGTTCGAACGCCGGGCGCGACCGCTCGACGCACCTGTTCCAAGGTCGCAGCCACCACCAGTCCGGCTTCGCGCATGAGCGCGAACTGCTCAGGGGTCTTCAATTCGAACTTTGACTTGCGCAGTCCAATTCCCACAGCCCTACGGTAGTTGGCAACTGAACTTTGGAAAAGAGCTGGGTTGGTGGCCCTGGGCGGGAGCCGACGTCCGGCGTGCTCAAGCTTCGTGCTGAGAAAATCAGTACCAGGGGCCTAGGGTGATAGCCGTGTCGGTGACGCCAGGATTGCGCCGCGGCTTACTGGGACTACTTGCATTTGTCGGAACATCACTGCTGCTCTGGCGTCTCTTTCAAGACCGCGCTCCCGACCTTACGGTCTATTTGGCGGGCGCCGACGCGCTGCTGGATGGAACCTCCCTCTACGACAGCGTGGAAGTTCAATCGGGCAGCCTTGTGCTGCCCTTCACGTACCCGCCCTTCGCCGCCGTATTGATGATCCCGTTCGCGCTCATGCCATTCAGTGTCACCGTCGTGATCTGGGCTGTGCTCAGCCTGCTCAGCCTCGTGGGCATCGCGTACCTCATTGCCAGGCGGCTTCCCGCCCTCGCTGGCGTAACCCCAACTAGTTGGACGACGTGGGACATCGCCCTTGCGATCTACGCGGTGAGCGCGATCTCCGAACCTGTCCTACAGAACTTCGAGGTTGGCCAGGTCAATCTGTTCATCGTCCTAGCCGTGCTCTTCGACACGGTTTCGCGCGCCCACTACCGGGGGTTTCTCACTGGTCTCGCGGCCGGCCTCAAAGTCACACCTGGGCTATTCATGGTCTACATGTTGGCGACTCGCCGATGGGGGGACTTCGGTCGATCGTTGCTCGGATTTGGAACGACCCTGGTCATCGGCAGCTTCTACGGCATAGACAACGTTTGGCGCTTCTGGACGACCGAACTGTTCGCGACCGAGCGGGTCGGGGATGCACACCGGTACTCGAATCTCGCTGTCAACGGCGTCCTCGTACGGGCAGTGTCGGATGAGGCCGCGAAGATCGTCTGGATGGTATTGGCGGTGGTCATTGTGGCGGGGACCTTCTGGATTGCCACCCTGTGGTGGTCACATAGCCGACTCGTGGCAGCGGCAATCGTGGGGATGACAATCCTGCTGGTCTCTCCAATCTCTTGGACTCACCATTGGGTCTGGCTAATCCCAGCTGTCTGTTCAGCAGTCGCACTCGCCGTGCGGGCGTTCCGACTGAAGAAGAGCGGAATTGGCTGGCTGCTGACGATTGCGAGCGCCGTCTCACTCATCCCAGCAATGCTCCATGCGAACACCTACTGGTCGCAGTCATCCATCGGGTCCAGGTGGCCTGGACCCGATGTGCTGGCAGTGACATACGCAGTTTCGGGCACGATGCTTGTCGTATCGCTAGGCGCGGCTCTGCTGCTATTTCGGGCCGGAGAGTCAACCAATGAGGAGGCAGTGGGCAAGACGGCAACGGCGTAACGCGCGACCACTGACAAGCCGCGACACGTGTCAGGGCGGCTATGCTCGCAAGGTGCTTGGCCCCATCCGCGTCAGGTCCCTCATCGCAGCCACACTGCTCATTGCTGCTTCGTACTTCCTGGTGCGCGAGGCGTCCCGCCTGGTGGACATCGACTTCCGGGTCTACCTCAAGGCCGCCGACGCGCTCCTTGGAGGAGACGACCTCTACTCGGGCCTGAACGTCAACGGCCTGGAATTCACCTACCCGCCTTTCGCGGCTGCGGTCTTCATTCCGCTTGCGCTACTTCCACCCGTCGCGGCCTTCGCCATCTGGACGGCTGTTTCGGCGGGCTGCCTCTTCGGTATCGCATGGTTGACCGCGCTTCGACTACCGGCAATCGCCGGGCGCACTTTCGCATCTCGGACCTGGGAATTGGCAGCGTACATCTTCGCGGTGAGTGCGTTTTCGGAGACGATCGTCAAGAACATTGAACTCGGCCAGGTCAACATTGCCTTGGTGTTGGTGGTCATGTTCGACACGGTTTCGCGCGCTCACTACCGTGGGTTCCTCACCGGACTCGCCGCCGGATTCAAGGTTGCTCCGGCCATCTTCATTGTCTTTATGTTGTTCAACCGGCGATGGGGTGACTTCGGTCGCGCACTGCTCGGCTTCGCGACCAGCCTGGTGATTGGAAGCTTCTTTGGTGTCGGACAAGTTTGGCAGTTCTGGACCAGCGAACTTCTTGACACGACGCGCGTCGGCGAGCTCACCAGGCTGTCGAACGTCTCGGCGCTCGGCATGCTGTCGCGCTGGACACCCGAATCAACCGCGAAGATCCTCTGGCTACTAGCGGCCTCGGCCATCGGAGTAGCCGGACTTGTGATTGCCGCAAAGTGGTGGAATCACAGCCAATTGGTGGCTGCTGCCGTGGTCGGCGTCACTGGATTGCTCGTGGCACCAATTTCCTGGATCCACCACTTCGTCTGGCTGATCCCCGCGTTCTGCGTCGTCGTCGCGCTAGCCATTCGCGCTTTCAAGGCTGAACGACGGCTCGTCGGCAGCTTCCTTGCATTCGCGGCCGCCATCATCGCGATTCCCGAACTGTTCTACCTGCGCTATAGCGGGGAGAAGTTGGCGGCGGGCAATGAGTTCTGGCTCGACATGGTTGGTTCCGGCTACGCGGTGATCTGCATCATCGTGATTGCTGCGTTGGGCGTTGCGCTACGCCTGCGAGACCGGGCGAAGTTCCGGGAGCTTGAGCCCCCTGATCAGGAAGACAGCGCGGCGAGCAACCGGGCCGATACCTCTTCCACGGATCCCATGCCGTCGACCTGAACCAGCAGGCCCTTTTCGCGGTAGACAGCGGTCAGCGGCTCGGTCTGCTCTGCGTAGACCTCCATGCGACGGCGGATGACGTCTTCGGTGTCATCAGCGCGGCCTTCAAGCTTCGCCCGATTGAGCAGTCGGGCAATGACTTCCTCAGTGTTCGCGGTGATCTCGACGACGGTGTCCAGCGGGGTTTCGAGGTTCGCAAGGATCTTGTCGAGCTCGCCGACCTGCTCAAGCGTGCGTGGGTAGCCGTCGAGCAGGAATCCGTTGCCCGTGTCGGGCTGGGCCAGCCTGTCGGCGACCATCGCGTTAGTGATGGAGTCGGGTACGTACTCCCCCTTGTCCATGTACTTCTTGGCCTCAACGCCGAGTTCGGTGCCTTCGCCCACATTCGCGCGAAAGATCTCACCAGTGGAGATGTGCGGGATGTTCAACTCGCTGGCAATAACGGCCGCCTGCGTTCCCTTGCCTGCACCGGGAGGTCCCATCAGAACAATGCGCATGTCGGTCGGCTCTCTTTCTGTTGGTATCCCACTTCGTGCGGCCATCGGCCGCGTGCCAGAGTCAACCGGCTATCCGGGCCAGTCGCAACCCTAACGCGCCCGAGCGACTGAGAACGCCGCCAATGCCGAACCACAGGCAACGGGCTCAAGTGGATCTGAGCGCGGAAGTGGCAAGGCCGCAAGGAGCGCCGCCTACGAACGTAGGCAAGCGACTGAGAACGCAGCCAGTGCCGAACCACAGGCAACGGGCTCAAGTGGATCTGAGCGCGGAAGTGGCAAGGCCGCAAGGAGCGCCGCCTACGAACGTAGGCAAGCGACTGAGAACGCAGCCAGTGCCATGCTCAGATCTACTTGAGGAAGCCCTCGTAGTTGCGTTGTTGTAACTGGGATTCCAGTTGCTTGACGGTATCTAGGCCAACGCCAACCATGATGAGCAGAGACGTGCCGCCGAAGAGGAACGACTGGCCGAGCCCCAGGCCACCGAAGGCGATGAACGGAATGATCGCGATGACGGCGAGGTAGATGGATCCGGGCAAGGTCAGTCGAGTTAGCACGTAATCGAGGTACTGAGCCGTTGGCTTACCGGCGCGAATCCCGGGAATGAAGCCGCCGTACTTCTTCATGTTGTCAGCGACTTCCGTTGGGTCGAACGTGATCGACACATAGAAGTAGGCGAAGAACACAATGAGGAAGAAGTAGACGACGAGGTAGAGCGGCTCAGATCCGTTGGACAAATTCCGAGAGACCCACTGAGCCCATTCTTCCTGGCTACCCGTCAAAGTGACGATCAGTTGCGGGATGTAGAGCAGGGATGAGGCGAAGATGACCGGGATAACACCCGCCATGTTCACCTTGAGTGGGATGTAGGTGGATGCCCCGCCATACATCCGGGACCCGACCATTCGCTTGGCGTATTGGACAGGGATCCGCCGTTGAGCTTGTTCGACGTAGACCACCGCCGCAATGACGACGAGCCCAACGGCACAAACCACCGCGAATACGAAGGTGCCTTCAGTCTGGAAGATCTTGAGGAATTGGCCGGGCATGGTCGAAATAATCGAGACGAAGATCAGCATGGACATGCCGTTGCCGATGCCCCGATCGGTAATCAGTTCGCCAAACCACATGATGAGCGCGGTGCCCGCAGTCAAACAGATGATCATCGAGACGATCAGCGGAATGGACTGATTGGGGATCAGTTCCTCATTGCAGCCCTGGAACAGCCGCCCAGGGGTACGCGCCAGCGTAAGAATCGTGGTTCCCTGCAACACCGCGAGAGCCACCGTGAGGTAACGGGTGTACTGGGTGAGCTTGGCTTGGCCGCTCTGACCTTCCTTCTTCAGAGCCTCAAGCCGGGGAATCACGACAACAAGCAGCTGAATGATGATGCTCGCCGTGATGTACGGCATGATGCCGAGCGCAAAGACGCTCAACTGCAGCAACGCGCCACCACTGAAGAGGTTGATGAGGCCGTAAAGCGAGTTGTCCTGAACAATATTGACGCACTTCTGGATTGCGCCGTAGTCGACACCGGGCGTCGGAATGACCGCACCAAAGCGGTAGATCGCAAGCAGACCTAGGGTGAAGAGAATCTTCTTCCGCAGATCAGGCGTGCGAAATGCCGATACCAACCCAGCGAGCACGACTGACTCAGACCTCTACCGCGGTGCCACCGGCAGCGGCCAGCTTGTCCTTTGCAGACTGTGAGAAGGCGTTCGCGCTCACCTGAAGTGCCACCGAGATCTCCCCGTTACCAAGAATCTTCACTGGCTGATTCTTGCGGACGGCGCCAGCCTTTACTAGGTCAGCAATGGAAACTTCGCCACCATTTGGGAAAAGTGCTCCCAACGCGGCAACGCTGACGACCTGGTACGGCACCTTGTTCGGATTCTTGAAGCCCTTAAGCTTCGGCAGGCGCATGTGCAATGGCATCTGCCCGCCTTCGAAGGCGGCCGGAACCTGGTAGCGGGCTTTGGTTCCCTTCGTTCCGCGACCCGCGGTCTTGCCTCGGGTTCCTGCCTCACCGCGACCAACGCGAGTCTTCGCGGTCTTGGCACCCGGAGCTGGGCGCAAGTGATGAACTTTGAGCGTCATGCTTGCTCGACCTCCTCCACGCTTACCAAGTGCGAGACTGTACGCAACATTCCCCGGACTTCGGGGCGATCTTCGCGAACGGCTGAATCACCGATTCGCTTGAGGCCGAGCGTCTTCAACGTCGCCCGCTGGTTAGCGGTGCCGCCGATGTCCGACCGAGTCTGGGTCACTTTGATCTCAGCCATTTGTGGCACCTGCCGCTTCTGCCAATCCTGCTGCCCGGGCGCGCAGCAGCGCAGCAGGGGCGACATCTTCGAGCGGAAGGCCGCGACGAGCAGCGACTTCTTCGGGACGCTCAAGTTCCTTGAGTGCCTGAACGGTCGCATGCACGATATTGATCGCGTTGTCGGATCCCAGCGACTTGCTCAGCACGTCGTGGACTCCGGCACATTCCAGAACTGCACGCACCGGACCACCGGCGATCACACCGGTACCTGGTGAAGCGGGCCGCAGCAGCACGATGCCAGCAGCCTTTTCGCCCTGCACGGGGTGAGGGATAGTGCCCTGGATCCGCGGAACCTTGAAGAAGTTCTTCTTTGCCTCTTCAACGCCCTTTGAGATGGCGGCCGGAACTTCCTTGGCCTTGCCATACCCGACGCCAACTTGGCCGTCGCCGTCGCCAACCACAACTAGTGCGGTGAAGCTGAAACGACGACCTCCTTTGACCACCTTGGAGACGCGGTTGATTGCAACCACGCGCTCGAGGTAGTTGCTCTTCTCAGCACCGCCCCGACCTTGGGGGCGCTCCCGCCGCTGTGCAGCCATGTGTCCTTCTTCCTTCGTTAAGTCGTTGGGGTTAGAAAGTGAGTCCGGTTTCGCGCGCTGCGTCGGCGACTGCGGCGATGCGTCCGTGGTAACGGTAGCCACCCCGGTCGAACACAACTGCGTCGACGCCGGCGGACTTGGCGCGCTCGGCCACGAGTTCGCCAACGCGCTTGGCGGCGGCAGTCTTGTCACCGTCGAGTGAACGAACATCCGATTCCATCGTTGAAGCCGCCGCGAGGGTCTTGCCAGCGGTGTCGTCGATGACCTGCGCCTCGATGTGACGCGCGGAGCGGAACACCACGAGGCGCGGGCGCACGGTGGTACCGGACACGTTCTTTCGGACACGCGCATGCCGACGAATGCGGCCAGTTGACCGGCGAGTGCCGGAACCAATCTTTGCACTAATACCCATGGCTATTTACCAGCCTTTCCGGCCTTGCGACGAATCACTTCGTCGGCGTACCGAACGCCCTTACCCTTGTAAGGGTCAGGCTTACGAAGCTTACGGATGTTGGCAGCAACCTCGCCAACCTTCTGCTTGTCAATACCCTCAACACTGAAGCGCGTCGGGTTTTCGACAGCGAATTTGATGCCTTCAGGGGCATCAACCTGTACTGGGTGACTGAAGCCGAGCTGCAGTTCCAGTCCAGCGCCCTTCTGCTGCACGCGGTAACCGGTTCCGGAGACCTCAAGGGTCTTCGAGTATCCCTGGGTAACGCCGATCACCATGTTGTTGACCAGTGTGCGGGACAGGCCGTGCAGTGACTTGCTCAAGCGCTCATCGTCGGGTCGACTGACAACAAAGTCGCCAGCTTCGTCCGTGTCAATGGTTATCGGCTCAGTGATCGTGAGGCTCAGCGTGCCCTTCGGCCCCGTGACAGTAACGTCCTGACCCGCAACGTCGATCTTCACGCCGGTCGGAACCTTGATCGGCAAACGTCCAATTCGTGACATGACTTCCCCTTACCAAACGTAGGCGAGGACTTCCCCACCCACGCCTTTCTTGGCAGCCTGTCGATCGGTCAGCAGACCAGACGAGGTCGAGATGATGGCGATGCCGAGTCCACCAAGGACCTTGGGCATGCCCGTGCTCTTCGCGTAGACGCGCAGGCCCGGCTTGCTCACGCGGCGCAGGCCGGCGATCGAGCGTTCACGGTTTGGGCCGTACTTCAGATCAACGATCAGCGTCTGGCCGACCGTCGCCTCCTCGGTTCGCACGCCAGCAACGTAACCCTCTTGCACGAGGATCTTCGCTACGCCTTCCTTCAGCTTCGAGTACGGCATCTTCACTGAATCGTGGTACGCCGTGCTCCCATTTCGCAGACGCGTGAGCATGTCTGCGATCGGATCTGTCATCGTCATGGCCATCTGGCCTTTCTCGCCGTGGTTTCCCTACCGGGACCTTCGCCGTTAGTGAGGTTTGTGGGGGGTGTTACCAGGAGGACTTAGTCACGCCGGGCAGTTCCCCGCGGTGTGCCATTTCCCGTAGGCAGATTCGACAGAGGCCGAACTTGCGGTAAACCGAGTGCGGACGGCCGCAGCGGTTGCAGCGGGTGTAACCGCGCACCTTGAACTTCGGCTTGCGCTGTTGCTTCTGTTTGAGAGCAGTCTTTGCCATCTGGTCAGATCTCCTTGGTGCTACTTGGCCTGGAAGGGGAAGCCCAGTGCCTTTAGCAGCGCGCGTCCCTCGTCATCGTTCTTGGCAGTAGTCACCACAGTGATGTCCATGCCCCGAACTCGATCAATGCTGTCTTGGTTGATCTCGGCGAACATTGCCTGCTCGTTGAGACCAAAGGTGTAGTTGCCGCGGCCGTCGAACTGCCTGGGTGAAAGCCCGCGGAAGTCGCGGATGCGGGGAAGCGAAACTGACAGCAGACGATCCAAGAACTCCCACATCCGATCGCCGCGAAGCGTCGTGTGAGCGCCGATCGGCTGTCCCTCGCGAAGCTTGAACTGGGCGATCGACTTGCGGGCCTTTGTGACTGCTGGCTTCTGGCCGGTGATGGTCGCCAGGTCACGGACTGCGCCGTCGATCAACTTGGAGTCGCGGGCAGCTTCGCCCACACCCATGTTGACCACGATCTTGGTCAGGCCGGGAACCTGCATGACGTTGTCGAGGTCAAGTTGCGACTTCAGTTCGGTGCGCAGTTCATCGTTGTACCGCTGCTTGAGCCGCGGTACGGCTGGCGCTGCTAGTTCAGTTGTCATGAGAGGTCCTTACCGCTGCGCGCGGACACCCGAACTCCACGAGTGCCGGTGTACGCAGTTCCGTCTGGTCGGTTCTTGTCGACTGTTTCGCGACGCTTGCGAACGCGGGTCGCCTTGCCGTCTTCATCAACGATCATCACGTTGGAGACGTGGATTGACGCCTCCTGCACGATGATTCCACCGGTCTTGGCACCGGAAGCGCCCTGACCGGCCTTGGTGTGGCGCTTCACGCGGTTCACACCTTCAACGATGACGCGGTCCTGCTCAGGGATGGTCTTGATGACCTTTCCCTTCACACCCTTGTCCTTGCCGGAGATCACCTGGACGGTGTCACCCTTGCGTACCTTCAGGCCTGCCATCACAGCACCTCCGGGGCGAGCGAGATGATCTTCATGAACTTCTTGTCGCGCAGTTCGCGGCCAACCGGGCCGAAGATGCGCGTACCACGCGGTTCGCCCGCTTCCTTGAGCACAACGGCGGCGTTCTCGTCGAAGCGAATGTAGGAGCCGTCTGGACGACGACGTTCCTTCTTGGTTCGAACGATGACGGCCTTAACGACCTCACCCTTCTTGATGTTGCCGCCTGGAATGGCGTCCTTGACCGTGGCGACGATGACGTCACCAATGCCGGCGTAGCGACGACCGGAACCACCCAACACCCGGATGCAAAGGAGTTCCTTCGCGCCGGTGTTGTCGGCAACGCGCAGTCGCGACTCTTGCTGGATCATTTCGCCTTCTCCAGGATCTCAACCACACGCCAGCGCTTAGTTGCTGAAAGCGGTCGGGTTTCCATCAGCAGCACGCGGTCGCCGGTGCCACAGCTGTTGTCTTCGTCGTGCGCCTTCAGCCGTGAGGTGCGGCGCACAACTTTTCCGTACATGGGGTGCTTGAAGCGGTCTTCCACTGCAACCACCACTGTCTTGTCCATTTTGTTGCTGACGACGAGACCTTCGCGAACCTTGCGTTCGCCACGGGTCTCGAGCTCAGTCTGGGTCGCCTCGCTCATACGGCAACCTCCTCGTCCGAAGCAATGATGCCGAGCTCGCGCTCGCGCATGATGGTGTACAGCCGGGCGATCTCGCGTCGGACTGCCTTGAGTCGGCCATGACTTTCCAGTTGGCCGGTTGCCGCCTGGAAGCGCAGGTTGAACAGCTCTTCCTTGGCTTCGACCAGTTTGGTCTTCAAGCCTTCGTCGTCTAGTTGACGCAGTTCGGATGTGGGCGTTAGCGCTGACATCAGTCTTCACTCACCTCTCGCCGAACGATCCGGCATTTCATTGGCAGTTTGTGCATCGCGCGGGTCAGTGCTTCCCGAGCGGCAACCTCGTCTGGATACGTCAGCTCGAACATGACGCGCCCAGGCTTGACGTTGGCGACCCACCATTCCGGGGAACCCTTGCCGGAACCCATGCGGGTTTCAGCTGGCTTCTTGGTCAGTGGTCGGTCTGGGTAGATGTTGATCCAGACCTTGCCGCCACGTCGAATGTGCCGGTTGATCGCAATACGTGCCGATTCAATCTGACGGTTCGTGACGTAAGCCGGTTCCAATGCCTGCAGGCCCCAGTCGCCGAACGTGACCTCGGTTCCACCTTTGGCGGCTCCACTGCGCTTGGGGTGGTGCTGCTTGCGGTACTTGACCTTGCGTGGAATCAACATGCGCTACTCCCCCGTCACAGCTTCGGTAACGGCCTTGGCCGAATCCGGTGTCTGGTCGGTAGCCACTGGGGTGTCTTCGACGGGTGCGGCAGCTGCGGCCTCAACACCGCGAGGTGCACCCCGCCCACCACGATCGCCGCGGTCACGATCTCCGCCACGTCCACCATCGCGGCCGCCTCGACGCTGACCGCCGCCAGCACCTGGACGCGCGAGGCGTTCCTGCTGCTGCTTGCGACGCTCGTCCGTGTCGGTGGAGACCTCACCGTGGTAGATCCACACCTTGACGCCAATGCGACCAAAAGTGGTCCGGGCTTCGTAGAAGCCGTAGTCAATGTCGGCGCGTAGCGTGTGCAGTGGGACGCGACCTTCGCGGTAGAACTCGGTGCGGCTCATTTCTGCGCCACCCAATCGTCCACCGACCTGGATCCGGATGCCCTTGGCACCGGACTTCATTGCGCTCTGCATTGCCTTACGCATCGCCCGACGGAAGGAAACCCGGCTCGACAGCTGCTCAGCGACACCTTGAGCGACCAACTGCGCGTCAGCCTCGGGGTTCTTGACCTCGAGGATGTTCAGCTGAACCTGCTTGCCGGTGAGCTTTTCCAACTCGCCACGGATTCGATCTGCTTCGGCGCCGCGTCGGCCGATGACAATGCCGGGACGAGCAGTGTGGATGTCGACGCGTACGCGTTCACGCGTGCGCTCGATCTCCACCTTGCTAATACCTGCGCGCTCCATGCCCTCGGTCATCAGCTTGCGAATCTTGACGTCTTCGTTCACGTAGTCGCGGTAGCGCTGTCCTTCTTTGGCGCTGTCAGCGAACCAACGTGACGTGAAGTCCGTTGAGATCCCCAGGCGGAAGCCGTGCGGGTTTACCTTCTGGCCCACGGCGCTACCTCTTCTTCCCGGTCGGGGCGGCGTCTTCCGACGTCCCGACAACAATCGTGATGTGGCTCGTACGCTTGCGGATCCGGAACGCGCGGCCCTGTGCCCGTGGCCGGAATCGCTTCATCGTCGGGCCTTCGTCAACTCGGGCCTCGGTGATGACAAGGCTGTTGAAGTCGGCTCCGTTGTTGTTGGTGGCATTGGCGATGGCGCTGTTGAGCACCTTGCCGACCGGTTCGGTCGCGGCCTGCGGCGCATACCGCAAGATTGCCTGTGCCTCCGCAGCAGGCAGCCCACGAATGAGGTCCACCACTCGGCGGGCCTTCATAGGCGTCACGCGGATGTACCGCGCCTGTGCCCTGGCTTCCATCGCTTTTCCTCGCTGTTAGTTCTGTCGTGTTCTGGTCTGTGTGCCGTGGCTGGTTAGCCGCGACGTGCCTTGCGGTCGTCCTTGATGTGTCCCTTGAACGTCCGCGTCGGGGCAAACTCGCCCAGCTTGTGGCCGATCATGTTCTCGCTGATGAAGACCGGGACGTGCTTGCGGCCATCGTGAACGGCCAACGTGTGGCCGAGCATCGCAGGCACGATCATCGAACGACGTGACCATGTCTTGATGACGTTCTTGGTTCCGGAATCGTTCTGCTTCTCCACCTTCTTCATCAGGTGGTCGTCAACGAACGGACCCTTTTTCAGGCTACGTGGCATGACTTATCGCTTCTTTCCGGTCTTGCGGCGGCGAACAATGAACTTGTCGCTTGCCTTGTTCTTTGACCTGGTGCGGCCTTCTGGCTTGCCGTTCGGGTTGACGGGGTGACGACCACCGGAGGTCTTGCCTTCACCACCACCATGCGGGTGATCAACCGGGTTCATGGCAACACCACGAACGGTTGGGCGCTTGCCCTTCCAACGCATGCGCCCGGCCTTACCCCAGTTGATGTTGGACTGTTCCGCATTGCCGACCGCGCCCACAGTTGCGCGACAGCGCAGGTCGACGTTGCGAATTTCTCCGGAGGGCATCCGCAGCTGTGCGTAGGGGCCATCCTTCGCGACGAGCTGAACGCTGGCGCCGGCCGAACGCGCGATCTTGGCGCCGCCACCTGGGCGAAGTTCGATCGCATGCACGACGGTACCGGTCGGGATGTTGCGCAACGGCAAGTTATTTCCAGGCTTGATGTCGGCGCGTGGGCCGGTTTCAACCCGGTCGCCCTGTTTCAGCTTTTCCGGAGCAACGATGTAGCGCTTCTCGCCATCGGCGAAGTGCAGCAATGCAATTCGTGCCGTGCGGTTCGGGTCGTATTCGATGTGCGCGACTTTGGCGGGCACGCCGTCTTTGTCCGAACGTTTGAAGTCAATGACCCGGTAGGCGCGCTTGTGTCCGCCACCCTGGTGCCGCGTCATGATGCGACCGGAGTTATTGCGGCCACCCTTCTTCGGCAGCGGGCGAACCAGCGACTTTTCCGGGGTCGTGCGGGTGACTTCAGCGAAGTCAGCCACGCTCGACCCACGCCGCGACGGCGTAGTCGGCTTGTACTTACGAATACCCATGTCCTCGTCCTATTCTGCGTCCGGTCGCCTATGCGACTGGACCCCCGAAGATGTCGATGCGGTCGCCCTGCTTCAGCGAGACAATTGCCCGCTTCGAATCAGGGCGCTTGCCGAATCCGGCCTTCGTGCGAACACGCTTACCTGCGCGGTTGCTGGTGTTCACACCAGTCACCTTCACCTTGAATGCCTCTTCGACCGCAATCTTGATCTGCGTCTTGTTGGCGTCCGGGCGAACCAGGAACGTGTACTTGTTTTCGTCTAGCAAGCCGTAGCTCTTCTCAGACACAACTGGTCCGAGCAGAACGTCGCTTGGATTGGCGATACGCATCAGGCTGCCCCTTCCACATCAGCGGCTGCCCGCTTGCTCACCGAAGCCCGTGCACGTTCGATGAAAGCTTCGAGGGCTTCCTTGGTGAAGACCACATCGTCGCTGCACAGCACGTCGTAGGTATTGAGCTGCTCAGGCGACAGCACGTGTACGTCAGCCGCGTTTCGCAGCGACTTCCAGGTCGTCTCGTCACTTTGGGAAACAACGACGAGCACTTTGGCGTTTTCGCTGATCGCGCGCAGCGAGGCAACGGCGGCCTTCGTCGACGGTGAGTCGTCGCTGAGGAAGCCGGTCGCCACGTGAACACGATCGTTACGAGCGCGGTCGGACAGAGCGCCGCGAAGCGCAGCTGCCTTCATCTTCTTTGGAGTGCGCTGTTCGAAGTTGCGCGGCGTCGGGCCATGAACAATTCCACCGCCGACGAACTGAGGTGCACGCGTCGAACCCTGGCGGGCGCGACCCGTTCCCTTTTGCTTGTAGGGCTTACGTCCACCACCGCGAACTTCGGCGCGGGTCTTGGTTGAAGCGGTGCCCTGGCGCGCAGCGGCGAGCTGGGCAACGACAACCTGGTGGATCAACGGGATGTTGACCTGGACATCGAAGATCTCGGCGGGCAGATCAACTGTGCCGTCAGTCCCACCACCGGGCTTGTGAACGTCTACCGAAGTCATCGCTATGCCCCCTTCGCAGCGGTACGGATCAACACGAGGGAACCCTTGTTGCCTGGGATCGCACCCTTGATAAGCAGCAGACCTTTTTCCTCATCGATCGAATGGATCTTGAGGTTCTGGACTGTCTTTCGTTCGTTGCCGTCGCGACCCGCCATGCGCATTCCGCGGAACACGCGACCTGGAGTTGCGCACGCACCGATTGAACCTGGCTTGCGGTGGTTGCGGTGGGCACCGTGCGAAGCGCTGACGCCGTGGAAGCCGTGACGCTTCATGACACCTGAGTAGCCCTTGCCCTTTGTCGTCCCCGTGATGTCGACAACCTGACCAGCCTCGAATGACTCAAGGCCAACCTCTTGGCCGAGCGTGTACTCACTGGCGTCCTCGGTCCGCAACTCGACGAGGTAGCGCTTGGGAGCGGCCCCTGCCTTTGCGAAGTGGCCCGAGTCAGGCTTGTTGACCTTGCGTGGCTCAATCGCGCCGTAGCCAAGCTGCACAGCCGAGTAACCGTCCACCTCGGGTGAGCGAACCTGCGTGACGACGCAAGGGCCCGCCTTGATGACGGTTACGGGCACAACGCGGTTCGCGTCATCCCATACCTGGGTCATGCCGAGCTTCTCGCCCAGCACTCCCTTCACGTTCTTACCCATGATTGTCGCTTCCTCGCCTGTTCTTAAAGCTTGATCTCGATATCGACGCCAGCCGGAAGATCAAGACGCATGAGCGAATCGACCGTCTTCGGCGTGGGATCGAGGATGTCAATAAGACGCTTGTGCGTGCGCATCTCGAAGTGCTCGCGGCTGTCCTTGTACTTGTGCGGCGAACGGATCACGCAGTACACGTTCTTTTCCGTCGGCAGCGGCACGGGGCCGGCGACCTGCGCACCGGTACGGGTCACCGTCTCGACGATCTTCTTCGCCGAGCTGTCAATGACCTCGTGGTCGTAGGCCTTGAGCCTAATGCGGATCTTTTGTCCCGCCATGACCGCTTACTTCCTCACTCTTGTTCGTGCTCTGTCGTTTTTGTAGTGCTGCTTCGTTCCTTTGGCGATCGCCCACCCTCCGGCAAGCGGTCTCCACGTGTGGGCTGGACCGACGCTGGCAAGGCGGAAGGTTGCGCCGCCTACTTAGAGGTAGGCAAGCAACCGACAACGCCGCCAGCGTCGGAGCCAGTCCGCACGCTCACAGGCTATTTATTTATCTTCGTAACTCGTCCGGCGCCGACGGTTCTGCCACCTTCGCGAATGGCGAACTTGAGTCCGTCTTCCATGGCCACTGGCTGAATGAGCGCAACGGTCATTTCCGTGTTGTCACCTGGCATGACCATCTCGGTGCCCTCTGGGAGGGTCACGACGCCGGTCACGTCAGTGGTGCGGAAGTAGAACTGCGGACGGTAGTTGTTGAAGAACGGGGTGTGGCGTCCGCCTTCATCCTTGCTCAGGATGTAGGCCTGAGCTTCGAAATCGGTGTGCGGGGTGGTCGTGCCTGGCTTGACGATGACCTGTCCACGCTCGACATCTTCACGCTTGGTGCCACGAAGAAGCAGCCCGACGTTTTCGCCAGCCTGTCCCTCGTCGAGCAACTTGCGAAACATCTCGATGCCGGTGACGGTGGTCTTGGTCGAGCCTTCGCGGATTCCCACGATCTCGATCTCCTCGTTGACCTTGACGACACCGCGCTCGATGCGACCGGTGACAACGGTTCCACGACCGGTGATCGTGAAGACGTCTTCAACTGGCATGAGGAACGGCTTGTCGATGTCGCGCTCTGGGGTTGGGATGTACTCGTCAACCGCAGTCATGAGCTCGAGAACCGACTCGCCCCACTTGGCGTCACCGTTGAGCGCTGGGAAGGCAGCCACGCGAACGACGGGAACGTCGTCGCCTGGGAACTCGTAGGTGTTGAGCAGTTCGCGAACCTCAAGCTCAACGAGCTCGAGGATCTCTTCGTCATCGACCATGTCGCACTTGTTGAGCGCTACGACAATGGAGGGGACGCCGACCTGGCGGGCCAGGATGACGTGCTCCTTGGTCTGTGGCATTGGGCCGTCGGTGGCGGCTACCACGAGGATCGCACCGTCCATCTGGGCTGCGCCGGTGATCATGTTCTTGATGTAGTCAGCGTGACCAGGGCAGTCGACGTGCGCGTAGTGACGCGACTCGGTCTGGTACTCGACGTGCGCGATCGAGATGGTGATACCGCGCTGACGCTCTTCCGGCGCCTTGTCAATCATGTCGAACGCTGAAGCTTCGTTCAGGTCCGGATACTTGTCGTGCAGCACCTTGGTGATCGCCGCGGTTAGCGTCGTCTTTCCATGGTCAATGTGACCAATGGTGCCGATGTTGACGTGGGGCTTAGTCCGCTCGAACTTTGCCTTCGCCACTGGGGCCTCCTCATTAACTGTGGTTTGTCCGGTGCTGCCCCACTCCCTTGTGGAGTGGGCCGGGTCTTTGGGGTTCTAGCTATTCGGTTGTGTAGTAGGTGGTTGCTTGTCTTGCGGTCTGTGGTGTTACTCGCCTTTCGCTTTCGCGATGATCTCTTCGGCCACGTTGTTTGGCACTTGGGCGTAGCTGTCGAACTGCATCGAGTAGCTCGCGCGGCCCTGAGTGCGGCTGCGGAGATCGCCGACGTAGCCGAACATCTCGCTCAGCGGAACAAGTGCCTTGACGACGCGAGCACCGTGACGCTCATCCATGGACTGGATGTGGCCGCGGCGGGAGTTCAGGTCACCGATCACATCGCCCATGAAGTCTTCCGGCGTCGTAACCTCAACGGCCATGACCGGCTCAAGTAGAGCGGGCCCGGCACGACGGGCGCCTTCCTTGAAAGCCATCGATCCGGCGATCTTGAATGCCATTTCAGAAGAGTCAACGTCGTGGTAGGCGCCATCAAGAAGTGTGACCTTGATGTCGACCATCGGGAAGCCGGCGAGCACCCCGTTCTCCATCGCGTCCTGGCAGCCTGCGTCGACCGATGGGATGTACTCACGCGGGATGCGGCCACCGGTCACCTTGTTGACGAACTCGTAGCCGGTCTCGCCGCGTTCCGGATCTTCCTCGCCAGTCGGGACGTTCGGCTCGATCGCGATGATCACGCGCCCGAACTGACCGGAACCACCAGTCTGCTTCTTGTGCGTGTACTCGACCTTCTCAACGGCCTTCGTGATCGTTTCGCGGTAGGCGACCTGTGGCTTGCCGACGTTTGCCTCGACGTTGAACTCGCGACGCATGCGGTCGACGAGCACCTCAAGGTGAAGCTCACCCATGCCCGCGATGATCGTCTGCCCGGTCTCTTCGTCTGAGTGAACGCGGAACGTCGGGTCCTCGTCCGAAAGGCGCTGGATCGCGACGCCGAGTTTGTCTTGGTCGCCCTTGGTCTTGGGCTCGATCGCAACCTCGATGACCGGTGCCGGGAAGGTCATCGACTCAAGGATGACCGGGTTGGCCGGGTCGCACAGCGTCTCGCCCGTCGTCGTGTCCTTGAGGCCCATGACGGCGACAATCTCACCGGCGCCGACTGATTCGATCTCTTCACGCTTATTCGCGTGCATTCGGTAGATCTTTCCGATGCGCTCTTTGCGTCCCTTCACACTGTTGAGCACCTGGGTGCCCGTGTTCAGCGTGCCCGAGTAAATGCGAATGTAGGTGAGCTTCCCGAGGTGTGGGTCAGCGGCGATCTTGAAAGCAAGCGAGGCGAACGGCTGCGACGAATCAGGCTGACGATCGATCTCCACCGACTCATCGCCTGGCTTGTGACCCTTGATGCCCTCGATGTCCAGCGGAGACGGCAAGTACTGGACGACAGCGTCGAGCATGGGCTGCACGCCCTTGTTCTTGAAGGCGGAACCAGTAAGGATTGGGGTAACGGTGCCCGCGAGCGTCGCGCGACGGATGGCTGCGTGAAGTTCAGCAACTGAAGGCTCTGATCCTTCGAGGAACTTTTCCATCATCTCGTCGTCGTTCTCGGAGATGGTTTCGATCAGCTTCTCTCGCCATTCCGCGGCCTGGTCGGCCAGTTCGGCGGGGATGTCTTCGACGACGTAGTCCTCGCCGATCTGTGTTTCCCCACGCCACACCAGCGCGCGCATACCGATCAGATCGATAACACCAATGAAATCGCCCTCGGCACCGATTGGAATCTGGAGCACAAGGGCGGTCGCGTTGAGGCGAGAAATGATTGTGTCGACGCACATGAAGAAGTCAGCACCAGTGCGGTCGAGCTTGTTCACGAAACACATGCGAGGAACGTTGTACTTGTCAGCCTGACGCCACACGGTTTCTGACTGCGGTTCAACTCCTGCTACGCCATCGAACACCGCGACGGCACCATCGAGGACTCGCAGGGAGCGCTCAACCTCAACCGTGAAGTCCACGTGTCCAGGGGTGTCGATGATGTTGATCTGGTGGTCTTTCCAATGACAGGTAGTCGCAGCGGACGTGATCGTGATGCCACGTTCCTGCTCCTGCTCCATCCAGTCCATGGTCGCGCCACCGTCGTGCACTTCACCGATCTTGTAGTTGATGCCGGTGTAGAACAGGATGCGCTCGGTTGTGGTGGTTTTGCCCGCGTCAATATGCGCCATGATCCCAATGTTGCGGACCTTGGCGAGGTCTGTTGCGGTTCCGGTAGCCACGAGTTTCTCCTGCTTGTGCGGTGGTGGTCTGTGTTTTCAGGTGTTGCTGGGTTACCAGCGGTAGTGAGCAAAGGCCTTGTTGGCTTCGGCCATCTTGTGGGTGTCTTCACGCTTCTTGACACTGGCGCCGAGCCCATTGCTGGCGTCCAGAATCTCGTTCATGAGGCGTTCAGTCATGGTCTTTTCGCGTCGGTCGCGGGAGTAGCCGATCAGCCAACGCAAGGCGAGCGTGGTGGAGCGAGTGGGCTTCACCTCGACAGGCACCTGGTACGTCGCGCCACCAACGCGGCGGCTACGCACCTCAAGTGCGGGCTTCACGTTGTCCAACGCGCGCTTGAGCGTTGAGACTGGATCGACACCAGTCTTCTCACGGCAGCCTTCGAGGGCGCCGTAGACGATTGATTCGGCCGTCGACTTCTTACCGTCGAGCAGCACTTTGTTGACCAACTGGCTGACCAGCGGTGATGAGTACACCGGGTCAACGATGATTGGTCGCTTCGGAGCTGGGCCTTTACGAGGCATCTGTGCTTAACCCTTTTCCTTCTTGGCGCCATAACGACTGCGCGCTTGCTTGCGGTTCTTCACACCTTGGGTGTCGAGCGCGCCGCGCACGACCTTGTAACGAACACCGGGGAGGTCCTTCACACGACCACCGCGAACCAGCACGATTGAGTGCTCCTGCAGGTTGTGGCCGACGCCCGGAATGTAGGCGGTGACCTCAATGCCGCTGGACAGGCGCACACGTGCGACCTTCCGCAGCGCCGAGTTCGGCTTCTTTGGGGTGGTTGTGTAGACGCGAGTACAGACCCCGCGGCGCTGAGGGCTTCCCTTGAGCGCTGGGGTCTTGTTCTTCGAGACCTTGTCCTGTCGGCCCTTGCGGACCAACTGCTGGATGGTGGGCACCGAGTCTCCGATACGTACGAGGGCTGTTGGTTGACCGCAGCGATCGCTCGCGGCGGGTATTGCGGGACTAGCTCTACTTACTGTTCTATCCACTTGCTGCGCCTTTAGTCACTCCACATTCTCCGACCCCCGCGCTCGGGCGTGTCGCGGCTGTTAGGCACAGGTGCCCATCAGCCGAAACCGGCCACTCGACGTTTGGGTCGAACCGCTTCCTCACCGGACGTCCGCTGCGCACTGGCCCGACCGTCGGCCATTGGCCGCAGTCAGAACCCGCACTTGAGGTGCGGCACATTCCGTACTGTGATGGAGCAGAGTGCATGGAGTGTCCCAGGCACAGTGCATAAGGCTACCCGACGTTGCCCGTGCCGGTCAAAGGAGGTGCCGATGACGCTAATCACGTTAAAGAATGAGGGCCCCCGAAGGGGCCCCCGCTAGGAGTCGTTACGCAGGAGCGAACCTGCGGTACTAATTACTACCCGCTAAAACTGGAGGTGTAGGTCGGGTAAAGGTCATTGATGTTGTTAGAGGTGCCGATCACGAAGATGATCAGAATGATGTAAAAGATGCCGAAGATCACCATGAACACGATGTTGATCCACGAAATGATCTTGGCAGCAGTTACGAAGCCAGATCCGGTCTGCCAACCACCACTCTGATCGATTTCCTTCTTGGCCTTACTGGCAAACACCAGCGCGACGATTGCGGCGACGATCGGGCAAATGGCCCACGAAACGATCGCCAGAACTAGGGCAATGATTGCGTTGTTGTTGGTCTGCGGGGTTGGTGTCTGAGGTACCCCGTAGCCCGCAGCGGGCGCATATCCGCCCACTGGCGGTGGCGGGGTCGGCGCTCCGTATGGCTGAGGAGGCGTCGGTGGGCCCGGTGGCACTGGCGGGGTCGGCGGGACAGGCGGCTGACCAGGAGCATTGTTCGGGTTATATGGATCTTGAGGTGGTTGCTGGTCCGACATGACTGCCTCCGTCGTGGAATTGGTACCTAAGCCTTGCAGAAACTGACATACCGGGTCAATTCGAACCGCCCATAAATGACCTTCAAAGAACAACTTCTGGTGGAGCACCGATTCAACACCGCTCATAAGGTGACCTCTATTGCCATGCATACGCGCCCGCGGTCCACTTGAATCGTGAACCAGCGCGCGATGCAACGACTCCCCCGCCGCTCCGGCAGCCTGGGTTTGGCGGTCCTAGTCTTCGGACTTCTCGGCTTAGGCTTCTCGGTCGGCGATTCGTCCGCAGCGCAGGCAACGCAGGTGGAACTCTCAACAACCGGCTACTCGCCGATCAGGAGAACTTCCACCAACGAGCCAACGTCAATTCCCTCGTCACCGGGCTGGACCTCGATGAGGCAGTTCGCGCCAACCGCCTTGCCAATCAAGTGGGAACCGTGACGACTCGGCGGGGTGACAACAGCGCTCGCCGTGTCAACCTTTGCCGGTACGTAGCGCACGCGGTCGGGGGAGACCTTGATCGGGTGCATGGTCCGAGCCGTCAGGCGGGGCCGGTCAAGGTTGGTAAATCCACCCATCTTGCGCAGCGCAGGCCGGACGAAGATTTCGAACGAGACGAGCGAACTCACTGGGTTTCCGGGAAGCGCGATGAGCGGGGTGCCGTCCAGGAAACCGAAGCCCTGCGGCTTACCTGGTTGCACGGCAACGCCTCCGAGAGTGACACCCCCAAGTTCGGCAAAGACGTCTTTGATCACCTCATATGCGCCTGCGCTGATGCCGCCCATGGTGACTATCAGGTCGCTTGACGCTGCCAACTCGAGGAGCGCGAATCGAGCTCGACCCACGTCATCAGTTAGCCGAGTCGTGGAAACAACGTCGCCCACGCCGCCGCCCACGAGTGCTGCCATTAGATGACTATTGGAGTCATAAATCGCACCTGACCTGAGCGGATCTCCCACCCGCATCAACTCGTCGCCGGTTGAAACAACCGCGACGCGCGGACGGCGATGGACCGCCACCTGCGGCATTCCCAACGACGCGAACAGTGCGACGTCGGCCGGGCCAATCGCCTCGCCGCACCTTCCAAGTTCGTCGCCGATTCCCACATCGTCGCCTCGCGGCCGGATCTCCGATCCAACGGACACCGCCCGATCGACGCGCACCTCGTGGATTCCGCCGTCGGTCCATTCAACTCGCACGATTGCGTCGGCACCCTCAGGAATCGGCGCACCAGTCATGATCCGGTGCGCGGTTCCGGCGGTCAGTGGAATGTGTGCCGAGAACCCAGCCGGAATTTCACCCTGCACGGGCAACACGACCGGCGCGTCTGCCACATCAGCAGCGCGCACTGCGTACCCGTCCATCGCGGAGTTTGAGAAGGGCGGGAGCGGGAACTGCGCCTGCACTGGGTGCGCGAGAGCGAGTCCCAACGCATCATCGATCCTGGTATCCGCAACGGGCATCTTTGCTAGATCGCGGAGCACGAAGTCTCGGTGCGCCGCAACGGATGTCAGACGGGTATTGACCACGCAGCCATATTGCCGCAGTCAGAACGGCGAGACCGAGGGCGGGAGCCCTGGGCAACCGACTCACCTATGCTGGTTCGGTGGCATCAGCGAGCATGCTAGACGCGTTTGGTCGGGACGCGACTGACCTGCGCGTTTCACTGACCGATCGCTGCAACCTGCGCTGCACCTACTGCATGCCTTCGGAGGGTCCCGGCTGGTTGCCCAACTCCGACCTCCTGAGCGATGACGAGGTCACGACACTCGTTCGGCTCGCTGTCCAGCGGCTTGGGATCACCGAGGTCCGCTTCACTGGCGGCGAACCCTTGCTCCGGCCAGGCCTCGAATCAATTATCGCCGATACCAGTGGGCTCGATCCCCGACCGCAGATCTCACTAACCACCAACGGGATCGGATTGGCCGAACGGGCGAAAGCGCTGAGCGACGCTGGGCTTGACCGCATCAACATCAGTCTCGACACCCTTGACCATCAGACCTTTCGCCAACTCGCACTTCGCGATCGCCTGGACGATGTACTGGTCGGGATTGAAGCGGCCTCGGCAGCTGGGCTGCGACCTGTGAAGATCAACACGGTTCTTATGCGTGGTGTCAACGATCACGAAGCCCCGAAGCTTCTGCACTACTCGCTGGCGAATGGCCTCCACCTGCGGTTCATCGAACAAATGCCATTGGACCCCATGGGTGCTTGGAAGCGCGATGAGATGGTGACCGCGGACGAGATCCTTGCTTCCTTGCGCCAACACTGGGATTTGACGCCCATCAGCCGCGAGAGCCGATCACAGCCTGCCGACGAATGGCTGGTCAACGGAGGTCCGCAGACTGTCGGAATCGTCGCATCGGTAACCCGGCCCTTCTGTAACAACTGCGACCGAGTTCGACTGACCGCTGATGGGCAGGTTCGCTCATGCCTCTTCGGTCGTGATGACGCGGATCTGCGTTCGGCCTTGCGCAACGGCAAATCCGATGATGACATCGAGACCCTCTGGCGTGGCGCGATTGAGCGGAAAGCCGCCGGTCACGGCATCAACAGTTCTGACTTCACTCCCCCTGATCGCCCGATGTCCGCGATCGGTGGGTAGCCGTGGCGACGGTTACCGTGCGGTTGTTTGCTGGCGCCGCGGCGGCTGCTGCATGTCAGCAACTGGAAGTCGAAGGGCAGTCCGTGGGCGAGATCACGGACAGCCTGCGCACACAACTGGGCACAGGGTTTGGTCGTGTTCTCGATGCTTCGTCACTGTTGGTGAATGCCGTTGCCGCGCAGGGAGACCTGAAGGCGATTCCCGTCACAGACGGCAGCACGATCGACATTCTCCCCCCGTTCGCCGGCGGCTGAGCGCCCTAGGGGCAGTTGACCCACTCCTGCGATCCGTCCGCGAACTGTTGCAGCTTCCACACCGGTAGTTCGTGCTTGATCCGTTCAACGAGCTCCGAACACGCATCAAGTGACTCGCGCCGATGAGCTGACGACACCGCGCATATGATCGCGGACTCCCCGACGTCCAATCGGGCGTCGACACGATGGCTGACCGCAATCGCGCAGATTCCGTCGCGCGCGGCGAAGTCCTCAGCGAGTTCGCGCAAGACATCTCCAGCACTCGGATGGCCTTGATACTCCAGGAACACGACTGGATTCGGATTCGCTGGATCGTGATTGCGGACCGTCCCATCGAACGTCGCGATCGCCCCCGCGCAGGGGTCAGCGACGGCATCTCGATGAGCCTGCAGGTCCAGCGGATCCGACGTTACCCGGCACAACTCAACCCGACCCATGATCGCCGCCCGCAACCTGATCAACCGCATGGCCCAGGATCTCGGCAAGCGCCGCAACGCCGTCACGAGCACCGCCCACAGATCCGGGAAGGTTGACGATCAACGTTCGCTCAGCGACGCCGGCGATACCGCGAGACAGCGCAGCTGTAGGAACACGCTCAAGGGAAAAGCTTCGAATCCTCTCGGGGATACCCGGCACGATGCGTTCGACGACCCTCTCCGTCTGTTCCGGAGTCATGTCCCGCGGTCCGAGTCCAGTTCCCCCAGTTGTGATGATTAGCGGCATCTGCGCGGCGATCCACGCACGCAGCTGGCTGGAGACCGCGTCACCGTCGGGAACAACCGCTGAATCAATCACGTCGAACCCTAGATCCGCGAGCGCCGCAGCAGCTGCCGGGCCTGACTGGTCCGGATATGCGCCCGCGGCCGCGCGGTCAGAAACTGTCAGCACGCATGCTCGCCTAGTCCCTAGGTCATCGGTCACTGGGTCGCACCCAATCGCCGGTCTTCCCACCAGTCTTCGTGAGCACCTTCACACCCTCGATCGACGCCGCCGGGTCAGTGCCCTTAATCATGTCGATCACGGTCAGGCCAGCGGTAGCAACAGCGGTGAGGGCTTCCATCTCAACACCGGTGCGATCTGCCGTGCGAACACTTGCGACGATCTGCACGCAGGTATCGGCGGTCAGGTCAAGCTCAACCTCTGCGCCGCTGATGCCAATCGGGTGGCACAGTGGGATCAAATCCGGGGTGCGTTTCACGGCCATGATTCCGGCGAGCCGCGCGGCTGCGACGACGTCGCCCTTCGGCATCGCTCCCTCCCGCAGCGCGACGAGGACTTCTTCCGTCGTCACAACCCGACCGCTCGCGGTAGCCTCGCGAACCGTCACTTCTTTTTGACCAACATCAACCATGCGCACGAGCACATGTTAGGCGCCGACCCGAGGGATCCCATGGACAACGTTGACGACTTCGCCGCGATCCTGACCGAAGAACTTGGTTTGACGGTCAACCTGGACACCACCCAACTGCTCGATATCGCCCGAGACGTCGCGCATGGGGTGGCCCGCCCGGCAGCTCCCATTTCGACCGCCTTCGTTGGCGCGGCGATTGCACTCGGACAGGAACCCGAGGCAGTCAACGCCGCCGTCGCTCGCGCAATTGGGCGAGCAACCGCAGGCGACTAGTGCCCCTCTCGCTCACGCAGGAGCGCGGCGACACGTTGAAGATCCTGCGGCTCGTCGCAGTCCAAGATCGCGTCCGGGGGAACCGGAACCCGTGCGACATTGACATCTTCAAGTAGGGACCGCGCCGACAATCCGTGGGTTGAGTCGTACCTGGCGAGAACCGACGACAGCGAGCGTCGACGCCAGATCGCCAGCAGGGGCTGGTCCCTTCCGTCTTCGCCGACGGCGATGGCAACGTCGGCATCGGATTCCTTGATGACAACGAGCAGCCCATCGACTCCGGACGCCGCTAACGGCATGTCTCCCGCCAGTACCGCTACGAACACCGCGTCACTCCGCAAGACGTTGGCGGCCGACAAACCCGCAGAGATCGCGGCGACTGGACCACCGCCCGGTGGATTTTCACGGGCCCAACGGACTTCGCGGTTTGTGTGGCGCTGCGGCCCAACAGCGATTACCTGATCCGCTCCGGCAACGGCATCAATCGCTAGGTCGAGCAACGTCTGATCGGCGAGAGTCAGCGCTAGTTTGTCTTCACCACCCATGCGTCGTGAACTACCACCAGCCAGCACGATGGCGAGCAGTCGCGGATTCTGGTGCCCGTCAACAGCAGGGTCGGCTTCGGTCACCGAACCACCTTTGACCACAAGCCCTCGATTGGCAACACCTGTCAGGGCGGTCGTGGGCCGATTTGCCCGGTGGATTCGGGACTTTGGGCCCAGCAAGTACGTCCTCTCAGCTCAATTTTCACGGTATTTCCCGTGGGAATCTTGATACATGACCAGCCTTGATCTGACGGATCGGGAAGTGGGCAACGGCGACAACGTCGCGCGGGTACCTGCAGACTCACCTCGCGCGGCGAGGGCAGAACTTTCCGCGCGACGCCGCGTCCTGACACTGAGCACCGTTGCCTTCACCTTGATGTTCGCCGTGTGGATGATGTTCGGCGTCCTCGGAATCCCGATCCGTACCGAGTTTGGCCTCACCGATATCCAACTGTCATGGCTCGTTTCGGTGGTGATTCTCAATGGCGCGATCTGGCGACTTTTCACGGGGATCGCTGCTGATCGCTGGGGTGGCAAGCGGGTATTCCTCTTCATGTTGCTATTCACAGCGGTTCCGACGTTCTTCATCTCTCAGGTCACCGGGTTCGCACAGTTGATGGTGCTGGCTTTCCTCGCTGGATTCGCCGGCAACTCTTTCAGTGCAGGCATCGCCTGGGTTTCTGCCTGGTACCCGCGCGAGCACCAAGGATTCGCTCTTGGGGTCTTCGGTGCGGGTAACGTCGGCGCGAGTGTCACGAAGCTCATCGGACCCGCGCTCATCACCGCGGTTCCGGTCGCTGGCTACCTCGGCGGGTTTGTTCCCGGCGGATGGCGCTTCATCCCATTCCTCTACGCCTTCTTGCTGCTGTTCATGGCAGCAATTCTCGGACTGCTCGCACCCCGGGTCGATCGCAAGCCCGGTCAGAGTCGCCCACTCAAGGAGATGTTCACGCCGCTGAAGTCAGTGCGGGTGTGGCGGTTCTCGCTGTACTACGTCGTCGTCTTCGGTGCCTACGTGGCGCTCGCGTCGTGGCTGCCCAAGTACTACGTGGACGTTTACGGCATGTCGCTTTCGAGCGCGGGGCTACTCGCCGCGCTCTTCATCTTTCCGGCATCACTGCTGCGCCCGGTCGGCGGTTCACTATCAGACCATCTCGGCGCTCGACGTGTCATGTACTGGAGCTTCGGCACGATGCTGGTCGCCACCGGAATCCTGATGATGCCGTACGGCCACATCGTGATCGCCGGTTCCGGCGGAGCCCCCGATACGGACATCCTGCCGTGGCACCCCGGTGTCGCTGAGTTCACGGCACTGGTGTTCATCCTTGGTGTGGCCATGGGGATCGGCAAGGCCGCCGTCTACAAGCACATCCCGGAGTACTTCCCCAACGATGTTGGGGCAGTTGGTGGGCTCGTCGGAATGCTCGGCGCGCTGGGTGGGCTATTCCTACCCCCACTATTCGCTTACACCACGGCATGGACATCTGCACCGCAGTCCACCTTCGGGGTGCTCTTCATCGTCACACTTCTGGCCGCAATTTGGATGCACGCCACGGTCATCCGCATGCTGCAAAAGCAGTCCCCAGAATCGAAGCACGAGTTCGAACATAAGTCTGCCGACGACCTGTCACGGCCAGAAGGCACACCCCCAGATGGCGCAGCCAAATCGAAGGAAGAGGTCTCATCATGACCGCGGTCGCAAAGAATACGGCGTTTGAATCAAAGAACGCGAACAGTTCAGCCCGCTGGCTGAGCAACTGGAATCCCGAAGACGCAGAGAACTGGGACCACAAGCTCGCCTGGCGCACGCTGTGGATCACGACCTTCACCCTGTTGCTTTCCTTCAGCACCTGGTTCCTCGTCAGCGCAATCGCCCCGAAACTGCAGGGCCTCGGCTTCAACGTCACGAATGATCAGTTGTACTGGCTGGCCGCGATGCCCGGCCTTGCTGGTGGCCTGTTGCGGTTGGTGTGGACCTTCCTGCCGCCAATCGTTGGAACTCGCAAGCTGATCACGTTCTCAACCCTGCTACTCGTCCTGCCATTAATCGGCTGGTTCTTCGCCCTGCAAAACCCCGCGACTCCGTTCTGGGTGCTGATGGGATTAGCCTTCATGGCCGGTATCGGCGGGGGCAACTTCTCCGGCTTCATGCCCAGCACGAGCTACTTCTTCCCACGCGCAAAGCAGGGCACGGCCCTTGGCCTGCAAGCAGGAATCGGAAACTTCGGCGTCTCGGTCGTTCAACTGCTGACCCCATGGATCATCGGCTTCGCGATGGTCGGAGGCTCGCTCACGTACAAGGCCGCAGGGAAGGCGCCGACCGAACTCTGGATCCAGAACGCTGCACTCGTATACATCCCCTTCGTCCTGGCCGGAGCGGTCCTCGCCTGGTTCATGCTTCGCTCCGTTCCGATCATCTCGACCCTTAAGCAGCAGCGCGACATCTTCAAGAACAAGCACACCTGGGTCATGACGGCGATGTACATGATGACCTTCGGGACGTTCTCCGGTTTCGCCGCTCAGTTCGGACTGCTCATCAAGAACCAATTCGGAGGATTCCCCGGAGCGCCTGATCCCCTCAAGTACCTGTTCCTCGGAGCCCTGATCGGCTCCATCGCGCGGATCGTGTTTGGGCCCCTGGCTGACAAGTTTGGCGGCGCGATCTGGACAACGGTCAGTGGCCTCGGGATCGCTGGTTCGCTGATCTTCACTTCGTTCTTCGTGACGCCGACCTCAGTAGATCAGTTCACGCCATTTCTTTGGGGGATGCTCGCAATCTTCCTGTTCTCCGGGATCGGCAACGCCTCAACGTTCAAGCAGATGCCAATGATCTTCAAACCGCGACAGGCGGGTGGGGTCATTGGCTGGACCTCGGCGATCGCCGCATTCGGTCCGTTCCTGTTCGGGGTTTTGATTTCGACGGTGACACCTCGCCCGTTCTACATCGGTGTCGCCGTCTTCGCATTGATCTGTGTCGGACTGAACGTGTGGTTCTACCAACGTAAGAACGCCGAAGTCCGCTGCTAACAAATCGTGTCCGTGTCTCCAGGACTCCCCCGTCCGGGAGACACGGACACCCCATCGGTTTGAAAGGCAAGCATTAGGGAAGGGAGGGAAGCTCGTGACCACGAGTGACCAGTCAGAGTTCACAGCTCACCGCGCGCTTGCGAGTGCGAGCCGCGCAGAACTGCTGAAGTTGCTAAGAGATACCGCCGGGCCGATGACGATCTCGGAATTGTCAACGGCAACCGGTTTGCATTCGAATACCGTCCGCGAGCATCTCAACATCCTGATCGCCGCACACTTCGTCACCCGCGAGACTGACGCGAACGGTGGGCGAGGACGACCTCGGCTGGCCTATGCGGCAGCTGAGGCTGTCAGGGTTCCCTCACCCCGGTCAACCCAGCAAACCGACTCGCTCGAACTGTTGTGCCGAGTCCTTTCTGCGAATGCGGCGAGGGACAACTTCGGTTCAGGCACGTGGGAACAGGTCCAGCAATCAGCCACCGAATGGGTTCGCCAACACGGCGAGTACCTGCCCAACCAGCGGATCGAATCCCCCGCCGACGCCATCGACGTCATCACCGCGATCCTCGCCGAGCGCGGCTTCTCGCCAACTCCTGACTTCGGTCGCCAAGAAGTCGTACTGCATGCCTGCCCCTACAGCGAACTGGCGTTGGAACAGCAGCAAGTTGTCTGCGGAGCCCACCTTGGCCTCCTACTCGGCGCCCTTGAGCAAATGGGTTCACCAGTGAAGGCGCGCTTCTCCGATATCAATCCGAAAACCCCACGCTGCGTGGTTCAACTCGTTGAGCCGCCAGCCGTTCGAGAGGACCAGCCATGACCGCAACCGATTCCACGAGCGCCGCGGGCGGCAACCCCCTAGAGGGCAGCGGTCAGATCGACGGCGACTTCGTTGACGCGCTGCTGAAGGGACGACGATTCCTTAGTAAGAGCAAGGTGTCACCGGACCTCCGCACGGTCCACGAGGTAGGTGGGCGCGAAGCCGACGTGTTCTACCGGGACCGGTGGAGCCATGACAAGGTCGTGCGTTCAACCCATGGCGTCAACTGCACCGGTTCCTGTTCTTGGAAGGTCTACGTCAAGGACGGCATCATCACCTGGGAGTCCCAGGAGACTGACTACCCGAGCGTTGGGGCCAATTCCCCGGAATACGAGCCCCGCGGCTGCCCCCGCGGTGCCGCATTCAGCTGGTACACCTACTCACCCACGCGGGTTCGCTTTCCGTACGTCCGCGGCGTGCTGCTGGAGATGTACCGCGAAGCCAAGGCACGACTCGGCGACCCCGTCGATGCTTTCGGCGAGATCTCCAGGGACCCTGCGAAGCGCAAGCGCTATCAGAGCGCCCGCGGGAAAGGCGGGCTCGTTCGTACCACGTGGGAAGAAGCATTAGAGCTATCTGCCGCGGCGCAGGTTCACGCCATCAAGGAATACGGGCCGGATCGGATTGCCGGCTTCTCTCCTATCCCGGCGATGTCCATGGCCTCGCACGCGGTGGGTGCGCGGTACACCAGCCTGCTTGGCGGATCGATGATCAGTTTCTACGACTGGTACGCCGACCTGCCAATTGCGTCACCGCAGATCTGGGGCGACCAGACGGACGTGCCAGAGAGTGCCGACTGGTGGAACGCGTCGTACCTGATCATGTGGGGAGCGAACCTACCAACAACTCGAACGCCAGACGCGCACTTCATGACTGAGGCCCGTTACAAGGGCCAGAAGGTCGTTGTCGTCAGCCCTGACTATGCGGACAACACGAAGTTCGCCGACACCTGGATGGCAGCCCACCCAGGAACTGATGGCGCGCTAGCGATGGCCATGGGGCATGTGATCCTCAAGGAGTTCATGGTCGACCGCCAAGTGCCGCGATTCGACAAATACCTGAAGACGTACACGGACATGCCGTATCTGGTCGGCCTACGCGAACGTGAACCGGGCGTCTACGTGCCAGACCGATTCATCACGGCAGCCGACCTAGGCGATGAACAGGAGGGTGCCAATCTCAAGACCGTTCTCATCGACTCCGTAACTGGTGCCGTAACGGTTCCCAATGGCGCCCTCGGCTTCCGCTACACCGAATCGGGCAAAGGCAAGTGGAATCTCGACCTCGGTGAGGTTGATCCCCTGCTCAGCCTCCACCGCCCCAACGCAACAACAGTTGCGCTCGACCTGCCGCGCTTCGACGTTGATCAAGACAAGAGCGAGGGTGGCGGAACCATGCGCCGCGGCGTCCCGATCCGGATGATCAACGGCCTGCCAGTCACGACCGTGTTTGACCTGCTACTCGCGTCCTATGGCGTCTTTCGCGAGGGCCTGCCCGGCGAGTGGCCGACAGGTTTCGACGACGCAAGCCTGCCCTACACGCCCGCGTGGCAGGAAGCCGTCACCTCGGTTCCGGCCTCGACGGTCATTCGGGTAGCACGGGAGTTCGCGCACAACGCCGAACAATCCGGCGGGCGCTCGATGATCACGCTGGGTGCTGGCACCAACCACTGGTTCCATTCTGACGAGATCTACCGCGCCATCATCGCTTTGGTCATGATGACTGGCTGCCAAGGCGTCAACGGTGGTGGCTGGGCTCACTATGTCGGGCAAGAGAAGTGTCGACCGTTCACGGGTTGGGCACAGTTGGCGTTCGGCCTCGATTGGCACCGTCCGCCGCGCCAGATGGCCGGTACATCGTTTTGGTATCTGGCCAGCGACCAGTTCCGCTACGACGGCTTCGGTGCCGACGAACTGGCCAGCCCGCTTGGTAAGGGGCTCTTCAAAGACAAAGCGTTGGCTGACTGTTTGGTCAAGAGCGCCCGAATGGGATGGTCGCCTTCGTATCCAACGTTCAATCGCAACCCGCTGGACTTGGCGAACGAAGCACTCGAACGCGGCCTCGAGCCAGCTGCCCATGTCGTAGATCAGCTGAAGTCCGGTGACCTGGAATTCGCTGCGGAAGATCCGGATGCCCCGGAAAACTGGCCTCGGGTGCTGACCATCTGGCGGGCGAACCTGCTCGGATCATCCAGCAAGGGCAACGAGTACTTCCTGCGTCACCTGCTCGGAACGTCCAATGCAGTTCGAGCGGAGGAAACCGCTCCCGAAGGCCGACCCAGCGAAGTGAAGTGGCACGACGAAGCTCCGACCGGGAAGCTCGACCTGCTGGTGTCGCTGGACTTCCGCATGACGTCAACGGGACTCTTCTCCGACGTTCTGCTGCCGGCCGCGACCTGGTACGAGAAGGAGGATCTTTCCTCGACGGACATGCACCCGTTCGTCCATGCCTTCAATGCGGCGATTCGACCCCCCTGGGAGACCCGGTCGGACTACGACACCTTCGTCGCCATGGCCCGCACGTTCTCGCCCATGGGCGAAAAGCACCTCGGCACTCGCAAGGATGTAGTCGCGGTGCCACTGCTGCACGACACTCCGGGGGAGACCATGCAGCCCGGTGGCGTTGTGCTTGATTGGAAGCTCGGCGAATGCGAACCGATCCCCGGCCAGACCATGCCAAACCTGGCAGTGGTCGAACGCGACTACGGCGCCATCGCCGACAAGATGACCGCGCTCGGGCCCAACGTCGAGAACCTCGGCACCACGGTCAAGGGCATCACGCTCAAACCAGCGAAGGAAGTCGAGCAGCTCGGCCGCGTCAATGGCGTCGTCGAATCTGGCGTTGCCGCTGGACGGCCCCGACTCGACCAGGCGAAGCACGCGTGCGAAACGATCCTCGCGTTGTCAGGCACCACCAACGGTCGGCTTGCTGTCGCCGGGTGGACCCAACTCGGCGAACGCACCGGCAAGCCCATGGCCCAACTCGCGGAGGACAGCGAGGGCAAACGCATCACGTTCCCCGACACTCAGTCTCGACCCCAACCGGTGATCACTTCGCCAGAATGGTCGGGCAGCGAACACGGTGGTCGCCGCTACTCCCCCTTCACTGTCAACGTCGAGGAGTTGAAGCCGTGGCACACCCTCACGGGACGCCAACACTTCTTCCTTGATCACGACTGGATGGCTGAACTCGGCGAATGGCTACCCGCTTACCGACCTCCGCTGCAGATGAACCGGCTGTTTGGCCCACCAACCACCGACCACGACGGCGACATCGAAGTCACTGTTCGCTACTTGACGCCGCACTCGAAGTGGTCGATCCACTCGGAATACCAAGACAACTTGTTCATGTTGTCGCTTAGCCGCGGTGGCCCGGAGATCTGGATTTCCAAGGAGGATGCCGAGTCCGCAGGCATCCACGACAACGACTGGATCGAGTCATACAACCGCAACGGCGTCGTCGTTGCTCGCGCGATCGTGTCGCACCGAATGCCAAAAGGCACGGTCTACATGTACCACGCGAAGGACCGAACTATCGACGTCCCGAAGTCCGAGACATCAGGTAGGCGCGGCGGCATCCACAACTCGCTGACCCGCCTCCTGGTCAAGCCCTCACACCTCATTGGTGGCTACGCACAACTGTCATACGGCTTCAACTACTACGGGCCGACCGGAAACCAACGCGACGAAGTCACTGTGATCCGCCGCCGCAAGCAGGAGGTTGAGTACTGATGCGAGTCATGGCCCAAATGGGCATGGTGATGAACCTCGACAAATGCATCGGGTGTCACACATGCTCGGTTACCTGCAAGCAAGCGTGGACGAACCGCACTGGCGTCGAATACGTCTGGTTCAACAACGTCGAGACTCGACCCGGACAGGGATACCCGCGACGGTACGAAGATCAAGACAAGTGGAAGGGCGGCTGGAAGCTCGACCGCAAGGGCCGCTTGCGGCTGCGAGCCGGCGGGCGCTTACACAAGCTATCGACCATCTTCAGTAACCCGAACTTGCCTGGCGTCGAGGACTACTACGAACCGTGGACTTACGACTACGACAATCTAATTAGCGCTCCGGCAGGCGACGACTTCCCGGTGGCGCGCCCCAAGTCGCTGATCACGGGCAAGAACATGAAGATCGAGTGGTCGGCGAACTGGGACGATGACCTCGGCGGATCGACGGACCACGGCTCGAAGGATCCGCTGTTGAAGAACATCACCGACAAGGTGAAGTTCGAATTTGAGCAAGCCTTCATGTTCTACCTGCCGCGGATCTGCGAGCACTGCCTGAACCCTGCCTGTGTTGCTTCGTGCCCGTCAGGTGCGATGTACAAGCGAGACGAAGACGGCATCGTGCTGGTCGATCAGGATCGCTGTCGCGGTTGGCGCATGTGTGTGACCGGTTGCCCTTACAAGAAGGTGTACTTCAACCACAAGACGGGCAAGGCCGAGAAGTGCACAATGTGCTACCCGCGCCTTGAAGCGGGACAACCAACCGTCTGTTCCGAGACCTGTGTTGGTCGGCTGCGCTACCTCGGCCTGTTCCTCTACGACGCAGACAAGGTCGCTGCGGCCGCAACGGTGAAGGATGAGAAGGATCTGATGGCAGCGCAGAAGGATCTGCTGCTTGACCCGAACGACCCTGACGTCATCGCCGCTGCCCAACGAGATGGCATACCGCGCGACTGGATCGAAGCTGCCCAACGCTCACCGGTCTACCAGTTGGCCTGCGTCTACAACGTCGCCCTGCCACTGCATCCGGAATACCGAACGATGCCGATGGTTTGGTATATCCCACCGCTTTCACCAGTCGTCGATGCGCTGGTCGAGACCGGCCACGATGGGGAGGACATTGGTAACCTCTTCGGCGCCATCGAGGCGATGCGCATCCCAGTTGAATACCTCGCCGAACTCTTCACCGCTGGTGACGTCGAGCCGGTCAATCAGGTGTTGCGCAAGCTCGCTGCCATGCGGTCGTTCATGCGCCGCATCAACCTGGGCGGGGAGCCTGACCCAAGCATCGCGCACGCCGTCGGCATGGAGCCGGAGGAGATCGAATCGATGTTCCGACTGCTCTCAATCGCCAAGTACGAGGATCGCTATGTGATTCCGACGGCCCACAACGAAGCTATGTCTGCATTCGAAGACGAGCTACCCGGCTGTTCGGTCGACTGGAACGCCCAGCCAGGCGATACCGGCATCGGGGAGGCCGCTCCGATCCCGGTCACCATCGAGAGCTTCCACCTGACGAAGCAACGGATGGAAGCGGACAAATACGACGACATCGAGGGACCGAAATGAGCGCGACTCTGAATGCCCGCCAACGCCAAGGCGCGTACTTGGTGATCTCCCGCATGTTGACCTACCCAGATCAGGGCCTCATCGACGATCTGCCGCTGCTTCGCGTCGTCGTCGATGGACTGCCGGGAGGGGTCGGAACGCCGCTGCGCGACTACCTGAGCTTCCTCGAGTCCAGCACCCTCCTCGAACTCCAGGAGCACTACGTATCCATCTTCGATATGAAGCGCCGGTGCTGCCTCTACCTGAGCTACTACCTCAATGGCGACACTCGTCGGCGAGGGATGGCCCTGTGGCGATTCCAAGAGACTTACCAACGCGCCGGTTGGGTGATCAACGACGGCGAACTCGCCGACTACCTGCCGATGCTCTTGGAGTTTGCGGCGTCTGGCTCCGAGGAGGAGTCGATCGCCGTCACGCTCATGCATGAACATCAAGAGGGTCTTGAGGTTCTGCGTACTGCGTTGCAACGGTTCAACTCCCAGAGCTACTTGCTCATCACCGCCCTGCTCCACCTGCTGCCGACGTTGACCTCGGAACAGCAGGCGGCGGCAAACACGTTGATTGCCAACGGACCACCGACCGAGATGGTCGGCCTCGAACCGTTCGGCATGCAGCCGATCACGATTGGAGCGCGACCATGACCGCCGTCGATACCTTCTTCTTCCTGGTCTTCCCGTATATGTGTCTGACCTCGTTCGTGGTCGGGCACATCTGGCGCTATCGCTACGACAAGTTCGGCTGGACGACGCGTTCGAGCCAGTGGTACGAATCGCGTCTCCTGCGCTGGGCAAGCCCGATGTTCCACTTCGGATTACTTGGTGTCCTTGTCGGCCACTTCGGCGGCCTCGTCATTCCCGAGTCCTGGACAAACGCCCTTGGGATTAACGAGACCGTCTACCACGCCGTCGCCGTCGTCCTGGGGTCGATCGCCGGAATCGTCATGGTCGTTGGGTTGATCGGGCTCATCTGGCGACGCCGCTCAACTCCTGCTGTGTTCAGAGCGACAACGAAGATGGACAAGGCGATGTACGTCGTGCTCGTAACGGTCGTTGGCTTCGGGCTGTTCAACACCCTCTACTGGCAGATCATCGCTGGTGGCTACAACTACCGAGAATCGGTGTCGGTCTGGTTCCGATCGATCTTTTACTTCAATCCGGATGTGACCCTGATCGCTGACGCGCCCCTATCGTTCCAGTTGCACGCGATCGCGGCCTTCAGCCTGCTCGCACTGTGGCCGTTCACGCGACTCGTTCATGTGCTGTCCGCACCCATCGGATACCTCTGGCGGCCCTACGTCGTCTACCGCTCGAAGGACGCACACCAACAGCCGGGCAACCGGGACCCACGGCCCGGCTGGGAACGGCCAGGGCTCACGCCAACGAAGAAGTAGCGGACCATGAACCAGCAGAAGGCCGCCACAGATCGGATGAGTCGAACTGTGCGAGTCGCCCCCGGTCGCCCCGGTAACAAGGATCGAAAGCGCGTCATGGTGCCACCTCAGCACGGTGCATGGGCCTTCTTGGGTCTGCCTATCTCGCTTGGCATCGTCGTAGCCGGAGCCTCTTGGTTAACCGCGCTGCTTGCTGTCGGATTCGTGGTCGCCTACCCAACGTCGTACTTCGCGATTGCGGTACTGAGGTACCCCCGACCACAGCTGTACCGCCGGGGTCTCATCAGCTGGGGCTTGCCCGGACTCGTGATTGCGAGCGTCATTCTGATCGCTCGCCCGTGGATGATCTGGGTCGGCATCGCCTATGCGATCGGGTTCGTTGTGAACCTCGGGTTCGCCAAGGCGCACAACGAACGCAGCCTGATCAACGACGCCGTGTTCATCATTGAATGCATCACAATCACTCCGGTCCTGTGGGCATGCAGCGCATCGACTGGAGGTTTGGTCCCGCCTTCGCCGACGACTGCTCCAAGCGCAGTGTGGGCTGTCACTGCCATGAGCGCACTGGTCCTCATTGGCTCAACGATGCATGTCCGCTCATTGATTCGAGAAAGGCGAAACCAATCGTTTCGACGCACATCTCAGGCGTTCGCGATCGCCAGCTTCGTTGCCGCTTTGCTACTCGCGGCTCCCTACGGGCCAACTGCGATGGCTGCGACAGCCTGCGCGTTCGGCTACCTCGCTGTCCGCGCCTTCCTTGTCGGCCGTCGACCACTGCGACCGGGCCTCATTGGTGTGTTTGAGTTGGTCGGATTCATCGCGACCCTCGGGGTCGGCGTCGCGATCTGCGCGGGCTAGCGGGTTAGCGGCTTAGCCAATCGTGCGGAAGGTCGAACCGACCCGGCTGGTAGCTGCAGAGCGGATCCTCTGCAGTCGCGTCGCCGGTCTGCGCGTAAGCCCGAGAGCGCGAACCGCCGCAGACCTCAACGAATTCACACTGGCCACACCGGCCGCCAAGCTCGGACTGGTCACGAAGCCGTTTGAACAGCTCCGAGTAGCGGTAGATCTCGCTGAGCGGTGTCTGCCGAACGTTGCCAGCTGCGACCGGCAGAAACCCGCTGGGCTGCACATCGCCGACATGCGAGATGAACACGAAACCGTTTCCCGAATTTACGATGAGCGGCGCTCGCCGGTGCCGATGCGGATCACTCATCTGGAGTTCAACAGCACGACCGTGCAGGAAGCGATACAACGACCCGAGGCGCAATGCGACGACATGGTTTCGCCCCTGTGCCGCGAGGAGCTCGCGCTGAATCGCCACCCGACGAAAGTGGCGGCCCTCCGTGGTTCGAGTTGGTACGACCTCTCCGACGTCGTACAGGAAGTTCAAAATGTCGTCGGTTTCCGCTGGAGTCGGCGCTGTCAGCGCTGCCCCACGACCCGTCGGGACCAGCATGAACGCGCTCCACGTCATCGCCTTGTGGTCTCTCACGAGCGCCGCGATCTCAGGTAACTGTTCAACATTGTGCGTGGTCACGGTCGTGTTGATCTCAACCTCGATTCCTAGTTCTTGGGCGATCCGCCAGCCATCCATCGTCACGTCGAACATCCCCGGGACTCCCCTGAACTTGTCGTGAGCTTCAGCAGTTGCGCCGTCAATGGACAGTGAGATCGCGGTCGTCCCAGCTTCCAGAAGCTCTGTTAGGGAATCGCGATTGAGCATCTTCGTCCCGGACGGTGAGACCGCGACCGGCAAGCCAATGCTGCGACCGTAACGGACGAGTTCGCAGAGGTCTGGGCGTTCGAACGGATCACCGCCGGTTATGACGAAGATCGGAAAAGGCTTGCCGAAGCCAACCACCTGCCGCATTAGGTCCTTGGCTTCGTGGGTATCCAGCTCACGAGGATCTCGACAGGGATTAGCCTCGGCCCGGCAGTGTAAACACGCCAGGACGCAGGCTCGAGTTGCCTCCCATATGACGAGGAACGGTTTAGCAGTGCGATCACGTCGAACTGACCGCACGGTCCGTTTGCTCATCTTCGTCGTGACCACTGCGACCACTGCCCTTCCGTTTGCGCACCACATAGCTCAGCGCAATTCCAATGACGACCCCAAGTGCCAGATTCCAGACCGTCCCAATCCCCGCGACCGCTGCCGCGACAGTCCACGCGCGCCAGCCCATAAGGTCCCGCAGCAGGAGCGCGTGCGTGAGGGCAGCGACGCCCAGCAACGCCGCGAGGACAGGTAGCGGGAATGACGGCAGCACGTCGCTGAGCAGGTCTCCGAAAGCAAGTGCACCGACGGTCAATGCTGCGCCGATCAGCAATGGCGCACGCCAAGTCCGGGCCCCGAACGCGTAGTGAGCACTGAGTCCCCCCGCGCCGTGGCACACGGGCATTCCTGAGATGCCACCAGCGAACAAGTTCGCAAGACCGAGAGTTCGGGCAAGCCGCGACGGCGTGACCGTGCTGGCCGCGTCTCCAAAGTAGGTGCGGGCAGCATCTGCCGGTGCGAGGCATGAGTTCGCGAAAGTCAGTGGCAACTGCGGCAGCACCAACATCACTGCCGCCGTCACAAAGGCGTCGAGCGTCAAGGTCGGGAAAGCAATTGCTGATGGCCCCAGCGTGACGGCAGGGGCGGCGATGAGCGCCACCACAAGCGCGACCAGAACCACGACCAGCACGATTCGCTGCCGGAAGACGATCAGCGCTGCCAGCAACCCAATTGCGCCAATCGCCAGGAACGGCTGACTCAGTTGACTCGTGAATACGGGCTGCGGATCGACCACCAGCCCCCAAGCAATCTTGAGAAAGAGGATCGCGACCGCCAGTTGGACTCCCCTAATCACCGGCGGCGGGAACAGAACACTGACCTTGTTCAACCAGTCGCCTACGCCCAGCGCAAGAAAGATCAACCCCATCAGAATCGCGCCCGCGGCGATCACATCGACACCGAGGCCCGCTGCAATGGCCACGGCTCCGAACGCCTTCAAAGGCTGCACTGCCACCGGCAAGCGATAGACCCGAGCGACCGCAAGGTAGAGCAAGCCTGCCGGGAGCAGGACGGCGGTCGGGCTCAGGCCGTTGGCGACAATCAGGGCAACCGCGATGGGAACGAAGACGCCCAGATCAGCCACTGACCCCGCAGCCTCAGACCACCAGCGCGGGGCGCGGACAGGCTCCGACTCGACGGCACCCTGGGCGCTGTCGAGAGCGCTGACCGCAGGCTGGTGTGGCTGATTCATTGACTGACCACCACCTAACCTACGTCATGCCGACCGGACGGTGCCCCGACCCGCATTCCTTCTATTCTTTTGCGTCAAGCCAACCCTCTGACAATTCCATTCCAGTACAGCGCGGGAAGGCCGTACTTCTTGAGCAACCACATATCCCGACGAGGTTTTGACGTATCGATGAACGGGATCGACGGCGTCGGTTCAAGCGTGTAGTCGAACTCCGCCAACAACATCCGGTTCCGCGAGGTGGTGATCGGGCAGCCGGCGTAGCCGGTGTACACGGCAGGCAACTCACGGCCAGCGAGGTACGAAAGGACGTTGTCAACGACGACGGGAGCTTGCTTGCGAATTGCAGCACCAGTTTTGCTGTTGGGTGTATTTCCTGCGTCGCCGAGGGCGAACACGTTGTCGTAGCGGACGTGTTGTAGCGAAGTTTTGTCAACCTCAACGTAGCCACCTGGGCTCGAGAGGTCTGCCAATTTCGTCTGCTTCAACCAGTCCGGCGCGCTTTGGGGCGGGACGGCGTGGAGCATGTCGTAACTCAGCGATTCCTTTGTGTCATTCTCGTTATCCCGCACGATGACCTGCTTGCCGACGGAGTCGACTTCGACGACTTCGCTGTTGAACTGGACCTCAATTCCATAGTCGCTGGCCACCGCCTCAAGCACGGACGCGTAGAGCGGAACACCGAACATGCCTGGCGTCGGCAGGACAAGCACGATTCGAATTTGATCAAGCACTCCCTGCTTGCGCCAATAGTCTGCTGCCAAGTACGCGGCCTTCTGCGGCGCACCAGCGCACTTGATCGGGCCGCTTGGCATTGCGAAGACTGCAGTTCCGCCGGTGGTTTGCTGGATGAATTCCCAGGTCTTGGGGGCGAACTCGGGAAGGTAGTTTGAGGACGTCCGAGCCCTACCAAGCGATTCATTCAGCCCGGGAATCTTCTCCCAGTCGAGTTGTATCCCTGGCGCTACCACCAAGGCGTCGTAGGTGATCCTTGTACCGTTCGCCAGTTCTACGGCCTTCGCGTCTGGATCGATGTGTGCGGCCGCAAACCGATACCACCGCACCCCCTTGGGAATCAGCTTGGCTTGCTGCCGGGCGCTCTTCTCGATCTTTGCCCGTCCACCACCAACGAGGGTCCACAGGGGCTGGTAGTAGTGGGTGTCCGTGGGATCAATGATCGCAATACCGGTGACCCCGGCGTTCCGCAGCCGCGCGGCGACTGACAGTCCCGCGTTGCCACCGCCAACAATCACCACTCGGTGGTGCAGTGGGCCGTCGTGCAGTGGCGCGGGCCCAGAGGTCTGGCTGACGGCTTCGTGGTCCTGATGTGCAAATTCCGACATGACTCTGTGCTTTCTGACCATATGCGGTCGGTTGTCTGGGGTAATCGATGGACGCTTGGTGATCCGGCACTCCGTCGCCGCAACATCGGCCATCGTTCACAGACATACGCGCATTCGAGCATCGAGTTAGTTGACCCGTCGATGACATCCCACTCGCTCCCGCGTTCACGAGCACAAGTTCACCATCGCTGGTGGATCGAAGGATGAGGACTAAGTCCCGGGTTTAATGCCCGCGCGTGAATCCACCCGGGTTAAACAACGACGGGGTCCCACCTCTCGGTGGAACCCCGTTCGTTGTGTCTTGGTTAGCGGTAGTCGTTCCCGCCGAGGTCGTAGTCCTCGAGTGGAACGGCCGGTGCGGCAGCTTCGCCGAACGCGCCGGTGTAGTCGACATCGTCGTAGGCAGTGAGCTGCGCGTACATGGCAGCCTTTGCCTCCTCCGTCGGCTCCACCTTGACGTTGCGGTAGCGGCTGAGCCCGGTTCCTGCTGGAATCAGCTTTCCGATGATCACGTTCTCCTTGAGGCCGAGCAGTGGATCGGACTTGCCTTCCAATGCCGCCTGGGTGAGCACGCGAGTCGTCTCCTGGAACGATGCGGCAGACAGCCACGATTCGGTGGCCAGCGACGCCTTGGTGATACCCATCAGTTCCGGGCGACCAGAGGCTGGGGATCCACCGGACTGCAGCACCTCACGGTTGCGACGCTGGAAGATCGCCGCCTCAACGAGGTCACCGGTGATGAACTCCGAATTTCCGGAGTCGATGATCGTGATGCGCTTGAGCATTTGACGAACAATGACCTCGATGTGCTTGTCGTGGATCGACACACCCTGCGAGCGGTAGACCAACTGCACCTGGTCCACCAAGTGCAGTTGCACCTGACGTGGCCCGAGGATACGAAGCACCTGCTTGGGATCGACTGCACCGTTGATGAGCTGATCGCCAACGTTGACGCGACCGCCGTCTTCCACCCGCAGCCGCGAACGCTTGCTCACCGGGTACGCGAACTCTTCAGCATCCGGGTCGTCAGGAGTGATGACGATCTTGCGGGTCTTGTCGGTGTCATCGATGCGAACTGTGCCGGCCACTTCGGTAATCGGCGCGACACCCTTTGGCGTCCGCGCTTCGAAGAGTTCGACCACACGCGGCAGACCGTGCGTGATGTCCTCACCAGCCACACCACCGGTGTGGAAGGTTCGCATCGTCAGCTGAGTGCCTGGTTCGCCAATGGACTGCGCCGCGACGATTCCGATCGCCTCACCGACGTCAACCATCTTGCCGGTGGCCAGCGAACGGCCGTAGCACGCAGCACACGCACCGACGCGGCTCTCGCAGATCAGCACCGAGCGCGCCTTGACCGTCTCGACGCCAGCGGCGACGAGTTCATCGATCAGGGTCAGGCTCAGTTCGTCACCACGCGATGCGAGGGTCTGGCCATCGACGATGACATCGTCCGAAAGCACCCGAGAAGCGACCGAGGTATCGACATTGTCGACGACCCGAACCACTCCGTCGGAACCCTTAGCCCCGATGTGGTTGATGAGCCCACGCTCCGTGCCACAGTCCTCCTCGCGAATGATCACGTCTTGGGAGACGTCGACCAGACGACGAGTCAGGTAACCGGAGTCTGCGGTACGCAGAGCGGTGTCAGCCAGACCCTTACGGGCACCGTGAGTCGAGATGAAGTACTCGAGCACGCTCAAGCCCTCACGGAAGTTCGACTTGATCGGACGCGGGATGATCTCGCCCTTCGGGTTTGCCACCAAGCCACGCATACCGGCGATCTGACGAATCTGGTTCATGTTTCCGCGAGCACCGGAATCGACCATCATGAACACCGCGTTGTTCTTCGGGAAGTTCTCGTTCATCGCGGTGGCGATGTCGTCGGTTGCCGCAGTCCAGATGTCGATCAGTTCCTGACGACGCTCGGAGTCGGTGATCAGACCCTTGTCGTACTGCTTCTGCAGCTTGTCGTCACGCTCTTCGGCGGCCTTCAACAGCGCAGCCTTGGCAGGTGGGGTCACGACGTCGGAAATCGAAATCGTCACACCACTGCGAGTTGCCCAGTGGAAACCCAGCACCTTGAGCGCGTCGAGGGTGGCAGCGACCTGCACCTTGGACTGCGTCTCTGCGAGGTCGTTGACCAGCGCACCAAGCGCCTTCTTGTCGACCTCGTAGTTGGCGAATGGGTAACCGGCAGGCATGGCACCGTTGAACAGCGCTCGGCCCAGCGTGGTTTCCAGGATGAATGGTTTGCCTGGTTCCCAGCCCTCAGGAGCTTCCCAGCCTTCCGGTGGGGTCTCCTCGCCGGTGAGGCGAATCCTGATGAGCGCACGCAGCGACAGTTGTCCGGCGTCGAAGGCCATGATCGCCTCAGCGATTGAGCCGAACACCCGACCTTCACCGTCAACACCCTCATCGAGGCCGGTCAAGTAGTAGATACCGAGCACCATGTCCTGGGTGGGTGTGGTGATCGGACGACCGTTGGCGGGGGACAGGATGTTGTTCGCCGACAGCATGAGGATGCGGGCTTCAGCCTGCGCCTCAGCCGACAACGGAAGGTGGACTGCCATCTGGTCACCGTCGAAGTCAGCGTTGAACGCTGTACAAACGAGCGGGTGAATCTGAATGGCCTTACCTTCAATGAGCTGCGGTTCGAACGCCTGAATTCCCAAACGGTGCAGCGTCGGTGCGCGGTTCAACATCACCGGATGTTCAGCAATGACCTCTTCGAGGACATCCCACACCACTGCACGTGAACGCTCGACCATGCGCTTGGCGCTCTTGATGTTCTGCGCGTGGTTGAGGTCAACCAGACGCTTCATCACGAACGGCTTGAACAGTTCCAGCGCCATCTGCTTTGGCAGACCACACTGGTGCAGCTTGAGCTGCGGACCAACGACGATGACCGAGCGGCCTGAGTAGTCAACGCGCTTACCGAGCAGGTTCTGACGGAAGCGACCCTGCTTGCCCTTGAGCATGTCGGACAGCGACTTGAGCGGGCGGTTACCAGGTCCGGTGACCGGACGTCCACGACGGCCGTTGTCAAACAGTGCGTCGACGGCTTCCTGCAACATGCGCTTTTCGTTGTTGACGATGATTTCCGGCGCACCCAAGTCGATGAGTCGCTTGAGGCGGTTGTTCCGGTTGATCACGCGGCGGTACAGGTCGTTCAGGTCGGACGTTGCGAAACGTCCACCGTCAAGCTGAACCATTGGGCGTAGATCCGGCGGAATGACCGGTACGCAGTCGAGCACCATGCCGTGCGGCGAGTTCGTCGTCGACAGGAACGCGTTGACAACCCGCAGACGCTTGACGGCGCGAGTCTTCTTCTGACCCTTGCCGGTGGCGATGATCTCCTTGAGCTTCGCGGACTCAGCCTCAAGATCGAATGACTTCAAGCGATCTTGGATCGCGGCAGCGCCCATTCCACCCTTGAAGTAGCGACCGTAACGGTCACGCATTTCGCGGTAGAGGATTTCGTTGCCCTCAAGGTCCTGGACCTTCAGGTTGCGGAAACGGTCGAACACCTCGTCGAGCGCGGCGATCTGAGCATCGGCACGACGACGGATTCCGTTCATTTCACGCTCTGCGGCCTCGCGCACCTTGCGGCGAGCATCGGCCTTGGCGCCTTCAGCCTCAAGGGCGGCGGTGTCCTCTTCCAGCTTGAGCTGGCGCTTGTTGATGTCCTCGTCACGCTTGTTCGCGATCTGCTTCTTCTCGACCTCGATCTTTGCCTCGAGGCTGGGAAGGTCGCGCGTGCGCTCCTCGTCATCAACCTCGGTGATCATGTAGGCAGCGAAGTAGATGACCTTTTCCAAGTCCTTCGGTGCCAGGTCAAGCAGATAACCCAAACGGCTCGGGACACCCTTGAAATACCAAATGTGGGTGACCGGCGCAGCCAACTCAATGTGGCCCATCCGCTCACGACGCACCTTGGCACGAGTCACCTCAACACCACAGCGCTCACAGATGATGCCCTTGAAGCGGACGCGCTTGTACTTGCCGCAGTAGCACTCCCAGTCGCGAGTCGGTCCGAAGATCTTCTCGCAGAACAGGCCGTCCTTCTCTGGCTTGAGCGTGCGGTAGTTAATCGTTTCCGGCTTCTTTACCTCACCGTGTGACCAGGTGCGGATGTCATCCGCAGTAGCCAGGCCGATGCGAAGCTCATCAAAGAAATTCACGTCTAGCATCTGGCTATACCTCTTCCACGCTTGAAGGCTCGCGGCGGGACAGGTCAATGCCTAGTTCCTCTGCCGCACGGAATACGTCTTCGTCTGAATCCTTCATCTCGATCGCTTGACCATCGCTGGCCAGGACTTCGACGTTGAGACACAACGACTGCATTTCTTTGATCAACACCTTGAAGGACTCAGGAATACCGGGTTCTGGGATGTTCTCGCCCTTGACGATGGCCTCGTACACCTTCACGCGGCCAGTGACGTCGTCGGACTTGATGGTGAGCAACTCCTGCAGTGCATAGGAGGCGCCGTAGGCCTCAAGGGCCCACACCTCCATCTCACCGAAGCGCTGGCCACCGAACTGCGCCTTACCACCGAGCGGCTGCTGGGTGATCATGGAGTACGGACCGGTCGAACGGGCGTGAATCTTGTCGTCGACCAAGTGGTGCAGCTTGAGCACGTAGAGGTAACCCACCGAAATCGGCTTCGGGAATGGGTCGCCGGAGCGGCCGTCGATCAGCTTGGCCTTTCCATCGCCGTGCACGAGAGTCAGCCCGTCTTCGGTCTTTGGTGTTGACTCAAGCAGACCGGTGATCTCCTCCTCGCGCGCACCATCGAACACCGGAGTCGCAACGTTCGTCTTTGGAGCCGCCTCACGGGCTTGCTCGCTGAGACCAGCAGCCCAATCAGGATTGCCTTCGACCTTCCAACCTTGGCTGGCCACCCAACCGAGGTGGGTCTCAAGCACCTGTCCAACGTTCATGCGGCCAGGGACACCAAGCGGGTTGAGCACGACGTCAACTGGCGTTCCGTCTTCCAGGAACGGCATGTCTTCGACCGGCAGAACCTTTGAGATAACTCCCTTGTTGCCGTGGCGACCAGCAAGCTTGTCACCAACGTTGATCTTGCGCTTTTGAGCAACGTAGACGCGCACCAGGCGGTTCACGCCCGGCGGCAGCTCGTCGCCTTCGTCGCGGTCGAAGACCCGGACACCGATGACCACACCCTGTTCACCGTGCGGAACCTTCAGCGAGGTGTCGCGAACTTCGCGCGACTTCTCACCGAAGATCGCGCGCAGCAGGCGCTCTTCCGGCGTCAATTCGGTTTCACCCTTGGGCGTCACCTTTCCGACGAGGATGTCGCCGGTAACGACTTCGGCACCGATGCGGATGATCCCGCGTTCGTCCAGGTCGGCGAGGACCTCTTCGGAGACGTTCGGGATGTCCCGAGTGATCTCCTCCGGGCCTAGCTTCGTGTCCCGCGCATCAACTTCGTGCTCTTCGATGTGAATCGAACTCAGCACATCGTCCTGCACCAGACGCTGGCTCAGGATGATCGCGTCCTCGTAGTTGTGGCCTTCCCAGCTCATGAACGCAACCAGCAGGTTGGCGCCAAGAGCCATGTCTCCACCGTCGGTGCAGGGGCCGTCGGCAATGACCTGGCCAGCTGCGATCTTGTCGCCTTCTGCGACCAATGGTCGCTGGTTGAAGCAGGTGCCCTGGTTGGAGCGGGTGAACTTGCGGACCCGGTAGGTCTGCGAGGTGCCATCTGCGTTGGCAACGTCGATCGCATCGGCGCTGACTTCGGTGACGGTTCCAGCCTGCTCGGAAACGATCATGTCACCGGCGTCAACTGCGGCGCGGTACTCCATGCCGGTTCCGACATACGGAGCCTGCGCACGAACCAACGGGACGGACTGACGCTGCATGTTGGATCCCATGAGCGCGCGGTTCGCGTCGTCATGCTCGAGGAACGGAATCATCGCGGTTGCGACGGACACCATTTGCCGCGGCGAGACGTCCATGTAGTCGACGTCCTGCGGCGTCACGTAGTCAACTTCGCCACCCTTACGACGAATCAGCACGCGGTCCTGAGCGAAACTGCCATCCGCACTCAAAGGCGAGTTCGCCTGAGCCACAATGTGCAGATCCTCAAGATCCGCCGTCAGGTAGTCAATGTCATCGGTGACCTTGCCATTGACGACGCGGCGATACGGGGTCTCGACGAATCCGAATGCGTTGACCCGGGCAAACGTTGACAACGATCCGATCAGACCGATGTTCGGGCCTTCTGGAGTCTCGATCGGGCACATGCGGCCGTAGTGCGACGGGTGAACGTCACGGACCTCGAAGCCAGCGCGCTCACGGGACAGGCCACCGGGGCCGAGCGCAGACAGGCGACGCTTGTGCGTGAGCCCAGCCAGCGGGTTCGTCTGGTCCATGAACTGCGACAGCTGGGAAGTTCCGAAGAACTCCTTGAGGCTGGCGACGACCGGGCGGATGTTGATGAGCGTCTGCGGCGTGATCGCTTCTACGTCCTGTGTCGTCATGCGCTCGCGGACGACGCGTTCCATCCGGGAAAGTCCAGTCCGGATCTGGTTCTGGATCAGTTCGCCAACCGTACGCAGACGGCGGTTTCCGAAGTGGTCGATGTCATCGGTCTCAATGCGGATCTCACCGCGTGGTGAGTCAGCGACCGTTTCACCTGCGTGTAGACGAACGATGTATTCGATCGTCGCGACGATGTCTTCGACCGACAACACACTTTCGGAAAGCGCGGCGTCGCGGCCGAGCTTCTTATTGATCTTGTAGCGACCAACCTTTGCCAAGTCGTAGCGCTTCGGGTTGAAGTAGTAGTTGTTGAGCAAAGTGCGCGAGGCATCGACCGTGGGTGGTTCGCCTGGTCGCAGCTTGCGGTAGATGTCGAGCAGAGCCTCTTCCTCAGTCGAGGTCGGGTCCTTCTCGAGGGTGGCGCGAATCGACTCGTACTGACCGAAGCGCTCAAGGATCTCCTCATTCGTCAGGCCGAGGGCCTTGAGCAGGACCGTGACCGGCTGCTTGCGCTTGCGGTCGACGCGAACGGCGACCATGTCCTTCTTGTCGACCTCGAACTCCAGCCAAGCACCGCGGCTCGGAATGATCTTGGCGACGAAGACATCCTTGTCAGCGACCTTGTCCAGCGTCGACTCGAAGTAGACGCCTGGGGAACGAACCAGCTGGGACACAACAACACGCTCAGTGCCGTTGATGATGAAGGTTCCCTTGTCGGTCATCAACGGGAAATCACCCATGAACACGGTCTGGGACTTGATTTCGCCCGTCTCGTTATTCATGAACTCGGCCGTCACGAACAACGGCGCCGAGTAGGTGAAGTCCTTGTCACGGCACTGTTCGACCGTGTACTTCGGTGGCTCGAACCGGTGATCGCGGAATGACAGCGACATGGTCTGACTGAAGTCTTCGATCGGGGAGATCTCTTCAAAGATCTCTTCCAGACCGGACGTCGTCGGGATGTCAGTTTCACCCGCCTTCTTGGCGGCTTCCAACCGTGCCTTCCAGCGATCGTTACCCAAAAGGGTGTCGAACGACGCTGTTTGGAGTGCGAGGAGATTGGGAACCTCAAGTGGTTCCCGGATCTTCGCGAAGCTCACGCGAGGTGAAATGGGTGGTGCAGGGCTAACGGGAGTGCGCAGGGCGGCCAACGACAGAGTCCTTCCGACTGCTCGCAGACAAGCAATGTGGATTGGGCGAATCCGCGCATGCCAATCACAGGTTGTCAAGCTTCAGATTCCCCCCGGGCCCCACGTCCGGCAACTGAGTTGACGACTCAGGTCAGACCTCTGGGCTCACGGTTTACGACATCTGGGCAGCGAGTAACCGGCAGCGCAAAACGACAGCCTAGCCGACACGCCGACGGATGCCAATAGCCGGGTGGGAAGCAATCCCCATCCTGTGAGGGGTTTCACAAATGCACATGGAGATCCCGGGCAGGCAGAAACCCCGCCGACGCAGCCGTCGACGGGGTTTCTGCTGCGCTCGCTTCACCACCCTGCCCTCGCTTCGCTCGGGCGACGGGCGGCTTCGCTCGCTTGACTACTTGACGGCACTGGGTTGTCAAATAGCCTGCGCTCGCTTCACCACCCTGCCCTCGCTTCGCTCGGGCGACGGGCGGCTTCGCTCGCTTGACTACTTGACGGAGACCGTTGCTCCGGCAGCCTCGAGGGCCTCCTTCGCCTTGTCGGCATCTGCCTTGTTTGCCTTCTCCAGGATCGGCTTCGGAGCGCTCTCGACGAGCTCCTTGGCTTCGCCCAGTCCGAGGCTGGTGAGTCCACGTACTTCCTTGATGACCTGGATCTTCTTGGCGCCCACGTCTTCGAGGATGACGTCGAACTCGTCCTTCTCCTCCTCGACTTCGGCACCGCCACCGGCCGCGGGTGCACCAGCGGCCGCAACGGCGACTGGAGCAGCAGCGGTCACGTTGAAGACCTCTTCGAACTCCTTCACGAACTCGGACAGCTCGATCAAGGTCATTTCCTTGAAAGCGTCGAGCAATTCATCTGTTGACAGCTTCGCCATTGTTGGCGTTCCTTTCTCGTTGCTGTGTTCGGCGGGCCACGGATTGACCGGCGTCGGCACAGCGGATGTGTATGGGTTGGTTGGTTCTAGCTCTCGTCGGTCGCTTCCGCATCTGCTGCGGGCGCTTCCTGCGCCGCTGCTTCTGCCGCAGGTGCTTCGTCGGTTGCCGCTGGGGCTTCCTCTTCGGCAACTGCGGATTCGGCTGGTGCTTGTTCGGCAGCCGGTGCTGCAGCTTCGGCTGGGCCCTCGGCCTCGACCTTGGCGCGCAATGCGTCCACGGTACGAGCGGCCTGCGAAAGCGGTGCTGCGAACAGCGAGACCGCTTGCGACAGCGAGGCGTTCATCGCGCCAGCCAGCTTGGCCAGCAACACCTCACGAGATTCCAGTTCGGCAAGCTTGGAGACTTCTTCCGGAGTGATGGCCTTGCCATCCAGATACCCGCCCTTGATAACGAGGGCCGGGTTCTCCTTCGCAAATGTCTTCAGGCTCTTCGCAGCGACGACGATGTCGCCGTCGACGAATGCCAATGCACTTGGTCCAACCAGCAGGTCGTCAATGCCCTCAATGCCCGCTTCTTTCGCGGCAATCTTGGTGAGCGTGTTCTTGACGACTGAGTAGGTCGAACCTTCGCCGAGTGAGCGTCGCAGCTCCTTGAGCTGAGCGACACTCAAGCCGCGGTACTCAGTGAGCACCGTGGCAGACGATGACTTGAACCGATCGGCGAGCTCGGCGACTGCTGCCGCCTTGTCGGGCCGCGCCATGGTTCTCCTTTCACTTACTGTTGTCCGGTCTTGCAGGCAAACAAAAAACCCGAAACGCAGATGCGCTTCGGGTTGCCTGCCACACGAATGTGCAGCGTCACAGATTCCGATTGCTCACCTGCGCTGGCGTCCTTGCGGACCTTCACTCCCTGGCTGAGCCAGAGAAGACCGGCGGTCTTTGGTTCTCCGTAAGGGTACACACACCGAACCCGCCGTCGCCGAGCGGTCATGGAGGATGGCCACGTGGGCCGTGAGGTGCCAGCAGCGCACTACGACTTCCAGGTCCGCTTCCAGGTTGAGGAATCAGCGACGTACGGGAGTTTGACCGCCTTCGCGTATGCCCTAACCGTCGCCTTGGCACCTCGTGCGCGGGTGTATGCCTGAACCTTCCCGCCCTTCGATACCCAGATCTTGATCGGCGCGACCATGTCACCGCGGCCTGCGAGCGACCGGTAGGTGGCGGACTTCGAAATCTGGAGTCGGCATTGCGGAACGGTGGACATCGACTTCACCAGGGTGACAGTTCTTCCCACGGGCAGCCTCTTGTTGGCCGCTCGTGCGCCAGTCACGGTCAGTGGGCACGCCGTGGTGTACGTGAACGCACCCACCTTCGTGGCTGTCTGGAGATCGGGGTTCGTCACGACGACATCAGTCGTCCCAGCAGCGTGAGCACCCGTCGTGCATTTCAGTTCCGTCGCCGACACGAACGTGACCGGTGAACACCCGACACCGCCTACCGTGACAGTCGCCCCGTCGAGGAACCCGCTGCCGGTGACGGTGATCGGTGTTCCACCCGTCGTCGGACCCGAAGGCGGCGAGACCCCTGAAACGGTGGGCGCCGGAACGTCAAGCGTCCAATTGAAGGCGAGGCCCTCCATGATGTACCTCGAAGTGGCAGGCGGAAGAATTCCATACCACTTCAAATTGACCTTGAACTCGACATGGGTGTACGTGCCAACAACCATTACAGAACCCGAACCGGTCTGGTCTACAGCAAGGTTTCGTTCCGTGACAGGAGTGGCGGCGGTGATTGAGGAACTGGTGGCAGTGAAGTTTCCAGCCGACGAAACCGAGGCCAGGGTAAGACCCGGTGTGTCGAGAACCAGCTCAGCCCAGAGCGACTGGCGGGGGGAAACTTCCGCGCTAGTCGACCCAATGTTCATGACATGAAATACCGGGTTGGTTACCGGCTGAGAGAAGTCCCAGCTCAGCGTATCGGCGTCGTCACACGGCACTGTCGCGCCCTGAGAAGGGTTGGCGGGGGGACCCGGACAGGATGCGGCATCTCCCAAACCGGGAGTTATGTTCTGGTAGACGACCGTTACGCCTGTGGTGTCCTTGATATCGGTTGGTGTGTAGGTATTGGTGTAAACACCATTCCCACCCCAGAACGGGTCATTCCCCGGCGGAGCAACTTGCTTCATGTTCTGGCCCGGACCGTCAGCCGAAGGGGGTTGCATGTTCGTCGGGTAGATGTTGCCCTGCGGGTACGTCTTGCTCGGATCGGTAGTCAGCGTGGCCGTGATCCCCGGGGGAGCGAAGTCCAACTGGTGGTACCAGGTGTTGGGGGTTCCCGTCACCGTGCCGTTGTACGTGGCCGCAGACGCTGCGCCCGCGGGCAGCAGGACCAATGACAGCACCGCGGCGACTAGCACAACAATCCGCATGCGAGTCGTCATGGACGCACTCCAAATCAGTGGCTTCGGCCGTCGGGGGCAACCCAACATACCCAAAATTGCGATGATCAGCGACCTCACAGACCGGTCCAAAGACCCGAGAAGCCGGGATCCCTCAGGCCAAAATTGGCTTGAGGGATTCCGGCTCTTCGGACGTGTTGGTGGGCCTACTTTTCGGCGGCAGCCTTCGCTGCTGCCGAAATGCGCGTTACCGACGGATCGATGTACACGCCGGGGCCCTGGCTAGTTGAAACCACAATCTTCTTCAGGTAGGTGCCTTTGGAACTCGAAGGCTTCAGTCGAAGGATCTCATCAAGAGCCGCTGCGTAGTTGTCGGTCAGCTGCTGAGCATCAAACGAGGACTTCCCAATCACGAACTGCAGGTTCGAGTGCTTGTCGACGCGGAACTCGATCTTTCCGCCCTTGATCTCGTCGACGGCCTTAGCGACATCGGGGGTGACCGTTCCGGTGCGCGGGTTCGGCATCAAGCCACGCGGGCCGAGGACTTTACCGAGTTGACCAACCTTGCCCATCAGTTCTGGCGCAGCCACAACAGCATCGAAGTCGACCCAGCCTTCCTTGACCTTGTCGATCAAGTCTTCGGAGCCAACGAAGTCAGCTCCAGCGGCTTCGGCAGCTGCCGCTTTGTCGCCCGTTGCGAACACGAGAACGCGCTTGGTCTTCCCGGTGCCGTGCGGCAGGTTGACCGTTCCGCGAACCATCTGATCGGCCTTGCGCGGGTCAACGCCAACCCGCATGGCGATCTCAACTGTTGCGTCGAACTTCGACGGGTTGGTGTCCTTGACTAGGTCCATCGCCTCGCCGGGCGGGTACAGGTGGTCGGCTTCAATCTTGGCCTCAGCGGCCTTGTATCCCTTGCTGCGCTTCATGGCGCACTTCCCTTCAATCTCCCCTCATCACCACGTTGGCGCGAGGTTGTGGTCCGGACCGGGGCGGCCCTCCCACGTAAAACACTGACAATTGACGACACAGCAATTGGGCTCCGCAGGAGCCTCAATTGCCCTATTTGACGGTAATCCCCATCGAACGAGCCGTGCCCTCGATGATCTTCATCGCAGCGTCGACATCGTTCGCGTTGAGGTCCACCATCTTGCCTTCGGCGATCTCCTTCACTTGGGCCTTGGTGATCGAGGCAACGGGCTTAAGCGGGTTGCCTGAACCCTTAGGCACTCCGGCAGCCTTGAGAATCAGCTTGGCTGCTGGTGGGGTCTTGGTGATGAACGTGAACGAACGATCTTCGTACACGGTGATTTCAACTGGAATGACCTGCCCACGCTGACCTTCGGTGGCGGCGTTGTACGCCTTGCAGAACTCCATGATGTTCACGCCGTGCTGACCCAGTGCGGGGCCAACGGGCGGCGCGGGGTTGGCCTGGCCTGCCTGAATCTGCAGCTTGATAAGGCCAATGACCTTCTTCTTCGGTGCCATGACTTGCCTGTCCTCTTCTTGCGCGGTGAGCGCGGTTGTTTCCTTCGCAGGAGCGGTTCGCTAGCCGTTAGTTCTTCTGGATCTGGTTGAAGCCGAGTTCGACCGGAGTCTCTCGACCGAAGATCTCCACCAGACCGGTGATCTTCTGGGCATCCACGTTTATCTCTGAAATGGTCGCATGCAAGGTTGCAAACGGTCCATCGATGACCGTGACCGAGTCACCAATCGAGACATCAATCTCAGTCGGGGCAGCCGCTTCCTGCTCTGCTCCCTTGCCTCCCGCGGTGACGGGTGCCACTGGCTTCTCTGGCTCCGGAGCCAGAATTCGCACAACTTCTTCCAGCGTCAGCGGGATCGGGTCGTGCGCTTGGCCAACGAATCCTGTGACGCCCGGGGTGTGTCGAACGGTTCCCCAGGCATCGACCGACTTGTCGGTGAGGTCCATGCGCACCAGGACGTAGCCCGGGAACTTGTTGCGCTTGACGTTCTTGCGCTGTCCCTGCTTGATCTCGACGACTTCTTCGATCGGGACCTCGACCTGGAAGATGTAGTCCTCCATGTCGAGGGTGCGCGCACGACTTTCGATGTTGGCTTTGACCTTGTTCTCGTAGCCGGCGTACGAGTGGATGACGTACCAGTCGCCGGGGGCGTTGCGAACGGCTTCGCGGAATTCCTCAACCGGATCGACTTCGGACTCGGTGATTCCCTCAGCTTCGGCGTCGGCGACCTCTTCGGCCTCAGCCACCTCTTCGGCCAATGCCTCGGTTTCCGCGTCTTCAACGATTTCCGCAGCGACCGCCTCCGCGACAATCTCCTCGGCGACGGCCTCCGCGACGATTTCCTCGGCGACTGCCTCGGCAATAGCGCCTTCCACCACAGCTTCTTCCACGATGTCCTCGGCTACCTCAATGGCAGCAACCTCTTCGGCAACGGCTTCGGTGAGGATCTCTTCGGCAACCTGCTCGGCGATCAACTCTTCCGCAGCCGCCTCGGCGACAAACTCTCCAACCGCTACTGGGTCGGCGCCTTCGGCAAGAGCCTCAGCGGCGACTTCTTGGACGGCCGCCTCATTGATGACCGCTTCGGCGACGATTTCCTCGGCTACGGCCTCGGCTACGGCTTCCCGCACGACTGCCTCTTCGATGATCTCTTCGGCCACAGCGAAAGCCTCGACTTCGTCGGCGACTGCCTCTTCCAAGATCTCCTCTGCGACCGCGGTCGCCTCAACCTCTTCGGCGGTGGCTTCGGTGACAAGCTCCTCGGCGATCTCCTCGGCGAACGCTAGGTCGTCGACGGTGTTCTCCGCCGCGGCGTCCGCCTGTTCGGCGTGCTCATCGTGTGGTTGGTTCTCGGACACTTCAGCCCTCGCTCGTCAGTTTTGTGTTCATGGTGCAGATCTCGTCGTGTTCATCCTTAGCCAAAGATGAAAAGCACTCCCTTGGTGAAGATGAAGTCAAGTACCCCGATGTACGCGCCCATAATCACTACGAAGATGAGGACGATCCAGGTGTAGCTGAGCAGTTCCTTGCGGGTGGGCCAAATGACCTTGCGAAGTTCGGCGATGACCTGGCGGAAGAACAGCGCCATCCGTCTGAAGACGCCTTTGTAGGTGCCATCGGCCTTTTCCTGCGCCTTCTTCTCTTTCTTCGCGAGCTTCTCTGCCTTGCGATCAGCCTTTGCCTCTTCAACTTCGGCCTTACGCTGAGCACGGGCAAGCGCGCGCGGCGATTCCGTCTGCTCGTCTTCTGGCTCGAGCTCTTTCGACTTGTCGTCGTCGCTCACACTTACCTCCAATCAAGGTCGTTGGACAGCAGCTGGGGTTGCTGCCTTGCAGGGCAGGAGGGACTCGAACCCCCAACCACCGGTTTTGGAGACCGGGACTCTACCAATTGAGCTACTGCCCTAGGAGCCTGAAATCTGGTGCAAACCGGCACGGCTTCGCCGGCGAAATCAGCGACTGCTGCTCGCCCGTGATGCTGTTGAGGGCTTTGGGCCGAACCTTCGTACCCAAACCCGTTGCTGGCTTACGCCCAGGTGACACGCCACCAAGGAGCCGCCAGTCTACGCCAGCAGCCTCTGCCATGCCGCTCGCTGGGTCATACTCCAGTAGATCTGACCCCATTCGGAGGGAATGGGGTGTTCACACGGGGGCATAGGTGGGTAAGGATAAGAACATGACGTTCCCGCGGATTTCCGCTCGTATTGGATCAATCACTGAATCAGCCACCTTGGCCGTTGATGCCAAGGCGAAGGCCCTCAAGGCCGCCGGGCGCCCAGTCATCGGATTCGGTGCGGGTGAGCCGGACTTCCCCACTCCGGATTACATCGTTGAGGCTGCTGCGGCCGCGTGCCACGAACCCAAGTGGCATCGCTACACGCCAGCGGGTGGGATCCCGGACCTGAAGCAGGCGATCGCGGAAAAGACCCTGCGAGACTCGGGCTACGAGGTCACCGCCGCCCAGGTACTCGTCACCAACGGTGGCAAGCAGGCGCTCTACAACACCTTCGCGGCACTGCTCGATCCAGGTAACGAGGTTCTACTGCCCGCGCCATATTGGACGACGTATCCCGAGTCGATTCGCTTGGCCGGCGGGGTTCCGATCATCGTTGACACAGATGAATCAACCGGCTACTTAGCGAGCGTCGAGCAGTTGGAGGCTGCCCGGACCCCGAACACCAAGATGCTCGTCTTCGTTTCGCCCTCGAACCCGACTGGCGCCGTCTACCCACCGGATCAAGTCAAAGCAGTCGGCGAGTGGGCCCTGGAGCACGGGATCTGGGTCGTTACCGACGAGATCTACGAACACCTCGTCTACGGGACGGCGGAGTTCAGCTCGATCGTGACGCAGGTTCCGGGGTTGGCCGACACTTGCGTAGTCGTCAACGGAGTCGCGAAGACGTACGCGATGACCGGATGGCGAGTGGGCTGGATGATCGGGCCAACAGACGTCGTCAAGGCTGCGACCAATCTGCAGTCGCACGCCACTTCGAACGTCGCCAACGTTTCTCAGATCGCGGCCCTTGCCGCGGTGTCCGGTGACCTTTCCGCAGTACACGAGATGCGGCGAGCGTTCGACCGGCGACGGCTGACGATGGTGGAGATGCTCAACGAAATCCCGGGAGTGAGTTGCCCAGAACCTCAGGGCGCCTTCTACGCCTACCCGAGCGTCAAGGGCCTATTCGGGAAGTCGATCAAGGGAACCACGATCGAAAGCTCTGCGGACTTGGCCGGGGTCATCCTCGATGAGGCTGAGGTCGCCGTCGTTCCTGGTGAAGCTTTCGGCACGAATGGCTATCTGCGGTTGTCCTACGCCCTCAGCGACAGCGACCTGGTGGAGGGCATCGGCCGGATTCGCGACCTGCTTGCCACTGCCGAATAGCCCCATCACGTTGGTAGACACGCTCGGTCGGCCAAGCGTGTCTACCAACGTGATGAAGGAAATGGGAACTAGAGCGCGCAGCCGATGAGGCTTGGTTCGGCGTGCAGAGTGATGCCGAATTTGTCACGTACTCCGGTGGTAACGGCACGAGCGAGCTCGAGTACGTCCGCCGCCGTCGCACGGCCGCGATTCGTTATTGCCAGGGCGTGTTTGGTGGAAAGCGACGCTGGCGCGTTCACTGACAACGCCCATCCACGGCTGAAGCCCGCCTGCTCGATCAGCCAAGCGGCGCTGAGCTTCACTCTGCCGTCCTCGGTTGGCCAGCGGGGTGCCTCCTCCGGCAGAGCGTCGGAAAGAGTCACATCAACGATTGGGTTGGTGAAGAACGAACCCGCGCTCCAGCAGTCGTGGTCGTCGATATCGAGGACCATCCCCTTGCGGCGGCGGATGTTCAGAACTGCTCGCCGAACTTGGATCGGTTTGGTGGCATCCCCTGGGGCGATCCCCAGGGTTTCGGCAAGCTCCGCATAGCGGATCGCGACTGATTCAGCCCGTTGCGCCAACTTGAACGTCACAGCGAGGATGAGCCATCGGTTCGGTTGTTGCTTGAAGACGCTCGTTCGGTATCCAAAGCCGCAATCCTGTGCCGACATTGTCAGCCTCAGACGGGTTGTTCGGTCGTAGACCTCGACTGAGTCGATGATCCTTGCGACCTCGCTGCCATAGGCGCCGACGTTCTGTACCGGGGTGGCACCGACCGACCCGGGAATTCCGGAAAGCGCCTCGATACCGGAGTAGCCGTCCGACACGAGTTGTGCGACCAATCGGTCCCAGTTCTCCCCTGCCGCAGCCCGTACCAGGGTGTCAGCGCTGTCCGACGCGGGCTTGATGTCGATTCCGCGCGTGGCGATGTGGACCGTGAGGCCAGCGAATCCAGCGTCACTGATCACCAGGTTCGACCCGCCAGCAATGAGCAGGACAGGCTCCCCCCGCTGATCGGCTTGGGTGACGGCTTCAACCAAGTTCGCCTCGGACATTGCTTCGATGAAGTGCGCGGCGGGTCCGCCGATGCGCATCGTCGTCAGCTGAGCCAATGGAACATTGGTAGCTTGTTCGATCGAGGCGGGCTGCACGTACGCAGACTAACGGCCACCCGGGATTTCGCCTCCCAAGGTGGCTGCCAGTTCACGCGATTGGTGAGCGGTTCTCAGTCCCGAAGGCGCACAATTCCGCGCGCCTTGCCGAGCACGTCGACCCCATTTGCGGTCGCGTTGAGGTCAATGACCACGGTGCCGTCATCACGCTTCTCCGCAATGGTTCCGGTCACCTCAACTTCGGCGCCCTTGTCGTCATCGGGTACGGGCACTGGCTGCGTGAACCGCACGCCGTAGTCGATGAGGCGAGACGGATCACCGGCGAAGTCGGTGAGTACTCGGGCGGCCTGCGCCATGGTGAACATGCCGTGAGCAATCACGTTTGGCAAGCCGACGGCAGTCGCGATGCGTTCGTTCCAGTGAATGACATTGAAGTCTCCGGATGCACCGCAGTACATGATGAGGTTGATTCGCTGAATTGGAAACGTGGTGGGTCCGATTTTGTCGCCGACGTTGACTGAGTCAAACGTGGGAGTCGCTACCGCTGTTGCCATCAATCAGCCCTCCTCTGGTGCCGTGCCGCGCGAGACGGTCACGTTTCGGGTGGTCACGATCAAATCACCGTCGAGGGTTTTGACGTGCTGTTCCATCGTGATCAACTCATTGCGTCGAACCGTGCTGATGTCCTTGATCAGTGAATGAACCACGACTTCATCGCCGGCGTACAAGGGGCGGATGTACGTGAATTGCTGCTCTCCGTGGACGACCATCATGTAGTTCAAGTTGAGTTCTGGATCACCCACCACACCGATCATCGCCCGGTAGGTGATGACGAATGGAAAGGTCGGGGGCGCCACGAGGTCTGGGTGTCCAGCAGCCTCGGCGGCGTCCAGATCGTGATACAGCGGATTGTTGTCGCCGATCGCAGTGGCGAACTCGCGAACCTTTTCGCGCCCCACTTGATAAGGGGTGTCGAACTCGTATGTGCGACCTATGAAGTCGCGGTTGATCGCCATGTACTACATACCTCCGAGCTGTCCGCCGGTGACAGGAATTGTCACGCCGGAAACAAAGTCAGAATCCGACGACACCAAGAATGCCGTCACATTGGCAATATCCTCAGGTTGACCGAGCCGTCCGAGTGAAATCATCATCTTCGCCATTTGGCGCATCTCTTCCGGAATGCCCAGGTCTTTTCCAGGCTCCTTCGCGGCGGTCAGTCGGGTCTCGATGAATCCTGGGGCAACGGCATTGACGTTGATCCCGAAGGCACCGAGCTCGCGCGCGAGGGTCTTCGTCGTCGCGATGACGGCACCCTTAGCCGCGGTGTAGTTGTACTGACCAGGGTTGCCCATCAGCGCTGCGACGCTGGAGGTGAAGACAATCTTGCGGTTGTACGCGACCTTGCCGTTCTCTGCAATCTCCTTCTTTGCGACCTCGCGCAAGTAGGGCATCGCGGCCAGCGTCGTATGGAATCCGGTCTTGAGGTTCGCATCGAATACGAAGTCGAACTGTGCATCGTCAAGGCCGTGGAACATCTTGTCGCGGGTTACTCCGGCGTTGTTCACAACGATGTCGATCTTTCCGAACGCGTCGACAGCGGTCTGAATGAGACGCTCCGCCTCTGCCATCTCAACGGTGTTCGCGACGCACTTGATCGCTTTCCCACCAGCCTGTTCAATCAGCGCAACCGTCTCGTCCGCAGGAGCGTCGTCGATGTCGTTGACCACGACGCTTGCACCGTCAGCCGCCAGTCGCAACGACGTCGCTTGGCCAATTCCGCGGCCGCCGCCAGTGACAATTGCTACTCGATCATCGAGTCGACCCATATTGATCTTCCTCCGCTCAACATGGCCGCCGACCGGCGACCGGTTTGTGCCTTCACGGGCACGCTACCCAACGCTGCTCCCTCCGCATCGCCCGACCCATTAACGCTCGTTAATGTGTCGGGCGGGGTCGACTTGCATGCGCTTCAACCAAATGCATCTGATCAGCTTCCAATCATGGGTCAGTGTCGGGCTCGTCTGGTGGCTCCGGCAACAGCGGCTCTACCCGCGATTTGATGCGCTTGCCACTCGGCGTGAGCCAGGTAGCCGTGCCATCCGGTGCGCTGTCGATCAGTTCCCACCTTGTGTGGGTCTTGAGACGGTGATGCCGTCGACACAACGCTCCCAGGTTCGCCGCCTCCGTCGCTCCCCCGTCGTCCCACGCCACCGCGTGGTCAATGTCGCAACGCTCGGCGGGGTACGAACACCCGGGAAATCGACATCGCTGATCGCGGGCCGTGATGAGTTCCCGCAGCCGCGCGTTGGGCCGATATCGGCGTGTACCGACGTCGACGAGATGACCTTCCTCGTCAGCCCGCAACCACCGCTGCCAGTCTGCAGAACTTGCGAGTTCACGCGCGACGGCACCTGGAATCGGACCGTAGCCTCGAAGTTCCGCCGGATTGTCAGCCAACCCCAGAGCGGTGGAGAGATCCAACACAACGTGGGCCTGGATCTTTGAGAGGTCGGTGCCGTCTTGGACGAGTCCCGGGATTTCAGACGTAGCCAGAGCAACCAGGGCGTCGGCTCGGTAGACATCGATGGGCGCGAGCTCCGATGGATCGAACCCACTGTCGCGCGCCACCTGTCGATCGCGGACCTTCGCACTGTGGGGCGCTTCAGTCAACGTGTTGTAGATGACTTGCGCTTCATTCGCTGGGAGATATGCCTCGAGGTAGGCCATGCCCGATGACGCAGGGCTTAGCATCACGCAGCGATCCTGAACGGCACGCTGGGCCTTGCTCTCTTCCGCACGTGGGCAGATCGAGTGGACTGCCCGTCGAACAGCGCGCCGAATCTCCGGCGGTGTCTGGTTGGTCGCACGCTCCAGAACCCTGGATTCAACCGCTGCGACGTCCTCAACCGACAGCTCGCATGTCTCCTCGACAATGACACGGGCGCCTCGCGGGGTGATCGCACCAACCTCGAGGGCACCGATCGTCTGCTGATTCGTGTCAACCAGCGCGCGAGCAAGTCCAATGTCATTCTCAGCTGCGCGTGGACTCACCTTCAGCGCAACGGCAACTGCCTCCCGCTCGGGGTCGCAGAGCCCGTAACCCTCCGGAGTTGAGATCGACCTGCAGGGCGCCGCAGTGGCTATGACTCGCGCCCTATGGGCAGCAACCCAAGATTCAACCCGTGTCCATGCGCGCAGAATCTCGAACAGTTCGCAGTCAGAATGCGCCGAGAGATCAAGTTGGCTCAGGTCTGCGGCAAGCTCGGCCGAAGGCGGCACGTCGGGCAGCGCCTCGAAGCCGGAGTCGGTAAGCACCCCGCGGCGGCCGAGCGGGCACCGCTCAGACGCGGGTCCAGCCAGGGCAACGGCGTCGTCAGATTGGCCATGTTGCGGACCCGGCGATGGGGCGGCTTCTTCGAACATGTGTTCGATCTTAGTGGAGTTGCGACTGCCCCGCTGGCACCATCCACAGTGAAACTCGTTGTGTCCCAGGGGATTTCTGGCAATTGATCAAGCGGCCGACAACGAAGGCGGGACGAGAGACCGAAGATTCGTTGGTCGGCTAGGCGGTGCGTGAGCCGCGGATGGCGAGGCGGAAGGCCGCGCCGCCCGCTAGGGCAGGTAAGCGGCCGACAACGAGGCCAGCCGAGAGCTCACGTGCCGTCTAGCGGGTTTCTTTGTGGGGGGTGTGCTTACCGCAGCGCGGGCAGAACTTGTTGAGCTCGATGCGATCTGGATCGTTGCGCCGGTTCTTCTTGGTGATGTAGTTGCGTTCTTTGCAATCAGCGCATGCAAGCGTGATCTTGGGTCGAACGTCGGACGCCTTGGCCACGGCGATGCCTTTCGTTTGTGCGTTAGGTGTATCGGTTGAGTAGCGAGGGCCGGACTTGAACCGGCGACACAGCGATTATGAGCCGCTTGCTCTACCAGGCTGAGCTACCCCGCCTTGTTGCGAGACTTTCGCCTCGTCGAGCCCCTTTACGGAATCGAACCGTAGACCTTCTCCTTACCATGGAGACGCTCTACCGACTGAGCTAAAGGGGCAGGTTTTTCACGCTCGGGAGCGCGACTGACAAGGGTACAGGTGGCGGAAGTGGGCGCGCACCCCGGTTCTACCCGGCGTCCCTCAAAGACTGAGTTCGGGTTTGAGTTCTTTCATCCTCACGCGACGTTGCTGGTTGCGACGAGCACCGTCAGCGCGAACGCGCCGATTCAGATCCCCAGCACCGAGGTCGCGAATAGGGTCCGCGCGCTACTTCCCAAGTCCGGCGGCCCCTGCCGTGTGCGAAGTCCGAGGTCCACGGCGGCTGGCGCGAGACCGCTCACGGCTCACCGCCTTCACTGGTAGCGCCTGTTGATCAGTCGCTCTCGTGCGGAATGCAGAGCTTGAACGTCGGTGGATTCGCGGTCAACGAACCAAATCGGTGGAGAATCGACCGGCGCGGCTGCTTGGTTATGGCAGCGGCAGCGCGAGCGACCCGCCCGGGTAAGGCTGCATGAAGGTGTCCCATTCAGTGAGGACGACCGGTTCCCAGCTGGCCTGTGGCTCTGACTTGTTCATTACTTGCCTCCGTGGTGAATGTGGACTCTTGAGTAATCCATCTGATGCAGGTATACCCGGACAACGTCCAACTAAACTGTCAGGGCGCAGGAACTCAAACGGCTAGTGCCGAACTAAGTCGCGGCCCTACCGATATCGGCGACCATCGCTGCGATCACCTGTCGGACCAACGCGGGCGGCGCGGACTTTGGGTCGGTCAGACTTTGCAGGGAGAGCCCGTCAACCACGGCGTGCAGTTTTGCCGCCTCCTCGTCCAAGTCACGGCCAGCGCCCACATGTCCGTTGACCGCCAGATTCCCCAGTACGGAGCGAATGCTGGTTCGGACGGATTTGTTCATCAAAGCCAGGGCTTCGGCGACCTCTGGGCTAGTTCCGTGCTGTTCGAGCAACGCCAGCCAAACTTGGGATTGCCGTCGCTGCTTGGCTGTCGTAGGGATCGCGATCTGCAGAGCCTTCCGAGCAACTTCTGGTGTGCAGCGATCAACGCCGAGGGCATTCAACTCGCCGTTGGCGGCGGCGATCTGCTGCTGTACGGCAAGAGCTAGAACTTGATCTTGACTGCCGAAGTAGTGCGCGATCGTGCTCTTAGAGAGCCCCGCCTCAGCAGCGACTGAACGCACCGAGACTGCCTTGAAGCCATCGCGCTGGACTACGCGCCACATCGCCTCGACGATCGATTGCCGTCGTTCCTCGTGGTCAACGATCTTCGGCACAACTCACCTCACCTGATCATGGCCCCTACCGGTCAATCACAGCAGGTATTTCGATCGGTGTCCAAACTAAGGATTCGCGTCGCGAGTGGCTCGTGGTGCCCCTCTTACAACTCGGCCTGCCGTGACAACGCGTCAGCGACTTTGATGCCATCGAAAATCAAATCCGCCGTCACCGGAAACGGCTCATGGTGCGCGGTCTCACCCTCGGCCACCGTGAGTTCGGCGATCTGCGTAACCGTCGCGTCATCGATACCCGCGAGACCGATATCCGCCAGTTGAGTCGGCAGTCCCACCGATCGGCAGAACGCCCTGACCTGCTCGAACTCCTCCGCTGGTCTCCCCTCGACCACCAACTGCACGAGCAGCCCAAACGCAACCTTCTCGCCGTGGAGGTAGTCGTGCGTCGGCGGAGCAGCGGTCAAACCGTTGTGGACGGAATGCGCGATCGCCAGGCCGCCGGACTCAAACCCAAGCCCCGACAGCAGAGTGTTCGCCTCAACAATTCGCTCGAGAGCGGGAGTGACCGCGTTGTTGTCGACTGCAGTCGCAGCGGCAACGCCGTCGGCATACAGAGTTTGGCAACACAATTCGGCCAGCGCGCCCGCTGCCATCGTGGTCGCACCCCCGAGTTGGTTGGGGCTGCGGGCCTCAATAACAGTCCGGGCCTCGTACCACGTGGCCAGGGCGTCGCCCATCCCCGAAACAAGGAAACGGCGCGGAGCCGAAGCAACCACGGAAGTATCAACCAGCACGAGGTCGGGGTTGCGCGGATAGAAGATGTAACGATCGAACGAACCGTCAGCCGTGTAGACGACGGAAAGCGCACTGCAAGGTGCGTCACTTGAGGCAAGCGTCGGACAATTCACGACGGGCAAACCCAGGACCGCTGCAATCGCGCGAGCCGTGTCGAGTGCCTTGCCACCACCGGCACCAATGATCAGTCCGGCACCCGCAGGCCTCGCAACCTCAACTCCAGCATCAATCTCGGCCTGCGAACACTCCCCGCCAAACCGGTGAATCGTGTATTCAAATCCCTGATCTGCGAGCCCACGTTGCCAACGGTCGTTGAGGATCGCCGCAATCGTGTTGCTCGCCACGATGAGCGCCGGTCCGGACAGCCCTAAGTGGGCTATCTCCGTACCCAGGCTGTGCGTGGCATCGCGGCCCTGGATGTAGCGAGCGGGGGAACAAAACACCGACAACATGTGACCACGCTAGTCCGCGAGCGTCTGCGGGTCACACGACATCTGGCGCTGTAGCGCTCATCGGGTGACGTGGCGCGAGCTCCGCGCAACCCCAAGCGCCAGAAAACCAGCGGAGCCCCGGACCTATAGTCCAGGGCTCCACGTGGGTGGCGGGTGAAGGATTCGAACCTTCGAAGCTTTCGCGACGGATTTACAGTCCGCTCCCATTGGCCGCTCGGGCAACCCGCCAGTTCGCCATCAGGCGGCTGCCAGGATACAGATACCCGCTGCACGGCGCGCAACCTGCGTGGTTGGCTATGCGCACGGACACCAGCGGTCGGACGAAAGGGCAACCAAGTGGCAGACAGCAGTTTCGACATCGTGAGCAAGGTCGACCGACAGGAAGTCGACAACGCACTCAACCAGGCGGCCAAGGAGCTATCTCAACGCTTTGACTTCCGCAACACCGGCGCGAAGATCGAATGGAATGGTGAACTCGCCGTCGAGCTCACGGCGTCCACCGAGGAGCGAGTGAACGCAGCACTTGAGGTCTTTCGCGACAAGCTGGTCAAGCGAAAGATCTCCCTCAAGGCGCTGGATGCTGACGAGCCGCGGGCGTCTGGCAAGGAAAGTAAGATCTCGGCGCGCTTCAAGGACGGGATCACCCAGGAGCAGGCCAAGAAGGTCGGCAAGATGATCCGCGACGATGGTCCCAAAGGAGTCAAGGTGCAGATTCAGGGCGACGAACTGCGGGCCTCATCGAAGTCGCGCGACGACCTGCAAGCAGTCCAGCAGTTGTTGCGAGAAGCCGACCTGGACTTCGCCGTGCAGTTCGTCAACTACCGCTGAGCGCTCGAAGGCCAGCGCATGGTAAGCCAGCTCGTCGTTGCCGCCGCAATCGTTGACGACCTGAGTCATCCAACTCAACTGCTGGCTGCGCGCCGCTGCGCCCCATCGAAGTACGCAGGACTCTGGGAATTTCCCGGCGGGAAGGTCGAACCTGGCGAAGAACCCTTGGACGCACTTGCCCGCGAGCTAGACGAAGAGCTTGGTATAGCGGTTGTGATTGGCGCCGAGATCGAGAATCCCGAAGCACCGACTTGGCCAGCGGCAAATGGAATCGAAATCCGACTTTGGCTCGCGCAGGTCACCGCCGGGGATCCCGCCCCCCGAGCCGCCCATGATGAGGTTCGGTGGCTGCCGATCGGCGACCCGTCTTCGGTCAGTTGGCTGGAACCAGATCTTCCGATGCTTGACTTCTTGAGGAATCGAAACGACTAGTGGGTTGTCCGTGTCACGATGGCGAGAATGCGACGGCCGCCAGATATCCGGTGGGTGCTGACAGCCAACTCAAGCTGAGGTCCGCCGCAACCTGTGACTCACCGACCAATCCCCGTCCCGTTAGCTTCCCGCAGGCTTCCTTGGCAACGAACGCTCGGCAGAAGGCCACGACCCTCTCGGCATCGCTGGCAGCTTCGGGCGGGGGCCAATATTGCGAATCCCGCTCTGTAAGCACGGTCGCCGCGAGCCCTTCAACCTCTCTCACGTCAACTCCGGCAGTCTCCTCCACGTCAATACCGACCAAACCGGTGGCGCTCACCGCTATGGCGATGACATCGCTGCGATACGCGCACGAGAAGTCAATGCCTGGGTAGCCAACGAGCCGGGGCTTGCCGTGAGTGGGGTCGCCGCAAAGACGACACCTGCGGTCAAACTCGAGCGCTTGAGCGTGCGCGCCCAATTGGCGCGCCAGGACGATGCGAAGGATCGCACGGCGCAGGCAAAATCGGTCACGAAGCTGCCTGCCATTCGCCGACAAAGTCCCGATGGACTCTGCGCGTGCTCGCTCATCTTCTGACAACAGTTCGTCAGGTCCCGACGTACCTAGCAGCGTCGGGCCATCGATTGAAAGCCGGTACAGCCACGAGTCAACAGCTGTCGCCTCAGCTTGGGGGCGCAGTACTCGCATCCTGATACGACTCCTCGGACAGTCCAATTCGAACTCATCGAGCCCGGCAATCTCGCGGTAAGTCTGGCAGGCTTCCAAGCTGGAGGCGAGATCCCAAAGCGCGGAGGTTTTCAGGGCGTGGCTACTGAGTACAGGTTGTCGCCCGCGCAGTTAGCTGTGTGGACCAGGCGAGCTCAATTCGCGAGCGCGGATCCGATGGCGGAGTTGACCGCATTCGCATTCGGTTCCACCGTTGACCCGAACGTATTTGCGGCCACTTTTCTGCTGTTGGTCGAACGCAATCCGATCCTGCAAGCCACGATTCATGAGCGTGCCGATGGCCCCAGACAGTACTTCGAGATGGTCGACCCAGATCGAATTGTGATCCGACATTCGGTCGCCGATGTCCCGCACGGTTCGCGCGACCAGAAGGCGCGCGGCTTGATCGATGAATTCTTCCGAAAGCCCTTCAGTCCGGAAGCTGGCGCTCTTGCCCAGTTATGCCTAGTTGATCACGGTGACGGCACGACCAGTGGGGGCGCCCGAGCAAGCCAACTGCTCCTCAATCGAAGGCAATGGTTCAGCTTGTGGCGTGAGTTCGAAAAGCTTTACGGCGAGGTCCTCGCGGGAATCCTCGCCCCCCAAAGTGTTCGGGCGGAACACGCGGGTTCGGCGAACGCGGTTCCAGACTGGGAACAGCTGGTGGCAACGCAATGGGAACAGTTCGATAGCAGAGCTGCGGATGCGACGCAGTTCTGGACGTCACGCATCCCGAGCGACTTGCCACCTCTGGCCCTACCAACGAACCTGCTGACTGCGAACGCCCGCTACGCAGCGATGCGGGGCGACCTCGCCGCCGTGCACGTCGATGAATCGTTGGCGCTGGGCCTGCGACAAGCCGCACTGGACGTCGGGCGCGGGATAGATGTCGTCCTCCATGGCGCGTTCGCTGCACTGCTCTACCGATACGGCGACAACACACAGATCCCTATCGCGCGTTACCTGGAAATCCCTGAAGGATCCGGGGTCGGACCGGACACCGCAGGTCCGATGCCGGTGCTGGTTCAGGTCAATGGCGATACCTCTTTTAGCGACCTCACCGCAAGAGTCGCCGAAGAGCTTCAAGCTGTCGAAGCATGGGCCGACGTCCCCCTCGATCTACTCCGGCTGCCAGATCGGGTGGGTGTCGATAACGGCGTTGACCCGGCCTTCCAAGCGGGCTTCCGATTCGGACCATCGCTGGACAATCGGCTTGCCGGAAGCCAACTTCGCGTCAGCAGCGTTCGCCAGTTCCGGCCAACAACGGACCTTGAGCTGCGAGTCACGGACTATGGCACTCACCTGACGATTGGCATCCACTACTGCACGGATCTGTTCGACCCAAGAGTCATCGATGCGATGTGTTCGCACTTTCGCCATCTGCTTCGGGCCTTCGTCGACAACCCGTACGCCACCGTCGGAACACCGGAGTTACTCGGACCCGGCGAGCGACGCCGGATCCTGGCCGACTGGAACGACACTGATCGGCCGTACCCGGACACCGCCACGATTGTCGACTTGTTCGAGCAGACAGTCGACCGTCACCCCGATCGCATTGCGACCACATTCCGCGGCGAACACCAGAGCTTCGCTGAACTCGACAACCGCGCGACACAACTAGCGCGCGCACTGCTCGCGAAGCAGGTCAAAGTCGGTGATCGGGTTGCGTTGATGCTGGACCGATCCCCGCACATGGTTGAGGCAATTGTCGCCACTTTGATGGTTGGTGCGTCCTACGTTCCGCTTGAGACCGATCTGCCGAAGAAGCGCGTCGAGGAACTGCTTGAGATCAGCGGCGCCGTTTGCATGATCACCGACGAGGTGATGCGAGAGCGCCTGCCTGAAGGCTTCCCGATGATCGCCCCCGGCGTTGACGATATTTCCTTCAGCACCGACCCGTTGCCCCAACTGAACACGAGTCCGGAAGACGTTGCCTACGTCCTGTTCACCTCAGGGTCGACGGGCAAGCCCAAAGCCGCACAGGTCCGGACTGGCGGAGTCGTCAACCTGGTCTACGGCTTGGCAAGCATGTACGACATAAACCAGGACGACCGCGTGATGCTCAAGACGCCCTATTCGCACGACATCTCGATTCCTGAACTGTTCCTACCACTGTTCGTAGGTGGAAGAATCGTCATCGCCGAACCCGACGGACACCGGGACCCCGACTACCTGGCGCAACTCATCGCCGAACAACGGGTTTCGGTGATCCACTTTGTGCCCACCATGCTGGCGGAGTTCATCCGTTCCGTCAGTGGGGGCGAACCACTGCCGCTCAAGCATGTATTCGTTGCCGGTGAAGCACTCACCAAGGAACTGGCAAGCCAGTTGCGCGAGTTTGACCGGTGGCGGTCGTACAACGCCTACGGGGCAACGGAGGCCAGCGACTACAGCACGATCTGGGAAATCGTTGACGACACGACTGCGATCAGCCCAATCGGGGTTCCATTGCCGAACGTCCGGCTCTACATCTTGGGGCCGAACAATGAGGTGCGGCCTGTTGGCGTTCCCGGCGAGCTCTGCGTCACCGGTGTCAGCGTGGGTGCGGGCTACCTGGGCAACCCTGAAGCGACGGAACGTTCGTTCGTTCCGAACCCCTTCGAACCCGGCAACATTATGTACCGCACGGGGGATGTCTGCCGGTGGCGACCGGATGGGGTGATCGACTACATCGGCAGGAATGACGGGGAGGTGAAGGTTCGCGGCCACCGGGTTGATCTGACCGAGATCGAGGCACGGATCGTTGAGCATCCGGCAGTCGCCCTCGCTGCGGTCTTGCTTCGCAAGGACGCCCCGGGGGTACCTCGGCTCGTTGCATATGTCGAGGTGACGGCGGTCGTTGAAACCCGAGAGCTGCGGGCTTGGTGTCAAGAAACGCTGGCCGAGTACATGGTCCCCTCGACCTACGTGGTGATGGCTGCGTTGCCACACACGATGAGCGGCAAGATCGACCGTAAGAAGCTCCCGGCCCCGACCGATTCGGACATGGATGCCGTCGAGGGCATTCGGGAACCAACCAATGATCTTGAGGCAACGATCGCAGGGGTCTGGGGCAAGGTCCTCGGACTATCCCAGGTAGGCATCGACCAGGACTTCTACGAGCTTGGCGGCGACTCAATCCTCGCAATCCGAATCACCGCAGCGTTGCGCCAGTATGGCAATGAAGTGTCCGTTCGCCAGTTGTTCGAGAACCCGACAGTTGCGACGTTGGCAGCGGCCATTGAGCCGGGCACCGGGATGAGCCAGGTCGACGCTTCACCGCAGGCACCGACAACCGGAGACGGTGACATCCAGACCTGGGATGCTCGGATTGGCCAAGCAGTCGCTCGGAGTCAACCAACGGTCAAGCCACGAACGCGGTGCCAGCGGGAACCGGGGACGCTATTGGTCACCGGTGTGACTGGCTTCCTGGGGAAGAACCTCGTCGCCTCGCTCTTGCGGGATTCAGCGGCGACCGTGGTTTGCCTGGTCCGCAATGAGCGTGGTGCAGATTCCAGCCACCAGATCAGCACGATGGCTCGGACTGCTAGCGCACTTCGCGATGCCGAACCTGATCTCGACGTTGCCCACTACACCGAGTCCGGTCGACTCAAAGTCGTCGCCGGTGACTTGAGTCAAGATCAACTAGGCCTGAGTACCACGGGGTGGGAGGGTCTGGTCGATTCGGTCGACGCGGTTTTCCACTCTGGAGCCTGGGTGCATCACCTGCACGGCTATCAAGCCCTAGCGGCGACGAATGTGGGCTCAACCAGCGAACTGCTCCGGCTGTCTGCCGAGGCAGGCGGAATCCCGCTCCGGTTCGTTTCGACCATCGGTTCGGTGTTGTACGACGATGGCTCAGTCGTTGACGAGGACCGAGCCGAACCACCGTCTGGGGCTGGTGGTTATGAGCAGACGAAGTGGGTGGCTGAGCGCGCTGTCATCAGCGCGCGAGATCGGGGCGTACCGACCCAGGTGATTCGGGCACCTTGGTTGTTCGCTTCGAACGCGGACGGCCTATTCAACCCCGACGATGCGATCACTCTGCTGATTCGAGGTTGTTTGGCTGTTGCCGCGGTGCCCGACCAACTCGGTTCGGCGCCGCTGATCAGCATCGACCACGCCATTGCTGCGATCAGGGAGTCAGACCTCTTCGGCGATCCTGCCGATACGTCCATCTATCTGCCGTCGGTGAATGTCTCACTGTCCACGCTGTTTGACGCGATCACCGCAAACGGCGTTGCACTGGACGTCCTACCAATTGAGCAATGGCGGGACCGAGTGCTCAACGACGAAGAAAACCCCGCAACTGCGATCCTCAGTGACTTCGGACTTGGCGTCGGTGACGACTCGGCGCAGGCCCTCACACCATTCCCGAGCGTGGGTCCAGTGATGTCGCCGGTCGTTCCCGAAACGGTCGAGGCCATTCGCGTCGCGATGGGCAACATGCTGCCGCGACTGCGCTGACAGCAGACGCACCCTAGGCGAGGGGCAACGCCAGCGCGGAAAGCGCCGTCATGTCAGCGGTAAGTTCGTGGGCGCTCACGGTTGGATCAACTGAGCTTGTTACCCACGAAAGCGCGTCAGTTGGGCACACATCGACACAGATACCACAGTCCATACAGACGCCGTAGTCGATGCGGAAGTCGGTGAGCTCCAGAACCGAGCGACCGCGCGGTCCCGCGTCAGGATCGTGCCGCTTTTCAGCCGACAGTTCGATGCACCAGACCGGGCACTCCCGCACGCAGATCATGCAACTGGTGCATTTGTCCGGCTCAAGCGCAATTGCACCGCGACGCCGAGCGGGGACGTCAGCCATCGGCTCGGCCTTCTTCACGCCACTGCTCATTGACGCCCGGCACTGGCTTCGGTCGCCGACGCCGCGTCTCCCCTTCAGCCGCGCCCGGTTCGTACAGGCCGGGCCAGGAAGTCGCCGTCCTCGCCTCCAGCGGCGAACTTTGCCGCAGCGGCGGGGGTTGAGCGTCGGTCATGATTGGGCGAAGGTCAGGGTTTCCGGCGAACTCCAGCCCGATCAGGTCGTGGGCCTCACGCTCGTGCCAGGCTGCTGCGGGAAAGGTCTCCACGAGGCTGGGAACGGGTTCGCCGGTGCGAACCTCAACGCGCAGCATGATGCGTTGGCTCGCGTCGGGCGCCATCAGGTGCGTGAGAACCTCGGCTCGACCGTCGCCGAGATCAGTTGCCGCGAACAGGTCGAAAAACGTCAAACCTGCAGCCTGCATCTCACTGTGGACGCTCTGCCAGGAGTCGACTGCCACGTCGCGAGTCTCGGCGGCGTTCATTCGCTAACCCTTTGCGCCAACTGATCGAGCGCCAGCGCGACATCGTCCGGTTGCGGCGGACAACCGGGAACCACTAGATCGACTGGCACCAAGTCGGAAATCCCTGGGACTACCGAATAGGAGTCCCAGTAGGGACCACCAGAGATCGTGCAGACTCCAAATGCCACAACCGCCCGCGGTTCCGCCAGTTGTTCATAGGTGCGACGGACGAGATCGGCGTTTGTTTTGGTGACGGTTCCGGCAACGACCAACACGTTCAGGTCAGCCTCATTGGATTCTGCGGGCGCGCTGAGTTCCCGCGACGATCGCCACAGATCTACCCCCTCGGCCGCCTCAACAGCGCAGCACGCAAGGTTCAACTCGGTGACGGACATACCCATTCGGGCAACACTACGCCTGCAAACCCTGCGCCACGCGACCCCGCGCGTTTGGAATTTGGCAACCTGGCGGACACTATTAGGCGTGCCCAAAGAGACTGTTCAGCTGGACCGGGTAATCATTCGATTTGCCGGGGACAGCGGCGATGGCATGCAGTTGACTGGCGACCGATTCACCGCGGAAACCGCGACGTTCGGCAATGACCTGTCAACGCTGCCTGACTTCCCGGCCGAAATCCGCGCGCCAGCCGGAACCCTGCCGGGCGTTTCGGCGTTTCAACTGCACTTCGCCGACCACGACATCATGACCCCTGGCGACTCGCCAAATGTGCTCGTTGCCATGAATCCCGCAGCGCTGAAGGCGAACCTCGAGGACCTGCCTCGCGGCGGCGATCTGATCGTCAACACTGACGAATTCACGAGTCGGAACTTGACGAAGGTCGGCTATGCCGACAACCCCCTGGATAACGGATCCCTGGAGTCCTACAACGTGCATCCAATCGGGCTCACATCGCTGACGGTTGAGGCGCTGAAGGACTTCGACCTCACGAAGAAGGAAGCCGAGCGCGCGAAGAACATGTTCGCCCTCGGCCTGCTTTCCTGGCTCTATGGGCGCCCCGTCGACGGCACCGAGCGGTTTATCCACGAGAAGTTCGAGCGCAAGCCGGAGATCCTCAAGGCCAACTTGGCGGCGCTGCACGCGGGTTGGAACTACGGCGAAACCACTGAGGACTTCTCAGTTCGGTACGAGATCAAACCGGCCCGGCTACCGGACGGCACCTATCGGAATATCAGTGGCAACCTTGCCCTGGCATATGGACTCGTTGCCGCTGGACAGCAGACGAAGCTGCCGGTCTACCTCGGCTCCTACCCGATCACCCCGGCCAGCGACATCCTCCACGAGCTCAGCAAACACAAGAAGTTTGGTGTGCGCACCTTCCAAGCCGAAGATGAGATCGCTGGAATCGGAGCCGCATTGGGTGCTGCGTACGGCGGTTCACTTGGCGTGACGACGACTTCTGGACCGGGCGTCGCGCTTAAGTCCGAGGCCATTGGTTTGGCTGTGGCCCTAGAACTTCCGCTCATCGTCATCGACGTCCAACGCGGCGGACCATCGACCGGTCTGCCGACCAAGACCGAACAGTCCGACCTGCTGCAGGCGATGTTCGGTCGCAACGGGGAGGCACCCGTTCCGATCGTCGCCCCGCAGTCACCATCGGACTGCTTCGATGCGGCTCTGGAAGTTGCCCGGATCGCCACGACGTACCGAACGCCCGTGTTCCTACTCTCGGATGGCTACCTGGCAAACGGTTCGGAACCTTGGCAGGTTCCAGACGTCGCGGACCTGCCGGATCTGACCGTCGAATTCACTACCGAAGACAACTGGACCAACGAAGACGGCACCACCGAGTTCATGCCCTTCGCGCGTGATCCGGAGACGCTCGCCCGTCCGTGGGCAATCCCCGGCACCCCCGGCCTCGAACACCGCATCGGTGGGATTGAGAAAGCCGACATCACCGGACACATTTCATACGACCCGGAAAACCACGACAAGATGGTCCGGTTGCGCCAAGCCAAGATCGACGGCATCGCGAAGACGATTCCAGACCTTGAGGTTGACGATCCAACTGGCGACGCGAAGGTTCTCGTCATCGGCTGGGGTTCAACCTTCGGTCCGATCGGTGCTGCGGCCCGCATGGTCCGCGAGAGCGGCGAGAAGGTGGCCCAGGCTCACCTGCGCCACCTCAATCCGTTCCCCGCGAACACCGGCGATGTGCTCAAGCGTTACGAACGCGTGATCATCCCCGAAATGAACCTCGGACAACTCGCGATGCTGCTGCGCGCGAAGTACTTGGTGGACGCGATCAGCTACAACCAAGTCCGCGGTATGCCATTCAAATCCGACGAACTCCAAAGCGTCATCACGGACGTGATTGCCAGTGTCTGACGCGGCCGTTCCAGTTCAGCTCAAAGCAAAGGACTTCAAGAGCAACCAGGAAGTCCGCTGGTGTCCCGGGTGTGGCGACTACGCGATTCTTGCCACCGTTCAGTCTTTCCTGCCCGAACTTGGCATCCCCCGCGAGAACATCTGCTTCGTTTCCGGAATCGGGTGCTCGTCGCGATTCCCTTACTACCTAACCACCTATGGCATGCACTCGATTCACGGTCGTGCGCCAGCGATCGCCACCGGGTTGGCGACGTCACGGCAGGATCTGTCGGTCTGGGTTGTGACGGGTGACGGCGACGCGTTGTCCATCGGCGGAAATCACTTGATCCATGCTCTGCGTCGCAACGTCAACCTCAAGATCCTGTTGTTCAACAACCGTATCTACGGATTGACAAAGGGCCAGTACTCACCAACCTCTGAGGTTGGCAAGGTCACCAAGTCAACGCCCATGGGATCGTTGGACTACCCGTTCAATCCGTTGTCACTGGCGCTTGGTGCGGAGGCGACGTTTGTGGCCCGCACCCTCGACTCCGACCGCAAGCACTTGACGGAGGTCCTGCGAGCAGCAGCCAATCACGAGGGATCAGCGCTTGTCGAGATCTACCAGAACTGCAACATATTCAACGACGGTGCTTTCGATCTCCTCAAGGACGCTGACAGTCGCGACGACGAATTGATCCGGCTGGTCGACGGTGAGCGCATCGTGTTCGGAGCTGAGGGCCAACATGCGGTCATTCGCAACGAACACGGCGGATTGAAGATCGTGCCCACAGCATCGGTTGATGCCAGCGAAATCGTCATTCACGATGCGCACTCATCCGATACCGCGACCGCTTTTGCGCTGACCCGACTCTCCGACCCTGAAACCCTGCACCACACTCCGATCGGGGTGTTGCGCCACGTGGAACGGCCGAGCTACGACCACCTGATGGCAGATCAGATGACGGCTGCCGCAGAGAACGGCGTTGGCGACCTGCAGAAGTTGCTTGCGGGTTCGGATACCTGGACCGTCGACTGACGCTGCCTGTCGCCCTCCCTCCGGGAACGGCGAATCTGCGTGGCTGGCCTAGGCTGCGGATATGGAACTTCTTGAGGTGCGGCCGGAACGTGTCCTGGCGATCGTTGCTCACCCGGACGACATTGAATACGGCGCCGCTGCGGCCGTCGCTCAGTGGACGGCTGCTGGCGCGGATTGTCGATACCTGCTGGCTACCCGCGGTGAAGCCGGCATCGACAGTATGTCGCCGGAGGACGCCGCGACAGTCCGGGAGCAGGAGCAGCTAGCTTCCGCTGGCGTCGTCGGTGTTGAAGTCGTCGAGTTCCTGGACTACCCGGACGGCACCATCGAATACGGACTGCCCCTGCGTCGGGATATCGCCGAGGCCATCCGGCGTCACAAGCCGGACACCGTTTTGTTGTTCAACCATCGCGAGAGTTGGGGACCGGGCGCGCGAAACAGTGCCGACCATCAGGCCCTCGGAACAGCCGCACTTGACGCAATCGCTGACGCCGGGAACCGCTGGATCTTCCCCGGAACCGACAAGCACAACGTGAAGCGCGCCCTGGTTGCTGGTTCGCCTCAGTCAACTCACGCGATTGACGTGAGCAGCGGAGTCGAGTTGGCCATCGCCTCCCTGGCCGAGCATCGTGCCTACCTAGCGGGACTCGGCGAACACCCGATGGCCGACCCCGAGTTCCTGCGCGGGTTCCTGGAGCAGACTGGTGTGGCAGTCGGTGTTCCGGCGGCCCTCGCCGCCGAGGTCTGGAACTTCTAGCCACCAATTTCGCGCCAACCTGACACTGGCATCAAGTTGCATCAAACGGCCGGATTCCGAAGGTGCGCCGGAGTAGCTTCGCCGTATGGATCCTGATGCCTTTTCCACTGCTGAACGCCGTGCGCTGGCCGACCTCGTTGCGGACTTCACGGCGCGAGAGATCACACCGCACCTCGCCGACTGGGAGGACGCCGAACTCATCCCCCGCGAGGTTCAGGCAGAACTCGGCGCCGCTGGACTGCTGGGTGTCGGGTATCCAGAGGAATTCGGCGGCTCGGGTGGCGACAGCATCGACGTCACGGTGTTGACCGAGGCACTCATGGGCTCCGGCGCGTCTGGGGGCGCCTTTGCGTCATTGTTCAGCCACGGAATCGCCGTGCCCCACATGATTGATTCCGCCAGAACCCGTCGAGGGAACGGCGACGGCGCCGGTGCGGATTGGCTGGTCGAGACGTTCATTCGTCCAGTTCTGGCGGGCGAGAAGATCGCTGCGCTCGGCGTGACCGAACCTGATGGCGGATCTGACGTTGCCCACCTACGAACCAAGGCGGTTCGAAGCGGCGATGGCTGGGTCATCAATGGCGCCAAGACGTACATCACCTCCGGCGTTCGAGCAGATGTCGTCGTGGTGGCTGCACGTACAGGTGGGGCGGGCGCTGGAGGTGTCAGCCTGTTCGCCGTCGACACCTCACTGCCGGGCTTCACCGTTGCGAACAAACTGCGAAAGATGGGCTGGCAGTGCAGCGATACGGCGGAACTCGCATTTGTCGACCTTCGGGTTCCCGAACGCGCGCTACTGACTCCTGAACCCGGGGGTGGATTCGCCTCACTGTCCCGTCACTTCGCTGTTGAACGGTTGTCGCTGGCGACGCTTGCCTATTCGACCGCCGCAAGGTGCGTCGACCTCACCATTGAGTGGGTACGTCAGCGTGAAACGTTTGGTCGCCCACTGATATCGCGCCAGGTGGTGCGCCACGACCTGGTGGAAATGGTTCGCCGAACCGAGGTTGCTCGTACCTACGCCAGGGCTATCGCGGTGCGTCACGCCCAGGGCGAACCTGTGCTACTCGAAGCCGTATTAGCGAAGAACACCGCCGTTGAGGCCTGCGATTGGGTGGTCGATCGGGCCGTTCAACTTCATGGCGGGGCGGGCTACATGCGGAATACGGAAGTGGAGCGACACTACCGAGATGCCCGTATCATCGGGATCGGTGGCGGGGCGACTGAGGTCATGACGGATCTCGCCGCAAAACTCCTCGGGTGGTAGGTGACCGAAAAATGCGCATGGAGCGGGCCCTCGCGGTGGTCGCAGTCTGTGCATTCGCCCTACTCACCTCGTGTGGCTCAATTTCATCGTCCTCGACCGAGCCGGGAACCGTCGTGGGCACGACGGCGAAACCTGGCCAATTCCCTTGGATGGTCTCGACCCAGCTCGGCGACGGTGCACCGTGCGGTGGTTCGCTCATCGCGCCAAAGTGGGTGCTCACTGGCAAGCACTGCCACAGCACTGGACTGGCAGCCGACCCCGACCGCTGGCAGGTTCGCATCGGATCAGTGGATCGCAATGACGGCGGGGAGTTGATCGAGGCGAAGAACTTCGTCGACTACCCCGACGAGGACGTCGACTTGGCCCTGATCGAGTTGGAGAAACCGGCTACCGTCACGCCGATTGCGCTGATTCCGGCGAATGAGACCAGGCCGTACCAACCGGGGGCGAAGGCCATCACTATGGGCTGGGGAACCGATGGCAACTCGCAGACCGCAGCCCAGTACCTGGATTGGAACGAGCAGGTCACTGCGGCGGACACCACCTGCAAGGGCGGTCAGAACGGCGTCTTCTGCGCCGGACGCCCGAGCGGTCAGGGGTCAGCGACCTGCACCTTCGATAGCGGCGCACCCTACGTCTGGGCTGAGAAGGGCTTCGCCTCCGATGGCAGTGCGCAGTCAACGCCATACGTGGCCGGGACGCTGCGGGGGCTGTTCAACGAATCCTGCGGCGTGCCGGGCCAAGACGACGACTGGCAGGCGGCGGACGCGGCCTACGGTGACTGGATTCGCAAGCAGATCCAGTAGGGAGCGCGCTACCGGAATCCCCAAACCTCCGGCGGACTCAGCCGGTGCGGGTGACGACGTAGTCACAAAGTGACTCAAGGGCCGTGCGTACTGGACCGCGAGGCAGACCTTCGACCGAACTCCGGGCTTCGTCGGCCCAACTGCGGGCTACCTGGCGGGCTTCATCAATCGCGGAGTGCTCCTGCAATAGCCGCAGCGCCTCAGCGTGTTCGTCGTCATCAGGCAGCGGCCTGGAAAGCAGTTCCTGCAACCGAGCATCTTCGGAGTCCCGCGAGCGCATCGCGATGAGTGCGGGGAGCGTCTGAATACCCTCCCGAAGGTCGGTCCCCTGGGTCTTGCCTGACTCATTGCCATCGCTGGCAACATCCACAAGGTCATCGGCCAACTGGAACGCCACACCAATCCGCTCACCGTAGCGAGTCATGACCTCGACAGTTGCGTCGTCGCAACCGGCGAACATTGCACCGAAGCGGCCCGACGTGGCAATGAGCGACCCGGTCTTGTCGGCGAGAACCTGCAGGTGGTGAGCCACGGGGTCTTCGTTCCCCTGCGGGCCGACCGTCTCGTGGATCTGGCCGGTGACGAGTCGCTCAAAGGTGCGCGCCTGAATCCGCACGGCCTCGGGCCCGAGATCTGCCAACATGTCCGAAGCGCGAGCGAAGAGAAAATCGCCGGTCAAGATCGCCACGGTGTTGCCCCAGCGAGCATTCGCGGAATCTGTACCACGACGGCGAGGCGCTTCGTCCATCACATCATCGTGGTAGAGCGTGGCGAGGTGGGTCAGTTCGACAACCACGGCCGCGTCGGTGACTCCTGGCGCGGCCGGGTCTCCAAGGTTCGCCGCCAGCACCGCAAGTAGTGGCCGGAATCGCTTTCCGCCCGCATCAACCAAATGCCTGGCGGCGGCAGAGACGAAGTCATCATCGCTCTTGACGGCCTGGGCCAGTCGAAGTTCCACATTGGCCAAACCCGCGGAGACGTCAGCGTTCAGGCGCTCGTCACCCAAGTCGTACCTGACCACTGCGTTCACCACTGCTCCAGTATGTCTTAGCCGAGTTAGCGAACGAAGATCGATGCTTTCTCAGCCAGGTCGAGGAATGGCTGCGGCAAGATCCCCAGAACCAGCGTCAACGCCAGACCAGCGGCGATCGCGATCGCGGTGAAGGAACTCGGCACGACCACTGTTGGGCCATCTGGTTGTGGCTCAGTGAAGAACATGATCACGATGACACGACCGTAGAAGAACACGGCAATCGCGCTGGCGATAACCGCGACCACCACGAGCCAACCTGCGCCACCGGCAACGCCAGCTTCGAATACTGCGAACTTTCCGATGAAACCTGCGGTCAACGGGATGCCAGCGAAACTCAAGAGGAATACCGCGAAGGAACCGGCAACCCACGGCGAACGTCTACCGAGCCCAGCCCAGGACGACAAGTGCGTGGCTTCGCCCGTCGAATCGCGGACCAGCGTGATCACGGCAAATCCACCGATCGTGGCTACGCCGTAGGCCAGCAGGTAGAACATCGCTCCACCGAGACCCTGTTCGTTCGTGGCAATAACGGCGATGAGCAGGAACCCGGCGTGAGCAATCGACGAATACGCCATCATGCGCTTCACGTCCGTCTGGGTCAGCGCAATGATGACACCGACCAGCATCGTGAGGATTGCGATAACCCAGAACACCGGGCGCCAATCCCAACGCAGACCGCCTAGCGCCACATACATGATTCGCAACATCGCACCGAAGGCTGCGACCTTGACGCAGGCCGCCATGAAGCTGGTGATCGAAGTTGGCGAACCCTGGTAGACGTCAGGGGCCCACTGATGGAACGGAACCGCCGCAACTTTGAAGAAGAGGCCAACGGAAATTAGGGCCATACCTGCGATCAACAAGCCATTCTGCCCGGCATTCGCCGTTACCGCGTCCGATATCCCACCGAGGTCGACGGTTCCAGCGAACCCGTACAGCATCGCGGAACCGTAGAGGAAGAATCCGGAGCTGAATGCACCAAGCAAGAAGTACTTCATCGCCGCTTCTTGACTCAGCAGACGGCGCCGACGGGCCATTCCCGCAAGTAGGTAGAGCGGCAGCGACATGACCTCTAGGGCAACGAACAGGATGAGCAGGTCAGTTCCGGAAACAAACATGAGCATGCCGCCGACGCTGAACAAGTAGAGCGGCCAGATTTCCGTGGTGAGCCAGCCGCGTTTGGTGAATTCGCGTTCGTCGGCACTGCCAGGAAGCGCGTTCGTTCGGGCGGCGAATGCGTCGCCAGCTGAGTCCACACCCTTTTCGGCCACCAACAGCGCAGCCATCAAAGCCAGAACCAGGATTGTGGCCTGCATGAAGAGCGCTGGACCGTCAACGGCCAGGGCCCCTTCAGCGGTGAGTGCCCGCTGCCCCGCCAGGGTGAGATCCAGAATGAGGGCCGCGATCAACGTGGCGAAAGTGAGTGTTAGTTGAATCGGGCGGCGGGCCTCACGGCGCGCGAAGGCCTCCACCAACACCGAGATGACCGCCATCGTCAGGACCAGGCCCATCGGAGCTATCTGGCGGTACTCGATGGACGGCAGTTCGAAAACCTGCTGCGAGGCGGCCGCGAGCAACTCACTCATCGGGCACCTCCTTCGATCGACTTAGAGACGTCGGAGACACGCTCCTTCGCCTCCTCAACTGCCAGCGGCTTCACGGTGGGCAGCGGATCACGTTGACCGGTTTGCTGCATGACCCGCTCAACAGCGGGGTTGACGACATCGAGGACCGGCTTGGGGTAGACACCCAAGGCCACGAGGAGCACCAACATCGGGATGATCGCCAGCGCCTCGCGACCCTTGACGTCGGTCATCTTCTCGCAGCCGTCCTTGACCGGTCCGGTCATGGTCCGCTGGTACATCAGCAAGATGTAGAGCGCGGCCAACACGATTCCGAGCGTGGCGATCACCGCAGCAACGGTGTATTTCTCGAAGGTACCGACGAGCACGAGGAACTCACTGATGAAGCTGCTCATGCCCGGTAGCGAGAGCGAGCTGAGGCCAGCGATCAGGAACATCCCGGCGAGCACCGGCGCAACTCGGTAGACCCCACCAAAGTCAGCGATCAGACGCGACCCTCGCCGTGTCATGAGGAAGCCAGCGATGAGGAAGAGTGCGCCAGTGGAAAAACCGTGGTTCAACATGTAGAACGTCGAGCCGGACTGCCCCTGAGTGGTCATCGCGAAGATGCCGAGGCCGATGAAACCGAAGTGCGACACCGAGGTGTACGCGATGAGGCGCTTGAGATCGGTCTGGCCTATCGCGAGCAGCGCGCCATAGATGATGCCTACGACACACAGCACGATGATCACCGGCGCGTAGAATTCCGACGCCGCCGGGAAGATCGGCAGACAGAGTTTGATCATTCCGAAGGTACCCACCTTGTCCAGCACACCGACCAGGAGCACAGCGGTGCCCGGAGTCGAAGCTGCTGCGGCGTCAGGCAGCCACGTGTGGAACGGAACAAGCGGTGCCTTGATGGCAAACGCGATGAAGAACCCAAGGAAGAGCAGCTTCTGGGTACCGGGGTCGATATTGAGGTTGGTGAGTGTCGTGAAGTCGAAAGTGCCAGTGCCAAGTTCCTGCGCGCTGACGACGTAGAGCCCGATCAGCGCGGCCAGCATTAGCAGTCCACCGACAAGGCTGTACAGCAGGAACTTCACGGCCGCGTACTGCCGTCCGGGTCCGCCGTAGCGACCGATGAGGAAATAGACCGGAATCAACATCGCCTCAAAAAGGACGTAGAACAGGAACACATCGGTGGCCGCGAAGACGCCGACCATGAAGGTTTCCAGCACAAGCAGCAAAGCGAAGTAGCCCTTGACGCTACCGATGGCGTCGTCCGCGTCATTCCAGGCAGCCAGAATCACCAACGGCACCAGGATCACCGACAGCGCAATGAGCACCAGTGAGATTCCGTCGACGCCGACTGAGTAGGAAATGCCGAACGTCCGGATCCACTCATGCGATTCGACAAACTGGAATTCCGACGTCGAATTGGCGTCGAACTTCAACGCCATCGCAATGACCAACAGCAGCGGAATGACGCTGACGACCAACGCGATGCGCTTGGCGAGTTCGGTTGATGTCTTTGGCAGAACCATCAGCACTGCCGCGCCGATTAGCGGAATGACACCAATAGTGGTGAGCCACGGGAATGAGGACATGCCGGTCACATCCTCACCAGAATCAGGGCAGCGATCACAACGACCGCGCCTCCCAACATGGACAGCGCATAGGAGCGAGCGAATCCGGTCTGAATCCGACGCATCCGACCAGACAGGCCACCAAGTGCGGCAGCGGTTCCATTCACCAGGCCATCAATTCCACGATTGTCGAAGAAGACCAGTGAACGCGTGAGCCACTGGCCAGGACGCATGAAGACTTCTTCGTTGAAGGCGTCGCCGTAGAGATCCTGGCGGGCAGCAACAGTCAGCGGAGACACATGTTGTGGCGCGACCAACGGAACATCGCGGCGGTACTGCAAGTACGCGATCATTCCGCCGATGAGGACGAGCGCGAGGCTGGCGGATTCCATCACCAGCGAACTGACGCGCAATTCCGTCTCTTCGAAGCCAGTCACGGGGGCCAGCCAGGTCTCGATCGCTCCCGCCAGCAGGAAACCACCAACGACGGAGAAGAACGCCAAGATCGCCATTGGGATCCACATCACCGAAGACGAGTCGTGTGGATGCTTGTTGTCGTCGGTCCAGCGGGATTTCCCGGTGAAGGTCATCGTCCAGAGCCGCGTCATGTAGAACGCAGTGATGCCGGCACCAAGCAGGGCAACCGCGCCGACGATCCAGTTGACGCCGAAGGCCGCCTCAATGATCTTGTCTTTGGAATAGAAGCCAGCGAACGGGGGCACACCCATGATTGCCAGCCAGCCACAGCTGAACGTGATGAAGGTAATGACCATGACCTTGCGCAGGGCGCCGAATCTGCGCATATCGAGTTGATCGTTCATGCCGTGCATGACCGATCCGGCGCCGAGGAACATGTTGGCCTTGAAGAAGCCGTGCGTCACCAGGTGGAAGATCGCGAACACATAACCAACTGGTCCAAGACCGGCGGCCAGGATCATGTATCCGATCTGACTCATGGTGGATCCGGCCAGAGCTTTCTTGATGTCGTCCTTTGCACAACCGATGATGGCACCAAACATCAAGGTGATGGCGCCGACAATCATCACGACGGTTCGCGCCGTTGGCGCAGCATCGAAGATCGGCCCACTGCGAACGATGAGGTAGACACCTGCAGTGACCATGGTTGCGGCGTGGATGAGTGCCGAAACCGGAGTCGGGCCTTCCATCGCGTCCAACAACCAGGACTGCAACGGGAACTGGGCTGACTTACCGCACGCGGCGAGCAACAGCATCAAGCCGATCCAGGTGAGCGTTGACTCATTCGCCTGCGAAGCGTTCTCCAGAACCCCGGGGAAAGTGACCGAACCAAAGGTCACGAACATAAGCATGATCGCGATCGACAATCCGACGTCTCCGACGCGGTTGGCGATGAAGGCCTTCTTGGCTGCGACAGCGGCTGTTGGCTTGTACTGCCAGAAGCCGATCAACAAATAGGACGCCAGACCGACACCCTCCCAGCCGACGTACAGCAGCAAGTAGTTGTCCGCCGTCACGAGCAACAACATCGCGGCGACGAACAGGTTCAGATACCCGAAGAACTTCCGCTTTTCCGGGTCGTGCTTCATGTACCCGAGGGAGTAGATGTGAATCAGCGAACCCACGAAGGTGATGAGCAGAACGAACACAATCGACAGCTGATCGAGCTGCATCCCCACGGGTGCCTGGAAGTTGCCGACGATCACCCAGTCCCAGATGTGCAGGTTAACTGGTCGATCGTTGGCCGGCAGCCCCAACATCTTCAGGTACATGACGGCGCCGACCACGAACGCGCCGCAGGACATCAGGACAGCGAAGATCGGGCCCCACTTGTCGGTGCGCTTGCCGCCGATCAGCAGCACCACAGCACCCAGCAGCGGCAGCGCCAACAGCAGCCACATGTATGAGAAGGCGCCGGTGGCAACGGCAGGTGCGTTCACCGTCGGATCGACATTGCTCGCGTCAATCTGACTTGATGCCGCCACAGATGCCAGAGTCGCAGTGAAATTCACGTCGCCACCCCTAGTACTTCAGCAGGTTGGGTTCGTCGACCGAAGCCGAGCGGCGGGTGCGGTAAATCGTCACGATGATCGCCAAACCGACAACAACCTCGGCGGCTGCCACCACCATGACGAAGAAGGCGATCGTTTGCCCGTAGAGATTGCCGTTCTGCTGGGCGAATGCGACGAATGCCAGGTTCGAGGCGTTGAGCATCATCTCGACGCACATGAACACGATGATCGCGTTACGGCGAATGAGAACGCCGAGCACGCCAATCGAAAACAGGATCGCGGACAGAACCAGGTAGTGAGTGGTACTCATCGCTGCTCACCTGCCTCGTCATCGTCGAGCGCCACAACGGTGTTCCCTTCGGCAAGCTCGTCGACCTCAACCTCGGCCGCCACATCGACGGGTCGGACACTCCCACGCTCCTGCAACGGGCCAGGCACTGACTCCGGAACAACCGACCCATCGGGAGCCAATGCCGGAGTATCGATTGCGTTGTGGCGGGCGTAGGTTCCAGCCGGAGGTAGGTTGCCCGGAAGCTCACCCGTCGCCGCGTAGCGCGCGAAGCGGGCCTTGGAGCGCTGCTCCTGGGTGGCTTTCGGAGTATGGCGTTCCCGGTGAGCCAAGAGCATCGCGCCGAGTGCCGCGACTATGAGCAGCGCGGAGGTGACTTCGAACGCGACGACGTAGTCGGTAAAGATGATCTTCGCGAGGCCCTGCAAGTTTCCGCCGTACTGCGAATTCGCGGCTTCCAGCGATGGATCAGGCACACCCTGCATACCGTTGACGATCGCGCCGATCAGGAAGGCGGCAAACCCAAAGACCAGGATGACAGCTGCCCATCGCTGACCTTTGATCGTTTCGATGAGCGAGTCGGAACTATCGACGCCGACAATCATCATGACGAAGACGAACAGCATCATGACGGCGCCGGTGTAGACGATTACCTGCACCATTCCGAGGAAGGGTGCCTGGAGTGCAACATAGAGAATCGCCAGGTTGATCATCGTGAGTGCGACGAACAGGGCGCTGTGCACCGGCTTGCGGCTCAGCAGCATTCCGAGTGCCCCAATGACCGCCAGCACCGCGCAGGACCAGAAGACGATCTCGGCGCCGGTGTCTGTGCCGCCGGAGGAACTGGTCGCGGCAAACAGAGTTGTTGCGCTCACTGCGCCCCTCCCTTGCCCTGGTCGGCGGCCACGGCCGCGAGCGCCTCATCCTCATCATTGGCGGCGTGTTCGCGCGCAACATTGATGGCTGCTTCCTCCGAAGCCTCGGCGTCGGCGGCCTGGTTCTGTTCTGCCTCCACGCGCACCTGCTGCTTGGCGGCCTCCGCAGCCTCACGGGCAGCTACTTCCTCCTCCTGTGCCGGGGTTGCGCCCGTGACCTTGCCTTCGTAGTAGTCCTTGGCGGTGGTTCCGGCAACCATGGCGTGTGGCGCATCAACCATGCCAGGCATCAGCGGAGCCAGCAGATCTTCCTTTTCGTAGATCAGCTTTTCGCGACTGTTGTCTGCCAGTTCGTACTCATTGGTCATGGTGAGCGCACGCGTTGGGCAGGCCTCAATACACAAACCACAGAGAATGCAGCGCAGGTAGTTGATCTGGTAGACCGCGCCATAGCGTTCGCCGGGTGAGTGACGTTCGCCCTCTTCGTTGTCCGCACCCTCCACGTAGATCGCGTCGGCCGGACATGCCCAGGCACATAGTTCACAGCCCACGCATTTTTCCAGCCCGTCGGGATGGCGGTTCAGCTGATGTCGACCATGGAACGCCGGCTTCGGCGGGTATTTGTCCTTGTCCTCCGGGTACTGCTCCGTGTTGACCTTCCGGAACATCGTGAAGAAGGTCGTCGAGAAGCCGCGCACGGCCTGGGGTAGTTCAGCCACCACGCACCTCCTCTGACGAGATCGTCGTACCGCCACCGTCTCCGGAGGCGCCTACGTCGGCAACCACAGTCCGGCGGGCAGGACGGTACTCCTGTCCGGGTAGCGGAGGCACCGGGAAACCGCCGCGGTTCGGCTTGAATTTGTCTGGGATCGTGTTGTCTTCGAGGTTCTCAGCTCGCCGACGCTTAACGTTCCAACCCAGGATCCAAAGCACCGCGATCGTCAGAATCAAACCGGTGGTGATAGCCAAGGGCGTCGGTGTGAGGCCCTTTTCTTCGCTGATTCCGCGGACGACGGCAATGATCAGGATCCAAAGCACGGAGATCGGGATGAGTACCTTCCACCCGAACCGCATGAACTGGTCGTAGCGGAACCGGGGCAGGGTCCCGCGCAGCCAGATGAAGATGAAGATGAAGATGAAGACCTTGAGGAAGAACCAGATCATCGGGTACCAACCTTCGTTGGCGCCGCTCCAGAGCGAGATCGGGAACGGGGCCCGCCAGCCACCCAGGAACAAGGTCACGGCAACCGCGGAGACCGTCACCATGTTGATGTACTCGGCGAGGAAGAACAGTGCGAACTTCATCGTCGAGTATTCAGTGTGGAAGCCGCCGACGAGTTCGGATTCGGCTTCGGGAAGGTCGAAGGGTGCGCGGTTGGTTTCGCCGACCATCGCGGTGGCGTAGATGAGGAAGCTCGGCAGCACCAACAACCCGAACCACAGATCAGTCTGACCGTTGACGATGCTCGACGTCGACATTGTTCCAGCGAAGAGGAACACAGCGACGAAGCTCAGGCCCATGGCAATTTCGTACGAGATCATCTGCGCGCTCGAACGCAACCCACCAAGCAGGGGGTATGTCGAACCGGACGCCCAACCGGACAGGACGACTCCGTAGATTCCGATCGATGCGATGGCCAAGATGTAGAGCACTGCGACTGGGAAGTCCGTCAACTGCAGTGGGGTAGTCGTCCCGAAGATCGACACTTGCGGACCGAAGGGGATGACCGCCCACGCCATGTAGGCAGGAACGACCGAAAGGATCGGCGCCAGGATGTACACGGCCTTGTCGGCGGCGGTCGGGAAGATCTCCTCTTTGAAAGCGAGCTTGAAACCGTCCATCAGCGACTGCAGTAGGCCGAACGGGCCGGTACGGTTCGGGCCAATGCGTTGCTGCATGCGGCCGACCACGCGACGTTCCAGCCAGATCGTGAACAGCACAACGAGGACCAGGATGACGAAGATGCCGAGGACCTTGAGGATGACCATCCACACCGGGTCCTGACCGAACCAGAGCAAGGTCTCCTCGGTGCCGGTGATGGGGCTACCTGTTGTCGTGGGTGCTGATTCGTTCATGAGGTACCCCCACGGGCGATTGAAACAATGGCTCCGGCGACAACGCTCAGCGAAGCATTGACGGTTGAGTCAGGTGAGTTGCCCGGAACCCAGACCACACCGTCGGGCATGTCAGTGATGAGCAGCGGGAGCGTGATCGAGCCGGACTCACTGCTGACGGTGACAACATCGCCATCGGAGGCTCCGATCCCAGCCGCCGTCGCGGCCGACAACCGAGCGACCGCCGGACGCTGGGTTGCTGCCAGATACTTCTCACCGGCCTGCAGGACGCCGAGGTCAAGCAGGTGTCGCCAGCTCGCCAGCGCGGCCTGGCCCGAATCCGGCTTTGGCGCAACGGGGGCGGTGACAGCCGGTGGCGTCGACCGGGAACCGGAAAAGCTGGCCAACGAATCGAGTTCACGCTTGAGTTCATTGGGCTCACCCGTGCCGATCGGGTGATCCATTTGATCAGCGATCATTGCCAGTACACGCCCATCGGTCAAGGTGAACGCGTCCTTGAAGACCTTGCCGAACGGACGCACGCGGCCTTCCCAGTTGACGTAGGAACCAGCGCGTTCGGTGTCTACCGCGACTGGGAACACCACGTCGGCGTAGGCATCGACGCCAGCCAGGCGCGTTTCCAGGCTGATGACAACGTCCACTTCTTTCAACGCCCTACGGAACTCCGCTGGATTCGGCAGATCGTCGATCTCAACGCCGCCGATAACGAGCCCGGAGATTCGCGGTTCGGGCTCTTCGGCGACGTCGGCAAGCCGCGCATCTTCGGCGGCCGCGTCGGCGGCGTCGTCGGAAGTGTCGTCGGCGACCGGGGCACTCTCCACCGCAGTCTCGGCAATGATCAGTGCGTCGTCCTCCTCGGTCCCGGCAGCGGGTTCGTCAAAGTGAGGCGGCGTCAACACCGCGCCGATAACGTCAGCGAACGACAGGCCGGACTCAATTGGCAGGTCTGATTCATCGACCTCCCACGCAGCGGCCACCTCCGCACGCGCGGATGCGTCGGCGAGTGGCCGACCCCCCGGCAAGAGCCCTGCAAGCGCTCCGGAATCAACGGCCCCACGCTCACCGGCGCGACGAGGGACCCAAGCCAGTGCGGCCCCGGTCTGTTCGGCCAGGTTCACCGCAGCTGAGATTGCACCGAGATGTACGGACAGCCGCTCACCAATGAGGATGACTGCGCCGGGTTCGTTCAGCAGGCCTGCGACCTCAAGGGCGACGTCAGACAGCGACTCCGCCTTTGATCCGAGCGCCGCGAGGACTTCCGATTCCGATCCCGGAGCCGCTGCCAACACGGTCCCACCGGTCTTGGCGAATCCCGGGCTGGCCCAGGACGATATGGCCGCAACCCTGGTCATGCCTTCCCGCGTTGCCTTGCGCAGGCGCAGGAAGACGATCGGCGATTCTTCTTCCGGCTCCAAGCCAACGAGGAGGACGACTGGAGCCTTCTCCAGGTCGGCGTACGTCACGCCGAGCCCGGAACCAGCGACACTCGACGCCAGGAATTCGGCTTCCTCCGCGGAAGTGGCTCGCGCGCGAAAGTCGATGTCGTCGCCGCCGAGCGCAACACGGGTGAACTTGGAGTATGCGTAGGCATCTTCCCGAGTAACCCGACCGCCAGTGAGAACCCCGACCTTGCCGCGCACTGCCGCCAGCTTGTCCGCGGCAATCGCGATGGCCTCGGGCCAACTGGCCGGAACCAGTTCCCCGTCTTCATCACGAACCCACGGGTGCGTGATCCGATCCTCGTCGAGGTATCGGAACGCGAAGCGACCTTTGTCGCAGTTCCACTCCTCGTTCACATCCGCGTCATCGAGGGCGAGGCGACGCTGAACCTTGTTGCGCCGATCATCGGTGCGCAGGCCGCACCCGCTTGCACAGTGCTCACAGGTCGTTGGCGTTGACACCAAATCGAACGGTCGTGCCTTGAAGCGGTAGTCCGCGCTGGTCAGCGCGCCAACCGGACAGATCTGCACAGTGTTGCCGGAGAAGTACGAATCAAACGGCTGGTCGTCAGCGATACCGACTTGTTGGTGCGCGCCGCGATCGAGGAGTTCGATGAACGGGTCACCGGCGATCTCATCGGCGAACCGCGTGCACCGGGCACAGGAGACGCAGCGCTCGCGATCGAGCAGGATCTGGGCCGAAACGTTGATTGGCTTCGGGAAGGTGCGCTTCACCCCGTGGAACCGAGATTCGGGATGGCCAGCAGTCATCGCCTGGTTCTGCAGCGGGCACTCGCCACCCTTGTCGCACACCGGGCAATCGAGCGGGTGATTGATCAGCAGAAATTCCATGACCCCGCGCTGGGCAGTGTCTGCAACCTCCGACGTCATCTGCGTCTTGATGATCATTTTGTCGCCGACTGTCACGGCGCACGCGGGTTGCGGCTTCGGCTGGCCCTCAATTTCAACCAGGCACATGCGGCAGGCCGCCACTGGACTCAACAGCGGATGATCACAGAACCTTGGCACCTCAATGCCGAGTTGTTCCGCAGCTCGAATGATCAGGGTCCCCTTCGGAACGCTCACGTCGATTCCGTCGATCGTGCAGGTCACGAGTTCTACTGGAGGCGAAGCCTGGCCGCCGACTGGCGTGGTCACGGTCATGCGGTCGTCACCCCCGAGAACACCACAGATGCCGCCGGATCGAACAAGTCTTCAGCCGCGGTGTGAGTACCCGCTTCGAATTCGTTGCGGAACAGCTTGAGGGCTTGCGGGTACGGCGTCGCGGCGGCGTCACCAAGTGCGCAGAACGAACGGCCCAGGATCTGCGCGCACAGTTCCTCCAGCGTCGCAAGGTCCTCTGTCTTGCCGCTACCCGACTGCAGGCTCTGTAGCAGTTGATCGATCCACCACGTGCCTTCACGGCAGGGCGTGCACTTGCCGCAGGACTCATGCTTGTAGAAGTCGAGCCAGCCGGTGATGGCCCGCACCACGGAAACCGTCTCATCGAAGACCATCGGCGTCGCTGTACCCAGCATCGTGCCGACCGCCTCCATGCCTTCGTACGACAGCGGAGCATCGAGGTGTTCCTCGGTGAGCATGGGAACGGACGACCCGCCGACCACGAAGAACTTCAGCTGATGACCGTCGCGAACTCCCCCGGCGTAGCCGAGCAGTTCGCGCATGGTGATCCCCAGCGGCGCTTCGAAGATGCCCGGGTTGTTGACATGACCCGCAACTGAGAAGACCTTGATGCCCTTGGACTTCTCTGTTCCAAACGATGCGTACCAGTCAGCGCCATTGCGGACGATCGCTGGCACGCTGGCAATCGTTTCAACGTTGTTCACAACAGTTGGGCATGCGTACAAGCCCGCGACGGCTGGGAACGGCGGCTTCAACCGTGGTTGGCCGCGCATGCCTTCCAGCGAACTCAACAGCGCTGTCTCTTCGCCACAGATGTAGGCCCCAGCCCCGGCATGCACAGTGATGTCGAGGTCGTAGCCGGACCCAAGAATGTTCCTGCCCAGGTACCCATTTTCGTAGGCGTCCCGGACGGCGGCGTTCATGCGGCGAATGACGTGCGGAACCTCACCGCGAATGTAAATGAACGCATGATTGGCGCGAATCGCGTAGGACGCGATGACCATGCCTTCGATCAAGTGCTGAGAACTTGCCAGCAGTAACGGGATGTCCTTGCAGGCACCGGGCTCAGACTCATCGCCGTTGACCACGAGGTAGTGCGGCTTACCGTCACCCTGCGGGACGAAGCTCCACTTCAGACCCGTCGGGAATCCGGCTCCGCCCCGGCCTCGTAGGCCGGAATCCTTCAGCACGTTGATGATCGCGTCCGGATCCATCTCAAGTGCCGTGCGCAACGCTTCGTATCCGTGGTGCCGCTCGTAACCGGCGACGGTGTAGGAGTCGGGTTCGTTCCAGTGAGCGGTGAGATTCGGGGTTAGCACCATCACTGACCACCCCCGTCAACAGCAGGCATGCCCTCATCGTTGGCAACAGTCAGGCCACGCAACATGACCGCGTCGGCGTTGTTGCCACCCACGTCGGCCAAGTCGTCATCCATGCCCGCGAGTGAACGTTCCGTTGCTCGGAAGCTGCGGATCTGCGGGCCGCGCGTGGATTCGACGGGCTCATCGTTGCGCAGCTTTTCGACCACGTCGCGCATCTTGTCCACCGACATGTCGTCCATGAACTCCCAGTCGATCGTCGCAACGGGCGCGTAGGTACAGGCGGCTTGACACTCAATCCGCTCGATCGTGATCTTGCCGTCTTCGCTGGTCTCGTCGTTGCCGATTCCCAGGTCGTCGCTCAGCGCATCGAAGATCGCCTCGCCGCCGAGGATCCCGCACTGCGGATTCACACACACGCCGATGTGGTGTTCGCCAACCGGACGTCGCTTGTACATCGTGTAGAAGGTCGCAACCGCTGCCACCTCGGCTGGAGTCAGACCGACAACCTCGGCGCACATCTCGATGCCCTCCGGAGAGACGTAGCCCTCCTCGGACTGCACGAGGTGCAGCATCGGGTTCAGGGCGGACCGGGCTTGCGGATACCGGCCGACAATCTCGACCAACTCCGCCCGCGTTTCCTCAGTTAGCGCCATCAGCGATCCACCCCGCCCATCACTGGGTCGATACTTGAGATTGACGCAACGACGTCACTGAGCAAGCCGCCCTCAGTCATCGCTGCAATCGACTGCAGATTCGTGAAACTCGGGTCGCGCATGTGGGCGCGGTATGGGCGGGTTCCCCCGTCGCTGACCAGGTGCATTCCGAGTTCGCCCTTGGCTGATTCAACTGCGGTGTAGACCTGACCCTGAGGAACTTGGAACCCTTCAGTCACCAGCTTGAAGTGGTGAATGAGCGCCTCCATCGACGTGCCCATGATCTCCTTGATGTGCTCAAGGCTGTTGCCCTGCCCATCCGGGCCAACGGTCAATCTGGCTGGCCACGCGATCTTCTTGTCGTCGATGAACACCGGGCCCGGTTCGAGCTTGTCCAGGCACTGTTCCACGATGTTGATCGACTGTTCGATCTCGGCCAGGCGAATCAGGAACCGGCCGTAGACGTCGCAGGTTGTTTGCGTCGGAACCTCAAACTCGTAGTTCTCGAAACCGCAGTACGGATCGGACTTACGCAGATCCCACGGCAGCCCGGTTGAGCGCAGGATCGGCCCGGTGATGCCCAGCGCCATGCAACCGGCCAAGTCGAGGTAGCCGACTCCCTGAGTGCGTCCCAGCCAAATCGCGTTATCCACCAGCAAGTTGTGAACGTCTGAGGATCGCTCACGCAGGATCTTGATCGTCGACGCGATGTCCTTCTCGATGCCCTTGGGCAGATCGTGAGAGATGCCGCCTGGCCGGATGTAGCTGTGGTTCATCCGAACACCAGTGATCGCCTCGAACAGGTCAAGCACGAACTCCCGATCGCGGAAGCCGATGGTCATTCCGGTCAGCGCGCCCAGTTCCATTCCACCAGTGGCGATCGCCACCATGTGCGAGGAGATTCGCGAGAGTTCGGACATCATCACCCGGATCACGTTCGCGCGATCAGTGATCTGGTCTTCAATGCCCAGGAGCTTCTCGACGCCGAGGGCGTAGACAAGCTCGTTGTGCAAACCAGCGACGTAGTCCATGCGAGTGACGAACGTTGAGCCCTGCGTCCAGGTTCGGTACTCCATGTTCTTTTCAATGCCGGTGTGCAGGTAGCCGATCGCCGCCCGAACACTTTCGACGGCCTCGCCGTCGAGTTCAACGATCAACCGGAGCACACCGTGGGTGGATGGGTGCTGCGGCCCCATGTTGACGATCAGGCGGTCCTTTTCGCCTTCCGGTGGTGCAAGCACGGTGTCCCAGTCATTGCCGGTGACTGTGTAGACAGTGTCGCCTTCGCTGGTCCGGTACGGGTCTGACTGGTAGGTGTCCGACTCGTCGCCGACGCGGCTGTATGTGGTGTCGCTCATCAGCTGTACCACCTTCGCTCATTTGGTGGCGGGGTGACCGCTCCCTTGTATTCGACCGGAATCCCACCAAGCGGATAGTCCTTGCGCTGGGGGTGGCCAGGCCAGTCATCGGGCATCTGGATTCGGGTCAGGTACGGGTGCCCGTCGAAGATGACACCGAAGAAATCGAACGTCTCGCGCTCGTGCCAGTCGTTGGTTGGGTAGACCGACGTGGTGGATGGCACGTGTGGATCGGCATCCGGGCAGGACGTCTCAAGTCGGATCATTCGGTTATGCGTCAGTGAACGTAGCTGGTACACCACGTGCAGTTCGCGGCCGTTGTCGCCGGGCCAGTGCACGCCGGTGCAGCCCAGGGACATTTCAAAGCGCAGCATCGGATCGTCCCGCAACGCCTGGCACACGCCGACAAGGTGCTCCCGGTTCACATGGATGGTCATTTGACCGCGGTCGATCACAACCTTCTCAACCGCGTCGTTGAAGTCGTCGCCAAGAGCCGTCGTGAGGTCGTCGGCGATCTCATCGAAATAGCCGCCGTACGGACGTTCAGAGGCGCCCGGCAGCACAACTGTGGTGACCAGGCCGCCGTAGCCAGAGACGTCCGGGCTGCCGTGCACGCCGAACTGACCGAGGCGGTGCTCAACGATCTCCGGCGGAGCGCTGACGTCAGCGACAGGCAGCTCAACAGCCGCATCGGGAACAACCGGCTGTTCGGGGGTGGTTTCGTCGGTCACCGCAGCTGACCCTTCATTTCAATGAGGGGTTCGGCGGTCAGTGCCTTCTGTTCGGCCTCCGCATCGGTAATGATGCGGTCTTTGCCGATCTTGGTGTGCTGAATCTGATTGTGCAGCTTGATGATTGCGTCCATCAGCATCTCGGGACGCGGCGGGCATCCTGGCAGGTAGATGTCCACCGGCACGACGTGGTCGACACCCTGAACAATCGCGTAGTTGTTGAACATCCCACCGGAGGATGCGCAGACACCCATGGAGATGACCCACTTCGGGCCGGGCATTTGGTCGTACACCTGACGCAGGATCGGGGCCATCTTCTGACTCACCCGTCCGGCCACGATCATGAGGTCCGCTTGCCGGGGTGAGGGCCGGAACACCTCCATGCCGAAGCGCGCCAAGTCGTAGCGGCCGGCACCGGTGGCCATCATCTCGATCGCGCAACAGGCTAGACCGAACGTAACCGGCCACAAGGAGCTCTTCGCGGCATAACCATGGACGGCTTCGACCGTCGTCAGAATGAACCCGCTCGGGATTTGCTCTTCTAGGCCCATGTCATGCCTGCTCTCAGCTGGTTCATATCAGCCACTCAATCCCACTCAAGTCCGCCGCGGCGCCATACGAAGGCGTACACACACAGCACAGTGATGATGAACAGAATCACTTCAATGACGGCGAATAGCCCGAGCGCTTCGAAGGAGACGGCCCAGGGATAGAGGAAGACGATTTCAATGTCGAACACGATGAACAACATTGCAGTCAGGTAGTACTTGATCGTGAAGTGCCCGCCCCCGATTGGCTGTGGCGTCGGGTCAATCCCGCATTCATAGGCGTCGCGCTTGGCGCGGTTGTAGCGCTTCGGGCCGATAACGCTGGCCAGGGTCACCGAGACGATTGCGAAGAGGAACGCGAGCAGACCGAGCGCGAAGATCGGCATGTAGGGGTTAGCCAACACCTGCCGCCTCCTGTCTGTCCGATCCGATGGTTACGCGCCGTGATGCGCTGGCAATAGTAGGGAAGGTTAGGTGGTTTCTCCCGCTGGCAGGCATGGTCGTCACTCTTAGGCTCACGCCGCTGGTGCGACCTTGGCTAGCGCGTTGATCACCCGGTCCGTCGCGTCTCCTCCTCGGGGGTCAGTAAGGTTCGCCAGCAATTTCAAAACGATCTTCATCAAACCGGTGTGCGGCAGGCCCTTCTGTGCCGCGATCTGCATCACCCGTGGGTCGCCGATGAGCTTCACGAAGTAGCGACCAAGGGTGTAGTAGCCGCCGTAGGTCTGCTTGAGAATCCGCGGATAGTCAAGCAAAGCCAGCTCTCGCTGGGATGCGGTCTCGCGAGCGAGCGCTTGCGCGATTACCTCGGCCGCAATGGAGGCTGACTCCATGGCGTAGGCGATGCCCTCGCCGTTGAACGGGTTGACCATGCCTCCAGCGTCACCGATGAGCAGCATCCCGCGGGTGTAGTGGGGCTGGCGGTTGAACCCCATCGGCAGGGCAGCGCCCCGGATCGGCTGCGTCATGTTCTCGTCGTTAAAACCGCGTTCCGGGGGGAGTTGCGCCAGCCAGCGCTTGAGGACGTCCTTGTAGTCAACATTTCCGAAAGACTTCGAAGTGTTGAGCATGCCGAGACCGACGTTCGAGGTGCCGTCACCCATCCCAAAGATCCAGCCGTATCCGGGCAGCAGATTCTCACCGTCCCAGAGTTCCAACCACGATTCCAGCCAGTCGTCGTTGCTGTTTGGGTTCTGGTAATAAGTCCGTACCGCAACACCCATCGGGCGGTCATCGCGCTTGCGCAGGCCCATTGCCAGGCTCAGGCGGGTGGAGTTGCCATCAGCCGCGATTACCAGTCGGCCGCGGTATGACTGCTCTTCGCCAGCTTGGCGACCGCGTTCATCGACGGGCTTCGCGGTGACACCGAGAATTCGTCCGCTGCGCTCATCGAGGATCGGACCGGTGACGTTGGTGCGCTCCCGCAGGTGCGCACCCGACTTGACCGCCTGGTTCGCGAGGATCTGATCGAAGTCGCTGCGGGGCCGGACCAAACCGTAGTCGGGGAAACTTGAAAGCTCCGGCCAATGCAACTGCAGTTGGTGGCCCGCTCCCATGATTCGCAGGCCTTTGTTGTGCAACCAACCTGCCTGAGGCGAGATGTCGATTCCCATGTTGACCAGTTGCTTGACGGCCCGAGGGGTCAGTCCGTCACCGCATACCTTGTCGCGCGGGAACTCGGTCTTCTCAAGGAGTAGGACATCCAGACCCGCCTGGGCCAAGTGATACGCGGCAGTGGAGCCGCCTGGCCCGGCGCCCACGATGATGACGTCTGCCTCAGCAGCCGTTGGTGGGGCGGTCGCTAACGTCGTTGTCACGGGCTGTCCCTGGTCGCTTCCTTGAGGTTCATTCGGCCGAGAAACTGCTGACTTCGTGCGCTTGTGAAAGTTTTCACGAAGTCTTTCGCGGGAGTCTACGCCGCCGCTCTGGGTTCGTCATATCAGGTGTCACCAGTCTTCCCCCAGCTTGAATCCGCCGCGATTCGTCGATGCTCAAAACTCGGCCAGACTGGCTACTATCCGACGATGGATGGGCGTTGGAATGTGCTTGATCCAGGCCAGATTGCCGCCCAAGCCCGCTCGCTGAGCGACCGGCTCGCCAACCCCGCCCGACCTTTGTCCCCACCGGACGAGGCGGCCGTCGCACGTTGGCGGCTATCTGCCGCCCGCGGCGATGAGGAGCAGTTCGCGATCCGCCTGCGCGCGCTCGGCCTCGATCCCACCGAAACTCTCGCCGGGATCACCACAAACGAGGTCTGCGTCGATTTCTTGCCCGACTGGCTGCAGATGCTGATTGATGTCAGCGACCAACTCATGACCGAGCACGCGGACTTAGCCGGTTCTCCGTCGCGGCTAGGTCCCGAATTCTTCCCACTCCCGGAACTGATCGAACCGCTCGTGGCGCAGGCTGCGAGGCGACTGGCGGCGAGCGACATCTCGTGGCACCGCTTCACGCCACAAGCCTCCGGAGATCTCTTCGATGGCCTACGTGGGCACCTGACCGGGCTCATTCAGCGATGTGCCGACACCGAGTTCCGTCAGTATCTTGCCCGGGGTACGCACAGCAATCCGAAGGCTTCCACCAGCTGGCAGCAATGGACCACCGAGCAGCGAGAGTCAGGCCTGTTCAATCTCTGGCGCACATATCCGGTGCTGGCTCGAATGGTGGGCGTCTCGCTGGAGTTCTGGATCGCGCGCACGATCGAGTTCACCGCCCGCATTGACCGAGACTGGGCAGAGATCGAACGGGCAATCGTTACCGAGAACCTCGCCGATGTCCTGGCCGTGAAGTCCGGGCTGTCAGATATGCACGCTGGCCACGCATCCGTTGCGATAGTCGACGTTCGCACGACCGCTGGCGACACCAGGAAGTTGGTGTACAAACCGAAGGACGTCTCCGCCGAAGTCAGCTGGTCAGAAACCGTCAATTGGGCGAACAGCCGCGGCCTTGACCTCGGAACCCCCCTGCGGATCGTGTCACGGCAGAACTACGGGTGGGTGGAATACGCATCGCACGACCCAGCAGCAAGTTCCCAGGCCGTCACTCAGTTCTACCGCCGGGCCGGAGTACTGGCAGCACTGTTGTTTGCCCTTGGAGGAAACGACTGCCACGCCGAAAACCTCGTCGCCCGCGGCGACCAACCGATCATTGTCGACGCCGAGACTGTCCTACAGCCGACGATCGCAGGCGAAGATGATGTCCCCGGCGGTCCCATGTCGACAGGCACCGATTCGCTGTTGGACCAACTACTGTTGCCACGCTGGTTGCGGGTTGCGAACCGTGCGCTTGACCTGTCCGCTCTGGGCGCGGCCGCCTCCGGGGTGAGTTGGCAACGCAGCGAGCTCGTTTGGGAAGACCCGAGGACAGATAACGCTCACCTGGTTCGACGGCTCAAGTCCATTGATGTGAGTGCGTCAGCCCTGCTGCTGGCAGATGACGGACTGCAACACCCCCATCGCCATGTCGATGCGATTGTCGGCGGATTTCAAACGGGGTGGGACGTCATTGCGGCAAACGCTGACTCCATACTCAGCGGGCCGCTGGCCTCACTTGATTCTGCGGCAACTCGGGTGCTGGTGCGGATGACTCGCACCTACTCGCGAATCCTCGAGACGGCTCTTGAGCCAACCAGACTGCGGGACGGAATGGACCATTCCATCCACCTTGAGCACCTCGCCCGCTCAATGTTGGATCGACCTCAGCAGACCGGAGCACTCACGCTCGCGGATTCCGAGCGCGACCAACTCGAATCAGGCGATATCCCATTCTTCGAGGTTCGCGGGGCCGATGTGGGCATCAGCGGCGACGACGGTTCAATCCTGTTGCCCTTCGCAGAGTCGGCGGCCCAACGTGCTCGGCGCAGGATCGCCCTAATGCGCCAAGACGCGCGGGCGGGCAGCAGCCCCCGCGGTCCCGAGTTTGCGCGCCAAGTCAACTTGATAAAGGCCTCGCTCGCTGTGTCGCCAACGGGAATCCGATTGACCGAATTGGCGAACTGCTCGGACACCGTCGCAACGGCGCTCCCGGCCACGGTGGCAACCCGCGACGCTGCAAACGACCTCGCGACAACAATTTGCGAACACGTCGATCAACGGACGTCGCAAGTCCTCGGGCTCGTCGCCGCTAGCCCCGAACAATGGTCAATCGACGTACCCGGCATTGGCCTTTACGACGGCTGTGCAGGAATCGGGATCGCCCTGCTTGCCGCTGCTAGAACCCTGGAACGCAGTGAGCTTCATACCGTTGCCCTCACCGTGTTGAGCCCAGGATTGACGAATGCGATTCGTCGGCCGCGTCGCATCTGGCAAAACGAAGGGATCGGCGGGCAACGGGGCGTCGGTGGGCTCTTCTACGCCTGGGCCTTATGCGACACATACGTGACTGGGGCGCAGGCCGATCACGTCGGCGATGCCATCGAATCACTATTGCGGAGCGCCGATCTGGCGGCGGTGCGTTCGTCCGCCGACCATGACCTTCTGCAAGGAGCGTTGGGGCTGCTTGCTGGCCTGCTGGCAATTGAAGGCCGCGGCATCAGGGTTCCCACGGATTTGCGAGATGCCGCAGTGGCGACGGTCACTGACTCGGCCACGGCCTACCTCGCTGCCTATGCCGAAACCGGCGAGGGTGCACTCAATGGCTTCAGCCACGGCGACGCGGGCCTTGCGGTCCTACTTCAGGAGGCACGGCAACGAGATTGGGGAGATTCGGCGAAGATCGCTGAGCTCGTGTCGCGGTGCCTGGTCAACGAATCGTCACGGTTCGAACCCGCACTGCTCGACTGGCCGGACTTACGTGAGGGGGTGCCGCCCGGCCAGCGCGGACCGGGGTGGTGCAACGGATTACCGGGAATAGCTTTGAGCCGCGTCGTCATGCGCGAGCGGTTTCCGTACGTTGCCCCTGACGTGGTGGCCCAAGACCTTGAACGAGTCAGTCACGGCCTCGACCGCGACGTCTTACGACGTGACAACCTTTGCTGCGGCACAGCCGGGCGGGCGGAGGTCTTGCGAATGGCGGTGGGTAGTCTGCCAGCGCTCGCCGAGACGTACCGAGAGACCATAAATGGCCTGGCAACTCGTGCACAGCAACGTCAACTTCGACTCGGAGCGCCCAGAGAATCGCCGATTTCCGCCCTCGGCCTGTTCCAGGGATTGAGCGGAATCCTGTGGGCTCTGCTCGGGGACATCGATCCTTCGCTCCAACCGGTGCTCACGTGGACGTTGGCAGATCGTGAGAAATCCCCGTCACCGTGACGGTGACGGGGATTTCTCAGGCACAGGTATTAACACTCGGGTGAGCAGCTGTACGCCAAGCCGTCGTTTCCAACCAGGGTCAGGTCGGCTTCATTGAGTGCATCTGAGTAGAGATTCATGGTTTTTCTCCTGTTTCGTTTCGGTGGTAACGCTGAGCGAAGTTAGGTTGCCCACCATCGGGAGCAGCTAAACCTGTCTGTCCACAGGATCTGAGAGGACGCAGACAACGGTAGCGAGTCAATCGGTCTGAACCGAATAGGATCACCTGCATGGCCCACCGCTCAAACGGGTTCACTGCCCGTTGGGGAATGGGCCTGCCCGCCGTTGCGAGTCTCGTCGCGGCCGACTTCTTCATCACCCTCGATGGATCCGCAGTCATCATCGCCCTCCCGGCGATTCGCGACACCTTTGACGCCGACATGGCGGCTCTGCAATGGACCCAAATGGCCTACATGCTTGCGGGCGCTGCGCTGGCGATTCCATTCGGTTCCATCGGCGACCGGCTGGGCCGAACCAAGGTGCTGATCATTGCCCTCGCCCTGTTTTCCGTTGGTGCAGTGGTGACCACGCTCGCGCCGTCGATTGGCGTGCTCATCTGTGGGCGCGCGCTGACGGGTGCGGGCGCCGCTGGGATATCCGTCCTAGCTTTGGCAATTCTTCGATCCGGGGTTACCGAAGACCGCGTTTCCTTCGTGGTCGGCGCCTGGGTATCGCTGTCGACCGTCTCGTCGGTGATCGCGCCAGCCTTCAGCGGGCTGATGGTTGAGACGTTCAGTTGGCGGTGGGTGTTTGCCTTCTCGATTCTGCCAATCATCTTGATCGCCTTCGTGATCCGACGAATCTCCGAGCCAACGGCCGCCACCGCCGAACGCATCGACTGGACTGGAACAGGACTGCTCACCGCGGCCACCGTCCTGATTGCCGGGGCCCTCGACATGATTGCCTTCGAGGCCCCGAGCATCGCTGTTGTGTCGCTCACGCTTGGCCTCGGAGCAGTTGGCGCTGGCGTGTTCCTGCGTCAGCAACGCCGATCCCCTACGAAGCTTGCCGATTGGTCCGCGTTGAGTGGCCGATCGATCCCCACAATTCTCACATCGAAGCTCGTGATCACAGTCGCAGTTACCGGATTGATGTTTCAGCAGACTCTGTTGATGCAGAACGGCTTGGACTTCTCACCATTCGTCACCGGCTTGATCGACATTGTTCCCGCGCTCACTGCAGTTCTACTGGCTGCAAAGGCTGCGTGGATCGTGAAACGACTCGGACTCCCGGCAACGACACTGTGTGCATTCGGCTCCCTTGCCATCGGCATGCTCGGAATGAGTCGTGCGGATCAATTCACCTCGCTGGCCGCGATCATGGCTTCGTTCGTCGCGATCGGGACTGGCTTTGGGCTGTCGGGAGCCGCATTGAGTTCGGCCGTGATGCAGCGAGTTCCGGCATCGGGCGCAGGAAGCGCCTCCGGGGCGCTGACGATGCTTAACCAGCTTGCCGCGGCGATCGGAATAGCACTGGTCGGAGCACTGGTCGCGATTCAGATTCGTGATGCCTGGAGCAGCCGCGGTGCGGTCACTTGCCCCACCAACCCGGACCTCGTGACCGACATCCTCGTCGGGTCGATGGACGAGATCACTGACGCCTGCGGCATCGCAACCGGGACCATAGCCAGAGCCGCCCTCATTGATGGCACCACCGATGCCCTCGTAGTCGGCGGGGTCGTTCTTGCCGTCACGGGACTCATCACCTGGCTGAAGCTCCGAGCGCCCGCAGTAACGCAAGAGGGCGCCAACGCAAGCTCCTGAGCCGTCCTCAGATCGAAACAGCTACTTGGTGGTACCCCAGCTCGAATCCAGTTCCGTCTTGAGCGCCTCAAGCAGCGAATCCGACGCAGTCTTCGCGGCCTTGTCTACGGACGGATCATTGATTGCGGCCTGCAGGTTGGATAATGCCGCTGCAACGGAGTCTCGAAAGTCATCGATCGCCGCACCGTCAGCCTGCTCCTTCCCAGGCGTGGTGTCTTCACTGCGAAAGTGCGACCGCATCTGATCGCCCAAGTTCGAGAATGCCGACCCAACGGCTCGCCAGTCGGCGTGGGTAGCGTGGTCTGACGATTCCTCCGACATAGCTGAACTCCTCACTTCCTAGAGTCGCACCGCGCGGTGCAACGCGACGATTCCGCCTGACAGATTGCGCCACTGAACGTCCACCCAACCCGCGCGCTGGATGATGTGCGACAACGCGTCCTGATCCGGCCACTCACGGATCGATTCGGCAAGGTAGACGTACGCCTCCGGATTCGAGGCGATCTTCGTGGCCAGCTGCGGGAGGAACTTCATCAGGTACTCCAGGTACACCGTGCGGAAGAGCTCATGCGAAGGCTGGCTGAACTCACAGATAACCAGTCGTCCGCCGGGACGAGTCACCCGCAACATCTCCCGAAGGGCACCTTCAGTGTCAACCACGTTGCGCAGTCCGAACGAGATCGTGACTGCATCGAAGGTGCCGTCGGCAAAGGGCAAGCGCAGTGCGTCACCGGCAACAAATGGCAGCGTCGGCAGTCGACGGCGACCTTCGGACAGCATGCCGATGCTGAAGTCGCATGGGACAGCGAAGGCACCCGCCTCGTCGAAGGGGACTGTGGATGAACCGGTGCCCGCTGCCAGATCGAGGATGACGTCACCGCTGCTGGGTTCGAGGGCTCGAACGGTGGCCCGACGCCACGCGCGAGTCTGCCCGAAAGCCAAGACGTCGTTCGTCAGGTCGTAGCGAGCAGCGACGTCATCGAACATCGAGGCAACTTGCCTCGGCTGCTTGTTCAAGTCTGCTCGCGTCACCTGTCAAACCTACGCCGCAGGCCTTGACTGATTCGAGGTGGGGAAACTCTCGTGGGAATCCCCGCGGGCAACGCGTAGCCTTGTAACCGTGAGTCCTGACCTGCCACGCGTCCCGCGTACCGAGGATAGGCACGCTGGCGCAGTTCAGCTACGAGTCCGCACGGTTCCCGTTCCAGAAGTTGATGACCTGCTCGCCCTGCTCCCAAGCCACGACGCAGTGTCGTGGGTGCGACAGGGCGAAGGGCTCGTCGGATGGGGTGAAGCAGCAAGGTTCGAGGTTGACGGGGCCGAGCGGTTCAGTCGGGCCAGTCGCTGGTGGGCGAGGATGTGTGCTGGGGCCTCGGTTGATGACTCAGTTATGCGACCTGGCTCCGGTCCGGTCGTGTTCGCCTCCTTTGCCTTCGATTCCCGGCCTGGCAGCAGCGTGCTTGTCGTTCCGCAGGTCGTTGTCGGGATGCGTGACGGCAAGGCCTGGCTGACCGTCATGTCGACCAACGGTGAACTTCCCGACATCGACCTCGCCGAAACCACGACTCCCCCGACCCCCGGCCACATCAGTTCCGACGTCGCCGGTCGCCAGATTGGCCAATGGAAGGCCACGGTCACTGAGGCGATCAACCGCATCAATGCGGGCGAACTCGACAAGGTTGTCTTGGCCAGGGATGTCGTGGTTACCAGCGAACGGCCGCTGGACCCGCGCCACATGCTGAACCGACTGGCGTCGGCGTTCCCCGGCTGCTGGGCATTCTGCGTCGATGGACTGATCGGTGCGACACCGGAACTGCTGGTTCGCCGCGAAGGCGACCAAGTCACCAGCCGCGTGCTCGCGGGCACCGTTCGCACTGACGAGGACAGCGGGGAGGACGGTCGCCTTGCTCAGGAACTCCTGGGTTCTGACAAAGATCAAGAGGAGCACTCGTACGCGGTGACCTCGGTCGCGGCCGCGCTGTCCGCGCACTGCGCGGACCTGGTGATTCCGATTCGACCAAGCGTGCTGCGGCTCGCGAACGTCCAGCACCTCGCCACCGACGTCTCCGGGCTACTCGTTGATGACACTCCGGTGCTGGCGTTGGCCGCGTCCCTGCACCCCACTGCGGCCGTGTGCGGCACTCCGACTGAACGCGCGTTCAGCATGATCCGGCGGATCGAACAGCTCGACCGAGGGCGTTATGCCGGGCCCGTCGGTTGGATGGACGCCAATGGCGACGGTGAGTTCGGCATCGCGCTGCGCTGCGGGGCGATCGAGAAGTCCGCACCCAATCGCATCCGGCTGTTTGCTGGATGCGGAATCGTCGCCGGGTCCGATCCCGCCGCCGAAGTCGAGGAGTCTGAGGCGAAACTACTCGCGATGCGTCACGCCCTCAGTTCCGACTGACCGGCAACTCCGACCACTGCTGTTGTTCAACTGTTCGGTTGGCGGTCCTCGCAATGACGATGCTCACGCCGACCTTCGGTTCAGCGAGTGCAGCCGTGAGCTCATCCACCGTCGTTACCAGTGCTGTGGGATGGCCCGTGGCGGATGCAATCGCCACCAGGTCCCGGTCGTGCGGTGTGCCAAACACCCGCTCGAAATCGGCGTCGAAATCAGGTGAACCCTGCTCCAGTGAGGAGAAGATCCCGCCTCCGTTGTTGTCGGCGACCACGAAGGTCAGGTTCGGTAACGGTTCGCAGCTTGGTGCGAGCAGTCCATTGTGGTCATGCAGAAATGCCAAGTCACCGAGTACCGCGATGGTGCGGCCAACGTGGTTGTCGTGGCCATGCGCGAACGCCATTCCCCAGGCGGTGGACACCAACCCGTCGATGCCAGACGAGCCGCGATTGCCGACCACCCAAGGCGGATAGTGCCGCGCAGTCATCGTTGCCTCAAGGTTCCTCACCGTGCGACTCGATGCGGCGAATAGCACGTCGTCCGCGGTCGCGGCCTGCCAGCACACATCAGCCACCGCCAGACCCGTCAGAGGTCCGGTGGTAATGCCATCGCGAACCCTGGCCTGCGTTGCATCCGAAGCCACCAGCCAGTCGCGCAGCCACCGATCATCGACGATTTCCAGCGGAATCAACGGATCGTCGTCCGGCGGGCGCGGGACTGCGGTTAGCACTGCCGCAGCAGTGTGCAGCGGGTCTGGCCGATCCTTGCCAGCGACGTACACCGCAAGGTGGTGAGCCGCTGCCCTCACCAGTCGCAGGACAGGGCGGCTGATCCCGAAGCGTCCGACGGTGACGACCAATTCCGGCGCATGTTCGGACAGGAAAGCCTGGTCGGCCAGCAGCACCGCGGCGGCTGGTATCGCGGTGGCGCCGCTCAGCGCATTTCCACTTGGTTCGCTCACCAGCGGCCAACCACAGGCATCAGCCAAGTCGACAGCCTGTTGCGCGATCTCCCGGCTGGGAACGTCACCGACAACGACAACTCCGCGTGCCGGAATCTGACTCAGCCCAAGGTCGACAACCGCGAAGTTGATCGGTTCACGCATCGGCGTCGGTGCGGTGAACTCGACCGACTCGGTGGCGAACGGGCTGGCCGCTGTGACCTCCGGGACCAAGGGCTCACGAAACCCGATATTCAGCTGAACGGGCGCAGGGCCTCTGTGACCGACTCCGACTGCATCGGCGATGACGCGATCAGTGACCTTGCGCCACGTTTCCGCCTGATCCGCGTCTTGTGGGAGGGCAAGCAGGTCTACGGCCGTGCGCACTTGCTGACCGAAGAAGCCGACCTGGTCAATGGTCTGGTTCGAGCCGACGTGACGTAGTTCCGGCGGACGGTCAGCGGTCACGGCGATCAATGCGATTCCGGAGTACGCCGCTTCGACCACGGCCGGAGCGAAGTTCGCCACCGCAGTTCCGCTGGTGCAGACGACAGCGACCGGTCTACCCGAGCCTTTGGCCAATCCGAGGGCGAGGAACGCCGCACTTCGTTCGTCGATGCGAATGTGCAACCTGATTGCGTGTTGGCGTTCAGCTGAAGCCAGAGCAAGGGCAAGCGGAGTGGAACGAGATCCTGGCGAAAGAACCACATCGGTTACCCCATGGGCCAGGAGACGTTCGACCACGATGCGAGCCATCGCAGTTGATTGGTTCACCGGCAATCCACCTCAGCCAAAGGACTTCCCCTCCGCTTGCAGAGCTTCGGAAAGGATGCGCAGTGCATTGGGGCCCATCCCGTGCAGCGCTACGAGGTCCGTGCGCGGAACGCCGTCCAGTTGCCGGTAGTCGGTGTACCCGGCAGCGTTGAGGGCGCGAATCGCCGGTGCTCCCACTCCCTTGGGAAACTCGTTTTCCGCCGCGTTCATGTACCTGACGTTACCTGTTCGCGCCACTCGGTGGCCTTATGCCGAAATCCACGAACCCGCGAGTTCCCGGGCACCGGCTTCCCAGGCGTGGGTGAGCCGATCGCGCCACCACGCAGCGCGGTCAGGGCCCAGCCGTTCCGCAGCTTGCGCCAGCTTGTCGCGGTCGGGCTCGATTCGGCGAACGTGCAGTGATCCGAAGTGGGGACGCACCGGGGTTCCCACCAAGTCGTCAGCGAGCAGGGCTCCGGTGCCGAGGCCGCAGGCGTACGGCAGACCGTCCAGGGCCGCGGCAAGCGCAATCCCAGCCGACAAGCCGACGGAGGAATCCATCGCACCGGACACCACCACCGGAACACCGGCAGCGCGCACGACTTCCAACGCGAGTCCGACTCCACCGAGCGGTGGCACCTTCGCGACGATGACATCAACCGCGCCCGCGCGAGCGGCCAAAATCGGATCAGCGGCGGTTCGAATTGATTCGTCGGCGGCGATCGGTACCGCCACCCGGCGGCGCACCTGCGCCAACTCCTCCAACGTCGCGCACGGCTGTTCGGCGAACTCCAGGCCTCCGGCGACGGCGTCGAGTTCACGGATCGCGATGACGGCGTCGTCCACCGACCACGCGCCGTTCGCGTCGATGCGGATCTTCGGGTCGGGAACTGCGGCAGACTGTTGAGCTGACCGAACGGCCGCGATCCGGGCGATGTCTTCAGCAAAGGACTGACCCACCTCCGCAACCTTGACCTTCACTGTCTGACAGCCATCTCCCAGATACGCCCGGTACGCCATCGCCGCCGCGTCATGCGGATCGAGCGCGGGAACGATCGCGTTGACTGGAATATCACTGCGCTGGGGCGTTGGCCAGGATCCAGCTACTGCCTCGATCGCGCTCGCCAACCACCGTGCGCAGGTTTCGTCGTCGTACTCCAGGAACGGGGCAAACTCACCGAAGCCACTCGGGCCCTGCAGCAGCACCCCTTCCCGATGGGTCACTCCGCGAAACGGTTTCGTCAACGGCAACGAGAACGGTGTCGCGTTGGCGAGCAGGGCGCGGAGTTTGTGATCGATCACGGACGCTTGGGGAACTGACCAAAGTTGGGCTCGCGCTTTTCCTTGTACGCGTCGCGGCCTTCCTGCGCCTCCTCGGTCATGTAGAAGAGCAAAGTTGCATCGCCAGCGAGTTGCTGCACACCCGCAAGGCCGTCATCAGCAGCATTGTGTGAAGCCTTGAGCATGCGCAGCGCGAGGGGTGAATGGGCGAGCATCTCCTTGCACCAAGCCACTGTCTCCTTCTCCAAGTCGACGAGTGGCACAACGGAGTTCACCAGACCCCAGTCGTACGCCTGCTCAGCACCGTACTGACGGCACAGCATCCACACCTCGCGTGAGCGCTTTTGGCCGATCTGAGCGGCAAGAAGACCTGAGCCATAGCCCCCATCGAAGGAACCGACCTTCGGCCCCGTCTGACCGAATCGGGCATTGTCGGCAGCGATCGACAAGTCGCTCACGATGTGCAGCACGTGTCCGCCGCCGACCGCGTAGCCTGCGATCATCGCCACCACCGGCTTCGGCGTGCGCCTGATCTGGACCTGCAGGTCGAGGACGTTGAGGCGACCGATGCCCTTCTTGGCGACCTCGTCATCACCGATGTAGCCGTCGTTGCCGCGAATGACCTGGTCACCGCCGGAACAGAAAGCCCAATCGCCCTGTCCGGTCAGGACGATGACTCCGATGCGATCATCATCTCGAGCCACATTGAACGCGTGGGTGAGTTCGAACAGGGTTTGCGGACGGAAGGCGTTGCGCTTCTCCGGTCGGTTGATGGTGATCTTCGCGATGCCCGCATCGTCTCCGGTGGACACTTCGTAGCGAATATCCCCGTAGTCCCCCTGCGACTCCCACACCGTTCCCGGCTCAATCGATGAGTAGGAGGGGTCAGTGAAGGCAGGACTGTCTGGTGCAACGACAGGCGGCAACGAGTACCGGGTGCGGGAATCCATCTGGGGACGAACCTCTCAGGTCTTTGATGCGCGGGCGCTCTCAACTAGTCGATCGCTAGGCTAACGCCCAATGGCTGCACGCGAGTTGACCCGGTTGACTGTCGAGCCCGGCCCCGACGGGGTGCTGGCTCTGGCGGCGGAGTTGCCCGCGGCCATTAACGGCGAAGGGCCAGCGCTGGCTCCGCTGCCCGCGGGCCCGCCGGAATACGTTGACCGAATTCTGACCGCCGTGCGCCCTGACGACCCCAGCGCACCGCTTGAGGACGATGACGTTTCCATAGTCGTGGCCACCTCCGGATCGATGGGCGAACCGCGCGGCGTACTCCTGCCCGGTTCTGCCCTGATCGCCAGCGCAAAGGCCAGCAACAGCCGACTAGGTGGGCCATCACGTTGGGTCATGGCCCTGCCCGCCCATCACGTTGCCGGATTGCAGGTCTTGGTTAGGGCGCACCTTTCCGGGATCCCACCGATTCCGCTGGATTCCGTCGGAGGAGCGGGGCACTTTTCGGCTGTGGAGTTTGCCAACGCCACTCGCGCTGCCCGAGCAATCGCCGATTCAGACGGTGCACAACTGCGGACGGCACTTGTCCCCACCCAGCTCGCCCGTATCGTTGAACTCGGACCACAGGCCAGTGACGCCTTGAGCGCCTACGACACGATCTTGGTTGGCGGGGCCGCCGCGGCGCACGGCCTGATAGCCCGAGCCACGAGTCTGGGTGCGCGGATCGTCACAACGTACGGCATGACCGAAACCTCGGGCGGCTGTGTATACGACGGAACCCCGCTCGCCGGAGTTGCGGTACGAATCGCCGATGCAGACGAAGCAGGAGTAGGTCGAATCGAGTTGGCAGGCCCCACAGTGGCGCGCGGTTACCGGCTTCGCCCTGACCTCACGCAGGCTGCGTTCGGAGCAGGCGTCCACCGAACAAGCGATCGCGGAATGATCGATTCCAAGAATCGACTGGTGGTGGTGGGCCGAATCGACGACGTCGTACAGGTTGGCGGCATAAATGTTTCGGTGGCGGCAGTTGAGGCCGCGATCCAGGACCACCCGATGGTTGCCGAGGCAGCGGTCGTCGCAACCGATGATGATCAGTGGGGTGCGAAGATCACTGCATTCGTCGTCGCTTCCGGCAGTGATTCCATTGGCGTGGATCAGCTCGTCGCCTCGGTCATTGAGCAGGCGGCGAACGTCCTTGGTGCGGAGTCTCGGCCACGTGACGTCATTGTGATGACGAGTCTTCCAACGATGCCAACCGGGAAGATTGACCGCGAACAACTGCGAGCCTTGGTCGCCAACGGCCAATGACGTCGCCCGCCGAATGGGTCGCCGGTGCGCGACCCCGCACGTTGCCCGCCGCCGTCGTCCCAGTCGCGGTTGGTTCGGCGGTGGGCTACTTCAATGGCTTCGCCATTAATGCGGTGCAGGTTGGCCTGCGGATCATCCTGGCCCTCGTGCTCGCCCTCGCACTGCAGGTCGGCGTGAACTATTCGAATGACTATTCAGACGGCATTCGGGGCACCGACGATCAGCGCGTCGGACCGGTGCGATTGGTCGGCCAAGGACTGGCGAGTCCGTCGGCGGTGAAGAAGGCGGCATTGATTGCGTTTCTGGTGGCATGCCTGGCGGGTGGCGTGCTGGTACTGCTCACCGGAGCCTGGTGGCTGCTGATCGTCGGGGTTGCCGCCGTGGCCGCTGCCTGGTTCTATACCGGCGGCCCACGCCCCTACGGGTACGCCGGCCTCGGTGAGATCTTTGTGTTCGTCTTCTTTGGATTGGTCGCCGTCATTGGCACCACGTTCGTCGTCACGCTGCAGATTCAACTGCTGGCGGTCATCCTCGCCGTCCCAGTGGGACTGCTGGCCTGCGCGCTGCTGGTGATCAACAACCTGCGCGACATTCCGAGTGACACCACCGTTGGCAAGAACACCCTGGCGGTGCGCCTGGGCGACAGCAGGACTCGCGTTCTGTATGGGTTGTGCCTGTGGGTGCCGTTCGCAGTGGCAGCAATCGTCGGGCTGGGTGGGATCGGCCGAATCTCGCTCTTCCCGGCCGGTGCACTCGTCGCATTGATCGCGATTCCGGCCGCGCTGATCCCCTGGAAGCAGGTGCGCACTGGTGCATCCGGGCCCGCCCTGGTGGAGGTCCTCGGCTGGACCGGACGCATTCAACTGCTATACGGCCTCTTGCTCACCATCGGGATTGTCGGCAGTCGACTCGTTGGCTGAACTCGCCCAACCTGAGAATCCGTTCCTGATCCGGCCAGCCTCGCACGTATAGCTTTCAACCAATTTGGGTAAACCAACAGCATGAACAGTCAGCATCAACCAAGGGTCGGCATCGTCTGCGGGGGCGGCGGCGACGTCGGAGTCGCGTTTGCCGCAGGCTGCCTGGCAGCGCTCGCCGATGACACGGGCTGGGACCCTCGTCAGGCCGCTGCGGTGGTTGGCACCTCCGCCGGTTCACTGGCTGGAACAGCACTGCGGGTCGGAATCTCGGCCGACGACTATTACGCCGCGATGGTTGGAGATCCGGTTTCCCCCGCTGCGGCCCGACGCTTGACCAGCGCGGTGCTCGGCAGCGAGGACGACGGACTACTGCCGCCACTGGCCGAAGATGCATTGACGAATGCCCGACTCAGCGGGTCGGGACTGATCGCCACGACAGCCTCTAAGCCCCACCGCGCGCGTCCGATCGCGCTTGCCGCAGCCATGGCCCCGGAGGGGCGGTTCTGCCACACATTCGTCCGAGACAAGATCGTCGCGCTGGCCGGGGACGAGGAGTGGCCGGAAGCGAATCTGATGATTACCGCGACCAGGATGGACACCGGGCGACGGACCGTCTTCACGCGGGACAGTCGGATCCGAACCGACTTGCCCACCGCGGTCGCTGCTTCCTGCGCGATACCGTCGGTCTTCAATCCCGTGACCGTCGACGGCATCAAATTCGTCGATGGCGGCATCCAGTCGTCCACCAACGCCGACCTATTGCTCCGCGAAGATCTTGATGCAGTGATCATCCTCGCGCCGCTGTCCTGCGATTCGCCCTTCGTTCGAACCCGTACCGGGCCGATGCGATCGGCGATGCGCACCATCACGACGAGGGAACAGGAACGCCTCAAAGCGGCAGGGGTCCGCGTCCTCACATTCAACCCGGACCTGACAACGATTCAGGCCATGGGAATCAACATCATGGACGTGGGCAAACGCCCCAGCGTCGCGCGCGCATCGCGCGACGCGGCGGCTCAGTTGCTCGATTCGAAGGTCGCCGCGCCCGTGACGGATATACTCAAGGGCAATACCACTCGCGCCCGCTTCGCCGGATAGCCAACCAGGCAGTTTCCTCGGGGGTCGGGCGACTCACTTGGTGGACGGTGGCTGAACCGACGGCGAGTCCGTTGAGCCATGACCCGCGGCAGACTCCTCCGTCGAAGCTTGATCCCCAGCAGCCTGATCCACAATGTCGTCTTCGGCCCGCTTGGACTCCTCGATCCGGTCGTTCAGGCGCCGAAAATACGCACCCGTGCGCTGGCCGACAGCATCGCGCTGCGGGACCAACAGTACAAATGAGGCAATCGCCGAAATGAGGAACGCCAACAGGATGAGCAGGATTCCGCGAGCACCCAGCACGTAGCAAATGGCAGCCGCGACGAGCAGCAGCCCGAACCGCAAAGCCGTGTAGACAACAAACGGATGCCGCTGCGTGAAACTGCGGGACGCTTCTGAGGCCTGTTCCGGCGTGCCTTCGGTGACGTCGACCGTGTCGGACGACGACTCGGCTGGGTGTCCTTCGTGCGGATCCAGCGGGTGCTGCGGCATGGATCCAGGGTACGTCAGCGGCTACGCCAGACCGACGCGACTCCAAAATCAAAGTCGAAGTCCGGCAACTCGGGCGAGTGCGGCTTTCCGGGACAGGAACGAAGACTTGCCGGTTCGCGCTCACCCGTTCGTACGTCGTACGCTTGCCGCGTGTTGCGCGTCATTTTGATCCTCATCCCGATTGCGATCACGGTGTATGCCTTGATTGACGCAATCAGCGCGCCACGGGACGACGTTCGATCACTGCCGAAAGCACTGTGGATCTTCTTGATCATTATCCTCTGGATCGGTGGAGCGGTGCTTTGGTTCTTCTTCGGCAGACCGCAGGGATCGAAAGGCACTGGTGGTGGCGGCGGTGGTGGCCAATCCCGGCCGCAGGGCCCCGACGACGACCCGGACTTCCTCGCCGACCTTCAGTGGAAGCAGCGCAAGAACAAGGAAAAGGAAAGCTAGGAACCGAGGGTCACTACGAGCGACCCCGCCAGCGCACGAACCCAAACACTGCGGCCGCCGCGAGCGCCAACAGCGCGAGTAAGCCGATCGCGGCCAGCGATGTGCCACCGCTACCGCCGTCCCCGGAGGACACTGAGGCCAGTAGATCGTCCTGTCCCGGCTGCGGGTTGCCGTCCTGGTCCAACTGAAGTGCAGCGTGCTTGGTCACGGGTGGTTGTGGACCAGCCGTCGGCAACTGCCCAACGGGGTTGAGTTTGTCTGCATGCGCAAACCCCCAGTCGTACAGCGGTTTGCTGGCCCTTTCCATCTTTCCGCCGTAGCGCATCAAGGCGACGATCAGCGTCCGCTTGCCTCGCTTGAACGCCGAGACGACAGTCTTACCCGCCATCGATGTCGTGCCAGTCTTCGCTCCAAGGTGCCCTGGGTAGTTCAACTGCAGCATCTTGTTGTGGTTGTAGAGCGGGATCGTCCGGCCGCCGATGATCTGGGCGGGCATGGTCTTTGTCTGCATGATCTTGGCGAGTTCCGGCATTCTCAAAGCGGCACGGAAGATGATCGCGAGGTCAGTTGCGGAGGTCAGTTGCCCATCACTGTCCAACCCGTTGGGAGTATGCGCGACCGTGTCCTTCGCGCCAAGCCGGGCGGCCTCTTCATTCATCAGCCGAAGCGCCGTGTCCCACCCGCCTGCCGCGTTGGCCACAGCACTGCCGGCGTCATTGCCGCTGTTCATCATCATCCCGGCGAACAGGTCGTAGACCTTGTTGGACATTCCTGCCTTCAGTCCAATCAGCGTTCCAGCCTGACTCGTGTCTTGCAGGGTCGCCGCGTACGTCGAGTCAAGCTCAAGGCGCGGCATGAGAGTCGCAGCGGTCAGGACTTTGATGGTGCTCGCGGGGGGAAGTTGACGATGCGGGTCCTTCGAAGCCAGGATCTCACCGGTGTCAGCGTCGGCCAGGATCCAACTGGAGGCCGGAATCCGCGGCAATCGGGGCACGCCAGGTTTGGCATCAACCGAGATCAGTTCATCCTGCCGCGGCGTGGCGGACGCTGGAACTGCTGGTGTGACTGTAACGGCCAGAACGCTGAGCGCTGCCGAAATACCTAGCATCAATGTGGCCCCGCGGACCTTGCCCCCAAGATTTCGCACGCCGGATCCTAACCCGAAAAACCACGGATTCCTGGCATCGGCACCTGCCGTCGCGCCCTAGTTAACTCCGGCGTATGAGTGCAGCCCGCTGGCGAAGAAGTTGACACCGAAATAGTTGATGAGGAATGCGGCATACCCGACCAAGCAGATGATCGCGGCCTTGCGTCCGCGCCAGCCAACTGTTGCCCGCGCGTGCAGGTAGCCGGCGTAGATGACCCAGGTGATGAACGCCCAGGTCTCCTTCGGATCCCATCCCCAGTAGCGACCCCACGCGTTTTCGGCCCAGATCGCACCAGCGATGACCGCGAAGGTCCACAACGGGAAGACGAAGGCATTGATGCGGTAGGCCATCGTGTCCAAGCGCTGGGCTGACGGGACGCGCGACGACAGCCACCCCTTCACCGGTTCGCCTGCGGCCTTGACCTCAGCGCGGTTGCGCACGAGGTACAAGGCCGTCACTGCGGCACCGATGGTGAACGCGCCCCCACAGATGATTGCCGCGAGTACGTGGATCACCAGCCATACCGACTTCAGGGCTGGAACAAGTTGGGCGCTTTCGGTGTAGAGAATCGTGACGGCAGCACCGAGGGTCAACAGGATCGCGCCAACGACGAATACCCCAAGCCAGCGCAGATCGCGACGGGTTGAAATGGCCAGGAAGACCCCGGCGGTCGCTAGCGCCGCAGACAGTGAGAACTCGTACATGTTGCCCCAGGGCACCCGCCCAGCGGACAGACCTCGGGCGACGACACCAACCAGCAGGAACGCAGTGGCCAGCCACATGAGCGACATTGCGATGTTGCCAGCGCGGCGTCCAGGCGGCAACGGTGGCGGCTCTTCGTCCTGTTCCTTCGTCAAGGTCGCGGTTCCACCTGACCCGGACGTTGAGTCGCTTCCTACCGCGACCTGGGCGGGAACGGGTGCCGACGCCCTCCCGGCCTCGACGATCGCATCCTCTTGCTGACCACGACCGGCGGCGAATGACGCGGCGAACCCAACGAGCGATCCGGCGAAGACCACCATTGATGTGTAAACCATGCCGTTGCTGAATTGGGCCAGTGATTCGTTCACACTCATCTGCCGCTGAACTCCCTCATCGTCTTCGCCGGCACTCGCCGAGGCGCACATCGCGTCCTAGTGTGCCCTGTGGCGCTCGCGAACCTAGTTCGCGGGTTTAGTTCGCTTCCGGCGCGCCGTCTGAATTCACTTCACCAGCATCCGGTGGCTCTGCTGGCGCGACCGCTTTGACGGCGCCAACTACCTCATCCACCGCCGGGCGCAGACCCGCTTCGTCAGTGCGCGAAAGGCCCGCCACCTCCACTGTGGTTTGGCTCGATGAACCAGCGGCCCTCGTCACCCGAACCCACACGCGCCGACGTGGGATGAACAGCGACAGCGACAGCCCCAGGATCGCCAGAATCGCGGCGATCAGCGCGAATTCCTTGCCCGGATCATGCGCGATGTCGAAGGTTGCGTATTCCTTGACCCCAGTGAAGGTCACCGTGCCCAGGCCATCAGGCAGGACCCAGCTTTCACCGGGTCGAAGTCCCTTGAGCCCGACCTTCGTCAACGTGCTGGTGTCGAGTTTGTAGACACTCTGAGGCACCCCGTTGTCGAGTCCGAGGTTCCCCTTCCATGCCGAAAGAAAGACGGCAGGATCGTTCGCGGCTGGGAACGTCGAATGCGGCCCGTGGGTGGCATCTAGCGCCATGGTGGGCGCGAAGATCGCCTGCATCGCCAGCTGCGGGTTGTTGTCGGGCATCTTGATGACGCCGTTGGAGGTGAAGTTGCCGTCGACGGGTAGGAACACCGTCGGGGCGTCGTAGACGACGTTGCCCTTCGCGTCTTTCACCTGGATGACCGGCGCATAGCCGTGGCCAACGAGGAACGCCTTGGCGCCGTCAACCGCGAGCGGATCATTGACCTGCACCGTCTGCTTTTCGGGAGTCGCTCCGGGCTCGTTTCGGTAGGTGACGTCGGCTTCAAACGAGCGCGGTGCACCTTCCTGCGTCCCGCCTTCTTGGTAGCTGACCCGAAAGTCATCAAGCTTGAAAGCGAAGGGCGGCAGATCCCCGACGTTCACTTGCTGACCGGACTTGAAGGAGTCGTACTGGGTGATCGTGTCAGTGAAGGATTCGCCCACGATGACCAGAGCCTGTCCTCGCCAGCTGTACATCCCACCCAGTGCAACGGCGAACAGTAACGCCAACAGTGCGATGTGGAACAGCAGATTTCCGGTCTCGCGCAGGTAGCCCTTTTCCGCCGAGACCCAGCCGGTCGAGTCTGCGAAGTCCTCGGTGCGGACTCTCCACCGGCGACTTCGCAGCTCGTCGGCGGCGCCGTCAAGGATTTGCTGAGGGGCAGGTGCCTGCGCGTCGGCCACCCAGGACGCGGATTCCGGCAGCCGGGTCAGGCGTGACGGTGCTCGCGGTGGCTGCGCGCGCATCGCCTTTGCGTGCAGCCGAGTCCGCGGGATGATGCAGCCAGCGAGCGAAAGGCACAGCAGCAAGTAGATCGCGACGTACCAGGGTGCGGAGAACACGTTGAACAGGCCGATGGAATTGAAGAACTGACCGAGCCCCGGATTGTCGGTCAGGTATTGGTTGACCTTCGCCGGGTCAACTGGCCGCTGCGGCAGAACCGATCCAGGGATACTGGCGATGGCGAGGAAGAACAACAACAGCAACGCGGTGCGCATACTGGTGAGCTGTCGCCACATCCATCGCAGCCAGCCACGAACACCAATCTTCATACCGTCCGGCGGCAAATCATTGACCGGAGCAGTGCTGAGGTTGGCGGTGAGCTCGTCCGGAGACTCATCTTGCAGGTCGGCGCTTGTGGAACCCATTAGATCGGCACCTCAAATCCCCCGGCCCACACGCGCAGTGTGATGGTCAACTGATCCCACAATCCCGTCACCAGCAAGAGTCCCACGAGCACCAACATGCCGCCGCCGATCCGCATGATCAGCAGGTAGTGGCTGCGGACCCATTTCAGGGTCCCGGCGGCTTGGCGGAATGCGAGCCCCACGACGATGAAAGGGATTCCTAGACCCACACAGTAGGCCAGGCTCAGGATCGCGCCGCGCAATGCGCTGCCTTCGTTGGCCGCCAGGCTGAGCACCGCCGACAGAGTGGGACCAATACAGGGCGTCCACCCCAACCCGAACAGGAAACCGAGCAGGGGCGCACCCCACAGGCCGTAGGTGGGCGCGCGATGAATTCGCCACTCCCGCTGCAGTCCCGGAATCCAGCCGCCGAACATCAACCCGAGCACGATGACGACCACGCCAAGTACGCGCTGCAACGTCGTCTGATACTCCAACAGCCAGCCGCTGAGCGCACCGAAGGCCGCTCCAAGCGCAATGAAGACAACACTGAATCCAGCAACGAACAGCGAACAGCCAATGAGGATGCGTGAACGCCCACGCGCATCGAGTTGGCCGTCCTCGCTGGCGAGTTCAGCGCCGGTAAGGCCGGTGATGTAGGACAGGTATCCGGGCACAAGCGGCAGCACACACGGAGAAAGAAAGGAAACTAAACCCGCAGCGATCGCCAATGGAATCGCCAGAAACAAGGAGCCGCTAGTGACGGTCTGCGACACCGAACTGATGCCGTCAACGAGTTGAGCCGGGCTCATCGCCGACCTCGCCTAGGTGGGCGTGGGCTCATTGGCCAACTCGGTCAGGACCTCGCGCAATTGGGTGCGATCCACCTCGCCGAGCACCCGTCCGGCAACTCGACCCTGCTTGTCGACCAACAGCGTCGAAGGGATCGCCTGGGGCGGCAGGGAATCGCGGAATGCCAGTTGCAGTTGCGCATCGGGATCCCAGACGTTCGGGTAAGTGACGTCAAACCGGCGAATGAAGGCTTCGGCCGAAGCCTTCGAGTCGCGGGTGTCCAAGCCAACGAACTGCACGCCCTTTGGTGCGAGTTCGCGAGACAGCTGGTTGAGGGCCGGGGCCTCCGCCCGACATGGCGCACACCACGATGCCCACACGTTGAGTGCGACCACCTTGCCGCGGTAGTCCTTCAACGCAAACGGCTCGCCCGTCAGCGTGGTGCCGGTGATGTCTGGCGCTGGTACCCGCTGGTCCGGCGGGAGGAGCACCAGGGATCCGTCGCCCGCCACGAAGCGCGATTGCGATCCCTGATCAGCCTGCGAAGTTCCGCACCCTGCCACCAGCGTTGTCGAAGCGGTTAGGGCAGCCACCACGACAACGGTCTTCAGCAATGCCCGACGCATCGCTGAAGAAGTGGTCATGGTGCTACGCATGAGTTAGGCCCCGGCACCCTTCTGCGCCTTCGCGACCAGGTCTCCGGCAGGTTCGGTGTAGACGATGGCCTTGAGGTCATCGCCTTCGAACGCCAGCGACGTCAGTGAGGCCAGATTGCACTGCCGATGCCGCGGATCGTGCCAGAGCCGACGATCCTCCTGATCCAGCCGCGAGATCCACACGGGGAGTTGGTGGCTCACCAGCAGAATCTCGTGACCTTGGGCAGCTTTGCGAGCGGACTTCACCGCACTGCGCATGCGCGTGGCAACCTGCTTGTAGGGCTCGCCCCATGACGGGGTAAACGGGTTGTAGAGGTGGCGCCAAGCCTTGGGTTGGCGCAGCACCCCATCTCCAATCGATACGCGCTGCCCTTCAAAGACGTTTTCGGCTTCGATGATCCGATCGTCGGTGAGGATGTCGAGGCCCTTGGCCTCGGCGAGTGGAGCGGCAGTCTGCTGGGCGCGCTCAAGCGGCGAAGCCCACACCTCGACAATGTCGCGATTCTTGATCGCATCGGCGACCTGTGCGGCCATCTGGTGACCGAGATCGGACAGTACGAAGCCAGGCAGCCGTCCGTAGAGAATCTTGTCCGGGTTGTAGACCTCGCCGTGGCGCAGCAAGTGGACGATCGTCTGTTCGGTCATCTAGGTTTCCTGTCGGTTTGGGTTGAGATCACAAGCAGGCTTCGGCGGTCACCCGGGTTCGGAGGCCGCGGCGGCCGCCTTCGCGGCTGTTGGGAGGGCTTCGGCGATCCTCTCAATTGCGCGAGCGTCGTGAGCGCCCGACACGAACCAGGACTCATAAACCGATGGCGGAAGTGATACTCCGGCGTCGAGCATCGCGTGGAAGAAAGGCGGGTAACGCCAGGCATCTTGCGCCTTGGCTGCGGCGTAATCACTCACCGGATCGGAAGTGAAGAACAAACTGAACAGGTTGCCCCCGACCTGCAATTGGTGTGCAACACCCTCAGCGGTCAGCGCATCGCTGGCCAACGCCCCCACCTCCGCGGCAGTTGCGTTCAGGTGCTCGTACAGCGCATCGTCGCAGTGCTGGAGGGTCGTGAGCCCGGCAGCCACTGCGACTGGGTTGCCCGACAGCGTTCCCGCTTGGTACACCGGACCCAGCGGTGCGAGTTGATCCATAACGTCAGCGCGACCGCCGAATGCCGCCGCGGGAAGCCCGCCACCCATCACCTTGCCAAAGGTCAAAAGGTCGGGCCGCCAACCTTCCACGGCGGCCTCTACGCCGAACCAACCCGCCGACGAGACTCGGAATCCCGTCATCACTTCGTCGAAGATCAACAGTGCACCGTTTTCACGGCACAGGCGAGACAGCCCGGCGTTGAAGCCTGGCGCTGGTGGCACAACGCCCATGTTTGCCGCGACTGCCTCCGTAATGACGCAGGCGATCTGCGAACCGACGTCGGCAAAGACCTGTTGGACGGCGGCCACATCGTTGTACGGAAGAACGATGGTGTCGGCGGCAATCGCGGGCGTGACGCCTGGTGAATCCGGCAAACCAAAGGTCGCCACCCCAGACCCTGCGGCAGCCAGCAGCGAGTCGCCGTGCCCGTGGTAGCAGCCGGCGAACTTCACGATCTTGGGCCGCCCGGTGAAGCCGCGCGCGAGTCGAATGGCCGACATGGTGGCTTCGGTTCCAGAACTGACCAACCGAACCTTCTCCACCGCCGAAACCCTGGCCACGATTTCCTCGGCGAGTTGGACCTCGCCGGGACTCGGAGCGCCAAACGACAATCCGTGGGCAGCAGTCAACTTCACCGACTCGATGACTGCGGGGTGTGCATGCCCCAAGATCGCCGGACCCCAGGAACCGACCAGATCGACGTATTCCTTCCCGTCAGCGTCTGTGACGTAGGGGCCCTTGCCGGATACAAAGAACCGCGGAGTTCCGCCTACCGCACCAAAAGCTCGAACCGGGGAATTCACCCCACCCGGGGTGACGGCTTGGCCGCGGGCGAACCAGTCAGCGTTCTGAGAACTCGTTGACTCGTCAGTTGGGCCCACGGCAGTTTCGGAGGTTGGCACTCGTACAGAGTACGTGGCCATCAACAGCACCCCCTCCAGCGAACCGTTGAGTATGGGAAACGACGTCGGGCGCGAGGCCGACGGCGATTCTCGATACCGTTGGCGGGTGCGAGTGCTGCTTCTGACGCACCGGTCACGCGAGGACGACCGGTGAGCTCGGACGTCGGCCTGGCTCGCAAACTGTCGACAACTGACGCCGTCTTCATCGGCCTGGGCTCCATGATCGGGGCCGGCGTATTCGCAGCCTTCTCGCCCGCAGCCGTCGCGGCCGGAGCGGGTCTGCTCGTTGGCTTGGTGATCGCAGGATTCGTGGCGTTCTGCAATGCCACCACCTCGGCTCAGCTAGCAGCGCAGTACCCAACTTCAGGCGGCACTTACATCTATGGCCGTGAGCGGCTCGGTGACTGGTGGGGGTTCCTCGCCGGTTGGGGATTTGTTGTGGGCAAGACGGCCAGTTGCGCGGCGATCGCCCTGACGTTTGCTGCCTATGCCGCCCCCGCGGCCTGGAGCAAGCCGATCGCGATCGCCGCCGTCGTCGCCCTAGCAGCGGTTAACTACCGCGGTGTCACCCGCACCGCAAGACTGACTCGAATCATCGTAGTGATCGTTCTGCTTTCGCTGTCTCAGGTTATTGCCGCATGCCTGTCTGACGACTCCAGGTCCCCGATCAGCACCTGGGATTGGTCCACTGGAGGCTGGTACGGAGTCCTGCAATCGGCGGGCCTGCTCTTCTTCGCGTTCGCCGGGTATGCGCGCATCGCGACGATGGGTGAGGAAGTGCGCGACCCCGAGCGCGCAATCCCACGGGCCATCATGGTCGCACTACTGCTCGCGATCGCGGTCTACGCGTCGGTAGCGGTTTCGGCACTCCTGGTACTGGGTCCGGTCGGGATCGCCGCTACTCCAGCACCGCTAGTCCAGGCAGTCGAACAGGCCGGGTGGGGCTGGGCAGCAACACCCGTTCGGATTGGCGCGGCCGCAGCCGCACTTGGCGCGCTCCTGGGCCTGATCGCTGGTGTCGGGCGCACCGCCCTGGCGATGGCTCGCCACGACGATTTGCCCAAATGGTTGGCAGCAGTCCATCCCCGCTACCGAGTTCCGCACCACGCCGAGATTGCGGTGGCGGCCGTGGTGTGCGCCCTGGTCCTAGTCGCGGACCTTCGAACCGCGATTGGCTTCTCATCCTTCGGAGTCTTGATCTACTACCTGATCGCAAACCTGTCAGCACTCACTCAGCAAGGCCAACACCGCCGCTACCCACGGTGGTTGCAGATCCTCGGTGCCGTCGGCTGCGGGGTTCTAGTCATCACCTTGCCCTGGCTTGCTGTGCTCGTCGGCGCCGCCGTCTTGTGCATCGGACTGTTGTACCGATGGATTTCCTCGAACCACCACTCACCGCCCCTGCGTTGATTGGTGGTGGGCTAGTCGGCGCGTCGGGCCTGAGCGAACTCCAAGGCGAAGTAGCTGAGGATGATGTCTGCACCAGCGCGCTTGATCGCTAGGAGCGATTCGTTGATGCCGCGCTCTCTGTCGAGCCAGCCATTCGCCGCCGCGGCCTCAATCATTGCGAACTCACCGGATACTTGATAGGCGGCTACTGGAACGTCAACGGTTGCCGCGACATCGGAGAGCACGTCGAGGTACGGCAGGGCCGGCTTCACCATGATCATGTCCGCGCCCTCAGCGACATCGAGAGCAACCTCAAGTGCCGATTCCCGCCTGTTCGCCGGGTTCTGTTGGTACGTCTCCCGATCGCCCTGAAGCTGTGAATCGACAGCGTCGCGGAATGGTCCGTAGAACGCCGACGCATACTTCGCGGCGTACGCCAGGATCGCAGTATCCGGAAAGCCACCGCCGTCGAGCGCTCGGCGAACCGCTCCGACCTGTCCGTCCATCATCCCGCTGGTTCCCACGATGTGGGCTCCGGCGTCCGCAAGGCTCAACGCCATTTCTCGGTACCGAACCAGCGTCGCGTCATTGTCAACGGCTCCGTCGGCGTCGAGCACGCCGCAGTGGCCGTGGGAGGTGAATTCGTCCAGGCAGAGATCAGCCATCACGACGGTCGTATCGCCAACTTCTGACAGGGCGGTGCGCACCGCGAAGTTCAGCGCACCATTGGGATCCGTTGCTCCGGAGCCCTGCTCATCGCGTTCGGCTGGCACGGCGAACAGCATGATGCCTCCGAGCCCGGCAGCGGCGGCATCGTTGACCGCAACCCGCAAGGAATCTTCGGTGTGCTGGACCACCCCCAGCATCGAAGGAATCGCCTTCGGACTAACAAGACCTTCGCGGTAGAAAATCGGCAGCACCAACTCAGCCGGATCCAGCCGCGTTTCGGTCACCAACCGCCGCAATGCGCTCGTTCGCCGCAGTCGACGCGGTCGCACTACCAGGTGATCGGTGAGGTCTGGTTCTTTCATGCTGCGACCTTTCGTTCCAGTGCCGGACTCGATGGCTCTAGTGGCTGGACCGGCGACGCGAACCACCGCGACGACGAGACGGCCGCCAGGTGGCGTCGCCATTCTCTAACGCGGTCTGGCGCAGTTGCTCGGCGTGAGCCGCCAAGTTGTCGGCCAGCACCATGACATTTGGCGTTTCGGCAAGAACGTCGACGCGCAATCCGTGTTCACCGGCGGTTTGCGCGGTCTGTGGTCCGATGCAGGCCACGACGGTGCACGCGTGCGGCTTTCCAGCGATACCGACCAGGTTGCGCACTGTGCTGGATGAGGTGAACATGACCGCGTCGAAGCCGCCGGTCTTGATCGCCTCGCGAGTTTCGGCGGGCGGCGGTGCCGCTCGCACCGTGCGGTACGCGGTGACGTCGTCAACTTCCCAGCCGAGTTCCTGCAAACCAGCGACTAAGGACTCGGTCGCGATATCCGCCCGCGGCAGGAACACGCGGTCGATTGGATCGACCTCTGCGTCATAAGGCTGCCACTCGGCGAGCAATCCGGCCGTGGACTGTTCACCGGTCGGCACGAGTTCCGGCTTTACCCCGAACTCGATCAGTGAGGCGGCTGTGGCGTCGCCGACGGCGGCCACCTTCAACCCAGCCATGGCGCGGGCATCGAGTCCGTATTCCTCGAACTTCTCACGAACAGCCTTCACCGCGTTCGCGCTGGTGAAGGCCACCCACTGGTACCGACCAGTCACGAGGCCCTGGATCGCGCGATCCATCTGCTGCGGGGTTCGCGGTGGCTCGACCGAGATTGTCGGTACCTCAACCGGCACGGCTCCGTAACGGCGCAGTTGCTCGGACAGCGCGCCCGCCTGCTCCTTCGTTCGCGGAACCAGCACGCGCCAACCGAACAGGGGCTTGGTTTCGAACCACGAGAGCTTGTCCCGGTTGCTCAGGACTTCGCCAACGACCACGATGCCAGCGCCTGCCTGCTTCGCTGCCTTGACCGCAGCGGGCAAATCCTCAAGCGTGCTGGCGATGGTTCGCTGTTCGACTGTTGTCCCGCCCCTGGTAATGCTGATGGGAGTGTCGGCTTTGCGCCCAGCCGCGAGCAGCGCCTTGGAGATCTCCACGGCCTTGTCCGCACCGTCCGGGATGATCAACGTGAACTTTGGACTTGCGAGTTCAGCCCAATCCGCCACCGAATCGGCTTCGACAATGCGGACTTCGCGCGCCTTGGCGCTCATCAGCGGGAACCCGGCGTACGCCGCGACACCAGATACTTGGGAAACACCTGGGGCAACCTCGAAGGAGAGCTTCGATCGATTGAGAACCGCCGCCTCGACCGCAACGGAGCCGTCGAGGATCGGGTCACCGGAATAGAGACGCACGACGTTGTCGCCGGATCGCGCGCGTTCGATGACGCGCTTGGCCCGAGCTGCGTTGTCCAACGGGAGACCATCGTCGTCGACCACGGGGACCAAGTCAGCCTGCGGTGCATAGCGCGTCGCGATCTCTACGACGTCGGAATCGGCGACCACGGATTCTGCGGCGCCGAGCAAGGTGGTTGCTCGGATCGTCAGCAGTTCCGGATCACCGGGGCCCGCCGAAACGAGCGAGATGGTCCCCACTGGGCGGTTCTTCTTTGGACGTGCGGTTGTCACTGCGCGGGCTCCCCCAACAGGCCAGCGGCGCCAGCAGCCAGGAGTTGAATCGCAAGTTCGCGACCCAATTCCTCAGCGTTGATGGCAGCGCCAGTTATGGACATGCGGATCACCTGCGAACCGTCGACTGAGGCAGCCATGGCCTGCAGGTGGATTTCACTTTCTTCGAGCGTCTTGGTCGTATCTGGTGTCACGGTTGCCAACGCTCCGACCGGTGCTGTGCACCCTGCTTGCAGGGCGTTCAGCACGGCTCGTTCAGCGTCAACAGCAGCGTGCGTACTGAAATCATCGAGCCTGGAGAGTGCTTTGTGCAAATCCGGATCGTTCCGCCCGACCGAAGCGGAGGCCTCAACCGCGAGTGCGCCCTGCCCAGGAGCGGGCAACATCTGCTCGGCTTCCAGTCGCTCGGTGATGGCCGATTCACGGCCCAAACGCGCCAACCCGGCGGCCGCTAGAACCACTGCGTCGAGATCGCCGGACGCGACGCGCTGCAGGCGAGTGTCCACATTTCCGCGGATATCGATGACGTTCAGATCCGGCCGCAAGGATCGCAACTGACTCGCTCGTCGGGGTGATCCAGTACCAACGGTCGCTGCCACTGGCAGGTCAGGAAGAGTGACGCCATCAATGCCGCAGAACGCATCGCGAGGGTCCTCCCGGGGCGGGGTGGCGATCACCGCGAGGTCCGGGTGCGGCTGCGTCGGAAGATCCTTCAGTGAGTGAACCCCGACGTCTGCTCGGCCGTCAAGGATGGCGTCGCGGACTGCTCCTACGAACACGCCGACGCCGCCGAAGGACACCAGCGACCCGGGTGTTGAGTCACCCTCGGTGGTGACCAGTATCAATTCAGCGGGCCGCGCGGTCAGCGCTGCCAGAGCATCGGCAACCGTCTGGGCCTGCGTCACTGCGAGCTGACTTCGCCTTGTCGCCACCCTGATTGGGGTGGTAGTCAAGGCATCCACCGACCATCGATGTCGGTCATGCCGCCAACGTCGCCTACCTCTGCCGACTCGACCCCTGGGTCAGACAACGAAGTCACAGCTTCCGGGTCCAGGTCGAACAGTGCGTGAAGGGCCTCGGCGTATCGCTGCCCGTCAGGGTCGGCGGCGAACTGCTTCATCCGAACCGTTGGGGTGTGCAACAGGGTGGACACGGTGCGCCGGAGGGTGCGCTCAACCGTGATGATCGCGTCGTCGGACAGTTCGGGATGCTTGATTCGCAGTCGCTGCAGCTCCGCTTCCAGCACAAGGTCGGCCTTCGCGCGCAGCGACACTACGATCGGTTGGACCCGTTGGGCTGCCTGTTCGGCCAGGAAGGTTCGAACCTCATCGTCGATCAGCGTCCGGGCCGACTCTAAGTCACTCTGTGATGCGGCGGCCCCTGGCGCGTCAGCCAGGGCAGCCAAATCAATGCGCGCAACATTCGGCAACTGCGCAATCTCTGGGTCCGTGTCATGCGGCAGCGCCAAATCGACCACGACCAGTTTGCGGGAACCGCGTTGCTGCATCGCCCGCGCCACCTGTTCAGCGGTGATGACCAGGCCGTTCGCGCCGGTTGCGCTGACCACAACGTCTGCTTTCACCAATGCGCTGTGGAGTTCATCCATGCCAATGGCGGTGGCACCAGTGACCTCGGCGACGCGTTTGGTGCTGGCTGTCGTTCGGCTCGCGACCGTGATGTCACTGACACCGCGGCTGGCAAGAGTCTGAACGCTCAGCGAACTCATCGCCCCGGCCCCGACGACAAGTGCGCGCCGCTCGCGCAGTTCACCCGTTGCTGTTTGTGCCATGTCGAGGGCCACGGAAACCACCGATGCGCCATGACGGTCGACGCCGGTTTCGGTGTGAACCTTCTTGCCCACGCGCAGCGCGGTCTGCCCGAGGTCGTTCAGTGCACGCCCGGCATTCCCGGCATCCTGTGCCTCGCGCAAAGAGGTTCGAACCTGCCCGAGTATTTGCTGTTCGCCGACAATCATCGAATCGAGCCCGCTGGCGACAGTGAACATGTGGTGCACGGCGCGTTCTTCAAAGTGGACGTAGAGGTGGCGCGTCAGGTCGTCGAGGTGCACTCCTGTGTGCTTGGCCAAGCGCGTCGAGATGTCAGTGACCGCGCCATGGAACCGAACGACTTCGGCGGTAACCTCAAGCCGATTGCAGGTGTTAACCACCATCACTTCGGCCACGAATGGCGAAGACGCGATGTCGTTGCGCAAGGATGCGATCGAGTTCGCGTCGGCCGCAATTTGATCAAGCAGGGCAACCGGCGCCGTGCGATGACTTACCCCCACGAGCAACAGGCTCATCGTGCGCCCCCGGTAGTGACGACTAGCTCGTGGTCGCGCGTGCGCCGCTGCTCATGAAAGGCCAGGATCTGCAGTTCGGTTGCCAGGTCGACTTTCCGTACCTCAACACGATCCGGAACATTCAGCACGACAGGGGCGAAGTTCAGAATGCTCGTCATTCCCGCGGCGACAACTCGGTCGCAGACCGCTTGGGCGGCGTCTGCCGGAGTCGCGATCACGGCAATCGAAGGCTCCGCCTCGCGAACAACTCGTTCCAGCTCATAGAGGTCGCGAACACGCAACCCAGGTGCGAGCGCCACGTCCTTACCGACGAGTTCGGGGTTGGCATCGAGCAAGCCAACAATTCGAAACCCGCGCGAGGCGAAGCCGCCGTAGTTGGCCAGCGCCCGACCAAGGTTGCCAACACCGACGATGACGACTGGCCAGTCCTGCGTCAGGCCAAGCTCACGCGCGATTTGATAAAGGAGGAATTCGACGTCGTATCCAACGCCTCGGGTGCCGTAGGAGCCGAGGTGGGAAAGGTCTTTGCGTAGTTTCGCGCTGCTCACTCCCGACGAGTTCGCGAGTTCCTCACTGGAAACGGTGGACACGCCGAGTTCGTTGAGGGTGGTGAGGACCCGGTGATAGACCGGGAGTCGGGCAACTGTTGCTTCGGGGATGCCTCGCCGTGTTCCCACGGGCATCCTCCTTGCGACTTGTGATGTGACTGATGGATGGGCGCTGCGGCCCAATCCGAGCTACCCAAGAGTACGTCGTAATTCACGAATGCACAAAGTTACCGAGTGTTAACTAGGCGACACCGCTACGGGGGCGTCAGCTCAGCTTCGCGCGCAGTCGGGTGGGGTCTACGCGGTAGATGTCGTGCACCTTGTCGTCAATCAGGGTGACAGGAATCTTGTCCCAGAACTCATCGGCTAGCTCAGGATCGTCCAGGATCGACAGTTCGCGCCAGCCGACGTCAAGGTCCTCACACACCTGCTTGATGACGGCTCGAGCGTCATCGCAGAGGTGACAGTCGGGCTTGCCGATCAGCTTTACACGTGCGCCGTCTGGTCCCAGTGTCACCGGAAACCTCAGCTGGCGGGGGTGTCTTCGGTCGGCGCCTCGACCGGATGGTCTCTCACGCCTGCAGCATTCGCTAGCTGATCGCTGATGTCGGAGATTGACTGTGCATCAACGGAAGGCTCACTCAAACCGCTCTTCCTGATCTTGCCGGTCACGGAGTGCGGCAGCGCTCCGACGACCTCAACTATTGTCGGCGCCTTGAACCGGGCAAGGTGGCGCTGCGCATACGCGAGTATCTCCTCGGACTCGACCTTCACGCCCGGCAGCGGGACGACAATCGCCTTGACTGCCTCTCCGGTATAGGGGTGGTTGACTCCGACCACCGCGACCTCGGCCACCCCGGGCGCCATTGCAATGACCGACTCGATCTCTCGCGGGTAGACGTTGAAGCCACTGACAAGAATCATGTCACCGCGACGATCAACGAGCCGCAAGTCGCCGTCACGGTCGGCAATCGCAATGTCTCCGGTTGCGAACCAACCATCGGCATCTGGGCCATCGGATCCATCGGGCCAGTAGCCGCTGAACAGGTTCGGACCTCGAACGATGATCTCGCCGGGATCGCCCTCTTCGACCTCGTTGCCCGAATCGTCAACCAGCTTTGTCTCGACCCCAGGAAGCGGCTGTCCGACACTGCCCGGCTTGGGAACACCAGTGACGATTGTTGAAGTGATAACGGGAGCGGCTTCGGTCATCCCATAGCCCTCCCAGATGATCAGTCCGGCCGAAGCGAACTGCTGGAAGACGGCTGGGAGCAGGGGTGACGCACCAGAGATGAGCATGCGTACTGAGGCCATGCGCTGAGCAAAGTCAGGAACGGTCGACCACCCGATGTACATCGGCGGGGCACCCGCGACATGCGTCACGCCATGGTCGGCGATCAGCTTCAGTGAGCCCTCCGCATCGAACCGATCTGAGATCACAGCGGTGGCACCGCAGCGCGAGACCAGGCCCAGAGCGGCGTTCAACGCGTAGATGTGGAACATCGGCAGCACTATCAGAACGACGTCGTCCGGCAGCATCGGAGCAGGATCAGTCACTCGCAACATCTGGTCAACGTTCGCCAGCAGCGCGCGGTGAGTAAGCATTGCGCCCTTTGGCTGACCGGACGTGCCCGCGGTGTAGATCAGTACGGCGAGGCTTTCTGGATCTGTCTCGAAGTCAGGCGGCGGGGTCGAACCAACCGTCAGGCGGCGCCATTCGTCAGTTCCAACCTCAACAACGGCCACCTCGCCACTGGACGCCTGCCGGACTGCTTGCACAGACTGCTTGTCGGCTATCACCAGCTTGGCACCGGATGAAGTGAGGACGGCGTCGATCTCGGTGGCGGTGTACGAGTTATTGATGGGTACCGCAACAAGCCCCGCCCGCAAGGTTCCGAAGTATGAGGTGACGAATTCCAGACTGTTGCCAAGCACAATTGCCACCCGGTCACCACGGTCCAGGCGACGCGTCGTCAAGCCGCCCGACACGGCTCGGACCAGGCGTTCGAGTTCAGCCCAGGTGGTTGTGCGGTCGGTCGTGACGATGGCGGGCACGTCGGGCCGCTCGTTCGCGGCGTCTTGTACCAGGTCTGCGAGGTTGGCTCCCACGGAAGCGAGTCTCCCATAGCTAGGGGCGGCTATGGTGCGAGTGTGACAAACCCGGAGCCGCCAGAGCAAGTCTCGCCGACCAAGAGGCGCAGAAAAGTGCGGACTCTGGACGGCGAATTTGGATCTTTAGCCGCTGCGGAAGTGGCCCCCGAGCGTGTTGTCGAGGTGGATCCGGCGAGTGCCGCCTTCTTCGATATTGACAACACCGTCGTTCGCGGCGCCAGCATTTACGCCTTCGCCCGCGGTCTGGTGAAGAACGACATAGTGAGTCGTCGCGAGATGGTCAACTTCGCTTGGAAGCAGGCAAAGTTCGTGCTGGCTGGCACCGAAGACCTCGACGACATCGCCAAAATCCAGGACTCCGCCCTCGCCATTGTGAAGGGCCGTCGCGTTTCGGAGATGCAGGCGCTCGCCGACGACGTCTTTGACGAGTACATGGCAGACAAGCTGTGGGAAGGCACGCTCGCGTTGGCCCACGCTCACTTGGATGCGGGTCAGCGGGTCTGGCTGGTTTCGGCGACGCCCATCGAGGTCGCGCAGGTAATCGCAGATCGACTGGGTCTCACCGGCGCGATCGGCACACGTTCGGAGATCGAAGGTGGCGTGTACACCGGTCGACTGTTGGGCGCGCCGGTTCATGGTCAGGCGAAGGCAGATGCGGTCCGCGCACTGGCCGAAGCAGAGGGCCTTGACCTCGACCGCTGTTCCGCCTACTCCGACTCGGCCAATGACATCCCCATGCTGAGCCTGGTTGGCAACCCGCATGCGATCAATCCTGACCGGAAGTTGCGTTCCCACGCAAAGTCGCACGACTGGCCAGTGAACGATTTCCGCGTGGGCCGCAGGGCATTCAAGATCGGTGGTGCGTCTGCCGCAATCCTCGGTGTTGTTGCCGGTGCATCAATCGGGTCGGTCGTGACCGCCCGGGCCATTCGCAACGCCCGCGGCTGACGGCAGCGGGCGGTCGCGGCGCGCCCTACAGGGCCGAGACAAGCTTGATCAGCAGGTACACCAACGCGGCAATTCCGGCCGCCGCTGGCAGGGTCAGAACCCAGGCCCACAGGATGTTGACTCCCACACTCCACCGTACGGAGTTGACGCGCTTCTCCACGCCAGCTCCCATGATTCCACCGGTGATCACCTGCGTGGTCGAAACCGGCGCATCCAACCCAAGCGCGGTCACGTAGAGCACAGATGCGGAAACCGATTCGGCGGCGAATCCCCGCGCTGGATCGAGGTCAATCATCCGACGGCCCAGCGTCTTCATGATCCGCTTGCCACCTACTGCCGTTCCGATGCTGATCGCTCCGGCACAGGCCACCACGACCCAGATGGGCATCTCTTGACTCGCTGACGCGTACCCCATGCTGACGAGCAGGAGGAAGATCACCCCCATCGTCTTCTGTGCATCCTGCATGCCGTGACCCATCGCCATCGCGGCTGCAGACACAGACTGCGCATGCCGAAATCCTCCACCAACTTTCTGCGGATTCCGATTTCGGAAGATCGTCACGATCAGACGCATGACGAGGAAAGCAAGAATCAGGCCCACAAATGGTGAGGTAACCATCGGAATGATCACCTTCTCCCAGACCGTCGACCATTCGACCACCGTGCCCGCCACCAACGCCGCGCCCACAACTCCACCAATGAGCGAGTGCGTTGAAGAACTCGGAAGGCCTAAACGCCACGTGACGAGGTTCCAGCCAATCGCGCCACCAAGCGCTGCGGCAATCAGCGCGAGACCCGCGTAACCAGTTGGTGGTGTCGTCACACTCTGGATCGTCTTAGCGACGCCGCTGCCAGTCCAATAGCCAATGAATGCGCCGATGAAGTTGAATACGGCCGCTAAAGCCAACGCCGTTGCGGGAGCCAACGCGCGCGTGCCCACGGACGTTGCGATCGCGTTCGCTGCGTCATGAAAGCCATTCGTGAAGTCGAAACCGATAGCGACGATCACGACGAGCGCTGTCACAACCAGCGCCCAATCCATCAGGTTTCCTTGATTGCGGCTATCGACAGTGCGCGGGTGAAACTCTCGATGTTCGTGGCCGTTTGTTCCACCGAATCGGCGAGGATCTTCAACTTGAGGGCTTGTATCGGGTCGGACCCGGGAGTCAGCGCGTTCCGCAACATCTTCCGGTAGGAAGTGTCGAGTCGGTTCTCATGTTCATTGACCGCGAAGAGCGCCTTCTCCATCTTGTTCGGCTTCTTGATGAACTCTGTTGCATCGCGTGCCTGTTCGCTCATCTTGACGAGCTCCGTCGCGCTGTCGATGAGCTCTTGGGGAAGCTCCAACATTTCGAAATCAATCACCAACCGACCCGCGTGATCGAGTTCATCGACGATGTCGTCGAGAGTCTCGAACATCCCGTATATGTCTTCTCGGTCGTACGGGGTGATGAAGGTCGTGGACACCTTGCGGATCAACTTGACGTATCTCTCGTCGGCCTCTTCTTCGATCTTGGACAACTTGCCAGACAGTGCAGGTCGCGCTTCTGGATTCGCAGTCACCAGTGAGTAGAACGCCATCGTGGCGTCTGGCAGATGCGACGCGGCCTCGCTCATCATCTTCGCAATAGCGTCGGGTCTCTTGAGCTTCACCATGCTGCAAACCCCTTTGCAATAGCCATTCACACAAGTTCTCAGGGGGGTCTGGACTGTGCATCACCAGCGGCCAACGATTCTTCGAACATCTGGTTGCGAGCAGATGAATCGGTGGTCACCGGCGGTCCGTTCGGTCGTCTCTTTGTGTCGATCGGCCCACGTGACGACTGGCTTTCGACACTCCTTCACCGACGATTCACCAGCCCGCAATCTTCACGCCGCCCAATCACATCCTGACTCCGACACAGTGGCGTCATGACGTTCTCCCGCCCATTCGGAAGGGGCCGAAAACGCGACCGCGCGGGTCTTGTTGGATTCAATCTGGACCTCTCATTCCAAGTTGAACCCGCGTCCGACGTGACCCAACGTCGACGCCTGCTGCTCGTGACCGAGGCATTCAAGTCGATAGCTGACCGAGATGAGCGACTTGCATCATGGTGCGTTCTCCCACTGGAACCGGAGGGCTGGGTTCACGTTCGCGCGGTCATCTGCGCGGAGCGACCGGATGAGGCTGCCGCTCTGAGTGAGAAGTGGATGAGCGTCGCGATCTCAGCGGCGAATCTCGCCGACTACCCAGCAGCGGCACGGCTGCCCAGACAACGAACTCAAGCCGAACGCCTGACACAGCCGGGGCCCCTCGCCACTCTGACGGAACATGTGGGAACCGATGCATCGACCTGACGGCAATCGCGTTGAACCAGCGCATAGGTTGTTGGCCACGCTGGTCGTTTCGGCTTCAAGACTCGCAGTGCGCGTTTTAAGCTGACGGCATCGACCGTGAACAGCGGAACTACGCGGACGCGGTTTCGGAGGATTACTAGGGCAGACAGGCAGTCCGGCGAGCGGTCGATGTCAGCGAGTATTGGCCGTCGACTGTCAAGTCCGCTGCCCGCCGACGTGCTTGTTGCGATCGCGATCTTCCTCGCGCTGTTCGTCGTGGTCCGGCTCGTCGACAATGCCGACGTTCCGCTGCCCCCAAGCAACGACGACATCATCTCGACGGATCCAACGAGTTTGCCGTACTACGCTGCGGCCTCACTCCTGCGAATGTCCGTTGGCCTCGTCTTGTCGTACGCCTTTGCACTGGTCTTCGGCTACTGGGCGGCCCATAGTCGCAAGGCCGAGCGACTGATGATTCCGGCTCTCGATGTACTGCAGTCGGTCCCAGTCCTCGGGTTTCTCTCGATCACGGTGACTGGGTTCCTTGCTCTATTCCCAGGTTCGCAACTCGGCCTCGAATGCGCAGCAATCTTTGCGATCTTCACTGCTCAGGCATGGAACCTTGCCTTCTCGATGTACAACTCCTCGCTAACCATGGCCAAAGAACTGACCGAGATGTCCGCACTCTTCGGGCTGAATTCGTGGTTGCGCTTCTGGCGACTTGAGGTTCCCAACGCAGCAATCGGGTTGGTCTGGAACGGCATGATGAGTATGGGAGGCGCCTGGTTCTTCCTCACGGCAGCCGAGACGATTAGCGTCTCTGGGCAGAGCTACTCGCTGCCTGGCGTTGGCGCCTATGCAGGTATCGCCATCGACCAGGGTGACATGGGCAATGTGGCTTGGGCAATCATCACGATGATGATCTTGGTAGTCGCCGTGAACGTCCTCTTCTGGCGTCCACTCGTTGCGTGGGCCGAACGATTCAAGAACGAACAGTCAACGGCACAAGCCACCCCGAACTCAAGCGTTCTGAACATCGTGCGCGCAGCCCGGCTTCCATCCGGGATGGGCAAGGCCAGGCGGGCGGCTTCCGACCGCATCTCCGTCACCGTCGGCCGCTTCAGCCGACCCAAGGCAACGCTCGCTACTCAGATACCTACCCGCCGCCGAACGTGGGACATGGTCTTCTGGGTCGTCGTGATTGCTGGTCTTGTTTTCGGGATCTGGCGTCTGCTTGCGTATGTCACAGAGGAGTCAGGCTTCGGGACCTTCCTTGAGCCGTTGGGGCTCGGCTTCCTCACCATGTTGCGAGTGGCCGTCGTGCTGATTCTCTCGACTCTGCTTTGGGTGCCGGTGGGCATCAAGATTGGCCTGAATCCCCGGCTGTCGCGGATTGCCCAGCCGATGGTGCAAATCTTCGCGAGCTTCCCGGCGAACTTCCTGTTCCCGTTCGTCACGATGTTCCTGGTCGCCACCGGAATCAGCATCAACTGGGGAAGCATCCTTCTGATGATGCTCGGAGCTCAGTGGTACATCCTGTTCAACGTCATTGCGGGAGCCCAGGCAATGCCGAGCGACCTACGTGAGGCAATGTCAAACATGCACGTAGGCGGCTGGCTGTGGTGGAAGCGCTTCGCACTTCCAGCCGTGATGCCCGCTTACGTCACTGGTGGCATCACCGCTTCCGGCGGTGCTTGGAACGCATCCATTGTGGCTGAAGTCGTCAGCTTCGGCTCCACAACGCTAACCGCTGTGGGCCTCGGCGCCTACATCTCCGAAGCAAGCGCATCGGGCAACCAACAGCAACTACTGACCGGTGTCATCGTCATGAGCGTTTTCGTGCTGATCATCAATCGATTGCTCTGGAAGAAGCTGTACAACCTGTCCGAACGGAGGTACTCGCTGTGACAACTACAAAGACGACAATCATTGAGCCGATCATGACGTTGAGAGACATCCACAAAAGCTTCGCCACCACTGACGGTGAACACCTTGTGCTCGACGGCATCGATCTCACGATCGAACCAGGCGAGGTACTCGCGCTACTCGGAAAGAGCGGTAGCGGCAAATCCACTTTGTTGCGCTGCATCGCTGGACTGATGGCCCCGACGTCGGGCACTGTGATGATTGGCAACGAGGAACTGGCGGGCCCCAATACCCGCACCGCGATGGTCTTCCAGACGTTTGCGCTCCTGCCGTGGCTGACTGTCCAACAGAACGTCGAACTAGGGCTCGAGGCGCGAGGCGTCGCTGTGGGCGAACGGGCCGCTAAGGCGAAGCGTGCGATCGAGTTGATTGGTCTCGACGGCTTCGAAGATGCTTTCCCCAAGGAGTTGTCCGGCGGCATGCGACAACGAGTTGGCTTTGCTCGCGCCCTGGTGATCGAGCCGGACGTGCTGCTGATGGACGAACCCTTCTCCGCACTCGATGTCCTCACCGCCGAGACTCTGCGCAATGAGCTCATCGAACTCATCGCGTCACATGAATTCACCATCTCGTCGGTGGTGATCGTCACTCACAACATTGAGGAAGCAGTGGTGCTTGCCGACCGAGTTGCAGTCCTGGGATCAGACCCGGGTCACATCAAGGCGCTGTTTGAGGTTGACCTGACGCATCCCCGTGATCGCGACTCAAAGGAGTTCGTTGAATACGTTGATCAGATCTACGACCTGTTGACCAGCCGCGTCAATCGGCCCACTCCCAGTAGCGGCGCCGCATCGGAACCGCACTCAGAAGGCGGCGAGGGTGCGACAAGTGGCGGGCAAAGCACCCCGCTGGTCCCGATCCCGCTAGCGAGTGTCGACGCTGTTTCCGGTCTGGCCGACATCCTCGCGCGCGAAGGCACGCGAACAATCGCGAACCTGGCAAACGACCTCGGCTTGGAAGTTGACGACCTGCTTCCACAAGTTGATGCCCTCGAACAACTCAGGTTCGCGGCTGTCAGCCGTGGGCGAGTGGGCCTCACGGACGTCGGTCAGGAGTTCGCGGCCGGTTCGATCAGACGCGAGAAAGAGATGTTCGCACAAGCGGCATTGGAGAACGTTCCGCTGGTCGCCACGATTGTTCGGACGCTTGAACGTGCGAAGTCAAAGCGCATCGGCGCGGGGTTCTTCCGGGATGCCTTGGAGCGGCGATACAACAAGTCCTACGCGCAGGCTCAGCTTGACGTCGCAGTCGGATGGGGTCGGTATACCGAGCTCTACACGTTTGACGCGGACAGGGATGAATTCATCCTCGACGAACCACACGAGCACTAGCCCACCCGGCCCGCGCGTCTCACTTCGCCGTTGACTGTTGACTTGTTGCGATCAAGTCGACCAAGCGACAGCAACAACCCAACACTCAACGGAAGGGGCGGGTCGGAGTCGAGCGTGCAAGCGCGGCCAAAACCGTTTGCGCCATTGCGTAGGGTCTGAGCAAATCGTCGGCAGTCAGCACGACGACTCGCCATCCGTGTTCCTGCAGGAGGTTTCTCCGCTTCGCGTCGTAGCGACGCCGATCCTCAGCAAGGTGAACGACCCCGTCGTACTCCACCACAACCATCCGGTCACGAAACACGAGATCTCCACGAGCCAACCAGCTTCCGCGAACCACGATGTCCGCGTTCACTTCCGGATCCGGCAGACCGTACTGATGAAGCCAGTAGCGCACGCGTGACTCTGGTGGTGATTCCGCACCCGGATTGATCATTTCCAAGATGCTGCGCGCGTTGCGAACTCCGCGTCGCCGATCCGCCCACTGAACCACCTGCCTCAGACCAGCGATCTGCGCAGACGAGTACCGGACGATGTGGTCTCCCGCTGCAAGCAGGTAGTCCGGTGGGATAAGCGCCGCTAGATCCATCCACGTTCTGGCAGGAGACGAGACACGTAGCCCACCAACAGACGTCACTCCAGACGGATCCGGGCGCCACTGCCGGTGGCGTACGCCCTTGATCTGTCTGCGCGCGACCGACGGAGGATACGCGACGTCAACGAGGAAGTCCTCGGAGTCGCGGCGGGACTGATCGTGATCCCGAAACTGTTGAACCACCACGGGAAGAAAGCGTTGAGGAACGATCCAGGGTGGCAGGGGGATCGAGTGCAGCAGTGCGGCGGTGCAACAGACGAAGGCTGCCTCCTTCGGGAGTAGCAGCTGAAGTCCCTGGCAGACCGCTTCGATGTCATCCCTTCCGGACCTTTGAATCCGCATGCCTCGCGCTGGAGAAACGAATCGGTCATTGCGGGTTTGTCCGTACGGCAATCCACCTCCGCCTAGTCGAGAAACCAAGAAGGGTGCCGACTCGGGGTAGTCCGGCTGAACTCGCTCGGTAAGGGGATCTTCAATCGCCTTCGACTGGCGAGATTCGCGATTCGTCACCGCCCAAATGTGAACCTGAATCCAGAATCCCCCCGCCTCAAGCAGGATGCCTGTTGATGACTCACAGCTCCGCTGGGTGGTGTGGAAACGTCCCAACGGACGTCCAGTGTTGACTTGTTGCGATCAGATCGGCTCAGAGACAGCAACAACCCAACACTCAACGGACGCGGGGCGGACGACCGGTGACGGCGACAGGAAGACGGAGCGGTGACGCACAGGGGCAGCGGCCGCCGGGGTTCCTACAGGAACACGGAGCGGCGCTGGACGAGCAGCTTGTACAGCGTCTGTTGAATCGTCTCGCGAACCTGATCGGTCAGGTTGAAAACCAGCATCGGGTCGTCGGCGGCGTTGTCCGGGAAATCATCGGTGTAGATCGGTTCCCCGAATTCAATGATCCACTTACTGGGCAGCGGAACCAATCCCAGTGGTCCAAGCCACGGAAACGTCGGCGTTATCGGGAAGTACGGCATGCCCATAATCCGCGCGAGCGTCTTGGCGTTCGACAGGATCGGGTAGATCTCCTCGGCGCCGACAATCGCACACGGAATGATCGGCGACTTCGTGCGCAGGGCAGCAGCGACGAATCCGCCGCGACCAAAACGCTGCAGTTTGTAGCGTTCGCTGAATGGCTTGCCGACCCCCTTGAACCCTTCCGGCCAGACACCAACGAGCTCGCCCTTGTTGAGCAGGCGTTCAGCATCTGGCGCGCATGCCAAGGTCGAACCACTCTTGCGGGCGAAGTCACTCACGACCGGCATTTGAAACACCAAGTTCGCGCCCAGCATGCGCAGTTGTCGTCGCGCGGGGTGATGATCCAGTAGCGCGATCGACGTCATCAGTGAGTCGATTGCGATAGTGCCAGAGTGATTCGCAACGATCAGCGCGCCGCCGGTGTCCGGGATGTTCTCCAGCCCACGGGTCTCAACGCGGAACCACTTCGAGTACAACGGACGCAATGGTGCGTTCAATACGCGATCGGTCAGTTCACGGTCATAGCCGAACTCGTCGACCTCGTAGTCGCCAGTGACTCGACGACGCATGAATGCGAGGAATTCGGCGACCTTGCGGTCCCAAGCGACGGGTGCCGGCTCGGCACCTGGCAGAGGGGCATGCTCGGCGGCCGCCTCCGGCTCATCCTCATGGGCAGCAGCCGTGGCGGCCGACCCGCGGGAGCCGCGCACGCCTCCCGAACCAGTTGGTCGTTTGGCCGTGGGTGGCTTGGCCGCGGCCTTCTTCTTGGCCCGTTCCTTTGCGTCCTTGGTCTTGATCGGAATGACGCGTGCGTCAGCCATTTGCGACACCCCTTCCGGTCAGCAGCGAGACGAGTTGATCTTCGACAGCTTCCACGCGTTCCGGTGGGAGCATCCGGTTCAGCCGACGCGAGCGCACGAACGCATCGAAGGTCTCCGGAGTGGTGTGTTGCGGTGTGAAGCCGAAGACCGTGCGCATGCGGGTGGTGTCGACACCGCGGCCGTACGTGAGAAAACGAACCTGCTCCGGCGAGAAGTCGGCCAATCCAAGGCGCCGAATGACTGCCCCGACCATGCCCGCACTGCTGGCAGGAAGCGGTAGCACCGGCCGCCCAGCTCGGCGAGCCGCCTGCGTCAGCAGAATGATCCCGTCACCAGCGACGTTAAACATCCCCGGATGTTCGTCAACGGTCGCCTTGCGAAGTGCTTCAAGACCGTCGTCTTCGTGGATGAACTGCAAGCGCGCATCGTGGCCAAGCACCGTCGGAATCACCGGCAGTTCGAAGTAGCTCGACATCGGAGTTTCCACTCGCGGTCCAAGGAAATTCGCGAACCGCAACGTCGTCACCGAAACATCCGGACGTCGACGAGCGAAGCCGCGCACGTATCCCTCAACTTCAACCGAGTCCTTCGCCCAACCAGAACCTGGTGTGTGTTTGGGCTCCATCTCCTCGGTGAACATGGCCGGATCCTTAGGACCCGCTCCGTAGATCGACGTCGATGACTTCACCACGAGTTTGCGAACGCTCGGCGACTTCTGGCAGGCAGCGAGCAGCTGCATCGTGCCGATAACGTTGATCTCTTTCATCGACATGCGGCCACCGGCCTGCACGGGTGTGGCGATCACGCCCATGTGGACAACTGTGTCGACCTCGGCCGCGTTGATCACCTTCGCGATGATCGGATTCCGAATATCCGCCCGCACGAATTCGGCGCCGCCAATATCCATCCGCGGCGGCACCACGTCGACGCCCACGACTCTGTCGATCGTTGGATCCTCAGTAAGAATCCGCGCCATACGTCCGCCCAGGTACCGGGAAACACCGGTGACTAGAACCACTTTGGGCATCGGAACCTCCTGCCAGCCTGCAACGACGGATGGGCTACTTCTTGTTGCGGCGTTGAACCCTCGTCTTGCGCAGCAGCTTGCGATGCTTCTTCTTCGCCATGCGCTTGCGACGCTTCTTGACGACTGATCCCACGGATGAAACCTTTCCTCGAACGGGCTTTCATTGACACGGCAATCGACTGCCGGATACCGGTCAATCGAAATTCTTGGGCAATCCCGGTTGCCGGAGTTGCAGTGGCCAACCCTACGCGGGGGTGGTTTTTCAGAACGCGTACGGGTCGGCCACAAGGCCCAATGCTGGGTAGACGACATCCTCAGTCCGCAGGATCGCCCTGTCCAGGGCATCAAGCGGGTCATATCCATTCGACCATGGTCGCGGGTGCAGGATCGTGCCATTGCCCATGTGTTCTGGTGCGTCCTGGCCGAGTGCGACCTTCACCAGGGTTCGCCAGTCGTTCGGCACCGGCGCTTCGGTGGGAATCGGTTGGCCCGCTGCGATCGCTGTCAAGTGCGCCCAGGCCAGCGGCACAACGTCAACCCAGTCGTAGCCCCCACCACCCGTGGCGAGCCAGCGCCCATCGCACAGTTCGTGCGCGAGGTCGTGCAGCCGCAGGTAGGAAGCCCGCTGGCCCTCAATCGTCAGGCGCAGATGAGCGAGCGGGTCATCGCGATGTGAATCGCAGCCCTGCTGGGATACGAGGATCTGCGGTTGAAAGGCGCCCAGAACCTTCGGAACGATCGCGTCAAAGGCGCGCAGCCAACCATCGTCATTGGTACCGGCAGGCATCGCGACGTTGACGGTCGCCCCGCGCGCATTGGGTCCGCCAATTTCGGTGTGCCTGCCGGTGCCGGGGAACAGCGTCTTGCCCGACTCGTGAAGTGACACGGTCATGACGCGTGGATCGTTGTAGAAGATGTCCTGCACGCCGTCACCGTGGTGCACGTCAACATCGACGTAGCCGATTCGTTCCACGCCTTGTTCGAGCAGCCAGGCGATGGCGACCGCGATGTCGTTGTACACGCAGAAGCCGCTGGCATTCGCAGGCATCGCATGGTGCAGCCCGCCGGAAATGTTGACCGCGTGTTTCGCCGACCCGTCGTAGATCGTGCGGGCCGCGGCCAACGTCGCACCCGCCACCCGTGCCGCTGCAATGTGCATACCTTCGAATACTGGAACGTCATCAGTGCCCAATCCGCGAGCAAGATCGCGGTAGCCGGTCCCCTCTGACGCCAGTTTCACGGATTCGATGAACGTCGGATCATGCACGCGCAGCAGGTCTTCCTCAGTTGCAAGTTCGATATTCCCAATCGTCCGACAATGAGGCTGCTCAAGAATCTTCAGCGATTCGATCAGCTTGTATGCGAGAACCGTTCGGATTGGGGACAACGGATGTCCTGGCCCAAAGTCGTAGTGGCGCAACTCGTCATCCCAGACAAACGCCATTGGCCCACTCACACCTCAGACGCTAGCCGAAGAGGGCCGGTAGCGGCGTGCTCAAGGAGATGACGCAGATCGGTGGGCCGACTATTGGCCGGAGAGCTCGACCGACCGCTGTTGAGCCGCAGCCAGAGCGGCGGCAAAGGCCAGGCGCACTTCGTGGGCTTCCAACCGTTCCAGGGCTGCCGCCGTGGTCCCGCCAGGCGACGTCACGTTGTCGCGCAGTTCGGCGGGGTCCTCGCCGGTCTCACGCAACATCGACGCTGCGCCATAGGCGGTCTGAACCGCGAGTTCCTGGGCAACGGTGGGTTCCAGACCGAGCGCGATGCCTGCGTCGATCATCGCCTCCACCACGAAGAACAGGTAGGCGGGCCCAGAACCGGACAGTGCCGTCACGGCATCCTGCTGATCCTCGGGCACCACCGCGACCTTTCCCACGGACTCCAGCAGTTCCTTCGCCTGCGTGAGCTGGTCCTCTGCACAGTTGCGCCCCGTTGACAGGACCGTCATACCTTGGCCGACCAGCGCGGGCGTGTTGGGCATTGCCCGCACCACCGCCATCGGCCCCCGCAGCCCGGACTCCAGAATCTCGGTGGTGATGCCAGCCGCCACTGAAATCACCAGTGCTTCCGGTGGCACCACATCCCCGATCGCGGCCAGTACATCGCGGACCATATGCGGCTTCACTGCAATCAAAATGACATCGGAGTTCTCAGCCGCGTTTCGTGATTCGCCACTGGAAACGCCGTACTTCTTGCGCAGGTAGGCCGCACGCAACTCGTCGGTTTCGCACACCACGACGCTGTGCCCTGCGCCGACGAGACCCGCCAACAGCGCCTCGCCCATCTTGCCGCCACCGATGAGGGCTATCGCGGTCATCCGCGGCCCGCCAATGCGCGTACGAACAGTGAGAGGTTGGCAGGCTTTTCAGCCATTCGCCGCACGAGGTACGGGTACCACTGCGGCCCATAGGGCACGTACACCCTGACCTTTTCGCCAGAGGCCGCAAGGCGCTTCTGCTCCTCCGGCCGAACTCCGAGCAACATCTGGAATTCGTACGTACTGCGTTCCCGGTTCGTCCGGACGGCAAGTGCCGAAGCGATTTCGATCAGACGCGGATCGTGGGTGGCAATGAGCGGAACGCCCTTCCCATTCATCAGCGACTTCAGTGAGCGCACGTACGAAAGGTCAATGTCCTGCGAGGTCTGGAACGCGACCTCCGTTGACTCATCGAATGCTCCCTTGACCAGTCGCACTCGAGCGGCGGTCCTGGCCAGTTGCTCGCAGTCAACTTCGGTTCTGCGCAAGTACGACTGCACCACGATTCCGGTCTGCGGGAACTCGGAGCGCACTGCGTGAAAGAGGTCGAACGTCGGATCAACAGACGCGTAGGCCTCCATGTCCAAGATGAGCAGCGTTCCCAACCCGGCGGCGACTTCTGCGAGCCGCTTGGTGTTTGCCAGGGCAATCTCGGCGCCCCCCGGCAGATCGAGACCCATGTCGGATGCTTTGACCGACAGCTCAGAGCGGTCGAACAGATCAGCCGCCTGCAGTGCCTCAAGGAGTTTCAGATAGGCGTTGACCGAGTGCTGCGCGCTGTCCTCATCCGTCACCTCAGGGCCCAGATGCTCAATCGTGCAGTGCAGCCCGGCACCGGCCAGGTCGGCTGCCGTCTGAACCGCATCCACGGCGGACTCGCCTGCAACGAATCGTCGAGCAACCGCTCTGGTGATAGGAGTCGAAGACGCAGCCGACTTCATCGCGCCACTTTGGGATGCCGCCACGAGCGCGTTGCGGACAACCATCGACTACCTCCAACCACTGCGTGAGCCTTCAATGAACCCTCAGGCTAGCCCCCGGCCAGTCCATGCGTGGCGGATCTACCCGCAAATTCGTCTGCGTGGGCCCGACTGGACCGCGTTGAGTACCGCTACCGATAGGTCTTGATCAGCTGATAGAGGTCGAAGGTGGCATTACCTCTGGCAAACCATGTTGCGCGCAGACTCAGGCGAGTTCCATAGGTGCGAACTCTGAGTTCACCCTTCGCGCAGTACCGCGTTCCCCCGCTGGCGGCCCGGGTTCCAGCGGTCTTCCGATTCGTCACTTGGCAGAACAGCGTGTACTTGGCCTTGGATTTGGGATTCGCCTTCACGGTCTTCACTCCAACGATCTCACCGGCATTTGTGCGGCAATTCGCCTTCATCAACGTCTTGGTTCCCTTACGAGGAAGGGTCGCGCCACCCGACGTCACGCAGCCGCGGGCTGGTGTCTGGGCCGATTTGGGCGGTACCGGAGGGGCGCTTGGTGTGGCAGTGACGGCAGCGCTCGTCGTCTTCAACCCGTCCGTCGTTGATGCGACCACGGTGAACGAATAGTTGGCGCCAGGCGTGAGGCCCGTGAGTGCTGCCGGTGATGTCGTCGCCCCAGCGACTGGGGCGCCGTTCGCGTAGACCGCGTAGGTGACGGGGCCCGCTGCTGGGGGCTGGGAAGGTTCCGTCCACGAGACGGTGGCCGAACCAATGCCAGGTGTGGCCGAAACCGCCTGAGGCTGTTCAAGCGCGGTGATGGTGACTTGGCCGTCACCAGCTGGATCTTCACCCGACGGCGAGCCATTCACCCCTGGCGCGAACGCCGTGGCCGTGCTGCCTGGCGCACTGACCGAAGCAAACGATCCACCTGCGCCACTGCAACAACCGTCACCCAATCGGGTCTTGCAGGGTTTGTCATCTTTGTCAGGTAGCCGCGGGCCGATACCAGCGTCCGGCGCCGTCATACCGACTGTCGGCGCAGCGTGCTTGCTCCCAACACCAGCGACGCCACAATGAAGCCGAAGACGACCAGCAGATCGATCCATGTTTGGGCAGCCATGTCCGTTGAGGTCGTAATCGACTTCATCGCGTCGACCGCGTACGACAGCGGCAGAACATCGGAAATGGCGCTGAGGATCGGCTGCATCTCGTCACGCGGAGCGAGCAGGCCGCACAACAGGAACTGCGGTAACACGACGGCAGGCATGAACTGAACGGCCTGGAATTCGGTTTGCGCAAAAGCACTCAACGCCAGACCAATCGCGGTGCCGAGCAAAGCCACCAAGACTGCAACGAGATACACCGCCCAC